>FWWM01001678.1_pt1 | contig 65677 bp, 53 predicted proteins | sample 2228351 | NCBI WGS metagenome assembly FWWM01 (sample SAMEA103939774, study PRJEB20133) | metagenome
TGGGATGGTGGCGGGTCTTACGGACCACATCTGGAGCTTGGAGGAGCTGTTGACCCATGTTCCTGTTCCTATCAACGATTCATAGGGAGACTACCTTGATTAGAGGCAGGGAAAATCACAAAGGATTCATCCCAGAGGCAGGGATTTTCTCGGCTCTCTCGAAAATTGGTACTACAGGGAGGCAAAGTTATGAGCGCGCAGGAATACAAGCATCAGAAGTTGTTTATCGCCAGCTGTATTGCGCTGGTGACGACGGCGATGGCATTTTCTATCCGCGCAGACATTCTCAAGGAGCTGGGCGTGGCTTTCGACATCACTCACGAACAGCAGGGCTTGGTGAACCTGATGGGTATCTGGGGCTTCCCGATTGCCATTCTGATTGTGGGACCGCTCTGCAACATCATCGGGATGGGGCGCCTGCTCAAACTGGCATGTATCGGACACATTCTGGGAATTGTGTTCACCATACTCTCGCCTCAGTATGGCTTCACCGTGCTTTTGCTCTCTACCTTGCTGGTGGGACTGGCAAACGGAACGGTGGAAGCGGTCATCAACCCGCTCGCTGCGACGATGTATCCCGACCAGAAGACACACAAACTGAATGTGCTTCATGCGTGGTGGCCTGGCGGATTGATTATCGGTGGGCTGGCGACCTTTGCGCTGGCAACCTTCTTCAACGCCCCGTGGCAGGTGCGCCTTGGCATGATTATCATCCCTGCGATTATCTATGGTGCGATGATTTGGACGGAGAAGTTCCCGCCCACCGAACGCGCAGCGTCAGGCGTTAGTACAGGCGAGATGTTCCTCCAAATCCTGCGTCCAGGCGTGCTGTTGCTCATCTTATGTATGTGTATGACCGCCATCACCGAGTTGGGACCTGACCAGTGGGTCGGCTCGGTGCTGACCGACACGGTGGGCATACGCGGAATCCTCTTCTTGGTCTACACTTCGGGCTTGATGTTTGTGTTGCGCTTGGTGGCGGGACCTGTGGCGCGAGTGTTTACTCCTGTTGGCTTGCTTGCCATCTGCGCTGGGTTCGCAGCGGTGGGGCTTTATATGCTGAGCTTCGCATTTGAGGCGGGCATGGCGTTTCTGGCTGCGACCATCTTTGGGATTGGCAAGGCATACTTCTGGCCCACGATGTTGGGTGTGGTTTCTGAGCGCTACCCACGCGGAGGCGAGTTTCTGCTGGCGGTGATGGGTGCTGCGGGCATGATTGCGGCGGGCTTTGCAGGTCCGTGGATGGGGCGCATCTATGACCACTATACGATCGAGAACCTCACCCTTGAGGTGCGTCAGATTGTGGTGGTGGAGGGACGCTATAGCCCTGAAAAAGCAGAGGAGTTGCGCAAGCTGGCAGAAGCGGGTGATGAGACGGCTAAGGCACAGGTGGCGGTGCTCAACGATGCACTGCGACAAGGCGCTGCGATGACCTTCCGAGTGGTGGCAATCCTACCCGCCATCCTTGTCTTTCTGTTTGGAGCGCAGTTCCTCTACTACCGTGCTATGGGAGGTTATCGCGCCGTACATATCGATGGGCATTAGCAAACAGGGTAAAATCTGGGTGCTATGGCAGAAGGGATTGCACCTGAACCCCAGGTGACCTTTGAGAGCGTTCGGGAACTGCTCTGCTGTAAGTGGACGATGGCAATACTTGACGCCATTGCGCAGGGGATAAACCGCCCCGGTCGCTTGGAGCGTTCCTTGCCTGGCTTGACGACCAAGGTGCTCAACGAGCGTATCCACAAGCTGGAGCGCTATGAACTCATCTACAAGGTAGTCTATCCTGAGGTGCCTCCACGCGTCGAGTATGAGTTAACTGAGCGCGGGAAGCGGTTTATGCAGTTGGTTGTTACCATCCGCGCCTTTGCTGAAGAGTGGGAGGCAGAACTTGCTACTCCCAGCGCAAGCGAAAAGGAAAAAGTATCGGGGGCAGGCTAACCACTATGATGACCTTCCAAGAGCTTCTGTTTCGGTTAGAGCAGTTCTGGTCGGACTATGGGTGTTTGATACTTCAGCCCTACGATGTGGAGGTAGGGGCGGGCACGATGGCGCCCTACACCGCGTTGCGCGCACTGGGACCCGAGCCATGGTATGTGGCGTATGTCCAGCCCTCGCGCCGACCTGCCGACGGGCGCTATGCTCGCAACCCCATGCGCCTCCAGCATTACTATCAGTACCAAGTCATTCTCAAGCCTTCGCCCGACGATGTGGTCGATGTCTATCTGGAGAGCCTGCGCGCCATCGACATCCAGCCTGAAGAGCACGACATCCGCTTCGTAGAGGACGACTGGGAGGCTCCCACGCTGGGCGCATCGGGTGTGGGCTGGGAAGTGTGGCTCAACGGCACCGAAATCACCCAGTTCACCTACTTCCAGCAAGTGGGGGGTATTGAGTGCGACCCCGTCTGTGCCGAGATTACCTACGGTCCCGAAAGGCTCTGCATGCTCCTCCAGAAGAAGAACAATGTGTGGGACTTAGAGTGGGGCGCAGGCATCACCTATGCCGATGTGGACAAGCAGGCGGAACTGGAGCACAACTACTACAACTTCGAGGAGGCGGATACCGAGATGCTGTTCCGCCTGTTTGAGATGTACGAGAAGGAGAGCGCACGCATCGCCGAGCGGGGGCTGGTGCATCCCGCCTTTGACCTTGCGCTCAGATGCTCCCATATCTTTAACCTGCTGGATGCGCGGGGCAGTGTCTCGGTGACGGAGCGCGCCAGCTATATCCAGCGCATTCGGAGCCTCGCACGCGCCTGCTGTCTGAAATACCTCGAAATCCGAGAGGCAGAAGGCTTCCCCTTGCTTCAGAAGGAGTGGCGAGTGGGGTTGCCGAGAACAATAGCACGCTCCCTGAGGTAAGATTCCCTCTGGTGAGAGTGATGGCAATCACCCAATACGATGCGGAAGAGCTGTTGTATCCTGACACCGACGGGCAACCGATGGCTGATAATACAAAACCGTTCAAAGCAATCCTGCGATTAGAGGGGAATATAGAGGCACTTTTCAAGGATGACCCGAATGTGTTTGTGGCAGGCAACCTGTTCTGGTATCCCGTGCAAGGACGGCAGGACATCCGAGCTGCACCTGATGTGATGGTCGTGTTCGGCAGACCGAAACGCCACCGACGCAGTTATCTGCAGTGGCGTGAGGACAACATCCCCCCGCAGGTGGTGTTTGAGGTCGCCTCGCATAGCAACACACCTCAGGAATGGGCTGACAAGCTCGCCTTTTACGAGCAGTATGGAGTGCAGGAGTGCTACAAGTACGACCCTGAAACGGGACTATGGGAAGGATGGCTTCGGTCGGCAGAAGGGCGTCTGGAGCCTATCGAACAGATGGAGGGCTGGACAAGCCCACGCTTGGGGATCGTGTTCGGGCGTGGATATGAAGATGATGTGGGAGTAAGTGCGCCTGCTATCGGGCGGTTCGTGAGTTTTGAGGATTTGGTGAGCCGTCTCCAAGAGATAGCCAGCCGAGCCGAGCAGGAACGCCTACGCGCCGAGCAGGAACGACGCCGTGCGGAAGAAGCGCGCCGTGAAGCCGAGCAGGAACTCCAGCGTGCTGAACGACTCGCCCAACGCCTCCGAGAACTGGGCATCGACCCCGATAGAGAGTAAAGCCACTCCCCGTCAGGTATAATCCCCATTCGGAGGTAATCGGACGCATGGCACTTACCCTCGAGGAGATGCGCCATATTGCAAAACTGGCACGGCTGGAACTGAGCGACGAGCAACTTACCGAGCTGATGAACCCTATTAATGCCCTCATGGCGCATTTTGAGCGCCTGCAATCTTTGCCGTTGGACGAGGTCGAGCCAACTTCCCACTCGATCCCTGTATATAATGCCTTCCGTGAGGATGAGGTCGGCACACCTTTGCCTCGTGAGGAGGCGCTGGCAAACGCCCCCGAAGCGCGCGAAGGGCTGTTCATCGTGCCTCGTATCGTGGAGGAATGACCATGAGTCTGCACACCCGCACCCTCACCGAGCTGAGTCGAATGCTCCGTCAGCGCGAAATCTCCGCCCCCGAACTCACAGAAGCACTGCTGGAGCATATCGAACGCACCGAACCCCAGATTCAAGCCTTTATCACGCTGACCCCTGAACTGGCGCGCCAGATGGCGCAGGAGGCACAATTGCGCTTGGACAAGGGCGAGTGGAATCCTCTGCTTGGCATTCCTGTCGCCATAAAAGACAATATCAGCACGCGCGGGGTGCGCACGACCTGTGCCTCCAAAATCCTGCACAACTATGTGCCTCCATACGATGCGACGGTGGTTCGACGCCTGCGCGAGGCAGGTGCGGTGATTATCGGCAAGGTGAATATGGACGAGTTTGCGATGGGCTCCTCCACCGAGTTTTCTGCCTTTCACCCGACGCGCAACCCGTGGGATGTGGAACGGGTGCCCGGCGGTTCCTCTGGCGGTTCCGCCGCGGCGGTTGCCAGCCATATGGCGGTCTATGCGCTCGGTTCGGACACTGGTGGCTCCATTCGCCAGCCCGCTGCGTATTGTGGTGTCGTGGGGCTGAAGCCGACCTACGGGCGTGTGAGCCGATATGGGCTGATTGCCTACGCCTCCTCGCTTGACCAAATCGGACCGCTCACCAAGACAGTGGAAGACTGCGCCCTTGTGATGAACGCTATCGCTGGCAAAGACCCACTGGACGCCACCAGCGTCGAAGTGCCCGTGCCCGACTTCACTTCCGCCTTACAAGCAGAGGTGAAGGGGCTAAAGATAGGGGTGCCGAAGGAGTTCTTCGGGCAAGGTGTGCATCCTGAGGTGGCGCGTCTGGTGCAGGAGGCGATTCAACTGTTGGCAGAGGCAGGCGCAGAGGTGCTTGAAGTCTCCATCCCGATGGCAGAGCAGGGGTTAGCCATCTACTACATCCTTGCGCCTGCGGAGTGTTCGTCGAATCTGGCGCGCTACGATGGAGTGCGCTACGGTTTGCGGATAGGGGAAGAGAAGGGGCATGTGGGCATGATGGAGGCGACTCGTGCGCAAGGCTTCGGCAAAGAGGTGATTCAGCGCATCATCATCGGCACTTATGCGCTCTCCTCGGGCTACTACGACGCCTACTACCTCAAGGCGCAAAAGGGGCGCACGCTCCTCAGGCAGGAGTTCGACAAGGTGTTCCAACATGTCGATGTACTGGTCTCGCCCACCGCACCGACCCCCGCCTTCAAGATAGGCGAACTGGTGGACGACCCGCTGGCGATGAAGCTGATGGATGTGCTGACAATACCCGTCAACTTGGCAGGACTGCCCGGCTTGTCGGTTCCGTGCGGGTTCGTGGACGGTCTGCCTGTGGGGCTTCAGGTCATCGGCAAGCCGTTCGACGAGGAGACGGTTCTGCGTGTCGGCTACACCTACGAGCAGAGGGCAGGGCTGTTGGAGAAGTTCCTCCGTCCGCCCTGTGTTTGACCTGATAAGGGTACACGGGTCAGGTTCACTTTCTATCGGTCGACCACATTTTTCGGCAGGCAATTCCCCCCTCCTTAAGGTTCCCCCCGTTGACGTGGGGAACCGAAAAAAATTGAATGGTTAAGGTTCCCCCCGTTGACGTGGGGAACCGAAAAAAATTGAATGGTTAAGGTTCCCCCCGTTGACGGGGGGAACCGAAAAAAATTGAATGGTTCCCCCCCAAGCGGGGGGAACCTACAGGAGGGGGGATGCAACTCTTGCGGAAAAGTGTGCGTTCGCTTCCGAAAACGAACTCATCTTGTGTACCCTTATCAGCTGTGTTTGACAGGGTATTTCTGCTCATTCTCCAAATCGGGACGCAAGTCGGGACATCTGGGCTACAGTTGGTTGCTGAGTCGCTCAATCGCTTCAGCCACACGACGACGCGCCTCCATCAGCCGTAGGGGGTCAGTTTCGTATTCGGTTTGGGAGCGGATAAGTGCAAGGGCATTCTGGAGCGCCATCTCTGCCTGCTGGATGGCGCGGTCTACTTGCACGGGCGAGACGCCCGTGCTACGATTTGGGCTTGTGGGCGAGACGCCCGTGCTACCATTTGGGCTTGTGGGCGAGACGCCCGTGCTACCATTTGGGCTTGTGGGCGAGACGCCCGTGCTACGATGTTGCTCAAGTAGGGTGCTGAGAAGCCATAGGTAGCAGAAATCCTCTATCCCTTCGCTGATGAGCGCAAGCCGAAGGGAAGGTAAGGGTGGTTCCAGTACGGGTTCGGCATCTTCTGGTAAGGGTTGGCGCACTGGCGGGTAGAGCAGGCGTCCGTCCCCGTTGCCCCAGTAGCCCCCTTCGGGCGTTTCGCTTTGGGCATCTTCATAGGGGTTGCGCACGCGCCAGTTCTGCCCGCGCATGTAGGTGATGCTCCAGTAGAGGTCGCCATCCAGCCCCCAGCGGAACATCATCCAGTAGCGGATACGATGTGTAATCGCAGGGTGGTCGATGAAGTTGTTCGGGAACGGCTCCTTCGGGCCTGTGCAGACATACCACCAGACCTCCTCGCCCAGTGCTTGGCGCTGGCGGGCACGCTCCTCATCGAACTGGTTCATGATTGGCACCCACAGGTCTACCAAGTCATAGAAGGTGGGGGAAGGGAACCGCTCGATGTAGTTGGTAAGCAGGCGTCTTACTCCGGGCGCGCCATCCTTGAGTGCCTGCATCCCGCGCTTGGTGAGTTCGTACTGCTCAGGGGTGTGCGGTTCGTCAATCCAGTAGCAGTACGCCTTGTCGAGCCAGCCTTTCTGGCGCAGGTGTTGCAGAATCGGCGCCATCAGTTGCTGGTAGAGCCGTGTCCATTCGGGTGTGAACTGGGCATGCCCACCCAACTGCTCTGGCAAAATGACTAAGTTCCAGCTGTTGAAGCGGAACTCATCGAGATAGCGGGTCATCGCTCGGTCGAACTCGGTGAAATCGTATCGGAACTGGAGCGTGCCATCCTGCTCAACTACTTCCCATTTGATGGGGGCGTAGGCGTGAGGCGTATAGGGGCTAATCCGATACCGTCGGCAGACCTGCATATACATATCCCACACCTTGCGGAACTGTTCAGGCGTGCGCAGGCGATGCCACTCGTTGTCGATGCTAACCCCGTAGGCAGTGCGCAGGGGTGTATCGTCTGGTAGGGTGAAGCCGAATACACGCAGTTCAACCCGAATGGGCGACCTCGGCACAGGCACGCGCCTGCCATCAGCCCCGATTGCCTCTACAATCTGAATGCGAGCGCGGTAGGTGCCTTTTGGAGTCTCTTTGGGCACAAATACCGTTATCCACAGGGGTCTATTGCGATGGGCAGGTAGGTCGTTCAGCACTATTTGAACCGCGCGTGGCTCATCGCCTTCTGGTGTCCAGCGGGCACGCTGATAGAGGGGTACCAACGGGTCAGGGTAGTCGCCTAAAGCACCCCATCGGTCGGTGGGGATAGTCACGGGCACATAGTCCACCCGTGCAATTTCGTCCCACACCGGGCGTGGGGAGTTGCCTTGCCCTCCCTCGAATGGCAAGAAGCGAAGGGTCAACTGTTTAAGGGGCTGTTGTGGTGTTAGCATTAGTTGGAACGGTTCATACTCATTCCGAGCGCACTCAATCCGAATGGGGCTGGCTCGTTCGGGCGTCGGTGTTGTTTGCCCCACTTTGTAGGTGGCGTGGCTCCACCAGAGGTTCAATCCTTCCGAACGGGCAACCGAGTAGCCAAATCCGCCCAGCTCAATCCAAGGGCGCACAATCTCTGCTTGGTGCTCGCTCATCTTCTTTCTCCCTTGCAACACGGTAAGGCTCAGGTTCTGAACGCGTTGAGTGGGCGTCGGAACCGCAAGGCGCACAGTTATTGCATCTTTAGGTGGGATAAGCACCTGCTGGCGTCGTTTGGTGGAGGGGTCGGCAAGTTGAACCCCCACACGCTGGGCACGGCTCGTTTGATTGTGGAGGCGAACCTCAAGCGCATGCGCCTCCAACACGAGTGGTTCTGCTTGAAGCTCCTTCTGGCTCTGTGTCTGGAGAAAATACCAACTGCTCCCCAGCAGGTTCGGAGCCGACCGAGCGAGAGGCGCTGAGATTTCATAGTGCTGAACCTGAAGCACGCCCGTCGCCCAGAGGCGCACCCATAGGGTGTCGGTCGGAAAGCCGTCGGCAGGGAGTTCCATCGTGTGCATTCCCGACTGCCCGAAACGCCCAACCTCGCGCCAGCGCGTGCCATCGGTGCTTAACTCCACTACGAGTTCCCCGCTTTCACGGTAGCCTATCTGCACCACAAGCTTTGCCGAGCGGAACGGGATGCCAATCACATGCTGATAGACCACCCAATCCCCACTGGGCGGGTCGCCTTCGCCAAGCGGTTGTGTGAAGACCCAGCGGTGCGTGTTGAAGGTGGCGGTATGGGCATAGAGGGGTCGGCTCTGGTTCGTGGCGAAACCGAGGTAGCGCGTGACGAATCGGTAGACTCCGTCCCGAATCAGCTCGCCCTCGCCCAGCGTGATGCCCTCTATCTGGCGGTGGACAGGCGCAACCGAGTAGACTTCGATCTCGTCGTATGCCACGCTCCCCCGCACCTGCCACTGTCCGAAGCGTAGCAGGCTCTCTTTCTGGAGGGGCGTTCGGCAGATGAAACTGACCGTATACCATTTGCCATCGCGGGAGATTGTCCAAGCATCGTAGTTTGCGGTGGTGAAGCCTACGATAGGGGTTCCGCCCGTGCTGTTGGGTTCTACGCGCAGGCGACAGCGGACTAAGTAGGTATGGTTCGGTTGGGGTTGCCAGTCGGTACAGACCCAAGCGTTGCTATCGTTGCCGTTTCCACGCACCAAGACGGCGCGCGTGCCTGTAAAGCCTTCCATCAGCCACTCGCCTTTCCCTTCCCAGAGTTGCCATCCATCGGGTCTATCGGTTCCCTGCTCAAACGAGCCGTTCGGTACCCAGTTTTGGGCAAGGGCAGAGGCAAGCAGAACTATCCATCCGACAACCACCCAGCGCATGGGATTGATGTACGATGTAGGAGGGGGAATTCCTGCTCTATCAGCGTTCACTGCATAAGCCTGTTTCTTTAATTGCTTGTTTTATTATCTGATCAACTTGCGCTGGACGCCTCCATACACAGAACACCCACCGCCCGAACTCTCCGTGATTGTTGACAGCGCGCACCCAACGCTTTGCTGAAGACTCCTTCTGACGGTCTTGTTCGCTTTCAAACCCTTTGACCTCCAGTATCACCTTGACTTCCTGTCCGTCGGCACAACGCCAGCGTATCAGAAAATCGGGGCGGTATTCGTGGCGCACTCCCTGCCACTCATAAGGAATTGTGAAGTCAAGGTGGTCGTTGCGGGCATAGGCGACCACTTCGGGTATCCCCTCCAGTTGGTATGCAACACTGTGCTCCCATATAGGAGCGTCCAACACCACATGGCTAATGTGGCTTTTCTTCGTGCCTACAGTGGGGCGCGTGGTGCGGAATAGCACTTCCTTCGTAGAGCCAATCGGGCGAAATCGCTCTATAATTGGCAGAAGGGGTGGCTCTCCAGGCTGTATGTCAGGTTCGATGGCTTCCAAAAGCCGCTCAACAATCCACTGTCTATACTTGAGGAGTGCAACCTCTTCCAGAGGGGTTTCTAAATCTTCAAGGGAGACACGCTCTTCCAGAAACTGCCAGACGATGTTCAGCACTTGGGGAAAGAGCAGATGGCGCGCTTTCCAATCATCGCGCTTGTCCTTGAGGCGCTGGGTAATCGCGGCAGCAATCTCGTAAACGGTCGCCTGCAGTCGCTTCTCACGGTGAAAAGGGTTTCGGTCGTGTATGGCTTCGGTGCCAGGCCCAAGGCGGTCAGGGCGACCAATCCGCGTGCCCACCGCAGGCTTCGTCACGACTTCGGTGGGTTCTACGGATGGGCTAACTTTCAGGAAGGGTACCTGACTCCAGTCCACTCGAATCCGCGTTCGCACATCGAACACATAGCCTTCCACACGCGGAAAGGTGATTTCCATATCCTTGCGTTCGGGCAGAGCACGCACAAGCGTCGAGACTTTCACAGTCTCGGGTCGCCCCACAGGTCGTTTCTTGACAGGGATGACCTCGAACGGCACGCCATACACATCCACATACTCTGGTTCCGAAAGGTCATCATAGTTCATTCGGCGTAGACCGCGCCCCACGACCTGCTCACAGAGGAGCTGAGAGGTGAACGCTCTAAGACCTAAGATTTGGGTGACATTCTGTGCATCCCAGCCCTCGTTGAGCATCGAGACGGACACTACACATCGAATGTGCTTACCCGGTGGCTCCCCTTCGCCCTCCCACTCAACTTTGCCAATCGTGTCCACAATCAGGCGGAGTCGTTCGGCAGTTTCCTGCCTCGTTTCGCCCTCTACGGCAGACTCTGCCTGTTCAAGAAGCTTGGTATCGATGCGGAAAGTTACTTCGCGATTGCCTGCGTTCTTCAACTCCGATATCACCTTCCCCGAAGCGATATGCTCGTGGACTAACTTTGCGAGGTCGGTGTTGTCGCAGACGACAATCATCACGGGCGGTACAGGGGAACCTACTTGTTGAAAGGCATCGAAGGTCTCTTTCCACTCGGACGCCAGCGTGGCGATTGCCGACTCGGCTTCCCGAAGCACCGATTCGGGTTTAGCACGCCGACGCGCCGTCTGTCGTTCGGAGGCAGGGAGTGCCTCATTAATCGCTTTCCAGAGATGGAAATATTTAGGGATGAGCGCGCCTGTGTTGTCATCCACTGGAACGCGCGGGATTTTCACTATGCCCGACTCGATAGCATCGACCAAACCAAAGTCGGAGACCACCCACGGGAAAGGTTCGCCCTCTTGATAACCGCTTCCCTTGATATAGAAGGGAGTCGCAGAGAAATCGGCACAGAAGTTAACGCCTCGCACAGCGTTTATTCGGTCAAGCCCGCTCACCCATACGGTTGCCTCTTCGCGCTCCTTGATTTCTTCATCAGTGAGTCGCTCGCGAATCTCATCAGGGAGGGGAGCGGGTCGGTAGGCATGGTGCGCCTCGTCGTTGATAACTAAGATGTTCTTCTTCTCACCGAGTTCCTTCAACACACGCCTGCAGAAGGCACGGTCGCTCTCGACCCCGCGCTGAACAACACTACGAGAACGGCTATCATCTTTTGGCTGGAAAAGGTGCCAGTTGGTGATTTGAAACCTGCCCTGTTGGAGCCGTTCGAGCATTCCAGAGGGCACGAGGTCGAACTTGAGATAGTAGTTTCCGGGCTTGGAGGGCAACAGCACCTGCAAACGCTCGCGTATCGTGAGATTAGGGCAGACCAACAGCACCGCATCGGAAAAACGGCGGTCTTGGGGATTGGTAAGCTTATTCAACACCTGCCAGGCAATCAGCATTCCCATCACCACCGTCTTTCCGCTTCCCGTCGCCATCTTGCAGGCGTAGCGTGTCAGACCGTTATCTTTCGGGATGGAAATGCCCTGCTTTTCGGCATCGGGGGCTTCAACCAGCCAGATGAGCGTCTCTATCGCCTCACGCTGGCAGAAGAAGAGTTTGCGCTCGCGCTCGGGGTTGTTCCAGTGGTTCAAGAGTTGGCGGGTGACGGGCGATACACCTGGGTAGCCCCTGTTTCGCCACTCTTTCACTCGCTCCCGAATCTGGTTCACCTGATCCAGCAGAACGAACTCCTCTTCCAGCATCGCCAATTGAGAACCGCTCGTGCGCGACTTGAAATAGTAGCCTGCAGGACGCCTGCCCTCTACCAGCACGGGCTGTCCCTCCCGATACTCCCAATATCGGGTAGGCTCCTCAAACGGTGAGTTGATGATAGGGTTGTCTACGAGCATTGACTTCATGAGTTTCACTCCTAAAAAATTGAAGGATTACCTCAATACGCACCTCCTAATGCAATAACCCTCATCACCTCATTCCCCCGAAAGTCAATCACCTTGACCGCGATGCGCTTGTGCTGACCCAGCTCGAAGGGGAAGGAGGTGGTTCCGCGCATCTTTTCAAAAGCCTCAGGGTCTATTTGAGCCTTGAGTGCCTTCTGGAGTTTTTCCCACGCATCAGGGTCACCAGGGAAAAAGGCTTGGCAGATATGGAAGGTCTTGCCGTCATAGTCGGTGTCCAAAAACCACGCCGCGACCCTATCGCCCGACTCGGAGTGAACCTCGCCCGTGATGGGGTCATAGATATCCACGCCTCGCAGTTCCACCACATAGGTGCCGTCCTTTTGGGTTTTGACGCTCACATCGGGCTGACCGAAGACGGTGAAAATCTGGCTGGCGCGGTTCGTCTTGAGCAAGTCGCCCACCAACACATCGGGGGCGATACTGACGAAATGTACCTGAAGCCCAACTACGGGAATCTTCTGTATGAACTCCTGTGCTGAAGGGTCAAAGCTGAACCCCGCGAAGAGCAGTATCGAATATCCGTTCGTTTTGGCGGTGGGGATAGCCTCTTGGACTTGGTGAGCGGGCACGGGCCCGTACTGTGGTCCGAACGAAATTGCGACACGCTGCAGTGTGCCGTTTTGTCCCGTCTCTGCCTCAGCGTGCAGATAGCCCAAGCTGATGGGGCGAACATTTTTCAGCTCCATTCGCTTGTTGTTCGGGAACAGCACGCCACCCTGTTGCTTGATGAGATTAATTAGGTGATCGATGTAGTTGCCCGCTCGGTCATCGATGCGCCCTTCAACCTGTTCCGCCTCGTATTGCTCAATCGGTATCTGGGTGGGGTCTTCCACCATCGGCACGGGGATTGCCTCTACCGTGAAGGGACCTGAGACTCGCACCTTGCCCCGAACTACCTGCGGACGGTCGTAGAGCGTTTCTTGAGGCGCGTTGCGTTGGATGCTCTCGTCGATCTCCTTGCGCTTCTGGCGTTTCAGTTCCCAGAATCGTCGGAGTGCCTCTTTTGCGTCGTCTGACCAGTCGGGCGCGGGGATGGGGTCGGGTACATCTTTGAGCGTTTTCCAGAGATGTCCCGTCGCCTGATAGATTGTATCCAACAGCCTCTGTGTTTCGGCTGGGTCGGGCGTCGCTTCGTTTTTCAGCTCCAGCAACCGCTGATAGGCTTTTTGCGCCTCCTGAGACCACAGCGGATGGGGCACTTCGCGGGGCACTTCCCACTCCTGCCAATTCGTGCCCAGAGCGGTATTCAAGTCGGCTAAGGCTTGCTCAATCTGAGGCTGGTACTTCTCGGCAATCGTGTCGATCTCGGTGTTCTTGGCGATGCTCTCCAGCGTGATATGGGGCACGGTCTCATAGATAAAGCCACCCGTGGGACCGCGTTCGGGGTCTTTGAGTTCGTAGTAGTCAAATTTGGCGGTCATTAGGCGTTGGCGGGCAATCGCAAGGGCTACCCTCGAAGTATCGCAAGTAATCCAGCGTCGCCCCCACTTCTCAGCGCAGTAGGCGGTGGTACCTGAGCCACAGTTATGAACGGCACAAACTTCGGTAAGATAGGAATGCGCTCCCTCGACTTCGAGGTCGTAGACCTCTTCTTCCGTCTGCTCGAAAAAGAGATGGGTGATTTCAACTGGGCGAAGTTCAGGTCCAAAATAGATAATGTCGCCCACCCTCAGCGAATCGGCGCGTCGCCACTCACGCTCGTGATGGTCAGAAGGCTCCGTTTCATCCAGAACCGCCTCAATTGCCTCGACAACGCCACTCAGATTCGTTCGTATTTCAGGGTTTGTGAAGCGTAGGACTGTCAGCCCGAGCGAGCGGAGGTAGTGGTCGCGCTCTTGGTCATACGCTTGCGCCTGAGGGGTATAATGGGTGTCGCCATCCACCTCGACGACCAGCCCTGCTTCCCACGAGTAGAAATCCACGATGTAAGGACCGATTGGGTGCTGTTTGCGGAACTTCACTCCCAACTGCCCACCTCTTAGTCGAGACCAGAGCCGTCGCTCGGCTTCGGTCATCTCTTTGCGTAGGGCGCGTGCTCGTTGGAAGTGATGTTGGGGCACATGGCGCCAGCTGCGTTCCGCGCCGTAAGATTGAGTACGCCTACGGCACAGCACTCGGTGGTCAGCGGTCACCCAGAGGGTCTGAGAAGAGTGCGCGTGCAGGATGCCGACCATAGGGCCACGATAGGTTTTGCAGATTATGCGGAGGATACGATGGGGTTGTCCATCGTGGCTAATCACCCAGTCGCCTGGCTGGAGGGTTTCGATGGGAACGAACCCCACCCCAGCCCTCCCCGTCAACGGGGAGGGAGCATGGGGGGAGGGAGTGTCGGGCGTGCCCGCACCCTCTCCTGTCCCCCCGTTGACGGGGGGACTACAGGGGGGCACTGCGAACCCTTCATCAGGAGAAGGCGACCCCACCCCTGCCCTCCCCGTCAACGGGGAGGGCGTGTTGGGCACATCCTCTCCTGTCCCCCCGTTGACGGGGGGACTACAGGGGGGCACTGCGAACCCTGCATCAGGAGAAGGCGACCCCACCCCTGCCCTCCCCGTCAACGGGGAGGGAGAATGGGAGGGTGGCAACGGGGAAGAAGACCCCACCCCAGCCCTCCCCGTCAACGGGGAGGGAGCATCGGGGGAGGGAGTGTCGGGCGTGCCCGCACCCTCTCCTGTCCCCCCGTTGACGGGGGGACTACAGGGGGGCTTTATTCCCACTCCATCCGCAGAAGGCACTGGAACAAGCACCCGCGTCCCCTTCCGCACACATGTCGGGTCAAAAACCAAATCACCAGGGTCAGTGGTCATCAGGATACAGCGCTCCACAACTTTGGTGTTGGTTTGGACGGCGTAGACTTTTTCTCTTATTGACTGATATGTTCCCATCACAGTATCATCCCAAACGCTGTCAATACCTATGACAGAAGTATCCTGTGGGAACCTCTTGGTGCAGAGTTTTCCGTGAATTGTCACCAGCCTTTCCGCGGCTCGCAACCGCTCAACTTCAATCGGTTTGTCAGTTTTTAGTTCAGCGTCTTTGAATACTTTCCCTTCTTCATCAGTAAACCGAAATGTGCCAAGCCTCTCTTCTTGCGTTCGGTCACGGTAGAGTCTCTTGATTCGTTTCTGCTGAATCGCTTCTTGTAAATTCCTGCAATACCAGATCAGAAAATCGTACAATCGGGGAATGGTCTTGGTATTCTGGCTTGTTCCAGTGCGAAACGAAATCACCGCCACAAAATTCTCCCGCCCAAACACCTCGTCCAGAAGACATCGCACCAAGTGCAGGTTCTCGTCGTTGATTTGGACGAAGATGGAGCCGCTTTCGGCAAGCAGTTCGCGCGCCAGCAGGAGTCGGTCGCGCAGGTAGGTCAAGTAGGAGTGGATACCTAACTGCCAAGTGTCGCGGTAGGCTTTAATCTGTTCGGGTTCGTGGGTGAGGTCTTCGTCTTTATCTTTTACATCTCGCTTATCGATGCGCGGTTGGAAGTTGCTGGAGTATTTGATGCCGTAGGGCGGGTCGATGTAGACCATCTGCACCTTGCCCGCCATGCCCTCTTTCACCAGCAGGGAGTTCATCACCAGCAGGCTATCGCCCAGTATCAGGCGGTTCGCCCAGCCGACCTCGTGTTGATAGAACTCGACCTGCTTGTCAGCGGGCAGTTCGGTCTCCCCGAACAGGTCGAACTGCAGGGGTTTGGGTTTCTGGACGGCTTCCAAAATAGCGCGTGTGGAGATACGCTCATGGATGTGCAGGGAGACCACATCCACCTCGAAGGAGGTATGCTCTGCCTTGCCTGCCCATTGGAGTTGGGGGTCTAAGTGGGGGTCATACGCATAGTGAGTGGTCTGGCGTTCGCGCGTCTCGTAGGTGGGCGCAAGCCCTGCTGGGGGATTGTTCTTGCGCTTGGCATCGGTGTGGCGAAAATCTTCTACACCGCCCTGTTGCGGTTTCCGAGTAGCTCGACTCTTTCGTGCCATCGTACAGTGATTTTACCCTATCATAACAGTGCGTTTCTCGTAAAGGAGTTGCTTAGGATTGGTTCTGTTCATAGGTTTGTTCTGTAGGATATGGTATCCTCTTGTACTCCCTCAAGGTAGAATAGTAGATGCCGTGAGCGTAGTAGAGGAAGATTTCTGGTTGCCCCGTTCAGGACCGATGCCCCGCCCAAAGAGTGTGGCAGAGGCGGTGGAGGTGCTTCGGCGCGAGGCGTTCCCGTCGCCGGGCATTTCGAAGGTGCGCTTCCACGCGCGGGAGTTTACCTCCATCTGCCCGCGCTCAGGTCAGCCCGACTTTGGTGAGGTGATAATAGAATATTGCCCCGATAAACTGTGCCTTGAATCGAAGTCGCTGAAGTTCTACCTGTGGGCGTTTCGGGAGGAGGCAGGCTATGCGGAGGGGCTTGCAGGACGGATTGCAGAGGACCTGTACGCAGTGCTTCAGCCTAAGTGGCTACGCGTGGTAGTGCGCCAGTATCCGCGCGGAGGCATCGAAATCGAGACCGAAGCGGTGCGCCCCCTTGAACCCTAACCTTATGCCTCCTCTAAGGGGCACTCCTGCAGGGGGAAGGAGTGCATGCCTTTGCCACCGGGGAACATCACCGTCACGAGTGCGTCGCTGGTGCGCACGACGATTCCGTAGCCAAAGTCTGGGTGGTGGACACGCTGACCAGGCAGAAATCGGCTTTGAGTGCGTGCAGGTGTCCAGATAGGTGCGCGGTAGGGCGTGGGGGCAGGGGGCGTGCCGTACATCTGCTGGTAGAGGGTGGGCATGGGAGTGTCTTTGAACGCCTTCAGGAAGGGCGAGGGGATACATGCGCGCCGAGAGCCGTAGTAGGAACGCTCACGGGCATAGGTGAGGTGGAGTTCGTCTTGCGCACGCGTCATGCCCACATAGCATAGGCGACGCTCCTCCTCGATATCACGCGGGGTCTCCGAGAGCGCATGGGGCAATAGCCCCTGCTCCACCCCTACCAGAAACACCACTGGGAACTCCAGCCCCTTCGCAGAGTGCAGGGTCATCATCATCACATGGTCACCGCTCTCGTCCAGTGTATCTAAGTCCGAAATCAGCGCAAGGTACTGCAGGAAGCCCAGCAGGGGACTCTCTGTCGCTTCCTCGCTCTCTGGGAGGGTCTGCTCATATTTGGCGACCACATTCACGAACTCACGCAGGTTGCCCGCTCGGTCGACCGACTCGGCATCCTTGCGCTGTTCCAGCCAAGTGAGATAGCCCGATTTTTCCAACACGCGCCTTGTGGTGTCGGTGAGGGAGGCTTTTGGGGCGTAGGCGCGTAGGTTTTCAATCAGTGCCGTGAAGCCTCCTATCGCCTGCTGTGCCTGCAACGGCAGTCGCGCGTGCAGACCCGGCTCGGTGAGAGCGCGGTAAAGACTGATGCCCTTCTCGCTGGCATAGGCTTGGATGGTCTTCACGGTTTGGTCGCCGATACGACGCGGGGGCACATTGATAATGCGCAGGAGGCTTACTGTGTCGTCGGGGTTCACCAGCAGGCGCAGGTAGGCAATCAGGTCTTTGATTTCTTTGCGGTCGAAAAAGCGCACACCGCCGATAATCCGATAGGCAATCCGCTCGCGCATAAAGCGTTGTTCGAACACACGCGATTGGGCGTTTGTGCGGTAGAGGATTGCGAAATCGCCATAGCGTCGGTTGCCCCGCGCCACCTCGCGCTGGATATACTCTGCAATCAGCCGTGCCTCTTCTTCCTCGTCGGCAACGGGGGTCAGCGTTACGGGCTTGCCCTCGGTGCGGTCGGTCCACAGTCGCTTCGGGGTGCGCAGGGTGTTCTGGCTCACCAGTTTGAACGCCAAATCCAGTATCGGCTGGGTGGAGCGGTAGTTGCGCTCCAGTTTGACCACCATTGCGTCGGGGAAGTCCTGTTCGAAGCGCAGGATGAGTTCCACCTCAGCTCCACGAAAACTGTAGATGGCTTGGTCGTCATCGCCCACCACGCACAGGTTCCGATGTGCCTCCGCCAGCAGGCGCACCAGCACATACTGCGCATAGTTAACATCCTGATACTCGTCTACCAGAATGTAGCGGAACTGGTCTTGATAGCGCGCCAGCACCAGCGGGTGCTGTTCGAACAGTTCTATCGTCTTGCAGAGCAGGTCATCGAAGTCCAGCGCATTCGCAGACTGTAAAGCGGACTGGTAGCGGGGGTAGACGCTGGCGACGATGCGCTCGAAAAAGTCGTAAGCCTGCTCGCGGTAGCCTTCGGGCGTGATGAGGCGCTCTTTCGCACGGCTGATGGCGTTGCTAATGGCGCGGGGGTTGAACTGCTTCTCGTCAAGATTGAGGTCTACAAGCACTTGGCGGATTAGGTCTAACTGGTCGCCCTCATCGTAGACGAGGAAGTTAGGGGGTATCCCGATGGCACGCCCCGATTCGCGCAAGATACGGGCACAGATAGAATGGAAAGTGCCCACCCAAAGCCCGCGCATGCTCATCCCCAGCAGGTGCTGGAGACGCTCCTTCATCTCGGCAGCCGCTTTGTTGGTGAAGGTGACGGCTAAGATATGGCGCGGGGAGATGCCATGCTGGTGAATCAGATTGGCGATACGGTAGGTGATGACACGCGTCTTGCCACTGCCCGCGCCTGCAAAGACCAGCAGAGGACCATCCTTGTGTAGAACCGCCTCCAGTTGTTCGAGGTTCAGCGTGCTGAGGTCGAGCGCCATCTTCAAGAGTGTACCCCACTCGTTGGGTGCGTGGAGAGCAGTTTTCGACTGCCTCCAGCGTGCACTTCAGCATCCTGTAAAGCATCAGATTGCTGACTCAGTACAGAGGAGCCTTCTTTATGTCGAGTGAGCGCTCGGATGTTGCCTAATGCACAATACCGATTACTCGATTTCCGAGATACGACGGTTGAGGGCAGCAGCGCTTAGGGGCGCATCGATCATCGCATAGAACCAAGTAAGAAACAGAATCACTGCCAGCATCACCTGAAAGCCCGATAGTCCCCCGCGCACTCGTGCAGGGTTCACCAGATACGCCAGCAGGTTGTACACGAAGTCGCTTGCACCGGGAGTGAGCAAGAACACTGTAAACCCCACCAGCACGATGCCCAAAATGATGCCACCCTTGACGAACTGCCCGTTGTAAAGTTGCCCCACGCCTGGCATTAGCAGAGAGAGCAGAAACGCCAACCCTGGGTTCCTACGGGAGAGGAGGGTATCGCTTGCCTCTTTGCCCTCCAGAAGCCGTTCCCAGCGTTGATACTGCTCCTGCTGGCGGGTGAGTGCGAGCACCATCTCGGCGTATTTGCGCTCTATAGAGGCGTTCTGAGAGGCAAGCTCGTGGGCGCGTTTGTAGGCGTCGTGGGCACCTTGAATATCGCCTGCGGACTTGCGGTAGTCGCCCAGCACCTCCCACACATCGGGGTTGTCGGGCAGTATCTCCAACGCCTGCTGAAGAAGGCTCTGCGCTTCTTCCTTGTTTCCGCGCATTTGGGCGATATGTGCCTGTCGAAGCAGGCGTTCTACCTCATCCCGTTTTGGGTCGAGTTCGCTTTCGAGATTCATCGCCAAGATGCTCCCTTAGGCTCTCGATGAGGGGTGCGTTCTCCCAGAACGCTTCCAGCCCATAGTATTGGCGCTGTTCCTCGCGCATGATATGCACCACCACATCGCCATAGTCCAGCAGGACCCAAGTCGCCTCGCGGTAGCCCTCTACGCGCAGGGCACGCTCGCCATTCTCTTTGAGCATCTCCTGCACGCGGTCGGCAATTGAGCGGATATGCACATCCGAGTTGCCACTGCAGACCACGAAGTAGTCTGCAATCAGCGTTTTCCCGCGCAGGTCCAGTACACTTATCCGCTCCGCCTTGGCGTCTTCGGCTGCTTCGATAATCTTTAGACGCTTCTGCTCCGTCGTCATTATCATGGCTCCTGATAGAGGCGATTTCGTGTGATATATTCTATCACATCGTCGGGCGTCAGATAGCGTATCGAGTGTCCTTCTGCCACGCGCTGGCGTATCTCGCTTGCGCTGATGCCCAGCGGTGTCATCGGCACAATCTGCACCCGTGTGCGTAGGTTTGAGGGCAGGGCGGAAAGCACCTTATCAGGCTCATGGGGAGGGCGCACTCCCACCAACAGCGTGCAGAGGTTCACTATCGCCTCTGCTTGATACCAGTGAGGAAAGCCCGCAAGGCTATCCATACCCATCAGCAGGAACAGCTCTGCGCTGGGGTGCTGACGCTGGAAGGCTTGCAGGGTCTCAATCGTGTAGGAAGTACCACCTCGCACAATCTCCATATCGGACACATAGAAGGCAGGGTTGCCCTGAATGGCGAGTTGCACCATCTGTAGGCGGTGTTGAGCCTCTGAAAGGGATTCTTCGGTACGAAAAGGCGACTGATACGCCGGAATGAAAACCACCTGCTCCAACCCAGCGAACTCCCGTGCCTCTTCTGCAAGGCGCAGATGCCCATAGTGGATAGGGTCGAAAGTGCCACCGAACAGCCCGATTTTGCGCACGGTTCCTCCCTCACTCTGGCAGGGGCTTGCCTTTCGTTTCAGGGGCAAACAACAGGATGAGATACCCCAACAGGAACACCCCAGAAAGGATGGTCGCCGCCATTTGGATACTGAACTGAGCAGTCAACACCCCGAAGGTGAACGGCGCAGCTGCCGCCAGATAGCGCGCCACATTATAGCAGAAGCCGACCCCCGTTGCACGCAACCGCGTGGGGAACAGCTCGGGGAAGTAGACCGCATAGCCCGCAAACAGCGAGGTCGTGAAGAAGCCGAGCAGGGGATACATTATCAGCGCACGCTCGAACGAGGTGGTCAGGAAGAAGGTGGCGGGCACCACCATCAGGCAGGCAGTGAAGGTGAGCGCAAAGGTCGGGCGTCGCCCAATCTTCTGCGCCAGATATGCCCAGCCCAGCATACCAAAGAACGCCCCCACCTGTTGCATCATCACCGCGTATGCCTTGCGCTCTTCTACCAGCGGGTTGAGGGCGGGGTCGTTCGCAGGGTTCAGGGCTTGCTTCAGCAGGTCGGGCGACCATGTGCCGATACCCCAGAAGCCGATGACTCCAATCGCAGCCAAGCCGACCCCGACCAGCGTATGATGGCGCCACCGCCTATCCGTGAACAGCTCGGCAAACGCCCCCAGTTTCTCACCGAGTTTGCGCGCCTCCTGCCACCGCTCCGGCTCGCGCACAAAGAGCCGAATGACGAACACAAGGATGGCAGGGAAGAAACCGACCGCAAAGACCCACCGCCAGCCGTAATCGGGCGCCACGAATCGGAAGATGACCGCCGCCATCAGGTTGCCAATCGCAGAGCTGGCTTGCATAACGCCCAACGCAGTGGGGCGCGCATGCGCAGGGAAGGTTTCCGCTACCAGCGCAGCCCCCGCTGCGAACTCGCCCCCAATCCCCAGACCCACCAGAAAGCGCAGAACCGCAAACTGCTCCCAAGTCTGGGCGAACGCGCTTAGCCCCGTGAAGCCCGCATACATCAGCACTGTGATTGCCATCGTGCGGGTGCGTCCCAAGCGGTCGCCAATAATCCCGAACAGGAAGCCTCCCGTCGCCCAGCCGATGATAAATATCGACTGCACAATCCCCGAATAGTGGGCAACATCCTGAGGGGTGGCATCGGGACCCAGTAGTTCCGTAATCGCAGGCTGGCGGGCTAACACATAGAGCCACTGGTCCATCGTGTCGAACATCCAGCCCAGCGAGGCGACCGTCAGCACGAGCCAGTGATAGCCCGTTAGCCCGTGATACCAGCGCGTAGGCGCACTTTCCTGAGGAACCGACATCTATAGAAGACCAGCCCGCTTGAAGAAATCCGCTAACTGGGGATACTTCTCAATCTCGGAGCGCATGCCTTGCATCTGCTGCTTGGCAATCGCTCCTATCCCCGGTTGGTTCAGAAGTTGCCGTAACTGCCGAATAATCACCTGCTGGGCAGCCAAAGGTACAAACTCGTTGAAAGACCCAGCGAAGGTCGGCTCCACCGCAACTTTCCACTTACCCTCGACCTTGCGCAAGACATAGGTGGGCTTTATCGTGCTTTTCTGACCATCGGGCGTGTTGACGACCATCGTGACCTGCGCTTTCGCAGTATCCTCCCCCTCTACCGTTATAGTGCCTATCTCGACCGACTCGGTCGTGCCTACCTGACTGGAACCGCCAAATCCTGGATAGATAAGCGAGGAAGGGTTCGCCATCGTAGACAGCGACGCCAACAGCATCCCCGAGGTATCCAACCACTGGGAGGCTTTCTCAGAGTCGTTCGCCTTTGCTGCAGCGAAAAACTGGTTCAGCGCATATTGGGGCGACTTGGTGTAGATAAGGAAGTACCAAGCAACCACCCCCGCTCCTGCAATCAGCAGGAGAGCAATCAGAATGCCCAACACTCGTCCCTGTTCTCTGTGTCGCATGGAGTTCACCTCAAAGGCTCTATTCGCTTCTCTGAACAGTTTTCCTGCCGATAAGCAAGCGAAAACCGTCATTCAGGATAGTGTTCGAAAAATCCCTGCGTAGCACGGGCATCTTGCCCATAGGCCAAACCCGTAGCACTTGTGTCTCGCCCGTGTGCCTAATGGGCAAGATGACCAAGCCACTTTTCTCGAACACCCTCAGAGAAAAGGGACTCCTAATAGAAGCGTTTCCTGCGGGGTAGGGAGGAGGGGAGGTAGCCTTTGGCGAGTTTTGCCCATCGTCGTAAGCGGAGGAGGGTGAGGCTCCCAGCGGTCAGCCCGACTATTGCAATCGCCGTCCACGGGTAGGAGCGTTTGTCCACCGACTCAGCCGTTATCAGGGGCACTGTGAGGATAGTGCGCGTCTCTTCCCTCAGCACTGCGCGCCCCACTTGTTGCCCTAATGAGACGGGTGCAGACAGGCGCGGGGTATGCACCTCCCAGCGGTAGCGCACCTGCTGGGCACGCGGAACAACCCAAAGCGCATCCTGTGCCAGCCGTAGCGGAACCCGTTCCTGCGTGCCTCCCTCTACTTCTGCATAGCCCACCACCTCACCTGCTTTCCCCAACAGCAGGGGTTGCCACTCGTAGAAGCCGTAGTCCATCAGCGCCATCGTGTCCTGTTCGCGCTGGGGGCTGTTCAGCACCACTGCGATTAGGCGTCGCCCGTTGCGAGTGGCGGAGCCGACAAAGCAGTAGCCCGCTGGGCGCGTGTAGCCCGTCTTGATGCCCTCTGCGCCCTCGTACATCTCCAAAAACTTCGCACGGCTCACCATCAGCAGGTCTTCCTGATTATGCGAGCGCTCCACCAAGTATGACTTTTGCTTCACAATCTCTCGGAAGTGGGGATTCTCCATCGCAGCACGAGCCATCAAGGCTAAATCGTAAGCGGTAGAGAGGTGGTTTGGGTCGTGCAGACCGTGGGGGTTCACAAAGTGGGTGTTTTTTGCGCCGAATGTGCGAGCGCGTGCATTCATCATCTGAACGAACTGCTCCAAGGAGCCACTTACATGCTCTGCAAGGGCGACCGCCGCATCGTTCGCCGAGCGCAACATCAGCGCGTAGAGCAGGTCGCGCACCTTGACCCGCTCCCCCTCTTGGAGGTGCATCGAACTGGAGGGGGTATTGACTGCGTTCTTAGAGGCGACCACCACCTCGTCCAAATCGGCATGTTCCAACACGAGTAGGGCGGTCATGACCTTCGTTAGGCTGGCAGGTGGCAAGCGATGGTGAGCCTCTTTGGCATACAGCACCTGCCCTGTGCTGGCTTCCATCAAGATTGCACTCTTCGCTTGTATCGTGGGAGCGTTTGCCCCGCCATATGCCCAGAGAAGCACCCACGCAAGGAGCCATAAGCCACGCATGTCCTTCCGATTGTACCTCTCCCATCGTCTCAGCGGGTATAATAGCCCGTGCAGAATGCAGGAGGCAGACAGTGACGAAACATTTCATCTACGCTGGGATTATCGTCGTGTTAGCAGGCTTAGCAGGTTGGTGGATGGCGCGCGAACCTGTACGCCAAGGATTGGATGTACGGGGCGGTATCCGCATGACCCTGCGCGCAGAAGTGGAGAAACTCACGCCAGAGGAACAACGCCAGTGGAGCCCAGAACGATTGCGCGTCGTTGCGGACATTTTGCGCAGGCGTATCGACATCTTGGGCGTGGTGGAACCCACCATCTTCCTCAAAGGAGACCGCGAAATCGTGGTGGAACTGCCAGGCTTTACCGATGAGCAAGAGGCACGCGACCTCTTGCAGACCACTGCCCGATTAGAGTTCCGCTATCTGAAAGATGTAGAGGTACGCAACGAGAGAAAACAGCGCCCCGGACGCTATCAACTGGTGATAGAGAAAGATGAAAAAGGTGAGGAGGTCGTGCGGTTCCGCGATATGGGCGACCTGAAGGAACCCGGACGCCTCATCAAGGAAGATACTCCCGAATACCGCCAGATTATCCAGAATAGCCCCCTCATCGTTTCAGGGGACGAGCTGGTGGGGGCAGAGGTCACTCAGCAAGCGATTAGCCCCGTGGTAGCACTCTATTTCAACCGAGAGGGGCAAGAGAAGTTTGCGCGCGCCACCTCGTTGTATCTGTACGAACATATCGCCATCGTATTGGACGACCGCATCATCTCCGCCCCAGTGGTGCAATCAGCGAACATTCGTGAGCCAATCATAGAGGGCAATTTCACGCTCAAAGAGGCGACCCGTCTGCGCGACCTGTTGCGTGCAGGTGCCCTGCCTGTGAGCCTGAGCGTCGAGTCGGTCAACCGTGTGGAAGCGATACTCGGGGAGCGCGCTTGGGAGCGCATTCTCTACGCTGGGGGAGTAGGGGTTCTTCTGGTAATGGCGTTCATGCTGTTCTACTACCTCCTCCCTGGTCTTATAGCGGTGTTGGCGTTGGCGCTCTATGTGCTGTTTGCGATTGCGCTCTTCAAACTGGTGGGGGTTACCTTCTCGCTTCCCGCTATTGCGGGCTTCATCCTGTCTACTGGAATGGCGGTCGATGCCAACATTCTCATCTTCGAGCGCATGAAGGAGGAACTTCGTCAGGGAAGAACCCTGCTCTCGGCGATCGATGCAGGCTTTAAACGCGCCTTTCCTGCAATCGTCGACTCAAACCTCAGTACGATTATTACTTGTCTCATCTTGTACTACTACGGCACGGGACCTGTACAAGGGTTCGCCACCACGCTGGCGATTGGTGTGCTGATGAGCTTCTTTACTGCTATTTTCTGCACCCGCACGATGCTCTACCTGCTGGTCGGGCTGGGCATCCATCCCGACCCCAAGTGGTTTGGGCTGTTGCGCCAAGTTGGCGTGACAATCTCACCCGATATGGCGCGCACGAAAGACCGCTTCGACTTTGTGAGCCGTCGCGGTCTCTATTACGGGATAAGCGCAGGGCTTATCGCCATCGGCTTGTTCTTCTGGCTGGGGCTGGGAGGGCTAAAACCCGGGATTGACTTCGCAGGTGGAAGCGAGATTGTGCTTCAGAAAGCCCCACCCAAAGAGGCGACGACTCTCCCCCAAGCCGAAGGGATGCGGATAGCCCAAGCAACTCCTACCCAGCTGGCTCCCGTGCAAGCACCTCAGCCGACACCTTCCCCATCGGCACCTAAGGAAGAGAAGCCCACACAACCCCCCTCTGAGGAGCCTACTGAGGGGAAGCCTGAATCCGCTGAACAGCCAAAAGCGGAAACCCAGCCAGCGCAACCTACAGAATCGGCGCCTGCCCAGCCTCAACGGCAAGTGTACCAACCTGAGCCTATAGAGGCGGACCTTAATCAGGTAGCTGCGCTCCTGCGTCAAGCAGGCTTCGAGAAGGTGGGCGTGCAGTTTGCCGAGGGCAAGCGTCAGCTGATTGTTCATATTGCTGACGCCACCGACAAGGATAAACAGCGCATCTTGGAGGCACTCAAACCACTGGGCAACCTGCAGGATGTAAGCTTCGCCTCGATAAGCCCGCGGGTACGCGAGGAGACCGTACGGCGCGCCTACACAGCGGTCATTCTCTCGCTCATCGCTATCCTGCTCTATATCGCCGTTCGGTTCTCCATAGAGGGTGGATGGAGTGGATTCAAGTTCGGGCTTGCTGCAATTATCGCGCTGGCGCACGATGTGCTGTTCACGGTGGGCGCGCTGGCAGTGTTTGGCTACTTCCTCGGTTGGGAAGTGAACGCCCTCTTCATGACCGCTCTGCTCACGCTTATCGGTTTCTCTATCAACGACACGATTGTCGTGTATGACCGTATCCGCGAGAACCTGCGCTATCGCGTGCGTGGGGAAACCCTCGCGCAGGTGGTCAACCGCAGTCTGAACCAGACGCTGGCGCGCTCCATCAACACCAGCTTGACCTTAGTGCTGGTGCTGATTGCGCTCCTCATCTTTGGAGCCGTGACCCACGACCTGCGCACCTTCTATGTGGCGATGACTATCGGCGTAATTGTGGGAACCTACTCCTCCATCTTCATCGCCAGCCAGATTATGGTGAGCTGGCAGGGGGCGCAGGAGCGACTGCGCGAGCGTCAACTCCAAGCAGCAAAAGCCACAGCCACCCCACCCAAACCTACCCCCACCGAGAGTGGGCAGACAATCCCTACCAGCACCGATAGTGGCGCCAAGAAGAAGCATCGCCCCGCCCATACAGGCAAGCGGAAGCGACGGTATTGAACTTAGCCTAGGCATCCTGCTCATAAGGCTCTATGGGCAGGATGCCCAAGTCACTTTGCAGCACGGGCATCTTGCCCACAAGCTAAACCGTAGCACGGGCGTCTCGCCCGTGTGCTAAATGGGCAGGATGCCCAAGCCACAGAAGACGCAGGCGATGACACAGAAAAAGAACCAAGCGGAGGCAGAGGCGCATTGGCTGAGCATACAGGTGCAGGCTCCGCCTCAAGCATGGGATGCGATTGCCAGTCTGCTCATCGAGGCGGGGTGCGCTGGGGTGCAGTTGTGCGACCAGCCACCTCGTGTGGTGGGCTACCTTCCAGAAGAACAGGAAGCGTGTGTGACCACTCTTCAGGAGCAACTGAGCCATCTGCACGAGTTCGACCTGCCCCCCGTGATGGCTGTCCACATCCTACCCGTTTCGGAAAAGGATTGGCACGCCCTCTGGCGTCGCCACTTCCGAAGCCGACGGTTCGGCACACGCCTGCGCGTTCAACCCTCGTGGAGCAAGCGCAAGCCGAACCCAGAGGAACTGCTCATCCAGTTAGACCCCGGACTGGCATTCGGCACGGGAAGCCACCCCACTACCGCACTCTGCTTGGAACTACTCGACACCTATGTGCGCCCAGCCATGCGAGTCGCCGACTTGGGCACGGGCACAGGCATATTGGCAATCGCTTGCGCCAAGCTGGGAGCAAGCGAGGTGGTCGCCGTGGATAATGACCCTCTTGCAGTGCAGATAACTGAGGCGAACGCTCAGCGCAACGGGGTAGGGCAAACTGTCCAAATCGTGCTGGGCGATGGCTGGGAGGGACTGCACGGAACTTTTGACCTGATTGCCTGCAACATCATCAGCACTTTCCATATTCAGACCGCCTCCCGCATCCCTGAGTTTTTGAGGGCAGGGGGCTACTATCTCGCCTCTGGGGTTATCGGGCGCAACTGGCGGGAGGTACGCCAAGCCATCGAGCAGAAGGCAAACCTGAGGCTATTGGAGGTGCGCAAGCGACGAACATGGGTCGCAGGGATGTTCCAAAGACCGAGCGCGTAAGCCCCCGTGCGCTCCCACGCTTTTTTGTAGCGGAAGAGAGCCTGCGCACAGGGGTCTTGCCCGAACCGATTGCCCACCAAGTTCAGCATGTGCTTCGGCTACGAGAGGGCGACCTCATCTGCCTGCTGGATGAGGGTAAGGAGGTAGCGATTGCTCGCCTGAGCCAGCAAGGTCGATTCGAGATAGTGGAGCGTCAACCCGCACCGCCGGAACCGCCTGTAGCCATCACGCTCCTTCAATCGCTCCTCCGCCAAGAGAAGTTAGAACTGGTGATACGGCTCTCGGTTCAGGGAGGTGCGTCCGCTGTGTGGATTGCGCCCAGCCAACGCTCAATCGTGCGCCTTGAAGCCCCCAAACAGCCCCATCGCCTTATCCGCTGGCAGAAGATAGCCACAGAAGAAGCAGAACTCGCCTACCGAGCCAAGGTGCCCGCTGTCCAAATATTCGGGAGCTGGCAAGAGGCGTTTCAGAGCCTCCCACGCCCTGTGCTGGTGTTAGAGGAGTGGGAAGGCGTGCGACCGCTTGCGACTGCAATCCGCTCAGAACCTCTGCCCGATACGCTTAGCCTCGTGGTGGGTCCAGAAGGCGGTTTCAGCCCTGAAGAGCGAGCATGGATGCAGTCCCAGCAATCATGCCAAGCGGTCTCACTCGGCACGCGCATTCTGCGCACCGAGAGCGCAGGCTTCTATGCGCTTGCCCAGGTATGGGCAGTCCTTCAGGGAAATGGGGGCTTCTGAGCGAGGAGCGCCCCGATTCGGGTTGGGCAAGATGAACATACTCTTCGGCAATCTCGTAGCCCACGAACCGAGGGGGTAAACTAAGCCGTGTACCGAGAGACCGAGTCGAAAATGGTGCAAGCGTATCGGGTGCTGACCCTGATAAGCGCAGGGCTTATGGGAGTGGGATGGCTGGTTCATCTGCTCATTGGGGATGAGACGAACTGGCTCATTACGCTGGGCGTAGGACTACTGCTGGCAACTCCGCTAATGGTGATTGCCTTGCTTGCTTGGCAGACGCGCTACACCGAGCGACTGACCACGCGTTATGCGCTGCTGGCGCTTCTGCTGATAGGGGTGGCAATCGCTGTCGGACTATGGGTGAGCAGAGGTCGCTGACCTACTCTTCTGGTTCTGGGCGTTCGGGAAGTTCGTCTAAACTGTTCAGCCCAAAATAGTGAAGGAAGCCTGCGGTCGTGCCATAGAGAATCGGCTTGCCCGGAGCCGCCTTGCGCCCGACCTCTTGAATGAGTCCCTTCGCCATTAGATGGCGCACTGTGTGGCTACTGTCTACGCCCCGAAGTGCATCGATTTGCGCTTGCGTGACGGGCTGTTCATAAGCCACAATTGCCAACACTTCCAACGCCGAGCGCGAGAGCCGTTTGGGAGGCGGATTAAGCAGGCGCGCGATATAGAACACATACTCGGGTTTTGTCGCCAACTGATAGCCTCCCGCTATCGTGATGAGTTGGATAGCGCCCGAAGCGTCGAGCCGTTCTCTAAGCTCCTCCAGTGCCCCTTCCACACGCTCTGCAGGCTCACCCGTTACGGTGCAGAGAGTTTCCAGCGTAAGCGGGGCTTCCGCCACGAACAAAAGCGCATGCAGAATATCCACAAGGGAAGGTGCTTGGCTCTCCACCGTTGGGATGGTTTCTCGCTCTGGCGCATTCATCGGCAAGAGAGTTTACCCAACGACGAGGCACAGGCATTCCCCACCGTATCATGCTTGGGCGAGACGCCCAAGCCACTTTGTAGCACGAGCATCTTGCCCATCAGCCAGACCGTAGCACGGGCGTCCCGCCCGTGAGATTCTTCACTTCGCTCAACATGACGAGCCTGTAGTAGAGAAGTGCCCTTCCAAGAGGTACACTAAGAAGGGGATTGACCATGAGACGCTTTGGCATTCTCGTTTGGGGTTTCGTGTTGTTGACAGCCCCCGCATTTGGGGACGAAATGGCGCGCGCCCGCCTTGAGCGCGCCTTGCAAGTGCATGGGAGCGACGCCTACAAGCAGTTGCTGGAAAAGGGCTACAAAGTCGAATATGAGGTCACCCGCGAGTTCGGGGGCAAAAGCGAGGGGAAGCGCACCGAGTATCGCCAGGGTGAACGGCTCTATCTGTGGCTCAAGCGCGGAGCCTTTGAAGAGCAGGTCGCCTACGATGGGAACTCAGGCTGGCGTAAATCGGGCTACCTGGTGAGCGGGATAGCTCAGGAAGAGATTAATAGCCTGCGCGACGCCATTCTGACCCAGTTCACTGCGATTCCTCTGTGGTCTACCCAAGCCACCCTTGTAAATGGAGAACAGGCAAAACTCCCCGATGGGCGTGCGGGATACCGCATTACCTTCCAACTTCCGCCCCAAGCGCATCAGCAAGCACTCTCCAAGAAGCCAGAGGGCAAACTCATCCTCTACCTGAACGATAATGACCAGATTATCGGGATTGAGCACGAGAGCATCGACTATGAAACGGACGAGATTATCCGCGTGTATCAGGGCTACTTCAACTATCGCTCGGTAAAGACGCCTACAGGCGAGGTGCTGATGCCCATCGAGACGCGAATCTATGCTGGGGGTACACACACCGCCACCTATTTCCTTTCCACATTAGACCCTCAATCCCCTCCCGACCCCAAACTGTTTGAGCGTCCTCCTTCGGAACCCTCACCAGCGGTGCGAGAAACCCTGCCTGCCACCGTGCCGTTCCGATTGCGCAGGATGTCGCTCTATGTGCAGGTTACCATCAACGATAAAGGACCTTACTGGATTATTCTCGATACAGGAGCTTCCAGCACTTGGATCGACGAATCGGTCGCAAAAGAGGCTGGCTTGGAGAAAATTCCCAAAAGTGAGCACTATGGGGTGATGGTTTATGGAGCGTTTCCCTCGTATAATGCGAAGGTGAAAAGCCTCAAGATTGGCGATGCGGAGGTGCGCGACCTTGTGATTAGCGTAGGCGACCTGCGCTACACTCCACTGGCAGATGAGATGGTGGACGGTAAACGGGCGATAGGGCTGTTGGGGCGCGAGGTGCTTTCCGCCTTCCAAATCACTGTCGACTTCGCAAAGCGCACCCTTACACTCGAACACCCCGATGCGGAACTGCCACAGGGTACGGTCGTGCCTTTTGAGATGTTTGGCGACCATATCCTCGTGACCACCAAAGTAGGGTCGCGCAACCAAGTGCGGATGATCGTCGACACGGGTGCTGCGCTAACCCTTCTCCCGCCCTCCTATCAACCCGACAAGGAAGATGGGGTGTGGATGACCCTTGCCGAATGGAGCCAACGCTTCGGCGAGGTACATGAGGATGACCCTTATGGCTTCATGACAGGCGATATGCGAGTCTATCGTCTCCACCAGATTACGCTGGGCGATTTGCGCTTCGAGTCGGTCTATGCGATGCAGAGGCTTTCTGAGGGGGTGCGTGCCGATTCGATATTAGCCTCCAAGACCAAGCATGGGCTGTTGGGCTTGCCCGTGATGCGCCACTATCGGCTTACCTTCAACTACTATCGTCAGGTGATGGTGTGGCAACCCCATACCGACTCGGAGCGTGCCAGTGAGAATGCAGGCTATGGCATCTGGTGGAGGCGGAACGGGAACGACCTTATCGTTCACTGGGTCATGCCCCTCTCCGATGCGGAACTGCAGGGTATCAAGAAAGGCGACAAGATTGTGCTCATCGATGGACAGTCTACCACAGGTTGGAGTGAAAAGCAGTTGGTGGAACGCCTTTCTTACACGCGCCCTGGTCGTCCGCTCCAGTTAGTAGTGGAGCGGGCAGGCAAACGCTTGGAATTTCGTCTCACAGCCCGCAATTACGAGCTTTAACTGCCCCGATTGCCCCAAATTTGGATTATAATAGGTACACCCCCCTCTGGTGAGGGGTATAAAGGGGCAATTTCAGGGCAAATTCGGGGAAATTCGCTCTCGAGGCTGTCCGGTTTTCGCCCCTTTTTGAGTCTTTAAGTGGTAGAGCGCTCATAAGAGCGCGCGTGAAAGGAAGGAAGGTGACGACGATGCAATATGCGGAAAGGACACACTATTCGGAGCTGGCAGAACACCGGTTCTTCCTTGCTCTTCGAGAACGTGTAGAGCGTATCGTGCGTTGGTATGTGCGCACCAGCGAAGCTGATGTGGACGACCTGACTCAGGAATGCCTCATCCGTGCCTATAAGGGTCTCGAACAGGTGCGGGACCTTGATAAACTGGAGCCTTGGCTGAAGACGGTTGTGCGAAACACCGTCTTTACCTGGCTTCGTAACCAGAAGCAAGAGCGTGAGGTCTGCGCACTGAGCTTAGAAGCGGAGTCGGAAGCGGAGGCATACACCTTAGAAGAAGATGACCTGCTACTGTATATGGTTCTTCAGGAGGCGATGCAAACTCTGTCCGACACAGACCGCCAGATGTTCGAACTGCGCTACGGCGTGGGGTTGAGCTATCGGGAGATTGCGCGCCAGATGGGCTTGAATGAGGAGGTCGTTCGGAAGCGCATTAGCCGAGCACTTTCGCGCTTGCGTTCTCATCCGATCATTCAATCGATTATAACGGATGGTGGATAACCATGAACTGCAGGCGAGCACGAGAGTATATGGAGTCGTACATTATGGGTGACTTAGACCCTATGCTCGCCGAACAACTGGACCACCATTTGAATCGATGCCCAGAGTGTCAGCGGTATCTTGAGGAACAGCGGCGGCTCATCATGCTTTTGCGTCGGGCATATGCTCTCTTGAAGCGCCCTGCGAGCTAAGCAGCTTCTGCTTGGCGGTTCTGCAGGCTTGCCTGACGAATGCTTTGAAGCTCTTCCTCAGGAATGGAGAGGAAGACCTGCACGAGTGCGGGATCGAACTGGGTCTCGGCACAGCGTGCGATTTCCTCGCGCGCTTGGGCAAAGCTGAGCGCCTTACGATAGGGGCGGTCAGAGGTCATAGCATCCAGTGTGTCGGCGATTGCAAATATCCGAGCACCGAGCGGGATTTCCTCACCCATCAGCCCGTAGGGATAGCCCTTGCCGTCCCACCGCTCGTGGTGATGAAGGACTATCGGGGCGGCGGGGCGCAACATGTCAATCTTCATGCACATCCGATAGCCCAGCACGGGATGCTGTTTCATAATCTCCCACTCTTCAGGAGTGAGCGAACCGGGCTTGTACAGGATACTATCGGGCACTCCGATTTTGCCTATGTCATGCAATAAGGCACCGCGCTCAATATGGGGAAGTTGGTCGGGTTCGATATTATTTAATCGGCTGGCAATCGCCATCGTGTACGCTGCGACCCGCTCGGAATGCCCCTCGGTTTCGGTGTCGCGCACATTCAGCGCAGCTAATAGCGCTTCTAAGGTGGCGCGATATGCCTGCTGAACCTCCTGTTCAAAATGGCGCGTCTGGTGGCTTTGGAGGTTGTGGCGGGTGAGGTTGCGCTCTATGAGAATCGGTATCTCACTGATATTGTAGGGTTTTGTGATAAAGTCACTGGCGCCCTCTTGCAGGGCTTGGCGTGCCATCTCCACATTCCCATACCCGGTGATGAGAATCACTGGTATCTGGGGAGCGCGCTGGCGAATCTGCTTGAGCAGGTCAAATCCGTTCATGCCCGGCATGAAGATGTCGCTCAGCACGATATCGATAGGCTCTCGCTCCAGAAGCGCAAGCGCATCCATCGCTTGAGAGGCAGAACAGACCTCGTAGCCAACATCCTCTAAGACGAATCGGAGGGTCTCCCGAACAAGATTGTCGTCGTCCACAATCAATACTGTTGGCTTCTTGCGCTGTGCCTGAACCCGTGGTCGTCCCGGTTCGAAAAGGTGCAAAACCTCCATCCACTCGTCCCTCCCAAGCAGATTGTGCCACAGGGATTATAGGAATGGTATAGCCTTCTCTGCAGGGGGCAAGGCAAAAACTGGTAAGGCTACGGGTTAGCCCGCCCTCAACCAGAGGCACTTCAGATAGAGGCTTTCAGGAAACTGGAGAAGAAAAGGATGGTCGGGGGCTTGGAAGGATATATCCTCTATGTAGAGGGGGCGTTGGCGGTCGGTTCCTGCAAGGCGCACAATCTCGACCATTGCTGAGAGGTCCATCTGATAAGCACAACTGCAGACGATGAGGCGTCCCCCTTCGGGCAAAAGCGGAAGGGCATGATACACTAATTTCCATAGTGCCCACCGAAGCGACTCTTTCTGTCCTCGCTTTTTCGCAATTGCAGGAGGGTCTAGAATGACCCAGTCATACTGCTCACCTCGCTCGGAGGCTTGAGGAAGCCACTCGAACACGTTTGCAACTGTCCATTCGGCACTCAGGTGATTGCGTTCCGTATGCTGTCGGGCGAGCTGAATCGCTTCTGGGAGGATGTCGACCCCATGGGCTTGGGCGCCGGCGCATGCTGAATAGAGGGCGAACGCTCCCGTATAGCAGAAGAGGTCTAACACCCGTTCACCTGCACGCACAAGCCGAGCGAGTTGGCGACGGTTCTCCCGCTGGTCAAGATAGAAGCCCGTTTTGAGACCCGTTCGTGTGGGCACCAGAAACTCCAATCCACTCTCGTGGATAGGGATTTGGTCGGGCACCTCCCCGAACAGGACGCCGATAAACGGGGATAGCCCCTCCTCCTTGCGCGATTCCATGTCGCTACGCTCCAAGATGCCCTTCGGCTGAAGTCGCTCTATCAAGGCAGGAAGCCACATCGGCTTGAGCCGTTCCATGCCAAGCGTGCGTACCTGCACCACAAGATAGTCCGCAAACTGGTCTACAATCAGACCGGGCACCCCGTCCGACTCGCTGAAGAGCACGCGGAAGGCGTTTGTGTCCGAGACCGAGTGGGCGCGCCCCCGCAGAGCTTGCTCTATGCGACGAATAAAGAAGACGGTATCAATCGCTTCCCGCTCTAAGGTAAGCATCCGCACAGGGAAACGCGAGGCAGGGTTATAAGTGCCAATCCCCAGCCACCCTCCATGCGAGTCGACCACCTTCACGAGGTCTCCTGAAGAAGGGTTGCCCTCAACGGAGAGGATTTCTCCACTCTGAACCCATGGGTAAAGGTGGCGAATTTTCTTCTCCCGCCCAGCTTTTAAGACGACTATGCCTGAAAACACCTCAAAAGTATACCCCGATTGGGGTATACTAATAGAGAATGCCATTTCCCTACTGGGGCGTGGCATCAGGGTGTCTCTGAAACTGTGTGCGGCGCGGAAACACACAGGTTGATGGAAGTCTGAGGTGGTTGCGGATGTCGAAACAGAATCCTCTGGAGAAGGGGAAAGAGGCTCGAAGGGGAGCGCGGTCGCCCTTTGAACGCCTGCGTACTGGAGGTTCCAGTGCCTATCGTCTTTATATGCTCGTGGCGTTCTATGCACGCGCGCGAAAACCTCTCTTTGACTCTGCCACCCAACATGCCTTTGCAGAAATTTTGCCTGAGGTCTGTAAATCATACGACTACGAACTGATTGCCTTTCGGGTGACCCCTCAACAGGCACATCTGATACTGGGATTCAAACCTGTGGATGCGGTAGCCGATGTGATTAGCAACATCAAGCGGAGCACTGCCCATCGCCTCTTCGAGGCGGTTCCTGATTTAGAGCAAAAGATTGGTAAGCGCAACTTTTGGGCAGAGGGCTACTTTGCCGAGACTTTGGGGCATAATCAGGTCGAGCCGTTGGTGCGCCAGTGGGAGGAGCGCTATAAGCACGAGGAGGGCAACCTCGTGCAAGTGGTCTACGACTTGCAAGAGCCGATAACGCCTGCACGGTTGGCGCGAGCGATAGAGGTGCTTCTGCCTGCCGAACGCGCTATCATTCGGATGTTGTATGGGTTGGAGAATGAGACCCCTAAAAGTCCTGAGGAGGTTGCCGAGATTCTCTCGCTAAAACCCGACGAGGTGCGTCAGATTGCCAAAGACGCACTGGAGCGGATGGGTTCCTATCTGCGTCGGCAACGGGTAGGAGGGAAAACCCCATGAGTGAATGCCTCTTCTGTAAATTCGTGAGCAAAGAAATCCCGACTCAGGTGGTCTATGAGGATGAGCGTGCCTTTGCTTTTCGGGACATTAACCCGCAAGCTCCTGTTCATATCTTAGTGATTCCCCGCGCTCACCTTTCGAACCTTGCGCAAGCAGAGCCTGCGCACGCCGAACTATTAGGGCATCTGCTGTGGGTGTGCGCCGAGATCGCCCGTCAAGAGGGTATCGAGACCTCAGGCTACCGTGTGGTGCTGAACACGAACCGCGATGCTGGGCAGTCGGTCTATCATCTGCATTTCCACCTATTGGGCGGTCGCCCTATGAGTTGGCCGCCTGGGTAAGCTATTCTATCCACAGAGTGCCCACATGCTCAGGAAGCCGTTCGACCCTGACCCAAAGGGTATGTTTGCCTCGCTTTTCGAAGGGAAGGGCATAATCTTCGCTGGGGGAGAGGAACTGCATGCGCTTGGGCTTGAGCCAGCTGGGAAGCGAGATTTCCACTTCGATCGCATTCTGAGGTTTGAATTGGTAGCCTTTTGGGTGGAGCGTGTAATCGAGGTTCGTGAGCCATACTGCCATCTTTTGCTCTCCAATAAGCGCGCTGGCGTCGAGTTTTTGGGGGGTTAGCACGCGCACAGTATTCGGGAGCCACTCCATCCTGAGCAGGTCTTGTCGGATGCGCTTTAGGAAGCGGTTGAGTCGTGCTTGTTCTTCGAACGCTTCGCGCCCCTGTGCCACGAGTTGCTCTACGAGGGGTGCGCGTTCCGATTCGGGCAAGCGCTTCAGCTCTGGAATATCCTCTGCTTTGGAGTAGTAGTGGCGGAAGGTTTCTTCATCGAAGCCTGTGAACCAGAGCACTCCTTTGGCGCCTCGGCTCAGCTGGCACCAGAGCTGGACGCGTATCTCCTCTGGAGTAGGGCAGGCGCGACCGAGTTGCCCCTGCACCCACACGCGCTCGTCCCAAGTGTGTGCGCCCTGTGCCCACACCCAAAAGGGAAGCGGTTCACAGTTAGCGCGCAGGTCTTCGGTGTAGGTGCTTGCCAGCTCGAGCCAGTTGCCCCACGGCTCAGGTGAAAGGTCGGGCATTGGAGCGCCCACACGGTAGGCGTCATAACAAGCAATATCGGGGATGGTAGCGAACTCGCCAAAGCGTCGGGAACGCGCCAAGTTGAGATAGAGGGGAGGCGTTATCTGGCGGTCGCGGAAAACTTGCGCTACACGCTCACACAGCGTGGGAATGTGCATCTCGTACTGCTGAGGGTTGTCCCAGTCGGGTTCATCTTTTATCATGTAAGCAAGGATGTTGGAGTTTTGGGCATGGCGTTCGATGAAGCGTGTGGCTGGGCGTGGATAGCCTGCGAACACCAGCGCTTTGACCTCCAGCTCGGGGCACAGGTGTTCAAAAGCGCGTTGTTCGGTAGGGGTCTGTTCGCTTTGTGCGCTATAGACAAAAGTATCGAACCCCCTCTCGTGCCACGCACGGAGTTCTTCAGGGTTTTCCCAGAGGGCGGTTCGCCATGTGCCCAGCGGGAAGAATCGGACTACGGGTCGCACCAGCCCACCTGTCATCGTGGTACGGTTCTGGGCACGCGCATCAACTTGAAGGGGGAGCATAGCATAGGGAGTGGGTGTTGTGGGCAGAGTGGCAGTGAGAAAGGTGAGCTGTCCGGGAGCGAGGATAGCAGAAGGAGTGCGAAAACGAAGCGGATTCCCCTCTACGCGGAGGCGCTCAATATGCCAAGTGCGGGTGGTATCGTCGTTTCGCACCACCACCTTCAGCGTGCGCCCTTCGAGCCAAGCATAGGATAGGGTGAGGGGTGAGGAGACGGCAGGAAGTTCGGCTGTGGAGCGGTTCGCTTCGAAGGTGCGTATCTCCAGCTTGAGCGGTGCCTCCCTAAGAAGCGAGGGTTGTACATTCAGTATCAGCAGGGCAGTTCGGCGTGGGGGAAGGGGTTCTGGGATGAGGCGAAACCAGTTGAGTCCGCGCCCATTCGAGAGGGCTTCTGCTGGGAGGTCATTCACAAGCAAACCGCTGACTATCTGAGGGGTACGGGAAGGGTTATGGATAAAGACCCAGTAGGTACCTCCCTGCTCGCTCAGTACAGGACCGAGGTGCTCCCGAATGCGGGCGCTCGATCGATGAGGTCGAAAGTAGCTCTCGATAAGCATGCTCGCTCCTCCATAGAAGGGTGGTTCCCCCCTTTAGGAGGAACCACCCTTTTCGATTTAGAGTTCTCGGCGTCTTAGGAAGGTGGGTATGTCTAATTCATCAGGGCGTGGGGAACGCGTGGGGCGCCCTTCCGTGGGAGGAGAGACGGGACGGGGAGCAGGCTCGTTGGAATTAGTCGGCACTCGGGGTGGGTTGACGGGCGATCGGGAAAGGAGTGGGTGCTCGTCTCTTGTTTGGACAGCCGCTCTTGAAGGAGGGGCTTCATTGGGAAAACCGGTCGCTATCAGAGTGACCTGAACCACATCCTTCATTTGAGGTTCTTCCACATGTCCGTAAATGATAAGACCGTTTTCTGGGTCAATCATTTCATGGAGATAATCCATCGCCTCTTTGAACAGAACTGGGTCAAGATAGTCGCAGGTAATGTTCACTAAGACTGCTGAAGCACCGTGGATAGAGGTTTCCATCAGCTTACTGGTCGAGGCTTCCTGCACTGCTTGAAAGAGTCCCTTGTCGCCAGTGCCTTTGCCGATGCCCATCAGGGCGGTGCCTGCCCCCTTCAGCACCGTTCGCACATCGGCAAAGTCCACATTGATCAAGCCGGGCTTCTGGATGATATCGGCAATCCCTTGAACGCCTTGGCGCAGGATGTCGTCTGCTCTGCGGTAGGCTTCGGTCATGCTGGTGCCGTGTTCGGTGATGTTGATGATACGGTTGTTGTCGATCACTATCAGGGCATCTACATGGGGGCGGAGGTTCTTAATGCCTTCCATCGCCACTCGATGACGACGCGGACCTTCAAAGTCGAAGGGGCGTGTGACGATAGCGACCGTAAGTGCACCCAACTCCATAGCGATTTCTGCCACGATAGGTGCGCCTCCTGTGCCCGTACCGCCTCCCATGCCAGCGGTGACGAACACCATGTCCGCTCCCTCGAGCAGTTTGCGGATTTCTTGTCGGCTCTCCTCTGCAGCACTGCGCCCCACATTGGCATCTCCCCCAGCGCCCAAGCCTTTACAGACGGTGGGACCCAGTTGCAGTTTGATCGGGGAAAGCGATTGGTCGAGCACCTGCGCGTCGGTATTCATTGCGATGAACTCTACGCCTTCGACTCCGACTTCTACCATGCGGTTGACGGCATTTCCGCCACCGCCTCCAACTCCGACAACTTTGATTCGCGCTCGGAATGGAGTGAACTCATCTCTGGTTTCGCTCGTGTTCAGCTTTTCAGTGCGGTCCTTTGCCATGGCTGTTCTCCTATTGATGAGGTTTGCGTCGGATAAGACGCTGAAGTTGGTGCATAAGGCGGTTCCATAGGGATTTGAACCTGTTCTCTTCCATACTATAGGGGGGCATGGCTTCTGCCCCATACAGCACCAACCCGATAGCGGTTGCGAAAGCGGGTTGGGTGAGTTCGGACGGGAGACCCTTGAAGGGAGGGTTGGGCACCCCAATCCGCACTGGTAAGTTTTGGAACACTTGCCGCCCCAGCTCGGCAGTGCAAGGCAGGCACGCACCGCCGCCGGTCAGCACAGCGCCTGCCGAAAGTCGATGATACATTCCCGAGCGGTGAAGCTCCTCATGAGCCATTTCAAGAATCTCGCGCATCCGTTCCTCGATAACTTCTGTAAAGAGTCGGCGGGGAATGACCCGTTCCTGGCGGGTTCCCATCTCTACATAGGATACCCGCTCGTCATCGGGCACGCGCTCCGCCAGCGCGCACCCATGCTCGCGCTTGACGCGCTCTGCCTCCTCTGGAGAGGCAATTCGAAACATGAGATAGATGTCCTGCGAGACATGATTGCCACCAACGGGCACGACACCAGAATGGACGAGAGCATTTCCATGAAAGATAGCCACATCCGTCGTGCCACCCCCAATATCGATGAGGGCAACCCCAACCTCACGCTCTTCAGGGGAGAGCACCGACAGCCCTGAAGCGTAGGGTTCCAAGACCAACGCCTGCACCTCCAGCCCTGCCCGATCCACGCATCGGCGAATGTTCTGCAGGAAAGTGAGTCCTCCCGTGATGAGGGTGGCGTTTGCCTCCAGATGGGATGCGCTCATGCCCAAGGGGTTCAGCACACCAGGTTGCCCATCCAGGATGTACTGTCGAATCAGCACATGGAGTAGCTCACGGTCAGGGGGCAGATGCACTTGGCGCAGTTGTTGGCGAAGTCGCTCCAGGTCTTCTTCTGTAACCTCATGGTCAGGGCGTGTGATGGAGACTCGTGCAGTGGTGGAAATCGACTCGATATGGGAGCCGGTGACGCCCACGAAGACGCGCGTAATCGGCACATCTGCCATCTGTTGGGCGGAATGCAGAGCCGTATGGATGGCAGAAATCGTCTGTTCGAGATCGATCACTTGCCCTTGCCGAAGTCCTTTGCACGGGCTGACCCCGTAGCCGACCAGATGAAGCTGATGGTCGGTATCCCAGTGCACCACCAGACAGCAGACCTTGGTCGTGCCGATGTCCAATCCTACGATGGGGTTCATCCGCGTTGCCTTCTAAGCGACAGTTGATTGAGATAGTAGCGCCGTATCAGCGAGAGGTTCAGGAACATGCGCCCGCCCAGCGTGACGACCGCAGCCAGAAACAGGTCTACACCTAAGCGGTCGCCCAGATAGGCAAGCAAGGAAGCCAGTAAGGCGTTCACAATAAATCCTGAGACGAACACATCGGGGTGGAAGCGACCTTCCAACGAGGCGCGCCATCCCCCGAAGGCAGTGTCAAGACCTGCCAGCGCCGCTAACGACAGATACGCCGCCCATTCGGAAGGAATGGGAATATCCAAGAACAGATAGGTAATCAGAGCACCGATCAAAAGCCCAAGCAGTCCAACAACTATCATTTTTGTGTTTCCCCCGAGAGAACAGGTTGTGCATAACGGAACTGAGTGGAGCCTGTGTAAGCAGGAATACGCACCTTGTCCATCGCATTGATGGAGACCATTTTGGGGTCTGCCTCGATAATGTCCGCCAAGACTCCCCCCGGTGTGCGGAGGGCGCCGATAAGGGTTTGCGGGTCGCCGATTGCATGGATGACGAACGGGGACGCCATTTTGACATCGTTCACATAGATAACAGGTCCTACACAGCGAATGCCCGTCGATGCCACAACTCGTTGCCCGTTGATGCTAATGGCTTCCGCGCCCGAGACGCGCAGTTCGTTTACCACTCTCAGCAGGTCGTAGTCATGAATGATGTACACTTCGGTCAGAAGCGACTCAACGCTACCGGGCGGGATTTTTTTCTCGCTGTCGCGCAGGATTAGTTCGATGCCTGGTCCCTCGACCTCCGTTAGCCCAGCGAGCATTTTAGCCTCTTGGAGGCTCTGATTAAGCACTTGTGCCTGTTTCGTGCCAGAAGCGAGAGCGTTCTCCAGTTCGGTGGTGCGCTGGCGCAGGGTACGGATTTCCTCCTCCAGTGCTTGTGCTGAGCGTTTCTCTTGGAGGTAGGCGCGGGCGAGGTCAGGAAGACGCGAACTGGGCAGTTCTGCCGTCTGGATGCGGAACTGCGCTTTGAGTGCAATCGCCAGCAGAACCCCTACTACCAGCCAAATCACGAAGAACACCACAATCTGGGTGCGCTGACTTTCGTTCATCGTGTTCCTCCTTGTGGGCGTAGTTTCAGCGCAGGAGCAGTAGGAGACTTTAGGTCGAGATACTCCCAGTTCGCCATCTGTTCATGGTCTGTGTTCAGAAGCGCAAAGAGCAGAGCAATCTGGTGCGAGAGCCTATTCGCATCCCCCAAGCGCACTTGCAAAGCAACCGTAGGCTGGCGTGCGAGGCGACACGCAAGGGTGAGCTCGCCCGTTGATTGAACTTGGACGCGCGCTCCCTCTACCCGCTCATCTTGGTGAAGAACGCAGAGCAGGTGGAACGCCCTCTTCAGGGCAGTCTGTGTTATCGGTCCATCTGGAGGCATGGCTTGGTCCTCAATGAGCACAATCTCGCCGGCGGGTGTAGTGGGAGGAGGATTCGGAGAGCGGAACAGGAATCCTGCCGAGTCGAGAAACCGTTTTTCGCCGTTTTGCCCCCGAATGGCAATCCAGTGGGGGCGGGGGCGAACGGAGAGGACTGCCTGATGGGGTGAGCGCGCCTGCCAGTGAACCGACTGTACCCAACTCCATTTCGCTAACTGCGACTCGATTCGGATAGGAACCTTGTGCAGGGCTATGGGTTCATGCCAGTGCTGGTGGACGATTTCTGCTATTGCAGGGTGCGTGGCGGGTGGTGCTCCTGTGATAGTAAGGCTCCGGAGTTGAGTGCGTGGGGAGAACCAGAGGCTTACGCTGAGAACGGCGAGGGCGATAAGAGGGAGGTAGGTTTCGAAGGCGAGCAAGACCCTACCCACAACACGAACAGGTCGAATGAGCGGGTGGGTACGCCCCTTAGCAGTTCTATGCCGGATGAGGTATCTCTGCCTATGCGAGACACCGCTGCGACTTCGTGACTTGGGCGTCTCACCGGAGGCGCGCGTGGGCGGGGCGCCCGTGCTCAGGGCAGATTGAGAGCGCAGGCTGAGGCGGACGGGGTTTTCGACCGTCGGCTCCCGAAAGAGCAGGTTGTCGTGTATAGGTGGGACGGGACGGCGTATGCGTTTCCCCTTCTCTGGTTTCTTGAGTAGTTTCATACAGCCTCCAGTGCGCTCTGAATTAGTATCTCGATGAGTTCGTTGAATCTGATACCAGCCGACTCGGCACTCCGAGGGAGCAGGGAGGTCGGGGTAAGCCCAGGAATCGTGTTGACTTCCAGCACGAACGGGGTCGTCTCGTGGACAATCATATCGACACGGCTCATTCCGCGACATCCGAGGGCAAGGTGCGCCGTAATGGCTGTTGCCTTGAGCAGTTCCAGCATCTCTTCGGGTAGGCGTGCGGGCACGATTTCCTCGGTGGCGCCGGGCTGGTACTTCGCTTGGAAATCATAATAGCCACTGCGGGGCACTATTTCTACAGGGGGTAAAGCCTTTGGTTCGCGCGTGCCCAACACAGGCACGGATACCTCTACGCCCTCGATGAGTTGCTCCACTAAGACTGCTTGGTCGTAGGCGAACGCCTTGCGCAGGGCACGCGGGAGTTGGTCCCACTCGAACACACGGGTCGTGCCGAGCGTCGAGCCACCTTGATTGGGTTTCACAATAAGGGGCAGGGGGAGTTCGGCTTGAATGCGCTCGATGTTTTCAAAGGAATCGTCCCGTACGAGGATTGCATTCGGGGTATAGAGTCCGCACTCACGGAACACGATCTTGGCGATATGTTTGTTCATCGCCAGTGCGCTGGCGAGCACTCCTGAGCCAGTGTACGGAATGCCCATCAGTTCCAGAAGCCCTTGGATGGCTCCATCTTCTCCGTGTCGTCCGTGCAAGGCGATGAAGGCGAGGTCAGGGCGTTCCTCGCTGAGTAATTCTCTAAGCGTAAGCACATCGTCTTTGCGCTTGGGCAGTGCGGGGTCTACGGGGATGCCGATATAGCGTTCGGGGTTCAGTGCATTTAGGACGCGCATGCCCGATAGGAGGGAGACATCTCGTTCGGGGGAGTCGCCTCCCATCAGTACTGCAATTTTTAGGCGTCGCACTTCGCCCTTCCGCTCCAGTTCGGAGAGCAGGAGGGGCGCGATCTGTTCGATGTCGCCTGCTCCCGTCGTGACGACCACATCGTTGGGCTGGAGTTTGGGCAGGAGTCGAGCGGGGATTTGCTCCTTGATGGGGATATAGAGGGTGGGAGGGCGTTCGCGCTCCAGAAGCCCTTCGGCAATCAGCGATGCGCTTATGCCTGGGATGGGTTTTTCGCGTGCGGGGTAGATGTCGGTAATCACTACGAAGTCGGCTTGGGAGAGGCTCTCGATAAGCCCTTTCAGCTGGTCGCGTGTACGGCTATAGAGGTGGGGTTGATAGATGATTACCAATCGTCGGTTGGGGAAGCGTTGTCGGAGGGCGGTTAGGGTCGCGGTAATCTCGGTGGGGTGGTGGGCGTAGTCGTCCACTATGGTGATTCCTCCCGATTCGCCCACAATCTCTTGCCGACGCTTCACCCCGCGAAACTCGGCAAGTGCTCTCTGTTGGGTTTCCAGAGGGATACCCAACATGAGTGCGATGCTGATGGCACCCAGTGCATTCTCCACATTCTGGTCGCCAGGCAAGGGGAGTTTAAACGCCCCTTGCTCGAAGGGGGTGCGGGCTTCTTTCTGTTCCGTCCAGGGAAACGAAGGTGAGATAGATATGGTGAAGTAGGTGGCGTCGGGTTGTCGTTCCACCACTTCGGCGCGCACATCGTTGTCGGGATGGAAGCCGTAGGTGAAGGGTGGGTGTCCATAGCCCCTGTAGCGTTTGAATACCTCCCGTATGCCGTGGTTATCTCCAAAAAGGATGCGAACTCCATCGGGCTTCACGCGCCCCAGAAAGCGCACAAAGCTTTGCTGAAGCCGTTCGAATGTGCCGTGATAGTCCAGATGGTCGGGGTCAATATTGGTGATGAGGGCAATATCGGGGCTGAGGTCAAGGAACGATTCGTATGCCTCGCACGCTTCTACGACTGCCCACTCGCCCTTGCCGAGCCGAATGTTGCCTTGCCACGGTGGGGGATAGGGTACATCGGCACCGATGAGCACGAGCGGGTCTAATCCTGCCGACTCAAGGATGGTTGCCACCATCGCAGTGGTGGTGGATTTGCCATGCGTGCCCGCAATTGCAATCACCTTGTAGGATTGCAGGAGCCAGCCCATCAGTTGGCTGCGTCGCCAAATCGGTACTCCGCGTCGTAGCGCTTCTATGACCTCAGGGTTATCGGGGTGGACAGCGTCGGATACAACGAGCCAATCGGGTGTGCCCATTTGAGCGGGGTCGTGTGGAGAGTAGGCGCGGATACCCAGGGTGCGCAGGGAAGAGAGGGTGGGCGATTCTACAAGGTCAGACCCGCTGACTGAGATGCCCTTTTGGTTCAGCCAGCGCGCAAGTGCCGACATGCCTGCCCCGCCTATTCCCACAAGGTGGAATCGGGTATGCTCAGTCGGCTCTCGGTCGGTTGTCACTCGGATACCTGTCGGTGCTAGCATGGGTCTCAACTCCCACCTGCCTCGAAGAACAGGTGCAAGACCTGTTGGATCACTCGCTCGGTGGCGTCGGGGACTGCCCAAGAACGAGCCGATTCGCCCATCTGCTTACGCTTTTCGGGGCAGGCATGCCAATCGAGCAGGGTTTCAGCCAATCGCTGGGGGGTGAGTTGTTCCTGCTCGATGATCGTCCCCGCACCCCTCACCACCATCGCCTGACAATTATACCGCTGGTGCTGACCTGCAGAGTAGGGGTAGGGCACGAGAATCATCGGCAGGGCGTTCAGTGCGAGTTCGGTGATGGTGCCTGCACCCCCGCGTGCGAGGGCACAATCAGCGGTTCGGTAGGCAAGTCCCATCTCATGGGCGTCCAGAAAGGGCACTGCAAGGTAGTTGCCGTTCAATCCCAGTCGGTCTGCTGTTGCTTGGACAGCGGGATAGTGGGCAGTGCCTGTGATATGGAGCCACTGAAGTTCACTGGAGGGCAGATGCTGGACGGTGTTCAGCACCGCCTCATTCAGTGCCTGTGCGCCTTGGCTTCCACCGATAACCAGCACTGTGAACCGTTCGGGTTTGAGCTGGAAGTGGGCACGCGCCTGCTCATGAGAGACCTCCCGCTGACACAGTTCAGGACGGTAGGGAAGCCCGGTACGAATGATGGCGAATGGGGAGTGGGGAGTAGCCCTCACCCCCTGCCCCTCTCCCATAGGGAGAGGGGAGTCTACTCCCTCCCTTTCCCCGTGCGAGAGGGAGGGTTGGGGTGGGTGGGGGTTTGTTGCCATTCGCCATTTTCCATTCGCTATTCGCCCGAAATGAGGTATTGCCTCCTCGAAGTTGATGCAGATTCGGGTGGCGCGTTTGGCGAGCCAGCGGTTCGCCTTGCCTGGGTAGGCGTCGGGTTCCAGCAAGATGAGCGGACGCTTGAGGCTGAGGAATGCGGAGGCGATTGGGACGCTTGGGTAGCCTCCTGTGGTGAAGAGCAGGTCAGGGCGGAACGATTGGAGGATGGCTTTGGCGGTGCGTCGGGCGCGCCACAAGGTGAGCACAACGCCCCACGGCGTGCGTCGTGTGGAGCGAAGCCCCTCCATCGGGATAAGTTCGGCAGGGATGGGCAGATTGATTCGTGCCTCCAGCCCGTGCTGAGTGCCCAGATAGAGCACCTCATGCCCTTGCGCTTGGAGCGCCTGCCCCACCACCAGCGCAGGAAACAGATGTCCGCCCGTCACGCCACCTGTGATTGCTACGCGCATCGGCTCTCCCTCACGCACGCTTGGGCTATCCCCAACGCTACCATCAGGCTCAACAGCGCGGAGCCGCCCGCACTGACAAACGGCAGGGGAAGCCCCACCGTCGGCAGAAGACCAATCGCCATTGCGATGTTAATCCCTGCGCTCAGCCCAATCCAGAGCGCCAAGCCCCCAATAAAGAGACGACCAAAGGGGGGCATGCGCGTCGCCCTCGCCAAACAGAACAACCTGTGAACCAAGAGCGCAAACAGCAGAATCACCACACTACAGCCAACAAAGCCCGTTTCTTCAGCGATTGTAGCGAAAATATAGTCGTTCTCGGATGCGGGCAGGAAGCGCTTCTCGCGCCCCTCTCCAATCGCAAAGCGGGCGATACCTCCACTGCCGACCGCTAACTGGGCACGCACCATCTGATAGCCAATATCGTCCTGATAGCGCCATGGGTCTAAAAACGCCTGAATGCGCTGAAGGCGGTAGGTGTGTTTCTGAGCGTCTACCGGACCATCTGAAAGCGCGCTTGCAATCAGCGGTTCCGCAACTAAAAGGACGCCTATCAGCGCACCGAGTCCAAAGAGGCTCGCCAATTTCCACAGGCTGGCACCCCCCAGAAACGCAACGGCAATCCCAAGCCCCAAAATCAACACGGCGGTGCCGAGGTCGGGTTGACGCTCCACTGCGACGACGCCCACTATCCACACGCCTGTGCCGAACCATGCAGAGAAGGTCCAGCGCTTACGAGGAGTGTGCGCATAGAGCGAGGCGAACCAGAGCAGGGTTGCCAGTTTGAACAGTTCGGATGGCTGAACCGTAATGCTTCCCAGCAGGGGCGCAGGGAACTCTATCCAACGCGTCGCCGAGTTGACCTGCTTACCGAAGCCAGGAATTGCCAACAGCGCAATCAGGATGCCCATGCCCATCAGGAGCCAGAAGCCTGCGCTCATCCGCCAAAAGCGCGTGGGCATTTGAGAGACCAACGCCATCGCCCCAAACCCCAACAGTACCCACAGAGACTGTACGATGACCAGCCGAAACGCCTGAAGAGGCGAAACTACCTCGTTTCCACTGAGCAGTCGGGCGATCGAGATACCCGTCAAAGCAAGCAGTCCGACACAGCACAGCAAAAACGGGATGAGATAGAGTTGAGGACTGGCACTGCCTATTCGGGGTTGCGACGACGCGCGTCTTCTTATGAGGGCACTGTCCACCGCCCAGTGCCGATTGCCTTTGACTTGATGGTTCGGTACAGTAATCCCGCTCTTCGTCAAGTGATGACCTCCTTCACAAGCGTTTTGAAACGGTTGCCTCGCTCGATAAAGTTGCGGAACTGGTCGAAGCTGGCACAGCCGGGGGCAAGGATGACCGTATCGCCATCCCGAGCGAGCTGGAGTGCCCGCGCCACTGCCTGCTCCAGAGTGCCCACATACTCCGCATTTGGGTAGCCGATGGCATTGAGAGCAGTGCGTATCGCCTCGCCATCGCGCCCAATCAGCAGGGTGTATCGGCAATAGCGCGCCAGCGAATCGGCAAGCGCGCTTGCCGAGCGGTTCTTATCCACTCCCCCAGCAATCGCAATACACGGTTTGGGACAGGCTTGCAGAGAACGCTCTAACGCCTCAGCGTTTGTACACATCGAGTTGTTGATGAATCGCACACCATTCCACTCGCCCACCCACTCCATGCGGTGGGGCACTCCACGAAAATCGGCAAGGGTGCGTCGGAAGGTCTCGCGCTCACAGCCGAGAACGCTGGCAACATGCGCACAGGCTAAGAGATTTTCCAGGGGAGGGGAGTGCGGAATGGGGAGTGGGGAGTGGGCAGATAAGTCCAGCTCACCGTCGCGCATCGGCACGACAGGGTTTTCGGGCAGGAACAGACGCAGATGTCCCGCCGTTTCCAGAGCGCTCAGCCCCTTATGCCCTTCGGCACGAAGCCAAGAAAGCAGTTGAGCAGTACCCTTATCGCGCGCGTTCAAAACTGCCCAATCGTTCTCGGTAAGGTTGCGCAGGATGTTGCCTTTTGCACGGGCGTAAGCCTCCCAACTGCCATGATAGTCCAGATGGTCGACGGTAATGTTCGTGATGACCGCAATATGGGGATGAAACTGCCGTGTATGCAGAAGTTGGAACGAACTGACCTCTGCGACGAGCCAGTCTTCAGGTTCTGCTTGAAACGCTGCGCTCACCAGCGTTTGGTCGTCATCGGTGCCTGCGATATTGCCACACAGGTGTGCTCTTATGCCCATCGCACTCAGCACATGAGCCGTCAGTACGGTGGTGGTGGTCTTGCCGTTTGTGCCTGTGATAGCGATGATAGGGGCGCGTGCAATTCTCCCTGCGAGTTCGATCTCGCTCCAGACCGGTATGTTATGCTGAGCTGCCAACTGAAAAAGGGGGTGTGTGGGGCGCAAGCCTGGACTCACAATCAGAAGCTGGTACTCACTCAGATTCGGAGGTATATCCATCCCGAAGAAAAGGCTTACCTTCTGTGCTTCTAACTCGGTAAGCAAGGGCATCAGGTCGCCCAACTGGGCAGGAGTAGCGCGGTCAAAGAGCGAGACTCGCGCGCCCAGAGCCGAGAGCACACGCGCCGAATCGATGCCCGACCGCCCTGCACCTATCACCGCCACCTTCAAGCCCTTTACCCAATGGGGGGCAGTGGGCGTTGGGCAATCGGCAGTAGCCCTGTTAGACTCCCCGAATCTCATAGTTTGCCTCCCCAGAAAAGTGCCAGCAAGGCGCAAAGTGCCCCCCCTATCCAGAAGCGAACCACAATCTCAGGCTCCTTCCAGCCCGCCAGTTCAAAGTGATGGTGGATTGGCGTCGCCTTGAAGATGCGTCGCTTGAGGGTCTTCACCGCTGAGAGTTGGATAATCACGGTCAACACCTCGACAGCGAATATCGCCCCAACAGTGCTGAGGAGCAGAGCATAGAGTAGGGAAGGGGTCAGCATCACCTCGCGCCAAGTGATGAGACCGAAGGTTGCTCCCAGCGCCATCGAACCTGTATCGCCCATGAAGACCTTCGCAGGGTGGGCATTCCACCACAGGTACCCAAGCGATGCGCCCGCCCATAGCAGAGCAGACGCTCCCAGTGCTACCTCCTGTGCGAGTATCGCCAGCGTGCCGAATGCTATCACCGATAGCCCACTTGCCAACCCGTCCAGCCCGTCGGTGAGATTGAGGGCGTTCACCCATCCGACCACCCAGACCATACCGAGAATCAGCATCCAAGTGGATGGAGCGAGTGCAGAAGCAGGGGGTTCGGTTTGCAAGAGAGGCGGTAGATGAGAGAGCAGAAACATCGCCAATCCGCCTGCTACAAACTGAAGCCCGAGCTTGGTTTTCCATTCCAGCCCTCGTTTACCCGTCCATCGGCGTATCAGGTGGTCGTCCAAAATGCCGATGAAAGCGAAGAGACAAGCACCTGCAAACAGCGTAAGCATCGGCAGAAGCAGAATTCGCTTTTCGGGCTGAAGGGCGTAGGCAATCAGCCCGACTGCCACCCCGAAGAGAATGATGAACCCGCCCATCGTGGGCGTGCCCTCTTTAGTACGATGGGTTTCGGGCGCGTAGGCATAGATGGTCTGGCGTACTTGGAGACCGCTCAGCCAGCCAATCAACGGTTTGCCCACCAACAGGGCGCTAATTGCCGATGCGAATGCCTCCATCATTTTACTCCTGTGTGTCTGCTTGGGCGAGACGCCCAAGCCACTTGGTAGCACGGGCATCTTGCCCATCGGCTAAATGGGCGAGACGCCCAAGCCACTGACTACCGTGAAGAGCTGCGTACGGAGGGGGAGGTAGAAGAGTGTGCCACTGCGCGCTCCAATCCCACCGCACGCGAACCCTTCAACAGCACCCAGTCGCCCTGACGCACATTGCGCCAGAGCCATTCTCCTGCGTTCAAGGGCGATTCGAAGTGCAGGATACGATTGCTGGGAAAGCCGCCTTCCTTGGCAGCCGCAGCCGTCCATAGCACATCGGTTCCGACCAGTAGGAGATAGTCCAACGGTTGGTGCGCCAGCCAGCGCCCCAACTGCCAGTGGAGGCGCATGCTGTAGGCACCCAGTTCCTTCATATCGCCCAGTATTGCGATTCGGCGCTTCGCAGGGGCTTGCCGAATCAGCACCGTTAGCGCCGCAAGCATCGAGTCGGGGCTGGCGTTGTACGCATCGTTGATGAGCACCCATCCACCGGGCTGAGGTTGTACCTCCATACGCATCCCAGGCAGTTGCAGATACCGAAGCGCTTCCCCTGCCCGATGAGGGGGTACGCCCAGCATGGTGGCGACTAATAGAGCACAGGTCGCATTCACAAGGAGATGCTCTCCCAGATAGGGCAGGGTGAACTCCACAATCGTATGCTCTACTCCCTGCCAGCGCCCCATCGGAGGCACTTTAATCTCCACCACACCTGAGGTGCTATCAGGGTGCAGTTGCGCGGAAACGAGCCGAGCATTCGCTTCTGGGTGTCGTCCGAAGGTAGCGATATGTCGGCAGGTGCAACGGGAGCGCATAAACTCGTAGAACTTGTCATCGCGCGGCAGGATAGCCAGCCCTTCTTCGGGGAGCGCGGAGAGCAACTCACTTTCCGCCTCAGCAATCGCCTCTCGGCTCCCCAACAGCTCGACATGCGACCAGCCAATCTGGGTCATAACCCCCACGGTGGGCTGGATGAGTTCAGCCAAGTAGGCTATTTGCCCGCGCCCGCGCATCGCTACCTCCTGTACGAGGTACTGATGGTGAGGTTCTAAGCCAAATAGCGTAAGCGGAACCCCTATCTCGGTATTGAAGTTGCCGGGATTCTTATGCACAGCGTTCGGGTAGCGTGCGGTAAGGGCAGTTGCAATCATCTCTTTGGTGCTGGTTTTGCCTGTGCTACCCGACACCCCTATTACCAATACGGGCATCTGCATACGGTAGTAGCGGGCTAATCGCCCCAATGCGTGCAGGGTAGAGGGCACTCGCAGGAGCGGAAAGCCCTCCGCCCCCAGGGGCACATACTCTACCACGCCTGCAACCGCACCCTGAGCAAACACATCCTGAAGGTATTGATGCCCGTCGGTGCGTTCCCCGCGAAGGGCGAAAAACAGGTCGCCAGACTGAACCATTCGGCTATCGGTCGCAACGCCTGTGATGGTTCTACTCATTCCCTCCGAGGGAGGGAAGAGCAGTTGTGCCTGCAACACTTCTGCTACTTCGGCAAGGGATAGCGCTTTCATGCTCGCTTCGCTCCTATGTAGTCTAACACCACTCGGTGGTCGCTGAAGGGGTATTTTGTGGTGCCGATTATCTGGTATGGCTCGTGCCCTTTGCCCGCTAAGAGGATGAGTTCCCCCTGTTGAGCGGTCTCTAAGGCGAGCCAAATCGCTTGGCGTCGGTCGGGTTCTATCCAAACCCGTTCTCGTTCCGATTCGGGAATGCCCTGCATAATCTGCTGGATAATCTGCAAGGGGTCCTCGGTTCGGGGGTTGTCGGAAGTGATGATGACGCGGTCGGCAAGTTGCACAGCAATAGCGCCCATCAAGGGTCGTTTGCTGGGGTCGCGGTCGCCCCCACAGCCGAACACCACCGTCAAACGCTTCGGTTTCAGTTGGCGTGCAGTCTGTAGCAGGTTGCGCAGGGCGTCGGGTGTGTGCGCAAAATCGATGACCACCTCGTAGGGTGTAGTCAGGGGTAGTCGCTCAAAGCGTCCGGGAACCGCAGAGAGGCTCTCTATCCCGTTCTGAATGGCGGGCACTGGAATGTGCAGGCTGAGAGCAACTGCACTGCTGGCAAGCGCATTATAGAGATTATAAGGTGCGCTCAAGCGCGTATGCACAGGAAACACTCCTCCCTCCCACTCAACCCTAAAGGAGATACCATTCCCTATTGCTTGCTCCCCACTTCTCGATAAAACTGCCTGCACACGCGCGTGTGGGGAAGTGCCGTAAGTCCAGAGCGCACCCTGACTCCGCTCGCTGAACCATGTTCCCCACTCCGTATCGAGATTTATCACGGAGCGGAACGGCTTCGGGGACTGGGCGGGTAAATCGGTGAAGAGGCGCAGCTTCGCCTCGGCATACGCCTCCATCGTGCCATGATAGTCTAAGTGGTCTTGCGAGAGGTTGGTGAAGACGCCAGCATCGTAGGCAATTCCGTCCACTCTTCGCTGGTGCAGGGCATGGGAGGAGACCTCCATCACGCATGCGCGCGCTCCCAACTGAAGTGCCTTCGCAAGCAAGGCTTGCAGTTGGACTACATCGGGAGTGGTCAGCTCTATCGGTTCATCCAGCGGAGTTTCGTTCAGGAAGACACCAAGCGTGCCTATCATTAAGGTAGAGTAGCCTGCGGACATCAGGATACGGTGAAGGAAGTGGGCAGTGGTGGTCTTACCATTGGTGCCCGTGATGCCAATCACGAGCATTTGCTGGCTGGGGTCGTTGTAGAAGCGTTTGGCGATGCGCCAAAGTGCCTTGCGCGTGTCGTTTACAACGGCGTACGCCGGAGCAGAGGGGGGTATTGCTGAAGGGTCGCTCACCAGGATTGCAGACGCTCCTCTCTGAATCGCCTCTTGGACGAACTGGTGCCCGTCATGCTGGGTACCACGAATAGCGACGAACAGGTCGCCCGGTTGTACCTTGCGCGAGTCCACCTGGATAGCAGAGACCTGCGCCTCTCCAAATAGCTGAACCTCAGGCAGACCTTCCAGAATCTCTCGCAAGGACTTCATCCATCCCACCTCTCAGAGCCTTTGCGATTGGGAGTAACTTTCCAGTACCACATAAGGAACTGAGCGATCTGGCGAAAAGTGGGCGCACACACTTCACCCCCGTAATAGCCATTCTGAGGCTCGTCCGCAAGCACCAAGATGATGGCGCGCGGGCGGTCTGCCGGCACAATCCCGATAAAGGACGAGATATACAAGCCTTTGCTATACCCTCGCTTAGGAACTGCTTTCTGCGCTGTGCCTGTTTTTCCTGCTACCCAGTAGCCGGGCACACGCGCTCGCTTACCTGTACCCTCTTCCACCGCCTGCACAAGCCCGCGGATCACTAATCGTGTCGCTTCGGGCGTCATTACGGGGGAAGCGGGGTATTGAGTCTGCAAGCCCGTACCCCCGACCTCTTTCTTAGGAGCGGAGGGGGAAATAGGGGGTTCCAGAACTAAACGGGGTGGAAGGTAGCGACCTTCGTTCGCCAAGATTCCAAAAGCCGAGACGAGGGCAAGGGGGGTCACCAGTATCCCCTGCCCGAAGGCGAGGTTTGTGGCGCGGATTTCTTCCCCACGCCCTTTTATCTGAGACGGAGGGTCGGTGTAGCCAACCCACTCGTTGGGTAAGCCTACGCCCATCGGGTTTAGGAGCCTGAGTCGATGGAACACATCGTAGAGCCATTCCAGACCGGCGCGCCGTCCGATTTGTGCCATCGCCACATTGCAGGAGTTGCGAATGACATCTTCCAGATATTGGTTCCCATGCCCTCTGCGTCCATGCACGACACACTTGATGCGCCTGTTGCCGATAGAGAGTGCGCCTGGGCAGTAGAATCGTGCGGAGGGCTGGAGAATCTCGTCCGAGAGTGCCATCGCCACAATCAGCGGTTTGAGGGTAGAGCCGGGTTCGTAGCGGAAGTGAACCGCACGATTGCGCAGAGGTTCCGACGAGTGTTCCAACTCTTTGCGGGTGGTGGGGTCAAAGGTGGGGCGGTTCGCAAGTGCAAGTATCTCGCCCGTGCGTGCATCGAGTACGATAGCGAGCGCGCCTTTAGGATGATGTAGCCTGCACAACCCGTCCAGCGCATCCTCTGTTGCGGATTGAATCGAGAGGTCGAGCGTCAGCCGCACCTCTTTCCCGTCCATCGGGAGCGTGTGCATACGCACGGTTTCAGGCATGAAGAACCCACCCGGTGCCAGCTCGCCTTCCACCAAGCCGTTTTTGCCTCGTAGCCACTCATCCAGCGCTTGTTCTATTCCGCCTATGGGTTGTAGGGTATTCCCCTTTTCTCGGCTCTCCTCGATTTGGGTCAGTCCCAGCACTTGGATTGCCAGCCTCCCGTGCGGATATTCGCGACTTGGAACGACCTCCTTGTTGAGGATGGCGGGTTTTTGACGGAGGGGAATAGCACGATAGGCTTTCAGGAGAGGTTCCGCTTTAGCAGGTGGGAGCAAGGTAGCGAACCGAAGGTATCGGCTCTTTTTCTCCTGCGCCCTATGGATGGAGTGTTCCAGTTCTTTCGGGTCAAGGGGAAGCCACTGTGCCAGCCAGTGAGCGACTGCAGTGGGGTTGCGAACACTCATGGGGTCTAAGACAAGGTGATACCGTTCTACGGTGCGTGTTAGGGGTTGTCCCGATCGGTCTTGGATGCTGGCGCGCTTGGCAGGTAGGGGGCGTCTACGGTAGCGACGCTGTTCCGCTATCCTGCGAAGCTCGTCGCCCTGTAAAACCTGGAGCTGGAACAGCCGTGCAATGATGCCTACTCCTATCAGGGCGCACACTCCCTCTGCCAGATGGAAACGCCAGAGGGAATAAGGCTCGCTTCCCCTTGTGGGCGGTTGCCTACGCGGACTATCCCTTCCGAACCTGCTCTTATGAATGGCGTCCATTCTCTATAGAACCCGACCTCCGAATTTTTTTCTCTGCTTACCGAGAGGCTAACTGGCGCACCAGCCCCGAGAAAAAAGTTTCATCCCTGCGTATGGGAAGACTGGACACGAGCAAATCGCCAGTTAGCTCCTGTGAGCGTCCTGCCACAATAATCGCGTTCTTGTCCTCTACTCGCACCATCCCAGCAGACTCAGCCCAAGCGCGTACATTCCACTCGCTGGTGAGCTGATTGAGTTGCGAGCGCAGGATTTCGTTCTCTTGGTGTAGTAGAAGTATCTGGGTGCGGAGTTGCTCTCGCTTCTTGGTCTCCCAGTTCAACAGAGCAAGCCCTGTAAGGTGTGCTCCCAGCAACAGAACGCCTATGCTGAGGGGTAGAACTATCCCCCCGAACATGCGTCGTGTCGGCTCAGCGCGCTTGCGCTTCCGATTCGTTTCTGCCTGCGCTACAGTCAGATAGACCATTGGTTGATTACCTCCCTGTAGATTGCTCCCTTATACTATGCGTCGGATGGCACGCAGTTTGGCACTGCGGGCGCGTGGGTTTTCTTCAACCTCCTGTTCCGACGGCTCCAGCGGTTTCGAGGTCAGAATCTGAAAGATCAACTGCTTGTCACCCACTTCCGCGGGTCCACCATTAGCAGACACGAGCATGGGATGGCGTGCGCTTAGGTTGCGGAAGGCGTGCTTAACTGCTCGGTCTTCAAGCGAATGGTAGCTCAGGATGCATAGGGTGCCGTTCGGCTTGAGTCGGTGCGCCATCTCCTCGAACGCTTCCTGCAAGCCATCCAGTTCTCGGTTCACAGCGATGCGAATGGCTTGGAAGGTTCGAGTAGCGGGATGGATCCGCTTCTCTTGGAACTTGCGCGGGATGGCTTCCATCACCGCAGCCACGAGGTCGCCCGTAGTGTTCATGCGCCCGCGGTCGCGCCGACGGATAATCGCCTTTGCAATCGCAGGTGCCCAATGCTCGCCCCCATACTCGCGTAATATTCGCACGAGGTCGCCATACTTCACCTTTTGCAACAGGTGGTAGGCAGTGGTAGGTTGCTCCCTATCGAGGCGCATATCGAGGGGTGCTTCGAAGCGAAACGCCAATCCGCGCTCAGGATTGTCTAATTGCTCCGAGCAAACTCCCATATCGATAAGAATTCCGTCCACAGTTGGGTATCCTAATTCGTCGAGCACGAGGGGCAGGTCGCGGTAGTCGGCGTGCACGAAGTGCTTGGTAGGAGGCGTGGCGATGAGCCGTTCTTCAGCGAGGGTAAGCATATCCGCATCGCGGTCTAAAGCGATGAGGGTTCCTGTAGTGCCCAATCGCTCTGCGATTGCGGATGCATGCCCGCCCGCGCCGACTGTGCCGTCCACCACCGTCATGCCCGGTCGCGGGCTCAAGAGTTCCAACACCTCGTTCAACATTGCAGGCTTATGCATGGTTTCAGATATTCATCGCCACGGCGATATTCATCAGCTCCTCGCCCTTGTCGATTTCCGCTGTCATCAGTTGCTCGTAGCGGTGGCGTGCCCAGATTTCGATCCAGTTCAGACACCCCGCAATCACCACTTCCGAGTTCGGCTCGATTCCTGCCCATTCGCGCAGGTCTTGGGGAATGGCGACGCGCCCTTGTCCATCGGGTTGAACCTCACTGGCTCGGCTATACAGGAACCGTTGAAGTCGTATTTTGCCCGGGTCGAAGATAGGACCTTGCTCGAATCGCTCGCCCAGTTTCAGCCACTGCTCCTGAGTGAACACGAAAATGCACCCGTCATAGCCCTGCGTCATGATAAACCGTTCGCCGAGCGACGAGCGGAAGCGCTGGGGGATTACAATTCGCCCCTTGTCGTCTACTGCATAACTGCTTCCGCCTTGAAACTTCGGCATTGGCGTTCACCACCCAGCTTCCACTGAGTCGCTACCCAGTCTCCACTGAGTCTCCACTGGTAGATATTATAGCACATCAGTGCGGTTTTGTCAAGGGGTTTTATGGGATAAACTCCCAGATTTTGGGAATTTTGGGGGTAAATTCCCATATGTTGGGGTTGACAAGAGGTCTCTTTTATGTCTGGGGATGGGTTTTATAAGAGGAAGGAGATAGAGCATAGGGGAACGGGTGGTTTGGGATTGTACATCCCTCTCTCGAAAGCGGGTTAACACCCGTTCCCAAAGTTGAACAGCACGGTCAGCAGGTCGGCATCATCGACCACGCCATCACCGTTCACATCCTCTGGCAGACCGCTTCCATTATTGCCAAAGGCAAACAGCACTTGCAAGAGGTCCGCATCATCCACACAGCCATCGCCGTTGATGTCGCCGAGCTGAGAGCGACGGAGATCGACCAGCCAAGCCCTCCTACTCTCATCGGGTGCCACACCCCCGCCGACGATAATCTTTCCATCGGGTGTAATCGCATTCGCGCTCGTCAAAACCCAGCCCTGCAAGTCTGCGCTCAGACCGTATTCGTTTGCTAAGACATCCTGAAGTTTTCTCATCCCGTGCTGAGCGTCCCAGATAAAGGCTTCCCACTTTGCTTCGCCCCAGGGCCAGGCGCCGGTTATGCTTGACCCGACGACGAGTGCACCGTCCCCAGAGACATCGTAAGCCTCACTCCAATAGTCTCCGCCGGGTAAGTCGCCCAAACCAACCATCCCGCTTGCTTGCGTCCATCGGAACGCCTGAAAACCCGCTGTAGAGGTGCTAAAGCCGACAATCACGCTTCCGTCCTGCGAAATCCCCAACGCGGCACTTCGCCGAGTCTCGCCGTTAGGAACCCCTGAGAGCCAACCAATCCCCTGCATGCCCGTTTCTGTCGTCCAGCGGAAGGCTTGGTACGTGCCTGGCGAAGCCGTCATACCGGCCACCACGGAACCGTCCGCAGAGATCGCGTACGCACTGCTCCAGGGCTGGGTAGGGTTCAAAGACCCCAAAGGTTGCATGCCAGTGGTAGCAGTCCAGCGGAACGCGATGTTCGTAGTGTAGTAGGGAAGGTCGTAGGCACTGGAGCCAACAATGACTGTGCCGTCGGCAGATACATCGAACGCGGCGCTTTCAGGATACTGGAAAGAGAGAGAGCCAAGACCCCGCATTCGCAGAGAACGAGTCCAGCGAAAGGCTTCATGACGCGAGCGGGTTCCGCGACCGACCACCACTGAGCCATCTGCGGAAACGCCGAAAGCCCAGCTCTCAAAATCCCCGCCGGGCAAATCACCCAAAGGTTCCATCCCGTCCGCCTCAGTCCAGCGGAAGGCTTCCCAGCCATTGATCGAATCGCTAACGCCCACCACGACTGTGCCATCCGCTGAAACATCGAAAGCCTCGCTTGCGTCTGAGCCTCCGAATATATCGCCGAGCACGACAAAGCGTTGCCCAAACGCACTGGTTCCTAAACCTCCCAAAAGGAGGAGACAGCCAGCAACCAGCCCTTTCAGTCGTTTCGTTTTGCCCGTCATTTTCTTCTCCTCCTGCTATTAGCATCCCTGCCCGAAGTTGAACAGCACCATCAGCAGGTCGGCATCATCGACCACGCCGTCGGTGTTCACATCCTCTGGCAGACCGCTTCCACTATTGCCAAAGGCGAACAGCACTTGCAATAGGTCTGCATCATCCACACAGCCATCGCTGTTCACATCGCCGTCGACTTCGGGAGCGAGCAGTGTCCACACGCAATAGTCTATCCACATATACCAATCGGGATCAGGGGGAGCCATCCGATACCAACTCATCCGTGCTCGCACGCGCCCTGTCGCTTGTTCCACAAATTCGGTCGCGTTGGTGTGGATGATTCCCTCGACAACATCCTCGAACTCGGTGGGGGCACCGCGCTCATCCACCAGCACCCACTGATTGGTGGCGAAGTTATAGAGTTCCATTCGTCGCATTCCGCCTCCGTTCGCCCGACCTTCCAGTTTGAAAGTGAGCTTGCTCGGATTGCGTATGGACGCAGTGCCTTCCAGCACGATTCGTGCGTCGGGATCACCAGAAAAAGCCGGGCGACGCGAGCCAAGAATCATTTGGAAGTCGTCACTGTCTAGTAAGGTGCTCAATCCGCCATATTCACGGGCGCCATGGGTAACGGTAAAACTGGAAGGATGCACGGTCTCTCCGGGCAGGCGCGCGATAATCGTGCCTGCAAACCCGACCCCCCAGACCTTTCCAGAAGGCATCGCGGCTATCGCGGATAAGCTGTCAGTCCAACCGCGATAGCCCGAGGTTTCCGGCTCCCAAGTCACGCCGCCGTCGGTGGTGTGCCACAGACCGCCTGTAATACTACAGATCCAAGCCTCGTTGGCGCTGAGAACCACAATATCGGCGATGGTCTCTTCTGAGCTGATAGCCTGCGGTTGCCAAGTGCGCCCGCCATCTACACTGCGCAGGACAAACCCTAATGTACCCACCATCCAGCCGACATTTGCATTGGCGAACTGGACATCGGTAAAGAACAGGTTCGTGAGATTCCCATAGGGAAGATTGACGCGCTGCCAGCTTCGTCCGCCGTCTTCCGTGCGCAAGAGGTAGCTACGGGGACCTACAATCCAGCCGTGTTGTCTGTCCACGAAACACACCCCGTAATAGGAGGTGGCGCTTTGGAACGGGATGGATAATTCCCATGTCTCACCGCCATTGGTGGTATGGTAGATAGTGCGGTAGTGCCCCAAGTCATCATCTCTGCCGACCGCCCAGCCTTCATTTTCGTCGATGAAATATAAATCCAGCAGTTGGAAGGAACCGGGGAGAGCTGGATAGCCGATGGACAGCCATGTTTGACCGCCATCAAGGGTTTTGAACGCGATTCCGCCCTGACCGCCTGTGAATGCCACCTGCTCATTGAGCACGGAGACCGCTTCTAGGGTTTCCCTGCGCCCGAAGACCAAGCCGGTCACCTTGAGTCGTTGGAGTTCCCACCGCTTGCCCCCGTTGGTTGTGCGTAATAGGTAGCCGTTGTTCCCGACCGCGAAACCCAGTCGCTCGTTTGCCATCTCGATATCATACAGCTCCACGCCGATGCCGTTGGGGAGATAGTGCCATGTTAAGCCGCCATCACTGGTTGCATATAGCATGCCGTGGGGTCCCACAATCCAGCCGTGCTGTTCATCGAGGAATGAGATTGCCCATGAAGCAGGCAAGTCGCCTATCCCCTCCAGCACATGGTGCCAAGTGAAGCCGCAGTCGGTACTGCGCCAGACATTGCCGAATGCGCCCACGCCCACGATGGTCGTCTCATTCACCCGCGCCATATCACCGATTCCGTCTTCATCATCGATTTGGGGGACGACAGTCCACCAGTTTTCACCGGCGTCATCCGAGCGCACGATGGAGCGTCCCGACGCGGCGAGCACAGTATCGTTATTGAGAAACACCACATCGTTTGCCGAGTAGGGGTATCGTCGTTGCCAAGTGCGTCCCCCATCTGTTGTCTTATAGATTCCAGGTCCGCCACCGCTGAGCTGGTTACCGCCGACCAGTCCCACATTGACATCGCGGAAGTCCATGCCGTAGATGACGGGGCAGGTGGGATAGCCAGAGCGAAGCTCCCACGAGATTCCACCATCCGCTGTGAAGGCACAGGCGCCATTCGCACCGATGAAGCCGATGGTGGGCGTCAGGAACTTGATATGCCACCAAGAGCCTGCTGGGACAGTGGTCATCCGTTGCCAAGTGGCGCCGCCGTCGGTGGTGCGAAAAGCCCAGTTGCCGTTCCCGGTTATCCATCCGTGGGTGGCGTTGAAAAAGAAAATGCTGTAATACGGTTCGCCGTGAATTTGGATATCGCGGGTAATCCAAGTGCGTCCCCCATCGAAGGTCTCCATCAACACACGCCCAACCCCGCCAACGAAGCCGTGAGTGGGGGAATTGAAAGCGACCGTGTACAAGTCGTTTGAGGTCAGGGTGGGCGCTTGCCGGATCCAGCCGAAGCCCTGTGCCATGCCAGCTGGTGCGAGCGTCATCATGCATAACGCGCTCATGATTGCTATCGCCCAGTTTCGCATCAGTCCGACTGACTTTTGCGCGGCTTTCATCGTTGCACTCCTTATTATACACCGCTTTTGTGGTAATCCATAAAAAACGAGTCACTGGCACGAAGGCGCGACTAACACCCACTGCCGAAATTGAACAGTACGGTCAGCAGGTCGGCATCATCGACCACGCCATCACCGTTCACATCCTCTGGCAGACCGCTTCCGCTATTGCCAAAGGCGAACAACACCATTAGTAGGTCCGCATCGTCCACACAGCCATCGCCGTTGATATCGCCAGGAGTTCCTGTAGCGTTCATCGCAACGGCATAGAGATAACTATACGGATTGTTCGGGTCGCCGTCGAGAAGGGCAGTGCCGAAATAGACGGTCGTGCCATCAGGAGTAAACCGAGGTCGTGAGTAGAGAACCAGGTTCCCACCATTTTCTACACCTAAAGTGACTTGCCAGAGGATTTGACCGTTCTGCGTGCTGTACGCCCGCACGAGACCTGGTTGTCCAAAGTCAGGGCGCTCACCTGCAAATACCAGATTGTTATTCGGGCTGACGACAGGATAGTCTATAATCCCGCCGTCAAAGAACTGCCAACGGAGTGTGCCGTTCGGATTGACGGCTATCAGATAACTCAGGCTGTGCGCAGTATAAACCACACCGTCGCTCCCAACATCGGGCGCGGACATCTCGTTGGCTGGGCTGGGGAAGAAACTCCATCTGAGCGTGCCTCTTGAGGGATCGAAAGCGTGCAGGCCCCACCCGCTTGTACTGATGAGGGTTGCAATATAGACTGTACCATCTGGTCCTACCGCAGGTTGACACTGGCGTTGCATGAAGATGGCATTTTGCCCCCCAGAGTTGACCGCCCATCGCTGGTTCCCTCCTATCTCAAGGGCGTAGAGCGTGGGGGATGCAACACCACGCCCGTCGAACGCCACATAGAGCTGGTCTACCGCGCGATCAGGGCGGGAACGTCCGAACACAATCTCCACTCCGACCTGCCCCCTTTCAGCAAAGTTCGGGTTCCCAGGATTGCTCCATCGCAATTGTCCATTGGGCGACAGAGAGAACGCCCCTAATCCGCCTATGTCGGTCACCGCATAGATATTCCCATTCGGACCAACGGTGGGTCCTGCAATGACGCCTTGGCTGACATTTGGGTCGGTAAATTGCCACAGAAGGTTTCCATCGGGGCTTAGCGCGTAGATAGTCGAAATGCTGGCGACATAAACCCGACCACTTGCATCTACGGAAGGGGGACCATAGGCAAAGGCGGGCGTTTGAAAAATCCATTTCAGCCCGCCATCGGGTTGAAGCGCGTAGACAAAGCCCGCTGAGTCGTGCACAATAATCGTGCCGTCAGGGGCAATAGCAGGTCGTTGGACGATATAACTTGAGTCGACCTGGAATCGCCACAAGACTCGCCCTTGCCTCTGCCGCCGAGTGACCTGCAAAGGAAGCGTGTTGCTGGAGCCGTTCGAGGTAACCACTTGCACATTGTGGGTGCCAACTGACAGTTGTTCCGGCACATACGCCGTGATGGTGGTGTCTGACCAGCGAGTTATCCAAGCCGAGAGACCGCCAATCAAGACACGGCTATTGCCCCTTGTTGCGCCGAAATTCGTTCCAAAAATTCTCAGCCTTCCGCTGCGGGGCAGTGAGCTGGTAGAAAGCGAGGTGATTACAGGCTGAGCCGCTCCGATCCCCGCCAACAGAACACCCATTGTGAGCAGAGTCCCTCGTTTCATGGGTGGTACCTCCTAAGTCATTAACGACCAACCAGTGTGTAGGTTCCATCATCTTCCTACAAAATAGGTAGGGCACGGGGGTTCTGCCCTCAAGGATAGGGTACACTTTATGATATGGCATCTACGAGCTCCCAAAGCCTGCAAGAGGAGATATGGGCGTTAGATCAGCAGTACTTGATGACCACCTATCGCCGTCAACCTGCGCTGTTCGTGCGGGGGGCGGGAGCGTGGCTGTACGATGAGCAAGGCAACGCCTATCTCGATTTTCTGGCGGGTATTGCGGTCTGCAACTTGGGACACTGCCATCCGCGTATCGTGAGACGGCTTCAGCAACAGGCAGAGACGCTGATGCATGTCAGCGGGTTTCTGCTTACGGAGCCGGTGGCGCGCTTAGCCAAGAAGCTCTGCGAGATAGCGGGTATGGAGCGCGCCTTCTTCTGCAACTCTGGTGCTGAAGCCTGCGAAACCGCAATCAAGATAGCGCGCAAGTTCGCCAACACGGTGAAACAGACCTCTGAGTACGAGATACTGGTACTGGAGAACAGTTTTCACGGGCGCACGATGGGCGCACTTTCCGCCACGATGCAGGCGAAGTATCAACAGCCCTTCAAACCGCTTTTGCCGCGCTTTCGTGCCCTCCCGCGAAACGATATTTGTGCGCTGCGCTCAGCGTTCAGTGAGCATACCGCAGGCATTATGCTGGAACCGATTCAGGGGGAGGGAGGCGTCCATCCCCTCTCACCTGACTACTTGCAGGAAGCGCGTGTCCTCTGCAACCGCTACAACGCCTTGCTAATATTTGACGAGGTGCAGACGGGCATCGGGCGCACGGGCAAGTGGTTCGCTTATCAGCATACCGATGTGATGCCCGACATCGTTGCGCTCGCAAAGGGGTTAGGCAGTGGCGTTCCGATTGGGGCGTGTTTAGCGCGCGGTATCGCCGCAACCCTACTTCAGCCCGGCGAACACGGCTCCACCTTCGGGGGAAACCCCCTGATGACCGCGGTCGCACTGGAGGTGCTCCACACGGTTGAAGATGAAGACCTCTGTGGGCACGCGGAGCGAGTGGGCAATTACCTCCAGAATCGGCTACGAGAACTTCAAGCGCGTGGGCTACCGATTAGCGAGGTTCGCGGGCGTGGGCTGATGGTGGGCGTAGAACTCAGCCACCCAATTGCGCGCACGGTAGTGGTGAAGGCGTTCGAGAATCGACTCATCCTCAACGCCACAGGCGACTCCACCCTGCGCCTCGTACCGCCCTTGATTATCACAGAAACCGATGTGGACTATGCGCTTAAGATTTTAGAACAAGTGCTGAGAGAGGTGGCAAAATGAACCTATTCCAAGTTATCCTACTGGTCTATCTCATCCTGATTGCCATAGGAGGCATCATGGGCTATGCCATGGCGCAAAGCACCATCTCGCTCGTAATGGGATTGGTGAGCGCACTCCTGTTGGGGATAGCCCTCTGGCTCTCCTTTAGCAACCCCAAACTCGGCTTTGGTATAGCGACCGTGATTGCACTCGCGCTTGGCATCTTCTTCACGATGCGCTATATGGAAACGGGCAAGATGATGCCGGGCGGTATCACGATGATTCTGAGCGCAATCACGCTGATTGCGATGCTCGTGGCTCTTGTTCGGAAGGCTTGAGCGATGGCACAGGACAAGATTGTTATTACGGGCGCACGCGAGCATAACCTGAAGAACCTGCATGTGGTTATCCCGCGCGACAAACTGGTGGTGATTACGGGCATCTCCGGTTCGGGCAAATCGACGCTGGCGTTCGATACGCTGTTTGCCGAGGGTCAGCGTCGCTATGTGGAGAGCCTCTCGTCATACGCACGCCAGTTTCTGGGCGTGATGGACAAACCCGATGTGGACTCGATAGAGGGGCTATCGCCTGCCGTCTCCATCGACCAGAAGTCCACCAGCCACAACCCGCGCAGTACGGTGGGCACCGTCACCGAAATCTATGACTACCTGCGCCTGCTGTTCGCACGGGTGGGGCGTCCCCACTGTCCCCACTGTGGTAAGCCCATCACACGCCAAACGGTGGACGGGATTGTTGATACGGTCATGCGCCTGCCAGAGGGCACGCGTATTCAAGTGTTAGCTCCTGTGGTGCGAGGGCGCAAAGGCGAGTATCGCCATGTGTTTGAGGAGATACGCAAACTCGGCTTTGTACGGGTGCGGGTTAACGGCGAGGTGTACGAGGTGTCCAGCCCGCCTACGCTCGATCGCTACAAACAACACACGATTGAGGTGGTGGTAGACCGTTTGGTGGTGCGTCCTGGAGTGCAGTCGCGCCTTGCCGAGGCAGTGGAAAGTGCATTAAAATTGGCGAAAGGCATGGTAAATATCCATATAGTGAGTCTGCCAGAACAGGCGGTGGCTCACGCCTCAGAGGACGGCGCTAAACCCATCGAATCGTTTTCGCCTGTTGCCGACTCTAACGAATCGAAGAGGTGAAACGATATGGCTATCTTGCAAGAGAAAGACCGACAGACCTTACAGAAGCGATTAGAAGGGCTAACCAACACCGTCAAGCTCGTGGTGTTTACCACCAACCAGTCGCCCGAGACGAGCGAGCTACTCTCCCAAATTGCTCAGGAGATAGTGAGCGTATCGGGGGGCAAAGTGGTGATGGAGCAACACAGCTTGGAGGGGGAACCTCAAGTCGCAAGCGAATATGGCATCACCCTTGCGCCTGCGATTGTGGTGCGCACAGAGGAGAAGGACTATGGTATTCGCTACTTGGGCATTCCTGCTGGCTTTGAGTTCGTCTCGCTGATTGGTGCGATTGAAGATGTGGGGAAGGGCGCCCCCGGTCTTTCACCCGACTCGCGCCTGATGCTGGCGAACTTGAAGCGTCCCGTGCATATTCGGGTATTCGTGACCTACGGATGTCCTTATTGCCCAGGAGCGGTGCGCTTGGCACACAAGCTGGCGATGGCGAGTGACCTGATTACCGCAGAGGGTATTAGCAGTGAGGAGTTCCCCGAGCTGGCAAACCAGTACCAGGTGATGGCGGTGCCCAAGACGGTGATAAACGACAGCCACAGTTTCGAGGGCGCCCTGCCAGAACCTCAGTTTGTCCAACAGGTTCTGCACGGTGCGTCGCGTAGCGGGCTAATTATCGTGCCTTAGCCCTCATCTCCCCAGCTCCTTGTCCTGAGTTAGCCCTCACCCACCCCTGCCCTTTCTCCCCCAAAGTCTTGGGAGAGAAAGGGGGCGGCCTCCCTCTCTCCCTATAAGAGAGGGATGGGGTGGGGGCATCCCGAAAGAGGGGACGCCTTGCCAGAGGAGGAGAGATAATTGCACTCCTATCCCCACGCTAGCAGGGAGACTGCTTAGGTACACGCTCCTATCCAAGGGAAGGGGATGTACGGGCAGAAGTGGCGAAGCGGAAACACATTCGGGCAGTCGGTGGCGTTATTGTAGC
>FWWM01000844.1_pt1 | contig 65674 bp, 54 predicted proteins | sample 2228351 | NCBI WGS metagenome assembly FWWM01 (sample SAMEA103939774, study PRJEB20133) | metagenome
CTCGACCTGTCGGGTGGTGTACGAGCGTGTGCCCGTGCCTGCCGAGCGTCGGCTGGGCGAAGAAGGGCAAGGCGCGTATGTCGCCCTCTACACGCTCAACATCGGGCGGTTCAAGATTGCCGCCGCGGCGAATGGCGTGGCGAAGGAGGTGTTCCGAATCGCTTGGGACTACGCCCACGAGCGCGTGCAGTTCGGCAAGCCGATTGCCGAGTACGACCTCGTCTGGCGCAAACTGGTGCGCAACACAGTACAGACTTTCGTGGTGGAGAGCGCGCTCTACCGATTGGCAGGCGATTTGGAGCGTGCTTTCAGCGAGCCGAATACAGACCGTCAGGAGGGCTGGCGTCGGGCGTCGGCGCGCTACGCAGCCGAGTGCGCCCTCATCAAAGTCGCCTCCACCGAGAACCTGCACCAAGTGGTGGACGATGCCCTGCAAATTCACGGCGGGTACGGCTTCTCAGAAGAGTATCCGATTGCCCAGTTCTATCGGGACACGCGTGTGAACCGAATCTACGAAGGCACGAACGAAATCAATCGGCTGAACCTTGTGGAACGGCTGTTATATGCACGCAAGCGCGGGGAGTGGACACCCCAAACCGCCACCAGCGTACTCAGCACCGAGACCGTTCCTGAAACCCTACAGAGCTTGCGCTATCTTGCGGGCAGGTGTCTCACCGCGCTGGAAAGCGCGCCCGAACTGCCCCAATCGGTGGTGGAACCGCTGGCGGACGCCATAATTGCGCTCTACCTGCTCGACTCGGCATTCCTGCGTGCCCAGCAGACCGCTCACCCTTTGCACCAAGCCCTCGTCGCGCACTATCACGAACAGGTGAAGCGTCAACTGCTCGGCTGGTGGACCGACCTGCTTGACGAGAAGGCTCCCCCAATCCACCTCCAGCCGATGACACCGCTCTATCAAGTCGTCTGGGAGCGAATGCGTGCTTGAGTTCGGGTATCGTATAGGTATGCGACGGGTGCTATGGCTGTTCGGGCTGATTCTGCTGTGGGGAGGCGCGCTGGCGCAGACCGACGAGCGCATTAATGTAGGCGATAAGGTGCGCATCGTGGTGGAAGGCGACGCCTCGCTCTCGCGGGTCTACGAAATCGACTCGCAGGGCAACCTCACGATGCCCCTGATCGGAACCGTGCCTGCGCGCGGACGCACGCCCACCGAGTTAGCCAACGAGATTGCCAAACGGCTCCGAGAAGGCAACTTCTTCCGCGACCCGCGCGTCTCGGTCGAGATTGTGGAGCGGGCGAAGGCGTTCGTGTCGGTGACGGGGGCTGTGCGCAAGGCAGGGGAGTTCGAGCTTCAGGCGGGCTGGCGCTTGGCAGACGCCCTGCGCATGGCAGAACCGACCAGTGTGGCAGACCTGAGCGCAGTTCGGCTGGAGCGCGCCGACGGCACACGCCAAACCATCAACCACCTGCGCTACATCCAACAACAAGATGAAGGCGGGAACCCACCCCTCCAAGCAGGCGACCGAATCTTCGTGCCCCTTCAACCTGCAGGGCAGAATGTGTTGGTGTTGGGCGCAGTGCGTTCGCCCGGAACCTATCCTCTGAGCGAAGCAAGCACACTCTTGGAAGCCATCACACGCGCTGGGGGAACCCTGCCCGACGCCGACACAGCGCAGGTGACCCTCCGACGCGCCGACCAAGCCGACCCGACCCGAATCAATCTCAACACGCTCACAGGCGACATCCCGCTCCAACCAGGCGACCAGATTACCGTGCCGTTTCGCACGACGCGCCAGTTTGTGGTGGTGCGCGGGGGCGTGCGCAATCCCGGTCTGGTCAACTATGTGGACGGGATGACCCTCACCCAAGCAATCGATTCGGCGGGCGGCCCGGTGGCGGAGGCGCGCTTAGAGCGGGTGGTCATCTTGCGCCCCGTGCCGAAGGGCAACCCGCGCCGTATCAATGTGAATCTGCTGGAGGTGGCACAGGGTACACGCCCCGACGAACTGCTCCAACCGGGCGATACGGTCGAAGTGCCTGCCGTGACCCAACGCGCCCGCTCGCCTGAAGAACCGCTCCGTGTGGTGTGGCTCCTGCTTAGCATCTACTTCCTACTCACACGGCGCTAAACCCTACCGATAAGGTATTATTCAAGCGAGGTGATTGCAATGACGCAAACCGAAGTGAGGCTCTATCCCGGAATGGGGCTGACGACCACCAAAGCCCCCTTTATTGAGGTCGCACGCAGTAAGGGCGAACTGTATATCGAGCAACCGTACGAACTCTACTCAGAAGAGAACCACGAAGCGTGGCGTCGGCTCTATGCGCGCATCCAAGAGCGATGGCACAAATACGCTACCGACAAGTTTCTGGAGGGGATTTCCAAACTCTGCTTAGACCCGAACCGTGTGCCCCGACTGGACGATGTGAACCAGTTCTTGGCTCCACTCACGGGGTTCAAGGCGAAGGCGGTTTCGGGCTATGTGCCCGCCTATATCTTCTTCGATTGCCTGCGCAATCGGGAGTTCCCCACCACGATCACCGTGCGCAGTCTCGACTCGCTGGACTACCTGCCCGAACCCGACATCTTCCACGATATTGCAGGGCATGTGCCGATGCACACCGATAAGCGGTTCGCCGATACGCTGGTGCGTTTCGGTGAAGCGGCGCACACCGCAGCGCGACTGGTGCAGGAGATCAAAGACCCCGAACTCCAAGTCCAGCGCATCATCAGTATCACGAAGGCGCTCGCCCGATTCTTCTGGTTCACCATCGAGTTTGGGCTAATGCGAGGTAAGAACGGCGAGCTGAAGGTCTACGGCAGCGGTCTGCTCAGCTCGTACGGCGAGTTGGCGCACAGTGTCGAATCGCCCGATGTCCAGCGCTACCCTATCCAGTTGGAGTGGGTCATCAATCAATACTTCGAGATCGACCACTATCAGCCCCTGCTGTTTATTGTCGACTCGTTCGACCACCTGTTCGATCTTGTCGACCAGTTAGAGCGGTGGATGTTGGAGGGCAAGCTGAACAATGTCGCTCCCGGCGAGCCGAACATGAGCGAGGAGGACATCCGCAGCTTCCTTGAGGCGGTCGTAGACTGATTAACCTCACCCCCAGCCCCTCTCTCGTGCTGTGGGAGAGGGGAGTGAACCTCGCCCCCTCGCCCGCTCTCCGTAAACGGAGAGGGGGAAGCACGGGCTACTCCCCCCTCTCTGCTTGCGGAGAGAACGCTCTTTCGTCACCCTGAGCGAAGCGAAGGGTCTCGTCGTAAGGGAGTAGGGAGTGGGGAATGGGGAGTAGGGAGTGGTAAGAGCAGTCGGCAGTGGGCAGTGGCAAGCACTGCGTCACCCTGAGCGAAGCGAAGGGTCGGCTCCCCTCTCCCGAAGCGTCGGGAGAGGGGCTGGGGGTGAGGGCTGAGATTCTTCGCCTTCGGCTCAGAATGACGGATTGGGGGCAATCGGCAGTGGGCAGTCGGCAGTGGAAAGTACTCGTCACCCTGAGCGAAGCGAAGGGTCTGCTCCCCTCTCCCGAAGCGTCGGGAGAGGGGCTGGGGGTGAGGGCGGAGATTCTTCGCTTCCCCGCCACCCTGAGCCACCTCATTCCCCAAAAAGAAAGGCAGTGGGACGGGTTGCCCCATTCCCACTGCCCAATCAAGGGTGAAACAGCACGGTGAATTAATCAATATCACAACCTGTACCGAAGTTGAACAGCACTTCGAGCAGGTCGGCGTCGTCGACCACCTCATCGCAGTTGACATCCTCGGCCAAGCCCGAGCCTGTCGAACCGAAGGCGAACAGCACGGCAAGCAGGTCAGCGTCATCCACACAGCCGTTGCCGTCCACATCGCCACCGCTGGGTTGGCAACCTGCCTCCTCCACCCAGAATGCCATCATACCACCCAGTATGACAGGGCGCTGAGGAGTGCACACATTGTAAGTGTAGTCATAGCATTCTGAATTAGGGTCGTGGTTGCCGTCTGTTGGGTTATCGTCGTCCCACTGAAGCGAGGTCGACTCACCCACACCTGTTAGCTCGGTGCTCCAGAGCATAGGCTGAGCTAGGGTAGCTAAGGAAATCGAGCCCGTGTTAGGGTCATATGCATTCGCATAGATTACAAGGTAGCCCCCTGCAACAGGGTTGCCAGTATCGGGGTCGGTGAAGTCGTTGTCGTCGAGCGTGGGGAGCTGAATACCACCGATTGCGCTCAGGCAGGTAGGGGCGTAGAAGTAGCCAGTGCCTGTAGGCGTCCCATAATCCAGTATCACCCCTTCGATCACGGAATTGCCAGCGTCGAAGATGTCGTGCGGGTCTGTGCAGTTGGGGTCCATCGTTTCGGTGGTGAAAATTAGGATAATACAAGGCTCAGCCTGAGGGGGGTTCCAGAACCACGCGTGGGTCAGCGAGATAGCGGTGGCTCCGTAATATGCAGGGTCTACCAACGAGGCAATGTCGTTGGCATAGTAGGGATTGCGGTAGGTTTGCCCGAAAAAGTATCGGGCGCTTGGAGCCGTTAATCCACACTGTGTATCTCCGCCGATAGGATTCCCTGCGCTGTCAGTGCCGAAGTGGTCAAAGACCAGCACTTCGTTGCCAGAGTTGCAGGGACCTGCGGATGTGAACTGACCGTACTCGATCCAGGGCGTGGTCATCACAATCTTGCCGTTGACGACCTTTACCTTTGCGATGCGCTCAGGTTGAACGGGGATTGCAGTACCGTCGAGGCGTTGTAGAGCGGGCTTGTCACCGCCAGCGAACGCGACAGAAAGGCTCAAGAGCATGCTACAGCTCACCGTTGCTAAAAGTGTACGATTCATCATACAATCCTCCTTTCGGCAGGCAGTTTGGTTTTGGGGGGATTGCCCCCTGTTGCCTGCCTCTACCTATTATACCCCAATTTACGGCAAATGTTCGGTTTCGGGGGTGAAATTGGGCGTTTTTGGGTAATGGGCAGTCGGCAGTGGGCAGTGGTGATGATAGCACGGGTGAGACACCCGTGCTACCATCACCACTTGATCAGCACTGGCTCCTGAGGCTGGAGCGTGAGCAGTTCCTCTACAGGCGAGCCATCGATGAGGTTCACGCCACGCACAGGGTTGCCGTTCGCATCGAGCAGGCGCACGGTAATCGGCTGCTTGGTGTAGTTGCACAAGCTGGCGACGAACCCCTCTTCATAAGGCGCGCTCTGATAGGCAATTCCCCACGCAGGTTGGTTGTCTGGCGTACGCAGTTGAAGCGGACGCACGACGCCCCAGTTCAGCAGGAGGGTATCGAGACGACGATGCAGGACGCGCTCCGCTGTGAACGGGTTGCGGTCAATCTGGGTCACGCCTGCGCGTGTGCCCCGACGCCGACCGTAGCGGTCGAACACCAAAAGCGGGTCGCCATAGCCCAACAACAACACACCCCGCCCCGTGCGCAGGTTATCCAAATAGAGGAACGCATCGTCCGAGAGATACTGCGTGTTCGGGATGATGATTCGGCGCACTCGTTCCGCCGAAACTGCCCGACGCTCCAGCTGACGCTCCGTCACGAAGCCCACTCGCACGCCAAGCATCCTCAGCGCAATATAGAGCGTGTCGCGGGGCACAACCGCGTCTACACCCTGCATCACCAAGTCATAAGGCGAGTGGAGCAGGTATACATCAGGTGGTTGGTTCTGCAGAGCCGAAATGTAGGGCGCAAGGCGGTTCAGGTCAAGCGCAGTATGCGCCAGGGCTTCCACAATCCCTGGACGGTGGAGCAGGCTCCCAGCGAAATCGCTCTTGGGGTCGTCGGTACGCTCCCACACCCAGAAGGTGGTCGCCGAGACGCCGTGAAGCGCACCCTCCCACAAGACCGCACGGGCGTGCTGAGGTGGGACGAACCGACGCTCACGGTCAGGAATAATGTGGTTCTCCGAGTTGATGAGTGGGGCATCGCGCAAGGAACGCTGGAAATCGTGTGCCATCAAGGTACGCACCCACTCAAACGCCCACTCCACGCTGGGGTTATGCGCGTAAGCCGTGAACGCATCGTTGCCGTTCAGCTCACAAAACTCAGCGAAATATTCGGGGTCTACGCCCTGATAGCGCTCACGGTCGTTCAGGAAAGTCCAGCTCATCAGTTTGCTATGCTTGGGCACGGCAGGGAGCCGTTCATTGAACGCCTCCGCCATCGGGCGGTGCCAGTTCGCCAGCGACTCGGCGTTGAACTCAGTCCACTCGGCGAACGGGATTCCCTCGGTCGGCACTGGGATGTCGTCCCAATTAGAGTAGTCAGTCTTCCAGCGCGTGTTCAGCGTGACCAGATTGCGATGTCGCGCTTGGAGCCATTCATGCCACGCCTTCAGGTGGAGTGGCGATTCGGGCGACTCGCGGTTGGTAGGTTCGTTAGAGAGGCAGATGCTGAGCAGGGCGGGCTGGTCGCGCAGGAGGGGCGCAATCTGTGCAATATAGTCTCGCAAAATTTGCGTGCTTTCGGGCGCGAAGATGCTGTACTTGATGAACCCCTCGCGCTTCTGACGCAGGTGAGGGTACTCCTCAAAGACCCATTCGGGCATATAGTGTGGGCTAATCAGGTAGTCCACCTTCACATTCGCTTTGGCGGCGCGCTGGAGCACAGGCACGACATCCTCCTCCATCGCCTGCAAGCTCACCTTGCCCTTTTCGGGAAAGATGTCCCAGACCCCACGCTCGATTTGGATGAGGTTGAAGCCCATCAGGGGGAACTTCTCGACATCGTTGCGCACCTGCCCGAAGTGCCCGAAACCCACGAAGAACACGGGCTGGCGCGTGCGCTCGTTGGTGAGCGGGTTGACCGTGTCGGCAATCAGCGATGCGCCCTGTAGTTCGACGGGCGAGGTCACATAGCGGGGCACAGTCGGAAGGGTGCGCTCCCCACGCTCAGCAGCCTCCAGCAGGCTATTGAGCCGTTGCGCCATCGGCTCCATCTCGGCAAGTTGCTGGAAGGCGCGCTCAATCTGACCCTTGTCGATATCCTCGTTCACATATCGCACGAACTCCTGCAGAATGGTGAATGTGGCAAGCGGGTAGGCGGGGTCTTGACCTTGGTTGCGAACGGCGTCGAGACGCTCTCGCCAGCGGGGGAGTTGGCTCGCGATAGCTTGCAGGCGTTCGCGTGCATCGACTGCTCTGAAGAACCGAATGGGCATCGTTGCCTCCACAGGTTGCCCGCGTCGGGGGCGCAGTTGGACACGGAAAGTGGTCTCGCGGGTGGTCGGCTCGTTGAACTGGAACTCGGCGCGCACATAGCCCGCAGGCAGATTCGCCGTCTGGCGGAGCCTCTGCTCTCCTAAAGCCACTTCCACCTGAAGGTTGCGCTGGGCATCGGGCAGATAGAACTCGACCGCCCCCGACCAGTTGCGTTCACTGAGATAGACCTTTTGGGGCAGGCTCGCCAGCACGATGAACGGCTCTTTCTGCTCGGCAGGTGGGACGAACGGCGTGGGGCTATCGCCCTGCTCCAGTTTGATGTCGTCGATGTACAGCCCGTCGGTCGGGGCTTCCACTACAATCACCAGGTCGAAGTTGCGCTCATCGGGGTTCGTGGCGAAGGTGATGTGGCTGGTCGTCCAGCGTCCTTCGGTGTTGTTGAACGGCAGGCGCACACGCCACCGCTGACCACCCCCCACAAAACCGATTGAGTCGACCGTCGCTTTGTAGCGGACAGAGAGCGTGTAGACCGTTTCGGGTTCGACGGGGATACCGCCCTCGTAGCGCAAGAGACCATAGATGTCGTCGCCGAATCGGGTGGTGTTGGTGAACTTGAGGCAGTAGTTGCCCGTTGCGCCCGGTTCGGAGACGACCTGCATCGTGGCGTCGGTGTTGCGCTTGTCCCAGCTCCAGCCGACAGGGACACCGTCCGCCACCTGCTCGAAGCTGGCGTTGGGCACTAAGTTCGGGCGGATGGGAGTGTCGAGGGGAGTCAATCGGAGTGCCGTTTGGGCGAGCAACACGCATAGCGAGCAGAGACCGAACATCACCGTTGCGCCTCCACGCATAACAACCCTCCTTGTTATTGCGCGCCCCCGACAGGAATCGAACCTGTGCACCTGGCTCCGGAGGCCAGCGCTCTATCCACTGAGCTACGGGGGCGCGTGGCGTAGCTCTCGTGCCGGAGGTGGGACTCGAACCCACACCAGGGTCGCCCCTGACCGATTTTTGAGACCGGCGCGTCTGCCAGTTCCGCCACTCCGGCGCGGGATAGGATTATACCCTGTCTTCTACGAGGGAGTGTGCTCCACTCACTCGACCCCGCTCCCAAATCTGCCATAATTACGGGTAGAACCATGCGAAACCGAAATCTGTTTCGAATCCTCGCTTCAGGCGTATGTTTGGGAGTGTTGGTGTTTGCAGGCGCACAACAGCGTCAACCCCACCTGCATCCCCAGCCTCCGAAGCCGACCTCTGCCTACGAGGAAGCCCTCACAGGCTACGAGGTGGCGATTATCACTGCCGAGTTTATCCTCAACTTAGAGCGTGGGCTGAGCCAAGCTTTCGACAAGCCGATTAGCACTGCGGGTGCAGGGGCGGTCTCGCTGGCAGGACGACACCCTAACTGGGCACAAGACGCACTCCAAACTCTCAAGGCACGCGGGGCAATCCCACCACGCTTCAGTGGGAATCAACCGATGCCTCGCTATCAGGTCGGGCAGATGCTGGCGCAGTATGTCCAGCGGTTAGATGCGCGCATGCGCCAGCAGGTAGGCGCGCCAATCGGGCGCACGCAGTTCCAGACCCTACCCCAGATTCGGCTGGAGCGCGACCACCCTGCCTACCGCTCGTTGGAGTTCCTTGCACGCGGGGGATGGGTTATGGCGGAAGCCCCTCTCTACCGCGAACCGCTCGAACCGATCAAAGGCAAGGAACTGCCCAGTATGCTCCGTGATGTGGCAAACCGCGTGTTAGAACGCTACCGCGACGAACCACACCTGAAGGAGGACTAAGGCGGGAACTTACCGAGCGAAACTGAGGTATAATAAGAGTGCATGGGGGCGTCAGGGTTCGACAGAACGCGATTGACGCTCAGTGGCGAGCCGAGGTGCGGAGGGCCTCGTAAAAAATCCGCAAAAAAGAAGTGCGAACACTAACTATGCTCTCGCTGCCTAATTGAGCAGCGCGCCACTCTTCCCGCAGTCGGCTCGGGGGGAGTCGAGCGTGGGCTAAGCCGACTGACTCTCGAAGCTCCGCCTTGGGCTGAGAGAGGACATCACACAAGGCTGGCGTTGGGGCGCCCTGTCCGTCGGGAAACCCAACGCGAGAACACAAAGACGGACTACGCTCGTAGAGGCTGAGTGAGCAACGGTTCTGGAAGGGGGTTCAATTCCCCCCGCCTCCACCAGCTTACTACACGACAGTTTTTCGTACTTGTGCCTAAGGTGGGCTTCTGTTTGGCAGGGCAGACACGGGGGTCTGCCCCTACAGGTAAGGCGATTGAGTAGGGGCGCCCCCCCCCGTGTGCGCCCATTCTCTATTCTCCCTCAAAAAAGTGTCGTGCAGTAAGCCTCCACCAGAGGGAGTTTTGCGGTTAACCCCATTTGGCAACAGAACCCTATTTCGCTCAGTCCTAAAAAACCCTTCGCTTTTCATCACCTCATACCCCTGCTGTCAACTGCTGACTACCCTGCAGACGCCCGTACCACCACTGCTCACTGCCAACTGCCCACTGCCCTCCCATTTTCGGGTACACTCCACCCTGTTAAACCCAACAAAAATAGAAGGAGGAACCTGTATATGGCTACACGAATCGAGAAAGATGCTTTAGGCGAGCGGGAGCTACCCGCCGATGTTTATTGGGGTTTGCAGACCCTGCGCGCCCAAGAGAACTTCCCCATAAGCGGTATCACCGAGCCCAAACTTGTGGTCGATGCCTATGTGATGCTCAAGAAAGCCGCTGCCCAAGCGAACACTGAGCTGGGACTCATTCCTGAACACATCGGGTGTGCGCTGGTGCAGGCTGCAGACGAGATTTTAGCAGGTAACCTGCGCGACCAGTTCCCCACCGACATCTTTCATCAAGGCGCAGGCACTTCGTTCCATATGAATGTGAACGAAGTGCTGGCGAACCGCGCCATTGAGATTCTCGGCGGGCAGAAAGGCGACTACAAACTGGTCAACCCGAACGACCACCCGAACTTCGGGCAGTCCACCAACGACACCTTCCCCACCGCAATGCGCATCGCCACCCGCTTGGCACTTCAAGAATTGTTCCCCGTGTTAGACCAGTTGGCGGAGTCGCTGGCACAGAAGGGGCGCGAGTTTGATCATGTTCTGAAATCGGGACGCACCCACCTGCAAGACGCCGTGCCCATCCGATTGGGGCAGGAGTTTAGTGCTTACGCCCACACCGTGCGCAAGTGTCGCAAACTGTTCGAAGTCGCGGCTTACGAGGTGGAGGAGTTAGGAATTGGTGGCAGTGCGGTCGGCACGGGACTGAACACGCATCCGAAGTACCGCTTCCGCGTTGTGGAACTGCTCTCGGAGTACACGGGGATACCATTCCGCCCTGCAGTGGATATGCGTGAGGCGATGCAGAGCCAGATGCCCGTCCAAGTGGTCGGTTCTACCCTGCGCACCCTTGCGCTGGAAATCACACGGATTGCGAACGACCTGCGCCTGCTCTCTTCAGGACCGCTCACGGGCTTCGCTGAGATTATCTTACCCGCTGTCCAGCCCGGTAGTAGCATTATGCCCGGCAAGGTGAACCCCAGCATTCCTGAAATGGTGAACTTGGTCTGCTTCCAAGTATTAGGCTGTGCCACGACGATTGATTATGCGGTTCAGGCAGGGCAGTTGGAGCTGAATGTGATGATGCCGGTGATGGCATACAACGCCGTCTTCGCCACACAGATTATGACCAACGCTCTGCGCCAGTTGGACGAGCGATGTGTGCGCGGGATTGTGGCGAACGAGGAGAAGTGCCGATGGTACGCCGAGACCAGCCCCAGCCTCGCCACGGCGCTCAACGCCTATGTGGGCTACGCCACCGCCGCCGAAGTGGTCAAGCAGGCACTGCGCGAGAACCGCTCGGTGATCGATGTGGTGCGCGAACGCGGTCTGCTCACCGAAGAGCAGATTAAAGAGGTGTTCGATCCGTTCAAGATGACTGAACCGGGCATTCCCGGTCGTCAAGATTGAGATTGTAGCGCTCCCCCCCTCTCTGCTTCTTACTGCACGACACTTTTTGAGGGAGAATAGAGAATGGGCGCACACGGGGGGGGCGCCCCTACACAACCGCCTTATCTGTAGGGGCAGACCCCCGTGTCTGCCCTACTAATCGAGGCTAATCTCAGGCACAAGTTCGGAAAACTGTCGTACAGTAAGCCGTTTACGGAGAGGGGCTGGGGGTGAGGGCTGAAATTCTTCGCCTTCGGCTCAGAATGACGAGTGGGGGGAGTAGGGAGTGGGCAGGCGTAGCACGGGCGTCAGAAAGCAGTTCCCAAAAGGCTCGCTAAATCAATCTCTAATCCTTCAAAGAGGCGCGGGCGAAAGACCGAACCGCCCTCCACACTCGCACGCAACGAATAAGGTGGTGATTTGAGGCGGTTTCGTCCTCTGCAGGGACATCACCAATCACCTCAGAAAAGTATACCTTTCTGGGGCGCATCACCCCAATCGGGTATCCTTTCGCAGGGAATGGGCGAGTTGAAGGCACGGGTATCAGAGTACCTCAGGGAGTTGGGCGTCTTGCAAGGAAGCGAGCATGCGACCCGCGAACTCTCGTTCCACAGTCCCCTCGCCAAGCTGCTCCAAGCCGTCGCACGAACCTACACCGTTGAGGTGGTTCACGAACCGAGCCTCCAAGTTGTGGGCAGACCCGATTTTATCTTCCTGCGCCACGAGGCACCGCTCGGCTACCTTGAAGTCGAAGCCTACGGCGCAAACTTAGACCAGCTCAGCGGGCAAGCCAAAATCCAGACCGAGCGGTTCGCCCAGAATTTAGATAACTTCCTGCTCACCAACTGCTTGGAGTTTCGGCTCTATCGGGATGGGGCGTTGGTCAGGCGTGTGGTGTTGCCCCAGCCCACTCCCGACCGAACCCCACCCCTCACCGAGTCGGAGCTTGCTGAGCTTGAAACTTTGCTGGACACCTTCTTCACCGCCCAGCTGCCCCCCATCCGCGACCCGAAGACTTTAGCTTCTTATTTGGCTCGGCGGGCGCGCCAACTTGCCAGCGCTACGGAAACTCTGCTCCACACGAAACGCGAGTCGGAGCTTAGGGAACTCCACCGCGCCTTCGAGAGCGTGCTGTTGCCCGACCTGCGATTCGACGAGTTCGCCGATATGTATGCCCAGACGATTGCCTACGGGATGTTCGCCGCACGCTGTAGCGAACCCGAAAAGACCCCCTTCACCCGACGCGATGCGGGCGACCTCATCCCGACGACGAACCCGTTCCTTCGGCGTCTATTTCAGCAGGTAGGCGCACACGATTTAGACCCCGAAATCGCCTGGATTGCCGACGAGATTGCGAGCCTGCTCGACCGAGTCGATATTTCGTCAATCCTACAAGATTTCGGCAGGCGCACGGGGCGCGAAGACCCTGTCGTCCACTTCTACGAAGATTTCCTGCAAGCCTACAATCCCGACCTGCGTGAACTGCGCGGAGTTTACTACACACCTGAGCCTGTGGTCAACTACATCGTCCGCTCGATAGATGAAATCCTGCAAGAGAAGTTTCTCAAAGGCTTCGGGTTGGGCGACTCCGATGTGCTGGTGTTAGACCCTGCCTGCGGAACAGGCAGCTTCCTATTCAGCGTGGTGGAGACCATTCACCAGAACATCGAAACCCAGATGGGGCTGGGCGGATGGGCACGCTATCTGAAAGATGGGCTTTTGTACAACAAGGTCTACGGCTTCGAGTTGCTGGTTGCGCCCTATGCGATTGCCCACCTGAAGCTGGGCATTCAGATGAAGCAGTTCGGTTGGGAGCCAGAACGTAAGCAATGGCTCGGCATCTACCTCACGAACGCTTTAGAACAAGCAGTTCGGCAAACCGAAATCCTGCTGGGTGAATACATCTCACGGGAAGCGAACGAAGCGGCGTCTATCAAGCGCAAGAAGCCAATCCTGGTGGTGTTGGGCAACCCGCCTTATAGTGGACACTCGGCGAACCGCAGCGTGACCGTCACCACCGACGGCAAGCGCGAACTTACTTGGATTGGTAAACTAATCGAAGACTACAAGTTCGTGGATGGTCAACCCCTACGCGAGCGGAACCCCAAGTGGCTCCAAGATGACTATGTGAAGTTCATTCGCTTTGCTGAGTGGCGCATCAACCAAACAGGACAGGGGGTGGTCGGCTTCAGCACGAATCACGCCTACTTAGACAACCCCACTTTTCGGGGAATGCGCCAGCACCTGATGCGCACCTTCGATGAACTCTACATCCTCAACTTGCACGGCAACGCCCGAAAAAAAGAGCGCGCTCCCGATGGCTCTGCCGATGAGAATGTGTTCGACATCCAGCAGGGGGTCGCCATCTTGTTGGCGGTGAAGTTGCCTCAAGGGGGAGACCCCAATACTTGTGCCGTCTACTATGCCGACCTGTGGGGCACGCGCACCAGCAAATATCAGTGGCTCAACGAACACACTTGCAAAACGACCCCTTGGCAACGGCTCGAACCCCGCTCGCCCGCCTACTGGTTCGTCCCCGAAGTGAGCCGTGCGTTGGAGCCTGAGTATCAGCAGGGCTGGTATCTAACCGACATCTTCCGCACCCACAGCGTCGGCATCGTGACGGCGCGTGATAAACTCACCATCCAGTTCAGCCCTGACACCGTGTGGCAGACCGTCACGCAGTTTGTTGCGTTCGACCCTGAAACTGCTCGCTACCGCTTCAAACTTGGCAAAGATGCACGCGACTGGAAGGTGACACTGGCTCAGCAAGACCTGCGCAGTGCAGGTGTGCCCGATGACTCGGCTCAGAGCCACATCGTGCCGATTCTCTACCGCCCCTTCGACCGACGCTATACCTTCTACACGGGCGTATCTCGGGGCTTCCACTGTATGCCACGCCGAGAAGTGATGAAACATCTGCTACCAGACACGAACTTGGCTCTAATCAGTGTGCGCCAGCAGTCGACACCTGGTGAGTGGAGCCATGTGGGGGTCGCCAACACGATTGTGGAAAGTAGCGTGCTGTCGAATCGCACTAAAGAGATTGCCTATGTGTTCCCACTCTATCTGTACAACGGCAACAATCAGCAGAACGGACTGTACGATGAGGAGGGCAACCCTGCGAACCTGAACTCGGCGTTCCTGAAAGCGTTGGGCTTTGCCGTGACGCCTGAGGCGGTGCTGAGCTACATCTACGCGATTTTACACTGCCCCACCTACCGCACCCGCTACGCCGAATTCCTACGGCGCGACTTCCCGCGCATACCCCTACCCCCTTCTCAAGAAGCGTTCGATGCGTTCGCTAATCTGGGACGAAAACTCATCGCTCTTCATCTGTTGGATACCTCCCGCGCCCCCGAACTCGTTAACCCCACAGTCAGGTTCCCCGTGCCGAACTCGGACGCAGTTGAGCGCGTTCGGTATGAAGCGGGATGCGTGTGGGTCAGCGATACCCAATACTTCGAGCCTGTTCCGCTTGAGGTGTGGGAGTTTCAGATGGGCAATCATCGCGTTGCAGAACGGTGGCTCACCGAGCGCATCGGACGCCGACTCACCTCCGACGAAATCAATACCTATCGGCGAGTCCTGCAAGCGATTGCATCAACACTTGAAATGATGGACGAGATCGACGCCCTATGGGGTGAACATTTTCCTGTGTAGACCCTTGCTCACGACCGTCTCAGCAGAGTATAGTTTGCCAGCCAGCGCAGGGGGTCGGCGCGCTGGTCGAACTCGGCAAGGCTCTCTAAAGCCGATTGAACCGCCAACTCGGCGTGGTGTTGCGACTCGTCCAGCCCGAACAAGCGCGGGTAGGTCGCCTTGCCCCGCTCACGGTCAGATTGAGTGGACTTGCCGAGCGTGGCGGGGTCGCCCGTCTCGTTGAGGATGTCGTCCACAATCTGGAACGCCAGCCCGATTTGGGTGCTATAGGTGTCCAGCGCGCGCACCTGGTCGGGTGTTGCTCCCGCAAGAATCGCGCCCGATAGCACCGACGCCCGAATCAGCGCGCCCGTCTTGCGCGAGTGGATATACGCCAAGCCTTCGGGGGTCGGTTCCGTGCCTTCCGAGAGGATATCCTCCACCTGCCCCCCGACCATTCCATCCACCCCGACCGCCTGCGTGATGAGCGATAGCACCTGCACCACACGCTCGGCAGGGGTACGCTCGGCTTGCTTGGCAATCAGTTCGAAGGCGAGTGCGAACAGAGCATCTCCCGTTAGAATCGCCATCGCCTCCCCATAAGCGCACCACACAGTCGGCTTGCCCCTGCGCAGAGTATCGTTGTCCAGCGCGGGCAAATCGTCGTGAACGAGACTGAAGGCGTGAATCAGTTCCAACGCGCAGGCGGTCGACATCACCTGGTCGAGCGTACCACCACACGCCTCCGCCGATGCACCACATAGGATAGGGCGCAGGCGTTTACCCCCTTCCAACACCGCGTAGCGCATCGCACTCGGCAACTGGCGCGGACGCTCGGTTTGGGTAGGCAGAAACCCCTCCAGCGCACGCTCAATCTGCGCCAAGCGCGGAGCCAAATAGTCTTGCAGTTGCGCAACGGTCGAGTCCACCAGCCAATAGGGTACCTGATTCGGAACGGCAGGAATCGCCCACCCTGTGTGGAATACTATTACCATGGCACGATGGGTTCTGACCGTTGCGCTGGGTCTACTGAGCATAGCGGTCCATACGCAGGAGCTGGAAGGCTACCTGAAAGTGCGCCAGCAACACAAGGTGCGCAATCTCACACCGATAGCAGGTCTGGAGATTGCGGTTGGCAAGCGCGTGTTAGAGGTGGAAGGGATGGTGCGCGGGTCGGTCTCTGCGGGCGAGTCGCAGTCGATTCTGCTGGAGATCGAGCCGACGCGCAGTCTGGTCATCCAGATTCCACAAGGCTATGGCTGGCTCACGCGCGGTCAGTTCCGTGTGCGTGCGCTGGTACGAGTGGAGCGAGAGAGCGAGCTTGTCACACCGACCTACACCCTGCTGAGCGCGGTTCATGCCAGCGTGTTTCACAAGTGGGAAGCGCAAGAGCGTGAGCGTCAGGCGCGTGCCGAAGCCGAACGCCAACGCGCTCTTGCTGAACGCCAACGCGCTCAAGCACAAGCACGCCAACAGCCTCCGCGCGGGAACACCACCGCACGGAGCAACACCGCCTCCCGCACGGGGCAACCCCAACCGCCGATGCCCACAATCAATGACTGGCAACACTTCGCTCAGAACCTGCACCTCTATCATCCCTACTACTACAACGCTATTCGCCGTTTCAATCCGCGCCTCTCGCACGAGATGGCGGATACAATTGCGTGGTCGATACTGCGATTCAGCGCGCATTATGGCGTAGACCCCCGCCTGATTATGGCGATTGTGTTGGTCGAGTCGGGCTTCAATCCGAACGCCACCTCACGCAAAGGCGCAGCGGGGCTGGGGCAGTTGATGCCAGGCACGGCGCGCGGGCTGGGCGTGGCAGACCCCTACGACCCTGTACAGAACCTCGCTGGCACAGTCAAGCTGGTGCGCGGGCACTTGGAGAACTACTTCCGCCAGACAGGCGACCCGAACAGCTGGGAGCATGTCGTGCTGGCGCTCGCTGCGTACAACGCAGGTTCAGGAGCGGTGCGTCGACACGGGGGAGTGCCTCCCTATCGCGAGACCCGGAATTATGTCCAGCGCGTGATACGCCTTTACAAGCAGTTTTGTGGGATTGCAGACTGAATGGTAAGCATCGTGATTGAACCGATGCGCGAGGAACACCTGCCCCAAGTGATGACCATCGAGCGGGCGGTGTTCCAGCCCGGTTGGTCGGAGCAGGCGTTTCTGAACGACCTTCGGAACCCGTGCGCGCTCTACCTTATCCTGCGCCACGACGGGCAGATTGTCGCCTACGCAGGCATGTGGCTCGTGGTGGACGAAGCGCACATCACGAATGTGGCGGTGCTGGAGCAGTACCGCGGGTTAGGCTATGCGCAGAGATTGATTCATCGCCTGCTTTCGCTGGCAAGGGAGCGGGGAATGGTGCGAGCCACCCTGGAGGTTCGCATCAGCAACACACCTGCCCAACGGCTCTACGAAAAGTTCGGCTTCCGCCCCATGAGTGTGCGCAAGGGCTACTATGATGATGGCGAAGACGCACTGATTATGTGGCTCGACGACCTCGACAGCGACGCCTATGGCGAACACCTGCGCCAAATCGAGAAGGCTTGGCGCAAATAGACCGCCCCAATATGCCCCAATAACCCCAATTCTCCTACATTTACCAGTATCGTTCCCCCTGCCGAGTGTGGAAAGACTCCCTCAGCGGGGAAGAGACCCCAGAAGCGCCGCCCGTCAGCGTTGGGTCTCTTCCCCAGCACAGACCAGATGGAGGGATCGACGAATGATGCGAGAATTGCTGAACCGACGACGCCGACAGCGGGGTTTCACGCTGGTCGAGATTATGATTGTTGTGCTGATTATCGGCATCCTGCTTGCCGTTGCCGTGCCGAGTTTCATGAATGCGCGTGAGCGTTCGCGCGCCCAAGCGTGCCGCTCGAACCTACGCCAGATTCAGGCGGCGAAAGAACAGTGGGCTATGGCTACTAATCAGGGACCGAACGCCGAACCAACTCAAGCGCAACTTTCCCCCGAATACATCCAAACGTGGCCTCAGTGTCCCTCTGGTGGCAACTACACCATCGGAAACATGAGCACGAACCCGACCTGTAGTATCGGTGGAACTCACAGCTTGTAATCTCGCAACAACAACATAATGCTTCACATAACCCCAGCTCCTAACGCTGGGGTTGTGTTGTTTTGTTTGTGAAAGAGCGAAGCGGATTTTATTTTGGGGCAGTGGGCAGTCGGTAGTGGGGAGTCGTGGCTTGGGCATCTTGCCCATCTTGCAAAACCATCGCCCATGCGTCTCGCCTATATGGAGGGCAGTCGGCATCAGGCAATCACCAGGTATACTTTTGTCGATGCAACAGGCTCTGCCGATGGACGAACCAGAGGAGACCCGAACGCCCGCTACCCAACCTGACACCGACGCCCTGCTCTTCGGGAGCGACCCCACCCTGCGAATCGTAGCGGTCGAATCGCTCGGCACAACCATCCGACTCTATCTGCGCACCGAATCGGGCATCCAGACCCAAGAAGAGCCGTTCCAACCGTGGCTGTTGAGCGATGAGCCGATGACCCTGCCCCGCGTGGAGTGGGAGACCCTTCAGGGCGATTTGGGTGAGCGGAAGGGCTTGCGCTACCTGGCGCGCTGTGGGGACTTGGAGGCGTTTGAAAACCTGCGCCAAGCCCTGCGCGCCGAGAACCGCGCCACACTCACATACGGTTCGCTCGCACGGCAGTACCTGATGGTGACGGGCAAGACGCTCTTCAAAGGGATGGCGTTCCACGAACTGCACCGCCTCCAACTCGATATTGAGACCGCCACCCTCAACGCCGACCAGCCCGATGCCAAACTCTTGCTGATTGCCCTGAGCGATAACCGAGGCTATGAGGAGGTGCTCGTCGGGGAGGAACGCACCCTGATAGAGCAACTGGTGGAACGAGTACAGCAGTTAGACCCCGATGTGATTGAAGGGCATAACCTGTTCGGCTTCGACCTGCCCTATCTCTCGGCACGGGCAAAGGTTCATCGGGTTCCGCTTCGGTTGGGGCGTGACGGTTCGGAACTGCGGTTCGGCTCGAAGCGTGCCTGCATTATCGGCGCAAACAGCAGAGACTTCACTCCCGCCTATGCCTTCGGACGCCATCTGATCGATACCTACTTAGCCGTCCAACGCTACGACATCGCACGGGGCGAGCTGGAGAGCTACGGGCTGAAGGAGGTCGCCGTCCAACTCGGCTTCGCCAGCGACGAACGAGTTTATCTCGACCGCGCCCAAATCCCTACCCTGTGGAGCCAAGACCCCGACACCGTGCGCGAATATGCCCTGCACGATGTGCGCGAGACGCGCCAATTGGCGGAGCTGGTCATCCCCACCGAGTTCTATCAGTGTCAGATGGTTCCCGACACCCTCCAGAACTTGGCGACAATCGGCACGGGCGAGAAGGCGAACCTACTCTTTGTCCGTGCTTACCTGCACGCCCGCTACGCCATTCCCCAACCCCAGCTCCCGCGCGACTATCCGGGCGGATATACCGAAGTGCGTAAGGTGGGGCTAATTCACAACATCATCAAAGCCGATGTGGAGAGCCTCTATCCCAGCCTGATGCTGCGCTACCGAATCAAACCGTCCAACGACCATCTGAATGTGTTCCTGCCGATGTTGGAACGCCTGCGCGAACGACGGCTCGAAGCGAAAGCGCGCGCCAAGCAGACCAGCGGTCTCGAATCGGCATATTGGGACGGTCTGCAAGGCTCGTTCAAAATCCTCATCAACTCCTTCTATGGCTACTTGGGTGCGCCCTTCCACTTCAACGACTACGATGCGGCAGAGGCTATCACGCTCAAGGGGCAGGAGCTGGTCAAACAGATTGCCGACGAAATCGAACGGCTCGGTGGGACGGTCATCGAAATCGACACCGATGGCGTCTACTTCCAACCGCCCGATGGGGTGAACACGCTGGAAGAGCAGTATGCGTTCGTGGACAAGGTGGGCGCAATTCTCCCCGAAGGCATTCGGCTTGCCCACGACGGGCACTATCGGGCGATGCTCTCCATCAAGACCAAAAACTATGTGCTTCAGGACGACCAAGGCAACCTGATTTTCAAAGGGGCGTCAATTCGCTCCCGCGCTGACGAACGGTTCGGGCGCGAGTTTCTAAACCGAGCGATTCAGTGGCTGTTGCAAGGTCAGCCCGAAAAAGTGGCGGAAGACTATCAGCGGTTGGCGCGCGCCATTTTGAACGGAGAAGTGCCGATTGAAGACCTGTGCCGACGCGAGCGCATCACCGAAAAGAGCCGACTGAGCCACCACCCCCTGCACTCATTAGCCTCCCGATTCCAAGTGGGCGACTACATCATGGTCTACCGACGCGCCGATGGCACGCTGGGATTGTTAGAAGAGTATGCCAACGACGAAGACCGCGAACACTATGTGGAGAAACTCTATAAGTTCGCCAGCCGACTGTCCGACCTGTTCGACGATTTCGACCGCCTGTTTCCCAAACCCCAAACGCTGATTACAGCAGAGCGTCAACCGAGCCTTTTTTAACATTCGCTTAACCTTTGGGCTGGGTACAATTCGGATACCGTGGAGAAGACCTTTTCGGATGCACTGAAGCAAACTGCACCGGCGAACAACTCTGCTCGTGTGGTATCGCATCAGCTCAATCTCTACTATGGCGACTTCCACGCCCTCAAGGATGTGAACCTCGAAATCAAGACAAACAGTATCACGGCGCTGATTGGTCCATCAGGTTGCGGTAAGAGCACCTTCCTACGCTGTCTCAACCGAATGAACGACCTGATTGAAGGGGTCAAAATCACGGGTACCGTCCTGCTCGATGGAAAAAATATCTATGACCCCGATGTGGATGTGGTCGACCTGCGCAAGCGTGTCGGGATGGTGTTTCAGAAACCGAACCCGTTCCCGATGAGCATCTACGATAATGTAGCCTACGGTCCCCGAATGCACGGTATCCGCGACAAGCGCATCTTAGACCAGATTGTGGAGACCAGCCTGCGCCAAGCGGCGCTCTGGAACGAAGTGAAAGATAAACTCAAACAGTCGGGCATGGCGCTTTCGGGCGGTCAGCAACAGCGTCTCTGTATCGCCCGCGTGCTGGCAGTTGACCCCGAAGTGATTCTGATGGACGAGCCGACCTCCGCCCTCGACCCGACCGCCACCTACTATATCGAAGAGCTGCTCACCGAACTCAAGAAGGACTACACGATTGTGATTGTCACGCACGGGATGCAACAGGCGGCACGGGTCTCGGACTACACGGGCTTTTTCCTGAATGGCGTGCTTCACGAATACAACACCACCGAGAAAATCTTCACCAATCCCGACAAGAAAGAGACGGAAGACTATATTCGCGGGCGGTTCGGCTGAGCCACAACATCGGGTATACTCCAGCCGAAGGAGGCGCACGATATGGATATCAAACTGATTCCGCTCGACCGAATCGTAGAAGACCCTGACCAACCACGCAGGGGCTACGACGAGGAGAGCCTCTACGGACTGGCAGAGAGCATCCGGCGCTATGGCATTATCAATCCTCTCACGGTACGCCCCCTGCCCGATGGCGAGACCTATCAGATTGTGACGGGCGAACGACGGTGGCGCGCGGCGCAGATTGCAGGACTGCGTGAACTGCCCTGCATCGTCAAGGAGCTCGATTTGGAAAGCGTCACCACCGAGCAACTCATCGAGAACCTCCAGCGCGAAGACCTTGCGCCAATCGACAAGGCACGCGCACTGAAACAACTCAAGGAGAGCCGAAAACTCAGCAACCGCGAGCTGGCAGAGATGCTGGGACTAAGCGACCGCACCATCAGTATCTGGCTCGGTCTGCTGGAACTGCCTGAGGAGGTGGGCGAGCAGGTGATTTCCACGCAAGGACGCCCACCTGCGGGGAGCATCACCGAGAGCCACGCCCGAAGCCTGCTCGAACTGGACGACCCCGAACTGCAGACCCGACTCGCCGAGAAAATCCGTGAAGAGGAACTGACCAGTGGCGAGACCGCCGCTTTGGTGCGAACCCTGCGTGAAGAACCCGACCGCGCGGAGGAACTCTTAGAGCAACCCGCGGAACAGGTGTTGGCGAGCGTGCCCGAAGTGCGTGGACCCGCTATCGAGGTGCGCAAGTTCCGACGCTATTTGGAAGGGCTGGATGTCGAATCGCTCCACCCCAGCCACCTCAGCCCCTTAGAGGAAGAGCTGGAACTCTTGCTGGAAGTGATTGCCGACCAGCTCCAGACAATTCGTGCCGAAATTGGATGACGGTGATTGCGATTGACGGACCTGCAGGCTCAGGCAAAAGCACCTTAGCCAAGCGGGTGGCGCAGGCGTTGGGCTTTGTCTATCTGGACACGGGGGCGATGTACCGTGCACTCGCCCTCAAAGCCCACCGACTCGGTATCGACCCCGACGACGCCTCCGCACTGGGCGCGCTCGCTCAGTCTACCCGAATCGAGTTTCAGCGGGTGGACGACGACCAGCGGGTTTTGTTGGATGGGGAAGATGTGTCGCAGGCGATTCGTACCCCTCAGATAAGCGACCTTGCCTCGCGGGTATCGGTTCACTCCAGCGTGCGTCGGGCGATGGTGCAGATGCAGAAATCGCTCGCCCAACAAGTGAACGGGCTGGTGGCGGAAGGGCGCGACACGACGACCGTGGTATTCCCTGATGCGCTCATCAAAATCTATCTCACCGCTTCACCCGAAGAGCGCGCCCGACGCCGATGGGAACAACTGAAAGACCAAGGTATCGACCAGCCCTACGAAGCGGTGCTGGCAGAGATTCTGGAACGCGACCGACGCGACACCACCCGCGCCGACTCGCCTCTTAGACAAGCCGAAGATGCAATCGTCGTCCAAAACGACGGCTGGACAAAAGAGCAGACGCTGGAACATGTGCTTCGAATCTGCCGAGAGCGGTTGGGCATTTCGTAGGGTACACTGAAAAACGGCGTGGTGATTCGCTAAGATGGCTGAGAAAGTGCCGAGGCAGGGAATCCAAGTAGAGGGGGCATCTTTTCGGGCTTGGCGGAGGGATATGAGAGAGGCTCAGAAGTTTATTGAGCAGGAGAGGGCGCGCTCGCTGAGGCAACTGACCCCTGAACAGTCGCTCCAAATTTATCGTGCGCTATGGGCGCGCTCGTACCAGCAGTACGATTACAGCCAGCCCTCGCCGATGGTTCAGCGTGTCCAGCGCGTGTTCCGACGCTATATGGAGGCGCAACAGCGTGACCCCACTCGATGAAGCGCTCACTGAAATCTGTCAGTTCCTCCAAACCCCAGCTCCTGCAGGGGCATAAGCCACTTTTAGGTACAATAAGAGCCGACTTTTGGCAGGAGGTTCATAACTGATGCGAAGAGATGCTGGGAAGGTACACTGGACTGTTTGGATATTTCTGCTTTTGCTTGTGGCGTTTGCGGGCATCGCCCTTGTCCCGCTCATCAGCCAGTTGACCAAGCCAGCGTATCTGCGCACCGCAACCCAGTTTATCGTAGCCATTCAGCAAAATAAATTAGACGATGCGAAAAAACTGATGGATATTGAAGCGGTTCCCGAAGACAAGCGCGACCTAAAAGCCACGGTCGAGATGGCGACCTATCGCTGGGGCAACATTGAACGGGTGGAACTGATGGAAGTCGTCAACGCTCCTGCCGAGCTGAAGCATCCGAAGGCATCGGAAGCAGTGCGCGTGGAGTTTCACCTGCAGTGCTACCTCAGTCCGGGCTACGCTTCGGTCTACCTTGTGCCCAAAGACGGCTCCTGGGTCGTCGTGGATTACATTTTGCAGTAACTCTCGTGGCTTGGGCATCTTGCCCATTTTGCACACGGGCAGAGACGCCCGTGCTACGGTTTGGCTGATGGACGGGATGCCCGTGCTACGGTTTGGCTGATGGGCAAGATGCCCGTGCTACAATGAAACCTAATCCCGAAACCGATAGCGTATCAGCGTGCGAATGGCTTCCAACCCGTCCGTCCAGCGGATTTTCTTGCCCTCTTTTTTGGTGCGGGGGCGGTAGTTCTCGATGGGCACCTCCACAATCTTGTGCCCGCGCTTGAGCGATTTGGCAGTGACCTCTGGGCAGAACTCGAATCGCTGACACTGGAGGTTCATCGAGCGTAGTAGTTCGGTGCGGAACGCCTTGTAGCAGGTCGCCTCGTCGCGCAGGGGATAGCCGAACAGAATCCGCACTGCCCACGCCAACAGCAGGTTCGCCACTTTGTTCGGGAAGGGCATCTCACGGGGTAGTCCGCGCGTGAACCGACACCCGTAGGCGACCTCCGTCTCCCCGTTGATAATCGGCTCCACCACGCGTGGGATTTCGTTCGGGTCGTACTCCAAATCGGCGTCTTGGATAATCGTGATTTCACCCTCAGCGTAGGGGAGCGCGTGTCGTATCGCTGCGCCCTTACCCACATTCTGGGGCAAGCGCAGATGCAGAATGTCAGGCTCTTGGGCTAAGATTTCGCTCGTACCGTCATTCGAGCAGTCATCCACCACGATAACCTGCTTGCGGAAGGGGGCTTCGCGCAGACGTTGGAGCAGTTCACGAATGGTTTCGCGCTCGTTATACACGGGCACAATCACCGTAATCAGCGGTTCCTTGCTGTGAGTGGGCGACATCGTCAATCGGTCATCAGATTGCGGAACCGCTCGCTACTGCGGTCAAGATGCTTCAGAAGGGTCTGGTAGGCGCGTTCGACGTGCTCGTGGATTTGTTGGGCGCGCTCGCGTTCGGGTGTGCCTTCGGGAAATCGGTTCGGGTCGCTTCGGCGGGAGAGTTCCCGATAGGCTTGGCGTACGCTCACAAGGTCGGCTCCATCGGGCAGACCCAGCACGCGGTAGGCACGGCTCAACTCGCTCTCGGTGGGGGCAGGTCTTTGCGCAGTGGATGGGGGCGGTATCTCGGTGGGGCGCAGGCTCTCGCTGAGCTCCTGCTCGGCAGAGTGGCGCGCCTCCTGCTCGCTCAGAATCGCCTCGATGCGTTCCCAGTGGTGGTTGATGTACGCCTTCGTCAAGCGTGAGACTCGCCTGCCCAAACTCATCACAGTTCCCCCCTAAAGCCGATTGCGACGAACTGGAGTTTGTCCTGATTGCCTCGCACGACCAGATTGAGCGACAGGCGGTCGGCAACGGTGCGCTGGAGGCTCAGTCGCCAGCTCAGCTGCTCATTTGCGGTCTGATACGCCAAGCGCAGTTCGGGGCTGTAGGGCAGGTTGCGAATCTGCCAGCCCATTGCGAACCAGTGGGTATTCGGTACACGCTTGCCCTCGCCGTAGACCCACTCCACCTGCAGGTCGCGCCCGAAAATAGGGGGGCGCCAGTCCGCGCCATAGAGCAGTTCGTAGCCATCGGGGTTGCGTGGCTCTTCGGGCAGGTACAGGATTGTGAGGGCGTGCGGGTCGGTGCCGAGTCGGCGTCCAACTCCTGCCGAGACGCCCCCGTTCGTTGTGCCCACGCGCACATAGGCTCCCTGCTGGCGGTCGGAACCGTTGAAGATGTAGGCGATGCGCATCGGCAGGTCAGCGATTGCGAACTGGGCAGGTGTTTGCACTGCCACAACGCTCTCATTAAGCAGAGTGCCCGCCCCGAAAGGCGCGTAGAACTTGCCGAACCGCCATCCCCCAATCTGCTCGATATAGGCTTCATCTAAGGCGGTGCGGGTGCGGTCGCCCGACACATTCTGTAGGCGTTGGGCGATGTAGACGCTGTAGTTGGGTTCGAAGTAGATTTGCAGGAACCCCACCGAGTGGCGTGCGAGGTCGTCGTACCAGTTCCAGCGGGTGGTGCGTTCGTCGGCGCGCACTTGAGAGTGCACACGCGCCCCGAAAAAGACCGTCGGCTGTTGGGCGAGCGCAACGCCCAGTCCCAATCCGACCCCCAACAGCCCAACAAGTCCCCTAACTGCTTTCACGGCTTGAAGAGGCATCTCCCTGTTGCGCCTGCAGTTTGCGCTCCAGCTCCTCGAGCTCTTTCAGCACATCGGCATCGTCCACCGAGTTCGTGCTGGTGCTGACCGAGACTTCGGGCGCAGGTTTGAGACCCATACGCTGTTCGATTCGGCTGAGTTCCTCTTCGGCTTCGGCGTCGATTTGGGCGTCTTGGAGCGCAGCGATGCGTCCTTGCAGGCTCTGCGCAGCCATCTCTTGGCGTGCAGAGGCTTCGGCTTCGGCACGCTGGATACGCTGTTCCGCCGCATTCCAGCTCGACTCGATGTTCTCGACCGAAATGCCTTCCAGCGCCTTATTGATGGCGGTCTGGATTTCGGCTTGCTTCCAGCGCGCTTTGAGTGCGAGGGCTTGTGCGGTCTTCACGCGCACTTCTTCCTCTTGGCGTCGGATTGCCAGTTTGATGGCTTCTACCGTCTCGGTCGCCTGTTGGAGTGAAGCGCGGAGCGATTCGAGTGCCTGCTCTTGTGCTTTCTTCTCGCGTACAATCTGCAGAGCGAGGTCGCGCTTGCCCTGTTGGAGGGCGAGTTCGGTCTTGCGCTCCAAATCGCGCACGGTGCGTTCGAGTTTATCGACCTCCGCTTGTAGGAGGTTCTTCTGCGTGATGGCTTGGATGGCGCGCTCGCGATTGCGGGCTAAGGTTTCCTGCATCTCTCGGCGTGCTTGATCCAACAGCACCTCCGGGTTCTCCATCTGCTCAACCTTGCCCGTCACCCAAGCGACGAGGTATCTCCAAAATCGTGCTATAGCCTTGAACATTGGCAAATGCCCCCTTCTTACCTGTAAAGTGTACCTGAAAATGAAACAAAGGTTCCCAGTGCGGGTGGGTATAATTGCGCTTGCAGGAAGCACTGCCACGCGCAAGGAGGAACTGACCTTTGGAGAGCTACAAAATCGTCGGCGGGACACCTTTGAAAGGCTCTGTACGAATTAGCGGAAGCAAAAACGCGGCACTTGCCCTGATGGCGGGCGCACTGTTAATCGAAGGAGAAGTCATCCTTCAGAATGTGCCCGACATTGAGGATATTCGCACGATGATTCGCCTGCTGGAGGGGCTGGGCGTGCCGTGCGAACTGAACGGCTCCACCCTCTGGATGAACCCCCGCGAACTACGAAGTGCGAACCCGGACCCCGCGCTTGTCAACCGCATGCGCGCTTCGTTCTACATCTTCGGACCGCTGTTGGCGCGCTTGGGCTATGCGCGAATGCCCCACCCCGGAGGCTGTCAGATTGGCAGTCGCCCTGTGAACTTCCACATCAACGGTCTACGCGCGCTCGGAGCGGAGATCGAACAGCAAGAAAATCTCTACATCGCCCAGACTTTGGGGCTGATGGGCACTCGAATCTATCTCGATATGCCCAGTGCAGGGGCAACCCAGCAACTGATGACCGCAGCGGTCTATGCGAACGGGTTGACCGTTATCGAAAACGCTGCGATGGAGCCTGAGGTGGTGAACCTTGCCGAATTCCTGAACTCAGCGGGCGCACGCATTCAGGGCGCAGGCACCAGTACAATCTATATCGAGGGCGTGAGCGCGCTGAAACCCACTGTGGAGTTCAAGGTGATACCTGACCGATTGGAAGCCGGTACTTTCGCGCTGGCAGGCGCGATTACGCGGGGCGAGATTACGATTGAGGCGGTCGTGCCCGAACACCTGCACGCCCTGCTGGCGAAACTGCGCGAATCGGGTGCGCAGGTTCAAGAGGGTGAGGACACCATCTGCATCCGCGCCCAAGACCCACTCTGCGCGCTCGACATCCGCACGATGCCTTACCCGGGCTTCCCGACCGACCTCCAGCAACCGATGTGCGCCTACCTGACCCGTGCGCAAGGCGCATCGATGGTGCGTGAGACCATCTATGAGAACCGCATCCAGCATGTGCCCGAGCTGAAGCGGATGGGCGCAGACATCGTCGCGGAAGGGCGCGCCATCATGATACGCGGGGTCGAGAAACTGCACGGAGCCAAAGTGCGTGCCACCGACCTGCGTGGCGGTGCGTCGCTGGTGGTCGCGGCGCTCGCCGCAGAAGGCGAGTCGGAAATCCAAGAGGTCATTCACATCGATCGTGGCTACGAGAACTTAGAGCAGAAACTGAGTGCGTTGGGCGCGCAGATTACTCGCGTAGTGCCCTACGCCGTGGCATCTGCGCTCGTCGAATCTTGAGGAACCTATGGGGCTGTTTCGTTTTCATACTGAACTCGGAATTGATTTGGGCACGGCGAACCTGCTGGTCTATCAGCGGGGGCGTGGGATTGTGTTGCGTGAGCCGTCGGTCGTAGCCATCTCACAACCGACGGGGAAGGTGCTGGCGGTGGGTGAGGAGGCACGCCTGATGTTGGGGCGCACACCAGGCAACATCACCGCCGTCAAACCGCTTGTGAATGGCGTGATTGCCGACTACACCATCACGCTGGAGATGTTGCGCTATGTGATCGACAAGGTACTGGGCAAGCGTCGACTGTTCAGCCCGCGCGTGCTGGTCTGTGTGCCCTCCAGCGCCACCGATGTCGAACGCCGAGCGGTGCTCCAAGCGGCGAAAGAGGCAGGCGCAGGCGAAGTCCACCTCATCGAAGAGCCGATGGCAGCGGCTATTGGCGCAGGACTGCCCATTAGCCAGCCTGGAGGCAATATGGTGGTCGATATCGGCGGAGGCACGACCGACATCGCCGTCATCTCGCTGGGCGGAATCGTGATTAGCCGAAGCATCCGCGTGGCAGGCAACAAGTTCGATGAAGCGATTATGCGCCATGTGCGCCACGCCTACAACCTGATGATTGGCGAACGCACCGCCGAAGAGATTAAAATCCGTATCGGCTCTGCCTATCCGCTACCCCAAGAGTTGACGATGGAGGTGCGCGGGCGCGACCTCGTGGAAGGCTTGCCCCGTACTGTCGAGATTCATTCGGAAGAGATACGCGAGGCACTCGCCGAACCTGTGAACCAAATCGTGGAGAAGGTGCGCTCCGTGCTGGAAGAGACCCCACCCGAGCTGGCGTCGGACATCATCGAACGGGGGATTGTGCTGACGGGTGGAGGCGCACTGCTGAAAGGGTTCGACCGCCTGCTTGAACACGCCACCAAAATCCCCGTCTATGTGGCGGAGGACCCACTCTCGTGCGTGGCGTTGGGCACAGGACGCGCCCTCGATGAGATGGACGCCATCATTCAAGCGAGCAGTTAGAAAGGTATAATCCCGCTATTCCGATGGAGCGGAAATCACAAGTGCCGACAAGCGACTGGGCAACCCGTGCGCTGTGGTTGCTGATGATACTGGCTCTTGTCGGCTTAGCGCTCTATGTGCTTTGGGCGGTTCGTGAGATTATCACCCTGCTATTTGTCTGTGGGGCGATTGCCTATCTGTTGATTCCCCTCGTCGATTGGCTCATGCGCTGGAAGCCAGCACAGATTTCGGCACTCGGTTGGCGCGGGTTCATCAGCCTGCTGGTGGTGCTGGGGTTCACTGGGTTGGTGGTCTATGCTTCGGTGGCGTTCATCTCGCCCTTTGTGCGCGAAGCGAAACAGTTCGTGAACGAGTATCCCAACTACCAAGAGCGCATCACCGCAACGCTCCAATCGTGGCAAGCGACCTATCAAGAGTGGTATCAGGGTCTCCCGCCCGAAGCGCAAGCGTGGCTCGACCGCCAAGGTGAGTCGCTCAGCCGTTCGTGGAGTCGCTCGCTGGACGCCTTGCAAACACGCCTTCAAGGTGCGCTTCAGCAGACAGGCGCGCTGATTACCATCGCAGTCGAGCTGTTTCTCATCCCCGTCGTGGTGTTCTATCTGCTCTTTGACTCCCATCGGCTCAAGCGCGAGACTTTGCGTTGGCTCCCCCCGCGATATATTCGCACCGCCCTGCGTGTGATGAACGAGACGAACCGCGTGATGCGGGGCTACATCTCGGCACAGTTGATACTGGGCGTGATTGCGGGAATAGCAACTTGGATTGGGCTTCAGATATTCGGCATTAAGTACGCGGCGACATTAGCGTTGTTTGCAGGCGTGGCGCGCGCTATCCCCGTGATCGGCGCGGTGGTTGCCGTTGTGCCGATTGCGCTGATGGCGCTTCTTCAGGGAGGTATCCCCCTCGCACTGAAGCTGGTGCTGTTTATGACCGTGCTCTTTGTCATCGAGCATAAGGTCATTCTGCCGAAGATTGTGGGCGACCGTGTGGATTTGCACCCGGTGCTGGTGATTGTGGTGCTGTTGGTCAGTGGCAAGTTCTTTGGGCTGGTGGGGATGTTTTTCGGCGTGCCGGTGGCGGTGATTGTGCGCAATGTGGTCGTCGCCCAGCGTGCATGGGCACGCCGACGCCCCAAGGTCCACCGATTGACGGTCATCGAACCGTCCGAAGCGACCACCACAGGCACGGGAGGCACATAGCAAATGGACTTAATGCAAGCTATCTGGTTAGGCATCTTGCAGGGATTGACCGAGTTCCTGCCGATTTCGAGCTCCGCCCACCTCATCCTCATGCGCTACTGGTTCGGTTGGGAAATCGGCGACCCCCAGACCGAACTGATGTTCGACTTGGCGCTCCATGTGGGCACGCTCGTAGCGATTGTAATGTACTTCTGGCGCGACCTTGCCCGAATTGGGGGCGCGGTCTTCTCCAGCGACCCCACGCGCATCGTTGATAAGCGTCTGGCGTGGGGCATTCTCGTCGGCTGTATCCCCGCTGCGTTGGTGGGCGCACTGTTCGATGAGGTGATTGAAGAGTTCTTCCGCTCACAATACGCACTGATTGGGAGCCTGCTGATAGGTATCGGGATTTTGATGGCGGTTGTCGACCGCTTGGGGCGCAAGGAGCGTTCTATCGAGTCGATGGGCGTGATCGATGCGTTTCTGATTGGGGTAGCGCAGGCGTTCGCGCTGATACCAGGCTTCTCGCGTTCGGGAATTACGATTATCGCAGGCTTGATGTTGGGCTTACAGCGCGAGGCGGCAGCGCGCTTCTCGTTCCTATTGGCGACCCCCATCACCTTTGGCGCAGCGGTCTGGTCGTTCCGCAAGGCATTCAAGGAGGGCATCCCACCCGATATGATTGTGCCGATGTTGGCAGGAGGAGCGTCGGCGTTGGTGGTGGGCTGGCTCTGTATTGCATTTCTGATTCGCTATCTGCGCACACGCTCGCTGATGCCGTTCGTGGTCTACCGCGTGGTGATTGGGGTGGCGACTCTGGTGCGGTTCTTCACGGGAGGGTAGCCGAATGCGCGTGCTGATTACAGGGGCAGGTGGCATGCTCGGAGCCGAACTGCGCACACTCTGTATGGCGCAGGGCTACGAGGTCATTCCAACAGGGCGCAAGGCAGGGCTGGTGCCGATGGACATCACGAACCCCAGCGAGGTGCGCGCCATCTTCGACCAGTACCGCCCCGAACTGGTGTTCCACTGCGCTGCGATGACGAATGTGGACGCCTGCGAACATCAGCCCAAACTCGCCTATCAGGTGAACGCGTTCGGCACGGAAGTGATCGCTTCGAACTGCCATCGTATCGGAGCGGTCTGCGTCGCCATCTCGACCGATTATGTGTTCGACGGCACGAAAGGCGCGCCCTATAATGAGTATGACCCTGTGAACCCGCTGAGCGTGTACGGGCGTTCGAAGTGGCTGGGTGAAGAGGCGGTGCATAGGCTCTGCCCTCGCCACTACATCGTGCGCACGGCATGGCTCTATGGCAAGCACGGGCGTAGTTTCCCCCATTTCGTGGTGGAGAAGGCGCGCGCGGGCGAATCGCCCATGATTATCGTCGACCAGATAGGTTCGCCCACCTACACTGCCGATGTTGCCGACCGCCTGCTGAAGCTGGTTCAGACCGACTGCTTTGGCACCTATCACTTGACGAATCAACGCCCCGTGTCGCGCTACGAGTTTGCCGAACGGCTTCTGGAGCGGTTGGGTTTGTCGGTAGCGTTGAGTCCCTTGCGTTTTAGGGATTGGCGCACGCCCGCCCCACGCCCCCAATACTCGCCGATGGTCTCTTGGCGGTTGGAGTGGGCTGGGATAGAGCCGATGCCCGACTGGCAGGATGCACTGGAACGGTTCGCCGAGTGGTTGAGGTAGGACACCCCAACCTTACCAGAGTCGCTTCTGCTCGGCAAGAACACTCCTTTCAACAGGTATAATCTCATCCCGTATGATACGCTATGTTCTATGCACTCTTCTTATCCTATGCAGTGTCGTTGCTTGGAGTCGAAGCGATAGAGAGTTGCCTGCGGTGCGGATTGGCACTCCGCCCACGATTGATGGGGTGATTGAACCAGAGGAGTGGCAGGAAGTTCCAGTTGCGACACCGTTCATCGACCGCTACACAGGTGCGCCACCCGCCGATGAGACGCGGGCGTGGATTGCCTACGATGACCAAGCCCTCTATGTCGCCTTCTATTGCTACGACTCGCGTCCCGACGAGATTGTCGCACGCCAAATCCGACCTAACGGCAGTTTCGATGGCGAGGATTTTGTGACGCTCTTTATCGACGCGTACAACATTCGGCGCGACGATACCTTCTCACGCTTCTCGGTGAACGCGCTGGGCACACAGTCGGAGCAGATTGCTGGGGGGCGCGCCAATAAGCGTGAGTGGCGTGGCGTGTGGGAAGCGAAAGCGGTGCGCACTGAAGACGGCTGGAGCGTGGAGATGCGCATCCCCTGGTCTATCTTGCCCTACCCCGAAAGCAAGTCGCCCATCCCGATAGCCGTCAACTTCGTCCGCTATCAGGCACGCACCAAAATCGAGTCGCGCTGGAGTGCGTTCGGGCTGAACTTCCGCCCCGAACAGGTTGGCACTTGGCAAGGCGTGCAAGTGCCCCCCAAGCCGATTGACAACCGTCCTCAAATCTTGGTCTACACTGCGCCAGAGTATGCGAACGGCAGTGGTGGGCAGTCGATTCGGGGCGGGCTGGATGTGCGCTGGTCGCTCAATTCGCAAATGACCGCGCTGGTAAGCCTCAAACCCGACTTCCGCAACATCGAAGGCGCAGTAGAGCGGGTCGAGTTCAGCCGACGCGAACAGCAGTTGGACGAGACGCGCCCCTTCTTCCTGGAAGGTGAGGACTACTATGATATGACCACTCGCTATGGACTGGGGCAGGTGTTTTATAGCCAGCGCATTCGCGAGTTCGAAAGTGGGGTCAAACTGTTTGGCAACCTGCGCAACGATCAGCAGGTAGGCACACTTTGGACTTACGACAACTGCCACCAAGTGGGGCTATTCACCTATCAGTGGACGCCCGATGCGAACCGAATGGTGCGCGTGTTCGGCACGGCAGACCTGCGCCCGACGGGCAACGAAACCCTCTATGGCACACGCCTGCGCTACCGACAGGGCAACTGGGATCTCGGGATTCAAGGGGCGGTGCTTCACCCTCCAACAGGGGACACAGTGAGTGCATACGATGTCGCTATCTCCTACTCGATACCCCGCTTCTTCAGCTCGTGGCGATGGATGTCGGTGGAGCCGAGCTTTCGCCCAAGACTGGGGCTGATTCCCTTCGACAATCGGCGCGGTTGGAGCCTGTACAATCAATACAGCACGGAGTACCGTCAGGGCGCCCTGCGTCGGGTGGAGATGAGCCTCTTCACGGTGCAAACTGAGCGGTTTGATCGACAGCCGTTTGAGCAAACTTGGGAAGTTGACCTCAACCTCGTGGGACGCAACGACTATGCGCTGGGGCTGGGGTTTGAAGGAGGGACATTCCAGCGAGAGCGCGACCGCGTGTGGGAAGTGAGCGTGAGCGGGAATGTGTCCGACCGCTACCGCAACTGGCGCATTGGCTACGAGTGGGGCACGCGCGCCGATAGACCCGTGCGCTATCTGACCACAAGTTTCACTCGGCGACTCTTCGGGCGCGTCGATTTGGGGGTCAACACGGCGGTACTGGAGTTCGGCGAGCGCACGAACCAGACGGTGATTACGCTCGGCTGGGAGCTCGACTCCCGACGCGCGCTCACAGGCAGGCTTGTCCAGCGCAACGGTGAGACGAACTGGTATCTTGCCTATCGCGATGCGGGCGATTTGGGGCGCGACCTCTATATCATCATCGGCGACCCGAACGCGCGCCGTTTCACTGAGCGCATAGCAGTCAAGATGGTGTGGGCGTTGTAGGCTATGGCGTGCGCTTATCAGTTGGCTGGCTCTGGGGCAGGAGCACGACGCCCTGCCTTGGTGGTCGCCCAAAACGGGAACGGAACGCCAAGCGCACCGCCTCTGCCTGCAACTTCAGCAGCTGTTGAAGCAGGCGGATGCCCCGTTCGCACTCCTCTTGGCTAAGCGCACGCACTGCTGAGCCACAGAAGTAGGCTAAACACTGCATCGGGCGCAGTTCGTTCGGCACACGACAGCCTTGGCAGGTCAGCTCTCGGCACGCGCCCTGCACGGGTTCCGCTCCTTTGTGAAGCAAGCGGTTCTCGTGCTGGGCAATCTGCACCCCAACCATCGTGCCCTCCTTGCGTCGTGCTTGGCGTAGGGGAGTAGCGGGGTCTTGAATGACGCGGTCGAGGAAGGCATCGCGCTCGCGCGTGCCTTTACAGCAGTGTCCACACTGAGCGCATACATGGGCGTGGCTGTGGCTCACTTCGCCCAGCCCGCGCTGAATCTCCATGCGTCGGAGGTTAATCCGTGCCCACTCTCGCTGGAAGGCAGGGGTCTTCATTCGTTCGGGGTTCTCTACAAGGCGCGCCAAGTGGTTGCACACAATCTCCCACGCTCGGAACACCGGTCGCGAGTAGAACAGGAACACCATGCGTGTCGCCCAGCGGGCGGGTCGCTTTTCGTTCATTTGGAAAGTTGCTTTCGCCGAGATGCGCGCGATTCCTGCAAGACAGATGGGTTGTCCATTAGAGTTGGAACCGTTCGTGTCTTGCAGGAAATGAGTTGGGTATGTCGTAATCAGGCGGTATGCGTCGTCAGGAACAGCGTCGAGACTATGACAGCCCGTGGAAAGACCTCATCAACCTCTTCTTCCCACAACTCATCCAACTCACCCATCCCACTCTCTATCAACTCACCGATTGGACACAGCCCCACCAGTTCCTCGACAACGAACTCCAAAAAATCACCCCCAAAAGCCAAACAGGACGCCAAACCGTCGATAAACTCGTGCGCATTACCCTCAAAGACGGTAACGAACAGTGGGTGCTTGTCCACATCGAAGTCCAAGCCCAACTCGACACTAAGTTTGAAGAGCGGATGTACGCCTATCACGCACGCCTTTGGCTCCAGTATCGGCGCTCGGTGGTGAGCTTGGCAATCTTGGCAGATGCCAATCCCGACTGGCGTCCTCAGCAGTATGAGCGTTCGTTGGCGGGCTGTCGGGTGCTGTTTGAGTTTCCTGTGGTGAAGGTGCTGGATTTTGACGAGGCGGAGTTGGAGGCGAGCGAGAACCCGTGTGCGCTGTTGCTGTTGGCGTTTCGGAAGGCTCAGGCGACGGAGGGGCAAGCGGTGTTGCGGTTGGAGGCGCGAAAGGCACTGGTGCGTTTGATGGTGGATCGAGGGTATGATATAGACACGCAAGCGAATCTGCTGCGTTTGATGGAGTGGGTTATGGGACTGCCTGAGATGTTGGAAGAGGTCTACGAGAAGTTCTTGGAGGAGGTCAAGCAGGAGCGTGGCACGCCGTTTTTGTCGGCGTTGGAGCGTCGAGCGATTCGTGAGGGTTTGCAGCAGGGCTACGAGCAGGGTTTGGAGCAAGGCATACAGCGTGGGATGCAAAGAGGAATGCAGCATGGGATACAACAAGGCATACAACAAGGCATACAACAAGGCATACAACAAGGCATACAACAAGGCATACAACAAGGTGAGGAGCAAGGCTTGCGTGAGGGACTGATAATACTTCTGCAAGACCTGTATGGTGAACTGCCTGAGTCGTTGATACAAAGATTGCAAAAGATTACGGACAAGGAACGGCTACGCGCTTTGTATAAGGTGGCGGCGCGTGCAGGAAGCTTGGAGGCATTTCTGCAAAGGTTGGACGAGTCGTAAAGTTGCACGGGCATTCCTGCCTGTGTGCTTGATGGGCAAGATGCCCAAGCTACACAATCGCAGTACAGGAATTCTTGCCTGTGTGCTTGATGGTCAAGATGCTCAAGCCACACAATCGCAGTACAGGAATTCTTGCCTGTGTGCTTGATGGTCAAGATGCCCAAGCTACGACTGCCCACTGCCCATTCACCCACCCCTTGATATTTAGCCACGCTAAGGGGTATATTTATAGAAAATGGAGACCCTAACGATGTCCCGACAGGCGAGCGAGACGAGTGCCTCCGCGCAGTCGCCTCTGATTATGATAGTGGGCAACCCCAATGTGGGCAAAAGCGTGCTGTTCCACAAACTCACAGGACGCTATGTGACGGTCTCTAACTATCCGGGCACCACTGTCGAAATCACGCGCGGGAGCCTGCACTACAAGGGACATCGCTACACCGTGATCGACTCACCCGGACTCTACTCGCTGAACCCGATTACCGAAGAGGAGCGCGTTGCCCGAAGAATGCTCCTGCGCCAGCGACCGAACTTAGTCTTGCATGTAGTGGACGCCAAGAATCTGGTGCGGATGCTCCCGCTCACTCTACAACTGATTGAGCTCGGCTTGCCAGTGGTGCTGGTGCTGAATATGATGGACGAGCTGGAACGCGCAGGACTTCAAATCGATATCGAGTCGCTCCAGCGGTCGTTGGGGATTCCTGTCGTGCCGACCGTGTGCCTTTCAGGACACGGCATCGTCGAGTTGAAGGAGCGTATCCATGAACACTTCCACTCCACCCAGTCCACTGTCCTACCCGCCAGCGATTGAGCAAGCACTCTCCGAGATAACAAGCCGCCTGCGCGGGGACTATCCACTCAGCCAGCGCACGCTTGCTCTGCTCCTGCTTCAGGGCGACGAAGAAATCTGGGAGGAGGTTCAAACACAAGAGAGTCAGCACACTCTTGCCGAGATACGCGCCATTGTGACACGCGCCCAAGAGAGCATGGAAACGCCCCTTGCCTGGCAGATTGAGCAACATCGCCAGCAGTGGAGCCAACAGGTGAGCCAGCAAGTACTGAACACCAGCGCTCCCGCGCGTCCCCAAACAGTTGCGCAGTGGGTCGGTTGGCTCTGTATGAATCCTTGGACAGGGTTCCCCATCCTTGCGCTGGTGCTCTACTTCGGGTTGTATCAGTTCGTGGGTGTCTTCGGGGCAGGCACGGTCGTCGGGCTGATAGAAGAGACCCTGTTTGGCGAGGTCATCAACCCTGCGGTAGAAGCGTTCGTACGCCGAGTGATTCCGTGGGAACCGATTCAGGAACTGTTCGTGGGGGAGTACGGCGTGTGGACCTTGGGCGTGACCTACGCCGTTGCGCTCATCCTGCCGATTGTGACCTTCTTCTTCTTCGTGTTTGCCCTGCTGGAAGACACAGGCTATCTCCCGCGCTTGGCACTCCTGATTGACCGCGTGTTCAAGGCGATGGGGCTGAACGGGCGAGCGGTCATTCCGATTGTGTTGGGCTTCGGCTGTGATACGATGGCGACAGTAGTCACGCGCGTGTTGGAGACTCGGCGCGAGCGAATCATCACCACCTTCCTGCTCACGCTCACAATCCCTTGTTCTGCGCAGTTGGGCGTGGTATTGGCGCTCCTCTCTGCCTATCCGTTGGGTTTGCTGATTTGGGCGGGTGTGTTGGTGGGCGTGTTCTTGCTTGCAGGTTGGCTCTCGGCACAGGTTCTGCCCGGCACGGCGACTCCTTTCTATATGGAAATCCCGCCGATGCGCCTGCCGAGCCTCTCGAATGTGTTGCTCAAGACGGTGGCGCGCTTGCAGTGGTACTTCTTGGAGGTGTTCCCGCTCTTCATCTTGGCGAGTGTGCTGATATGGCTGGGGCAGTTGACGGGGCTGTTCGACTTGGCTCTGCGCGCGCTGACACCCATCACACGCCTGCTGGAACTGCCTGAAAGCGCGAATGTGGCGATACTATTCGGCTTCTTCCGACGCGACTATGGAGCAGCAGGACTGTACGATTTGGTGGAGAAAGGTCTCATCACAGGCAATCAGGTGCTAATTGTGGCGGTGGTGCTGACCCTGTTCGTGCCGTGCGTGGCGCAACTACTGATTACGCTCAAAGAGCGCGGTTGGAAGGCAGGGCTGGCGATGTTCGTCATCTCGCTGGGCGTGGCGATTGGGGTGGGGTATGCTTTGGCAAATATACTTCGGGTCTTGGGGGTGAGCATCGGATGAAGTGCGCTTTCTGCGGACAGGAGTTGACCGAAGAGGGAATTGCAAAAGCGTGCCACGGATGTGGGGCGTTTGGGGGCTGTCGGCTCGTCAAGTGCCCACGCTGTGGCTATGAGCAACCCCAAGAACCGAAGTGGCTCAAGCGCCTCGTCGAGTGGGCGAAGCGCAAGCGGGAGGCACCCCAGCGATGAAGATACCGTTGTCCCAACTCAAGCCGAGTGTGCCTGCCCGCGTGGTAGAGATTCAACACGACTCTGAAGGGCACTGGCGCAAGTTGAGTGTGCTCGGCATCCTGCCCGGTGCCCAGCTGGTGCTGGTACAGCGGTTCCCGACTTTCGTGGTGCAGGTTGGCTACACGATGGTCGCCTTAGACGCTCAACTTGCATCGCTGGTGCTGGTAGAGCCGACTCAGCCTTCTTCATCATCGAGTGCGTCGCGCAAGAGGTGATAAGCACCTACAAGGCACGCTGCTGCCAGTGCCAAAGCAATCGCTGAGAGCATAGGTGATTCCTCCCCAAGTGGTTTTGAAACGATTATCGGGCAGTTCACTCCGACCGCTCATCGCAAGATTACGGGTTTTGGATGAGGGGGGCACATACCGAAACGCTCAGAGGGCTTTCCCTATAAGCAGGTTAGGGCACGATACTTCTTGAAAGATGATAAGGTATCCTACATCTATGCTTCAAAAGGTGTGGTTGGTGCCCGATATCGAGTGTGAGGGATGTGTTCGTTCGATACGCCACGCTCTGAGCGATATGGACGGTGTTCGCCGAGTGTCGGTGGATTTGCTCACGAAGCGGGTGGAAGTGGAGTTCGACCCACAAAAGGTGAACACAGAGCAGGTGCGCCTCCAGATCGAGCAGGCAGGCTTTAGCCCTCAGGAGAGTGAGTAGCGATTCGAGACGAACTGTCGAGTCAACAGGCGCAACGGTTCACACGGGTCAACCTGGGCGTTTGGCTCGTGGTGGGCGTTGCAGTGTTGTGGGGTATAGCGCGCCATCTGCAAGGCGCATTCACCCTCTCCGCCCCGATGCTGGGCGTGCTGATTGTGTTGGGCGCGCTCTCGGCACTCCTGCGCACATGGGTCGGGATGCGCGACCCGCGCGTGATGTTTTCGTTCACCGTGCCCCTTGCCATCTTAGACCTGATGATTATCTCGCTGGCGGTTCGGCTCACAGGAGGCTACGAAAGCGAAGCGTGGCTCCTTTACTTCGCACTACTGATTTCCGAATCGGTGGTGATGAAGCCCCGCGCGTGGGTTGCGATGCACCTGTTGATGATAGTGGGCTACACCAGCGCGGTCTACCCCATTCCCCCTGAGCTTTGGACCAACTTTGCGTTCCGAGTGGCGATGGTGTGGGTCGCTTCGTGGCTGATCCACCAAGTCTTACGAAGCCATGTGGAGTACCGACTGGAGCTGGCGGAACTGCGTGAGCAGGTCGGTTTGAACCAAGAGCGTGAGCGCATCGCCCGCGAGTTTCACGATGGGTTGGGCAATACACTGGTTAGCGTGGTGCGCGGGTTGGAACTGCTCTCCCTGCGCTTCCGGCAACAGACTGCCGAAAGGGTGGAAGCGCAAATCACCGAGTTAGCCTGCCTAGTGCGTTTGGCTTTGGACGAGACGCGCCAAATGATACGCCAGCTCAATCCGCTGGGCGCTCAGGACATTTGCCACCAGATTACACAGATGGCAGAGCGCACCGCCGAACGGCTCAACGCTCAACTCCATTTAGAGTGCCCAACTACTCCACCCGAACTCACACCGCTCCAGTCGCTTATGTTGAGCCAAGTGGTGAAGGAGGCACTCTCCAACGCCCTCAAGCATTCAGGACAGCCCCAAAACCTGTGGGTACAATTTGAGGTGAAAGGTGGTTGGCTGGAGGGTTGCATTCGTGATGATGGTGATGGTTTTGATCCCCAGCGCATCTTAGAGGGATACGGAATGCACCATATGGAAGAGCGCATCAAGTCGCTGGGTGGCAGGCTGGAACTCCACAGCGCACCGGGCGAGGGCACCACAGTTCGCTTCCAAATCCCGATGGAGGCACACGATGGAAAAAGTTAGACTGATTGTTGCCGACGATAACGAGCGTCTCCGAGAAACAGCACGCGAACTCTTGGAGACCGACCCAAACATCGACCTGCTGGGTCTTGCCGAAGATGGAGAGCAGGCGGTTCAACTCGCCCACCAGTTCGAACCCGATGTGATTTTGATGGACATTCAGATGCCCCGCATGGACGGCATCGAGGCGACTCGGCGCATTCGAAACCTCCTGCCGAATGTGAAGGTGGTCATCTGGACGGTGTTTGGGGACGACCAACATGTGTTCGAGGCAATCAAGGCGGGCGCCATCGGCTACCTGCTCAAAGACGGACCCGCGAAAGAGATTATTGAGGGCATCCATCGCGCCGCGCAGGGCGAATCGCTCCTTGCGCCCTCCGTAGCGACCTATGTGATTGAGGAGTTCAAGCGATTACGAACCCAAGTGGAACCGCCCCACGACTTGCTGTGCGAGCTGACCCAGCGCGAGACCGAAGTTCTGCGACTCATCGCCCAAGGCAAGCGCAATAAAGAGATTGCCGACCAGCTCTATCTAACCGAAAAAACCGTCAAGAACTACATCTCCAGCATCTTGCATAAACTGCAGGTCAACTCGCGCACCGAAGCGGCGCTTCTCGCCACGCGCAAGGGGTTAGTCTGAACGATGCGTGCGACCTATCGCTCACTCCGACCGCTCATTTTGTGGAAGGAGACGGCGCGCCCGCTGGACTGGGCAAACCTGTTCGGGCGCCAATCCGCAGTGGAACTGGAAATCGGGTTCGGCAACGGCGATTACTTGGTGCGTCGTGCCAAAAGCTACCCTGAGCGCGATTTCGTCGGTATCGAGATGGAGTGGGCGGGTGTTCAGCGTGCCTTGCGCCGTGCCAACAAGGAAGGGGTGCAAAACCTACGCCTTATCTTGGGCGACGCAAAGCCGATTTTGCGATGGGCAATCGCGCCCGAGAGCCTCCACCGAATCTATTCACTGTTCCCGTGCCCTTGGCCCAAGACACACCACCACAAATATCGCCTGTTCGACCAAAAATGCCTCCAGTTGCTGAACAGCCGCCTGGTGGATGGAGGCGAGTTCTATCTGCTGACTGACCACGCCGACTATTTCGGGTGGGTGTTAAGCCACTTGACCGATACAGGGTTTCGAGTGGAAGCGCGTACCGTTCCCCCCAGCGTGGGCACAAAATACGAGCGGAAGTGGCAGGAGGGTGGGCAAACACGATTCTACGAGCTGGTCGCTCAGAAGGTCGCACACTGCCCGATTCCCCTGCCAGAGGAGGAGCCGATGGAAACCTACCGAGTAGCCGAGATCGACCCGAGCCGAATCCAACTGCCCGATACCGACGATTTGCCCCTTGTGAAGTTCAAAGAGACGCGCTTTGACCCCGAACGCAAAATTTGGATGACGCGCGTGATTGTGGTGGAAGATGACTTCACCCAACATTTCTGGATTGAAGCGGTGCATACTGGGCGCGATTGGCATATTCGCCCGATGCAGGGCTGTGGAATTGTGCCGACGGTTGGCGTTCAGCGCGCCTTAGACTTGGTCTATCAAGCCCTGAAAAGCGATTAGGGTTGCGGAGGTGGGTTCTCTGTGTTCGGTTCTGAGGCGACCACCTCGCGCAAGGTCTGCATAAACTGCTCGAGGCTCTCGGCAGTGACAGAGTGGCGCATAAGGTTCTCAAGTGTCTCAATCTGCGAAATTTTTTGGATGAGTTCACGAGCCTCGTCGGGCACCTGCTGAAAGCGCGCACTCAAGTTGGTCAGCACACTCTGCTGGAGTCCTTGCTGGAGTCCGTCCAAAATCCCCTTGCGTGCCCCGCGTTCAAGGATTCGTCGCTCCCAAGGCGAGAGCCACGAGCGTCTCTGCTTACGACGAACATCCTCCACAATCGCTTCGACCTCACGCTCTAAATGGGCTGGTAGGTTCATAAAGTAGTCCACCACCTTGAAACCGAGCCGATTGTACCCCATACAAAAACGGGAGAGGCGTTCGCCCCTCCCGTTTGTCTTTGACTGAAGTGGAGGTGTACGATGATGAGACTCTACTCTCGGTTGGTACTGATCACGACTTGCCCTTCCTGCATATCGTAGGCGACCTCGGCGTTTAGCAGTGCGCTGAAGACCGATGCAGGCACGAGCACCCGCCCACGCACGATGCGAACGGTTCCCTCTGCCTCGACGAGTTCGCCATTCAGCAAGATGCGGTTGTTGCGCACATCGACCTGCACGATGCGCTCGGACAGTTCGGCAGTAGCGAGTTTGGCAAGGTTATCCCAGCGCAGAGTGCCTCCTGCCTGCTCCAGCACATGGCGCAGCGCAACGAGTGGGATGCCGTCTTCCACCTGCGGTGCCACATCGAAGGTGATGAGCGAGGCGTCCAGAGCGACCTCGAAGGTCTCCACTCCAGCGGGCAAGCGCGCGCCCAGTTCGAGCGGGATCCAACTCTTCTCGGTAGGTGCGCTCTTGGCAGTAGGTGTAGGGGCAGGCGCACTGGCAATCTGAGGCTTTTGGAGTTTCTGTCCGCGCATCATCGGTTCAGCTTCCGATGCACGCAGGCTGGCTTCTTCAACAGTAAGAGGTGAACTGCTGGATACAACATTCGGCTCCTCCACAACCTCTGGCATGATCGAGCGATTGGGTGCCAGTGTGGGGGATGGCTCTGAAGTGCGTGGAGCGGGCGAAGCAGGCTGAGGTACGCTGGGAGCAGGGGACGCACTCGGAGACAACTCAGCGCGACTTGACGGGATGCTCAAGCGCGACTCATCCACAGGACGCCCCTCGCTGAAAGGTGAAGTGCGCAAGTTGCCATACGCCAGCATCATTGGCGACTGCGCCATCGAAAGCAACGGCTCGTTCAAGCCGACCTGTGCGTCGGACTGCATCGGTTGGGTGGGCAGTTCGGTCTCATCCTGCGTTTGGCGTTCGGTGCGACCGCCTGGATTGTTCACGCGCACGCGTGTGAGAGGCGTGCGGAAGGTTCGAACGCCGTCGAACACCTGTGCTTCCAGCGTGTGGATGCCGTTCGGCTCCTGAGTGGTATCCCAAGCGAACACATAGGGCGGGAAGTTGCGCAGGGCACGCACCTGACCGTTCACATAGAAGGTCACATACTGCTGACCCGACTGATTCAGGCGCACCTCAATCGGAACCGTGCCAGAAACTGTTGCCGAGTTGCGAGGCAGGATGATGCTGATTGGGGCGCTGGGGTCGAGGTCAATATCGACCGCCGTCTGCATTTCGCCCAGCAGTCTGCCCTGAGCATCATAGTAGCGCACAATCGCATTATGCGCTCCCGGAGCCAACCCAAGCGCGCGTAGCCCTATCTGCAGTTCCGTCTGACCCCGTGAAACCGACCGACTGGCAACCACAACACCATCGATGACCACCTCCACCGAAGCGGGCTGAAACCCACGAAACTGGAGGCGAAGGGTGTTCGATGCTCCCTTCTGAATCACAGGCGCTTGGCGCGTGGACTGCCATTCAGCTAAGGCTATCGACGACACGCTCGTCAGCGCCAACGCACTGATAATCCATTTCGTTCTCTCAAAAGCCATGCAATGACCTCCTTATCCGATTCTCCTGCGCGCTCAGTGTACCCCACACTGGCTTGCAACCACTCTCTTTCGACCCTAAAACGCCGATTCCTGCCAAAATTTGGGGCAATTTGCCCGAATTTGCCCTCAAACCCTTGACTTTCGAGGGGCGTATCGTATAAACTACTTATACCCGAGGGGAGCGTGAAAACAGCGGTGGCAAGGCTTGGTAGAGGGCGAGAATCTCTGGGGCGAAGGGCTAACCGCGCAGGCGGTTCCTGTTCGGGGTTTCAAGGCGTACCAACGGAGGGGCTTAAGTATGGCTGACTACTCGGCGATGAGCGACGAGCATCAGATGTTCGATGATATCACTCTCTGTCTGAACCATCTTCAGGATGAAGAACTGGTCTTCTACGCAAAGCAAGGAAGCCAAAAGGCGGCAGAAATCCTGCTCAAACGCTATCGTTCCCTTGTCGAGAGTAAGGCGCGTGCCTACTTCCTCGTCGGCGCCGACCACGAAGATGTAGTTCAGGAGGGGCTGATCGGTCTCTACAAGGCGATACGCGACTTTCGAGAAGACCCTCTGCACAAGTTCCGTCCTTTTGCCGAATTGTGCGTCACACGCCAGATTATCTCCGCCGTCAAAGCCGCAACTCGACAAAAGCATATCCCTCTCAATGAGTATGTTTCTATTTATAAGCCACTCCAGAATAATAATGAAGAAAGCGATTCACACTTGGCGGAGGTTTTGGCAGACCCCAACACGCTCACGCCTGAGCAATGGATTATGGAACGGCGCATTCCGCTCGCTGTGTTGAAAATGGCGCGGGAACTGATGAGTGCGCTCGAGAAGCAGGTGCTGGATTTCTATTTGGACGGGCTTTCGTACCGCGAGATGTCGGAACGACTATGCCGAAGCACGAAGTGTGTCGATAACGCGCTCCAGCGTGTAAAAAAGAAACTGATTCAAGTCTATGAAGAAAACTATGGCGAGGAGAGCCAATGCCCGCGCCGTCGGCGTCGTACGCGCATTGCGCCTGAACTAGATGACAACCTCATATGAAAGTTTTGACCCCCTTAGAGCCGAGACAGGTGGCGCGTGAGGTGCTTCAGATCGAAGCCGAGGCTATTCTGCGCCTGCAAGACGCGCTCGATGAGTCGTTTGACCAAGCGGTTCAGGCGCTGTTGAACTGTGAGGGGCGTCTGATTCTCAGCGGTGTTGGCAAGTCGGGCGCGATTGCGCGCAAGTTAGCAGGCACATTCAGTAGCACAGGCACGCCCGCCATTTTTGTTCACCCGACCGAAGCGGCGCACGGCGATCTTGGCACGATTACCGCTCAAGATGTTGCGCTCCTACTCTCGTTCAGCGGGGAGAGCGATGAGTTGGTGATGCTCTGCCCTGCGCTCAAACGGCTTCAGGTGTTCACGATTGCGATGACAGGGCGCGCCGATTCAACGCTGGGGCGGATGGCAAATTTAGTGCTGAATGTGCCGATCGAGCGCGAGGCGTGTCCCCATAACCTTGCGCCTACCGCCAGCACAACAGCGATGTTGGCACTGGGCGATGCACTGGCGCTGGCGACGATGGTGGCGCGCGGGTTTACCCCCGACGACTTTGCGCTCAACCACCCTGCAGGTGCGCTGGGGCGACGGCTCCTGCTGAGGGCGCACGATGTGATGCGCACCGGCGATGCCCTGGCGGTCGTGCCTGAAACGGCTCCCCTGCGCGATGTGCTGTTTGCGATTACCAAAGCGGGTGCGGGCGCAGCGTGTGTGGTGAACGAACAGGGCGTGATGGTCGGCTTCATCACCGATGGCGATATCCGACGCCGACTCCTGCAAGATGAAAGTGCGCTCAGCCGACCTGTCAGCGAAGCGATGAATCGCAACCCCTACACACTCAAGGGCAATCCACTTGCCATCGAGGTGCTGGAGCGGTTCCACAGCCTTACGGTGAAGATTGGCGACCTGCCTGTGGTGGACGATGAGGGCAGACCTATCGGCATCATCGTGCTGAAAGACCTCCTGAGAATCGGCATTCTCTAAGCGCGGTCGCGCTTCTGAATCAGCCAGATTGCCAAGAGAATCCCAATCAGATTTGGCAGGCTACTGGCGAGCAGAGGGGGGAGTACACTGCGCCCCAGAATAATCAGGTAGCGTGCCAGCACCCAATAGACGAAGATAATCCCCACACTGAGTGCGAAGCCTGTGGCAGGGCTGGAACGCTGGGGGCGAATGCCGAGCGGTGCGCCCAACAAGGCAAAAATCACGCTGGCGAGAGGCACATTGATTTTATTGTACAGTTCCACTGTCAGTTGGCGGATTTGGGCTTCGTCCGCTCCCTCACGCTTGAAAAACTCAATCTGGTCGCGCAGTTGGCGGTAGGAGCGGGCATCCACCTCGGTCAGGAGTGCTTCAATCTGTACAGGGGTTCGCCGTATCTGCACATCGAGCGTTGGCTCGGAGCGAAACACCGTGAAGGTTCCGGACTGCCCTTCGGCAGTGCGCCACCAACCGTCGTACAGTACCCATTCGTTGGCATTCGTCCACTGAGCGCGCTGGGCATAGAGTACCACTTCGGGTTCACGCCGTTCGCCCCCACTGTACTTGAGGAGGGTAATCTGGAACAGCTCTTGGCTAATCGGGTCGCGTCCGCCCGCCACAATCACAAACGAGTCGAGCCGTCCCCCACTGAACTGGGCGAAGCTGAAGGTCTGCTGTTCAGTGAGTTGGAGCGTTTTGAGGATTTCGGTGCGGATTGCGCTGGCGCGTGCGGTTGCCCACGGCACGAGCGTCTCGTTGAAGCCGATTGCAAACAGGCTCACGAAGAGGCTCAGCCAGAACACAGGTCTCATCAAGCGGAGCATACTGGCGCCAGCCGAGCGCATCGCGGTGACTTCCCAGTCGGAAGAGAGGCGTCCGAACCCGAGCAGGGTTGCAAGGAGCATGCCCATCGGGAGCGTGCGCACGGCAATCTGAGGAATGTACAGCAAGGCGAGCTCGATGACCAACAACAGGGGAATCCCGCGCACGGCGTACTCGGTAATCATAAACACATAGCCCCCTGCAAAGATGAGCGTGGTAAACAGCGCCACGCCGAAAAGCAGGGGTGGAAAGAGCTCGCGCAGGATGAGACGGTCTAACAGGCGCATCGGGCAGAGGATACCTCATCTGGAGCGGGCAGCGGGAATCGAACCCGCACCACCAGCTTGGAAGGCTGGAGCTCTACCATTGAGCTATGCCCGCTTGGATGGTAATTTTATACCCGATAGAGCATTCGGAATTGCAAGGGGGTTCGTAGTGTAGCACGGGCGTCTCGCCCGTGCTACCGAAGGTCAATACCGTCGCTTGCGCTTACCGACATGCTCGGCGCGGTGCTTTTTGCGAGGTGTGTCGTTCGAGGCGGTCGCCGAAGCAGTCGCCTGCTCAGGCGTGCTGGCGGAGGTGGGCTTGGATGTGGGCGCCGTGGCAGTGGCTTTGGCGGCGGCGAGCTGGCGTTCGCGTGCCCGCTCCTGCGCACCCTGCCAACTGACCATAATCTGGCTGGCGATGAAGATAGAGGAGTAGGTTCCCGCAATCACGCCGACCAGCATCGCCACATAGAAGAAGCGCAAGTCTTGCGAAACCGAACCCCAAATCAACAGGGCGACCACCACAATCAGCAGGGTCAAACTCGTGTTGATGGAGCGCGCCAGCGTCTGGTTCAGACTGTGGTTCACCACCTGTGCCAGCGACACGCCCCGCGCCCGATGGCGCAGGTTCTCGCGAATGCGGTCGTACACTACAATCGTGTCGTTGATTGAGAAACCGACCAGTGTGAGCAGGGCGGTGATGAAGAGCGCGTTAATCTCCCAGCCGAGCAGGTAGCCCAGCACCGCTGCGGCGCCCACCATCACCAGCACATCGTGCGCCAGCGCAACAACCGCCGCCAAACCGAACTTGAACCCGCTCCAGCCACCTTCTATCGAGAAGCGGATGGCGATGTAGAGCAGGATAGCGACCAAAGACAGAAGCACAGCGGCAATAGAGCGCTGGATAATCTCAGAGCGCACGCGCGGACTGATGGTGGCAAAACTCACTTCCTTCAACTCGCCAAGAGGAGAGAGTGCCTCCAGAATCTTGGCTTTGTCGTTCTCACCTGCGTCCGCCACATGCACAATCAGTTGGCGATTGCCCTCTGCAAAGAGCGCGCCCACCTTCTCGAACCCTGCCGATTGCAGTAGGTTACGCACTTGGGCGAGGTTCGCTTGGATGGGTTCGGGCTGAGCCCCTTCGGGCGCTACACGCTCGATGACCAGCTCGCTTCCACCTTCGAAATCGATTCCGGGTTTCAGCCCGCCCAAGCCGAACCAGAACACCAAGCCGATAACAATCGCGATGCCACTGATGGCGTAGTAGAGTCCGCGCTTGCTGACGAAGTCGAATCGGTCAGGCTGAACCACAAGGTCTTCGCCCACCGTCGCCCCGAACTGGCGTCGCAGACCGAACCACTTCACGCTCGGATGCACGCCCAACCCCACCAGCACATAGAGCAGGGTGCGCGTACAGGTCACCGCCGTGAAGAAGCTCATCAGCACGCCAATCGCCAGCGTGGTCGCAAAGCCCTGCACGGGTCCTGTGCCGAAGTTGTACAAAATCAAGCAGATAATCAGCGTACTGAGGTTCGAGTCGAAGATGGCGGGGAAGGCGCGCTTGAATGCGACATCGATCGCCGAGAGGAGCGTCTTGCCCGCACGCAACTCCTCCTTCAAGCGTTCGAAGATGAGGATATTCGCGTCGACCGCCATTCCTGTGGAGAGCAGAAAGCCTGCAATCGCGGGGAGCGACATCGTCACATCGAACCCGCGGAAGACAGCGAGCGCAAACAGCACATACAGCCCCAGCGCAATCACCGCAATCAGACCAGGCAAGAGGTAGTAGAACAACATAAAGAGCATCACCGCGCCAATCCCGATGGCGCCCGCCTGGAGGATACGGTCCCAAGCGCGTGCGCCCAAGATTGCCTCCACGCGATTGATCGATTCCAGCGACAGGCTCACAGGTAAAGCACCTGCATTCAGGATGTCGCGGAGGCGAGTTGCTTCACGCAAAGTGAAGTTGCCCTGAATCACGGGTTCACGCAGGTTCGGCGACTGGATTACGGGCGCGGAGATGATGCGGTTGTCCAGGATAATCGCAATATGTTCCTTCAAATAGAGTGATGAGGCGCGGGCGAATTTATCTTGCCCTTCGCGATTGAAAATCAGAAGCACTTCAGGGCTGAAAGCTTGCTGGGTCACCTCCGCCCGCACCAAGTCCTCACCCGTCACGATGAGGGGCGAACTTTCGATAATCTGGCGATACTCTTCGGTATTTTCCTCAATTATCTTTGCATCAGAACTGCGCAGGTCGCGGAATCGGACGACCTCTTCACCGCGCTCGTCCTTCGCAATCACAATTTCGTAGCGCCCTGTAGGGTTCTTGTCGGTGCGCACATCCTTCAGATAGCGGAATTCCAAGCGGGCGGTGGTCTGAAGCAAATCGCGCGCTTCCTGCTCGTTGGTGAAGCCGGGCAGTTCGATCACGATTTCGGTATCGCCTTTGCGGTAGATGGTCGGCTCAATCACGCCGAGGATATCGATACGCCTGCTCAAAATGTCCACCAGCTGGTTCATTCGTTCTGGCGTCCAGAGTTGCTGCTCTTCGGGGCTAAGCTTCTCGATTTCGGCGCGCAAGACCATTCGGATACCGCCTTGCACATCCAACCCGCGTCGGACAGGCTTGGTGGCGATTGCCCACACGGAGACACCAACAAGCACCAAGATAATTCCCAAGTAGATGAAGTGTCGTATCAACGCTGTTCTCCTCCTGACTGCTTGAGGGCTATTATACCCGCTGGGAACCTCTTACTACACGACTGTTTTCCGAACTCGTACCTGAGGGCTTCGATTTAGGAGGGCAGACACAGGGGGTCTGCCCCTACAGACGAGGCAGTTGAGTAGGGGCGCACCCCTGTGTGCGCCCTTCTCCCTAAAAAAGTGTCGTGTACTAAGCTGGGAACCTTCAGGGGCTATCAAGAGGTATACTGATAGCGGCTATGAATCGAGGGCACTGTTGAGACAACCTTCAAACTGCCAGAATCGTCTATATCTATAGGAGGCGTATGTTGAGTAAGAACGCACGAACTTTTCTGACCGTGGTGGGGCTTGTGTTGGTGGTGCTTCTGTTGATGCAGTACCTTCGCAACCTTCAGCCGATGGGCGCCACCGAGCTGACCTACACCGAGCTGGTGCAGAACATCCAAGCGCGCACAATACGCGACGCTTCGGTGCAGGGCAATCGGTTAGTGGGTACTTTCAAGGACGGCACGAACTTCTATGCCACGCTCCCACCCGAAGGCGACGCCCGTAGCCGACTCTACGAACAACTCCGAGAGGCGAATGTGAGCTTGAAGTTCTCCGAAGATAGCCAGATGTCGGGCTATCTGAGCCAGATGCTGGGGATGTTTCTCGTTATCTTGCTGATTGGAGGGCTATTCTGGCTGCTGCTGATGCGCTCGGCACAGGCAGGCAACAACCAAGCCTTCTCCTTCGGCAAGGCGCGTGCCCGACGCTACAACGAGAGTATCCCGCGCGTGACCTTTGATGATGTCGCAGGCGTCGAGGAAGCGAAGCAGGAACTCGCTGAGGTGGTGGACTACTTGAAGAACACCCGCAAGTACCAAGCACTCGGCGCGAAAATCCCGAAGGGGATCCTACTGCTCGGACCGCCTGGATGTGGCAAGACCCTGCTGGCGCGCGCCGTCGCAGGTGAGGCAGGTGTGCCTTTCTTCCACATCAGCGGTTCCGACTTCGTGGAGATGTTCGTCGGGGTGGGCGCCGCGCGTGTGCGCGACCTGTTCGAGACCGCTAAGGCGAATCGACCTGCACTCATCTTTATCGATGAGATCGACGCCGTTGGGCGCCTGCGCGGGGCAGGGCTGGGCGGTGGACACGATGAGCGCGAGCAGACCCTGAACCAACTGCTCGTGGAGATGGACGGGTTCGACCCGAACCTCGGCATCATCGTGATTGCAGCGACCAACCGTGCCGATATTCTTGACCCCGCCCTGCTACGACCCGGACGCTTCGACCGCCACATCGTGGTCGACCCGCCCGATGTAGAAGGGCGCAAGAAGATTCTGGAGGTGCACACGAAGGGCAAGCCCCTTGCGCCCGATGTGGATATCGAGGTGCTGGCGCGACGCACCCCAGGCTTCACGGGGGCAGACCTGGCTAACCTGGTGAACGAAGCCGCACTCATCGCTGCACGGCGCAACAAGACGCGCATCACGATGGAAGAGTTCGACGAGGCGGTCGACCGCGTGATTGCAGGACCCCAGCGTCGCAACCGTGTGGTCGACCCGAAAGAGCGCGAAGTGGTCGCCTACCACGAGGTCGGGCACGCAATCGTAGGGGAGCTGGTTCCCGAAGGCGAGCCGGTGCATAAAATCTCCATTCTCCCGCGTGGGATGGCACTCGGCTATACCGTGCAGATGCCCGAACGCGACCGCTATCTCTACACGCGCCAAGCCCTGCTCGACCGCATTACCACGATGTTGGGCGGGCGCGTCGCAGAAGAGATTGTGTTTGGTGAGGTGGGCACAGGTGCGCACGATGACCTCAAGCGTGCCACCGAAATCGCTCGCTCGATGGTCACCGAGTTTGGCATGAGCGAAAAGCTCGGACCGCTCACCTTCGGACGCCGACACGGTAGCCCCTTCCTCGGGCGCGACATTATGGAAGACCGCAACTACAGTGAACAGATTGCCTACGAAATCGACCAAGAGGTGCGCCGAATTATCGAGGAGTGCTATCAGCGGGCGAAGGAAATCCTACTCCAAAACCGCGATAAGATGAACCGCGTGGTGCAAGTGCTAATGGAGCGCGAGAGCCTCACACGCGAGGAGTTTCTGGCGCTCCTCCGAGACGATGGCTCCGACACAGCGGTTCTGCCTCCCAGCCCTGAGCCAATTGCGCCACCCGAACTGGAGGAGTCGCCGAGTGAGACACCTGCTGAAACGGGCGCGCCTCCGAAACCGCTCAAACCGCGCACCGCACCGAGTAGTTAAAAACGGTAGCACAGGCAGGAATGCCTGTGCTACTGCTCTAAAGTGTCCTCAGTCAGGGAGTTAAAACCATGATTGACAAAGCGACCAGTTTATCATCTCTGTCTTTGAAGATTCGGGAGGCTATAGGCGAAGTTCAGGCTCTCGGTATCCATGTTGAGAATGAAGATGCGGTAGTTCAATACCTATTGCGCTACCCAGAGATGGCTTCGTTGGTCGTGAAGACCTGCAGAATCGTGCGAGAAAACTTAGATGATGCCCAGCTCACCCTTACCCACTACATAGACCCCGAAATAGAGGGCTACGACTATCTCCTCCTCAAAGCGCGATTCGAGGAGTATGCTTCGGATATTTTGGATAGAATCGAACAGGTCGAGTCGCTTTACCTCGACGAGTTAGCTCAACAGCAGGGATGGCTCTTGCTGACGACAGATTTTGTCCAGAGCAATAGGCTATCATAATCATAGCAATATGACTGGATTTGACTGGTACGAGTTTCTGGAACTGGCACGTTATCTGGAGGGACAAGGCGGTTCGAGCTACTCAGTAGAGGCTTCGAACCGCTCCGCAGTGAGCCGTGCCTATTATGCTGTCTTCTGTTCTGCTCGGAACTTTGCAGAAAGGCATCAAGGTTTCCAGCCCACGCGAACAGCGAGAGACCACATGCTCTTGATGGCACACTTTAGAAGCCAGGGAGGTAGTTGGGCGCGCCTCGCAGCGACTTTGGAAAGATTGCGTGAATGGCGGAATCAGTGTGATTATGAGAATCAAGTGCAGGGACTTGAGCAGATAGTTTCTTCCGCCCTTCAGCGTGCATCAAATGCATTCCTGATACTCAGCGGTGGACAATAGTTTTGAGACAACTGCGCAACGCTCGCATGAGGGAATTGCGTCGCAGGAATCTCTCCCCAAAGAGCGAAATTCCCCAACTATGCGCTGGCTGGCAGTTGGATGGCTGGTTCTATTATCGAGTACCTTCGCGCAAAACTGGGTTTTGAATGGCTCTTTCGAGCAGGGCACTGATGCGCCGAGTGGGTGGCGACTTTCGAAAGGGCAGGGAAACTGGGAAACTTCGGGCTTCATGGGCAACCGCTCCATCTCGGTGCAGGGTACAGGGAACGACAGCAACGCTTGGTTCTACGACGATTGGCGTCCTGAGCCGAACCAGACCTATCTGATACGCTATCGCCTGCGCATCGCTCCCAACAGCACAGGCGGAACCCCCATCGCAGGGTTCACCACCGCAAACCACGATGCATGGCGTATCCCACGCGACGATGGTTGGCACACAGTCACCATTCTCTGCCGAACGCCTCTTCAGAAAGAGAGCCACCTACGATTCGGACAGTGGAACCTGCGTGGCAAGGTGCAGTACGATGATATTGAAGTCTATTCGGCTGTGCCCGTTCACCGCCGAGTGGAGGGGTTCGAACTGGGCGAGGGCGAGTCGGTCAATCAGACGACCTATCGATTCAGTACGCTCTCGATGCGTATGCCCACTAATGCCAGCCGACCGCTTGTCGCCCACACCGCCACCTTCAATACCGACCGCTGGGTGTTCGGTGAACCGCTCGGTGCAGGGGAGCCACCCAGTGGCGATTGGGTGGTCTATCGGCACTCGGTGGGGATTCCCTTTCGGTCGGCGAGTCTTCGCGTGCGTGTCGGCTACCGTGATGGCGGCGCACTGGTGGTCGAACTGAGCAAGGATGGCACAAACTGGCGTGAGGCTGGACGCTTTGAAAGATTGGGCGAGCATACCGTGGAAGTGCCCCAAGACCTCCTGCCAGCCGAGACCCTCTGGGTGCGGGTCTGGGCGACTGGCGTTTGGCAAGTGTCGCAGTACGAGTTTACCGCTACCCTCACACGACCCGTTCCGAGTGTTCAGGGTGCGACTTGGTACTTCCTGCAGAAAGCGAGCAATCCCGACTTGGCAATTCTGCCTATGGCGCTGGAAGGCTCTCATCTGCGTGTTCAGTTGCGCAATCGGGGGACACGCGCAAGACAGGTTCGCCTGCAGTTGACGGCTTCCAGTCCCGACTCACGCCAAGAGTCTCTTGTACGCCAGCAGGTACGGCTTGCTTCGGATGAGATTCGGGAAATCCGACTGCCCCTGCCCAACCTCGCCCAGCGTACCTTCACCTTGAATATCGAAGCGAGAGAGGGACGCACAATGCTTAGCGAATATCAAGCAGAAATCAATCGCCCCTGGATTGAAGTTGGGGGTTTCGGTTATGCGTTAGCCCGCTCGGACGCCCTCCAGCTCTGGTGGAGCGAAGCGACCTACAAAGTGGGGCAAACGGTTCCTGTGCCTGAACGCACCCGCCCGATTCGCATCGAGTCGGCGTGCAACGAGTACGAGCCGTTCCAGCTGGTGCTGAGTCCGCAGAAGCCCCTGAAACGCCTGACGCTCCGCCTCTCGGAGTTCACGAGTGGACGTGGCAGTGCAGGGCGCCCTGTGTGGGACGAAGTGGCGCGAGTGGACTATGTGCCTGTGACGATTCCCACGGACGGCTGGGGCGCACCGGGTAGCTACCCCGACCCGCTCATACCCCTCTATCGGCGCGCTCGGTGGACAGCCGAGGGCGAACAGCCCCAAGAGGTTCAGATTGTGCTGACCGACCTGCGCGCCAATCAAAATCAACCCCTCTGGATTACCGTGTTCGTGCCGAAAGACACGCCGAAAGGGGTATACCGTGCCACTTTGCAAATCGTGGAGGCGATTGATGAAAATGGCAACTCTGTCCCCGTGCCTCGCGCGCCTGTTCGGGTGGAGTTGCGCGTGTTCGGCTTCACTTTGCCCGATGTGATGCCTCTGCGCACCGCCTTCGGAGTGAACATCGACAACGACTGGCATCGCCTGCGCACGCCCGAACAGTTCCAGCAGGTATGGGACAGCTATATGCAAATCTGCAGGCGGTATCGGATTAGCCCCTACACACCTCACGCCTACGCGCCCATCCGCTGGGAAGCCATCGAACAGGACGGTGCGCTCCAGTTTCGCTACGACTTCTCCGAGTTTGACAAGGCGATGACCCGCTACTTGGACGAGTTCGGCTTCAGCGGGTTCAACCTCGTCATTCTGCCCGAACGCTTGGCTGGGCACGAGCAGTTCACGCCCGAATGGACGCAACTCTATAAGCAACTGATGGCGCCCATTCTGGAACATCTACGCCAGAAGGGTTGGCTTAGCAAGGCGTACTGCTATTGGATTGACGAACCGCATACCCCTCAACAATACGAGTTAACCAAGCGGGGAATGGAAGCCCTCAAGCAGGGTGCGCCTGGTGTGCGACGCCTGCTCACAAACTACATCGAGAAGTTCCCCTCGCCCACCTTCTACGACCTTGTCGACCTCTGGGTGCCGATTATGAACCAATATGACGAAGGGAACGCCCGCCAACGCCAAGCACTGGGCGAGGAAGTCTGGTGGTATGTCTGCACAGGACCGAAAGAGCCGTATCCGAACAACTTCATCGACCACCCTGCCATCACCCACCGCATCCGCTATTGGATGATGGCGCGCTGGGGGTTGGATGGCGATTTGTATTGGAGTATCACCTACATGCGTGGACAGAACTGGGCTATTCGCAATCCGTACGAAGACGCGCAGAGCCAAGCGCCTGAGGGCAACTATTGGGGCAACGGCGATGGGCGCATGCTCTATCCTCCTGTGCGCCAGCCCCTGCCCGAAGACGCCGAGCCGGTGCTGGACGCTCCGTTTCCCTCCCTTCGGCTTGCGCTCCTCAGCGAAGGGATAGAAGACCACTGCTACCTATGGCTCCTGAGCCAGCTCCTTCAGCAAGCGCGTCAAACCCCGAACCCCAACGAGACCCTGCGCCGTGCCATTCAGCAGGGCGAATCGGCACTTGAATCAGCGTTCGGGCTCTTCCCATCGATGACCGAGTACACCACCGACCCCCAGCGTCTGATGCAAGCGCGTCAGCGCGTTGCAGAAGCGATTGAGCAACTCAGGGAGATATTGGAAATCATACTTCCTTCTGAAAAAAGCTTAGGATAACCCAATTTTCCTGTTGCCCCTCTCGCGTCATTCGAGTGCCCCTTCTTTCGTCATTCTGAGCCGAAGGCGAAGAATCTCGACGGGGGGACATTGAGACCCTTCGCTTCGCTCAGGGTGACAGGTGGGGGAGCGATTTCGCATTTGTACACCTTTCCTCTGTGACACTCGCATCGGTATCGACAGGAAAGTTGGGTTATGATACCCTATCGGCAATCGACTCTTCAGCCGCAAACAACGCCTGGAGTGGGTAGAATAGGTAAGGGTTGCGTAGGAGGTGCGATGGGTAAGACAGAGACCTTTTGGAGTGAGCAATATAAACCAAAGGTGTTGGAGGTGTTTCGCTAAAATGGCTCGTCGTAGTCCTTCTGAAGAGACACCTTTGGGTATCCGCATCCCTGCACCACTGGAGGCTTTTCTGTATGATACGAATCCTTGGTGGCGGGGTGAGCCGATGCGTCGTATTCCAGCGTTTCGACGCTGGCTGTTCGAGCACGCACTCCAGCGTCTTCAGTCTGGGTTAGCCCCAGTGACGGTTCTGCGCGGTCCGCGACAAGTAGGCAAGACCACGCTTCAAGAGCAGATTATTGACCATCTACTCCATAAGGAAGGCGTAGATGCGCGGAGAATCTTTCGTGTCCAGTTTGATGAGATTCCCTCCATGAAAGGCATAGAAGATCCTATCCTCACGCTCTGTCGCTGGTATGAGAGTCGAGTCTTGGGAGAGACCTTCAATCGGAGTGCTCAAAAAGGAGCGCCAGCGTTTTTGTTTTTCGACGAGGTGCAGAACCTAAGTGATTGGGCACCTCAGGTGAAAGCATTAGTAGACCACCACGAAGTTCGAGTATTTCTTACAGGTAGTTCAGCTTTGCGCATCGAAACAGGAAGAGATAGCCTTGCAGGGCGCATCTCTAGTCTGGAGTTAGGAATGCTTCTCTTGCGAGAGATTTGTGCTCTTCGGCAGTGGGGCGAACTGCCCTCCTTGCTCTCGCTCAATGGGGTGAAGCAGCTGAAGGAACGGGACTTTTGGATAGAGCTGTGCCATTTTGGCGAACTCTACAGCGAGCTGCGACACCGTGCATTTGCCGCATTCTCAGAGCGTGGGGGCTACCCGATGGCTCAACTCCGTACCGATCGACCGTGGGAGGAGATTGCTGATCAACTCAATGAGATAGTGATACGGCGCGTCATCCAACACGACCTTCGTGTCGGTGAACGCGGACGCAAGCGAGACCAAAGCCTGTTGGAAGAGGTTTTCCGACTTTGTTGCCGATATGCAGGACAAGCCCCCGGGCAAACCATCCTCGTGAGAGAACTTCAGATGAGCTTGTCGGCCAATGTGGGCTGGCAGCGTGTCTTAGCTTACCTACGCTTTCTGAATGACACTCTGCTGATTCGCCTAGTTGCACCCTTAGAGCTCCGTCTCAAGAGGCGAAAAGGACAGCCTAAGATTTGTTTGTGTGACCACTCTTTACGCGCTAGCTGGCTCCAAGAGATTATCCCACTAACCCCCAGTGAGCTTCGCAGTGCCCCTCATCTAAGCGACTTAGCGGGACATCTTGCCGAGAGCATCGTCGGATATTACTTAGGAACAATCCCCAATCTTGACTTGGCGTGGTTCCCCCAGCGAGGAACGGAACCTGAGGTGGACTTCGTTATCACTGTAGGCGAATATAGAATTCCTATCGAGGTAAAGTACCGACAACATATCGACCCACATCGTGATACCATAGGTCTGCGTTCTTTCTTGGAGAAGACTGTCTACAACGCTCCCTTTGGTATTCTGATAACACTCAACGATGATGTCGAAATTCCCGATAAACGCATAGTGGCGATTCCGCTGTCATCACTTCTGCTGATGAGATGAACTGGGAAAGTGATACGCAGCTCTAATCGAGCATAGGTGCCCTTTCGACTCCAGAACCAATCCTCACCCGAAAATCATGTATAATTCCCTACAGTGAGGACGCTATGAGTGGAATGAGCCGTCGGGAGTTTTTGAGAAGGTCGGCAATCGGCGCCGCGGCGATTGCCCTAAGCACTTACTCGGCACGCGCCCAATCGGAAGAGAAGGTCAAAGTCGGCGTGATTGGCACAGGCGCACAGGGACAGAACCTGCTACGCCAGCTGTTAGCCAATCCCACCGCCGAAGTGGTCGCCGTGTGCGATATCTATGCGGTCAATCGCATTCGTGCAGTCGAACTCACCGAAGGCAAAGCGCAGGGCTACTCGGACTATCGCGCGCTGTTAGACCGCAAGGACATCGAAGCGGTCGTGATTGCGACGCCCCTGCACCTACACGCCCCGATGACCATCGATGCGCTCCAAGCGGGCAAGCATGTGTTCTGTGAGAAGGCGATTGCCTATTCCATCGACGAGGCACGCCAAATGGCACGCGTCGCCACCCAAACGGGCAAGATTCTCCAAATCGGACACCAACGCCACTATAACCCCACCTACGAACAGGCATACTGGCTCATCAAAGAGGGTGCGATAGGTAGGGTGACCCATGTGCGCGTGCTATGGCACCGCAACAACAGTTGGCGACGCCCCACGCCCGACCCGAAGTTCGAACGGCTCATCAACTGGCGACTGTACCGCGACTATTCGCACGGTCTGCTCACCGAGCTGGCAAGCCACCAGCTCGATGTGGTGAACTGGTTCCTTGGTGCGCTCCCGACTTCGGTGGTGGGCTACGGCGGAATCGACTACTGGCAAGACGGGCGCGAAGTCCACGATAATGTGGAGATGATTTTCAACTATCCCAACGGCGTGCGCGTGATGTACACCAGCCTGACCACCAACGCCTACGATGGCTATGGCGAGTGGTTCTTCGGGGACAAGGGGACAATCGTGCTGACCAACGAGAATCAAGGACACCTCTACCGTGAGCGTAACGCCGAGAAACTGGAGTGGGAAGAGGACGCCAACATGGTACAGATAGACGGGCGACGCGCAGTGGTGATTGAGCCGACCCCCACCCGACGTTGGCAAGACCGTGGTCAGGAACTCCAAGCAGGCAATCAGCGCAACGCCTACTACGCCGAGCTGGAGCATTTCCTGAAGTGTGTGCGCACGGGCGAGACCCCCAAATGCACAGCGAGCGACGCTCTGCCTGCCCTGACCTGCGTGCTGGGCGCGCTCACGGCGATCGATAAGGGCGTGCGCTACGACTTCCGCCCCGAAGAGTTCCAGATTTAGCACGCAAGAGGCGACCGATGCGCGCGATGGTGCTGGAACAGGTCGGGCAACCGCTCGTGTTGCGCGACCTGCCAATCCCGACCCCTGCGCCCCACCAAGTGCTGGTGCGGGTGCTGGCGTGTGGGGTGTGCCGAACCGACCTGCATGTGTTTGAAGGTGACCTGCCCGATCCGAAACTCCCGCTCATCTTGGGGCACGAGGTGGTGGGCGAAATCGTGGAACTCGGCGAGCAGGTGTCGGGCTTCTACCCCGGTCAGCGTGTGGGCGTCCCATGGCTGGGTGAGACCTGTGGGGCTTGTCTCTATTGCGAGGCAGGGCAGGAGAACCTCTGCGACCGTCCCCGCTTCACAGGCTATACGCTGGACGGGGGCTACGCTGAGTACGCCGTTGCCGATGCGCGCTATGTGTTTCCCCTGCCCGATTCGTATGACGATGTCTCGGTTGCGCCCCTGCTCTGTGCGGGGCTGATTGGCTATCGTTCCTACCGAATGGCGCGCGAAGCATGGGGCAATCGGTTGGGACTATACGGATTCGGCGCAGCAGCGCATATTCTGATTCAGATAGCGGTGCGCGAGGGCAAGCGCGTGTTCGCCTTCACCCGACCAGGCGACCGCGACGCCCAAGAGTTCGCCCGCGAGATGGGCGCATGGTGGGTCGGCGACTCGTCTCAGCTCCCACCCGAACCGCTCGACTCGGCGATTCTGTTCGCACCTGCGGGCGAGCTGGTGCCCCAAGCCCTGCGCGCTGTGCGTAAGGGAGGCATCGTGGTGTGTGGAGGTATCCATATGACCGACATTCCCAGCTTCCCCTACCGAATCTTGTGGGAGGAACGGGTTGTGCGCTCGGTGGCGAACCTCACTCGGCGTGATGGCGAGGAGTTTTTCGAGCGTGCGCGTCAAATCCATATCGAGACCCACACCACGCCCTACCCACTGGAGCAGGCAAACGAGGCGCTGAATGCCTTGAAAGAGGGTAAATTGCAGGGCGCGGCGGTGCTGATTCCTTAGCAGGATTTGGTTGACGCCTCACGAAATCAAAAGTGGAGGGTAAACGATGAACCGTGTTGCAACCGTGCTACTGATACTGAGCGTTCTGCTCCTCATGGGACAGGCGATACAAGATGCAAAATCGAAAAACGAACCGAAGGAGGTCCGACTCTTCAACGGCAAAGACCTCACGGGCTGGAAGTTTTTCCTTGCTGACCCGAATGTGAAACCCGAACAGGTGTGGCAGGTGGACGCTGAGAACGGTATTCTCATCTGCAAGGGCGAACCGCTCGGCTATATCTACACCGAGAAGGACTACACGAACTATGTCCTGAAACTGGAGTGGCGGTGGGCGCCCGACAAGAAGCCCGGCAACAGCGGTGTCTTGCTGAGAGTTCACGGGGAACACAAAATCTGGCCCCGCTCGGTGGAGGCGCAACTGATGCATATGAACGCAGGCGATTTCTGGCTCATCGACGGCGCACCGTTAGAGACCGACCCCGCCTTCGTAGACCAGAATACCCCACGCCACCGCTGGCGCAAGAAGAATGTCGAACGCCCCGCACCTGAGTGGAACGAGTACGAGATTATCGTGCAAGGCGATAAAATCGTGCTGAAGGTGAACGGTGAGGTGGTGAACGAAGGCGCAGGGGCGGAGGTAGTCGCAGGCAAGATTGCGCTCCAGTCGGAGGGGGGCGAAATCCACTTCCGCAACATTCGGCTCATCCCTCTAGACTGAGATGGGATGAACAGGCGTCTGGCGTTCTGGGCAATCTTGGGGCTGGGAGCGTTGCTCTACCTGCCTGCCCTGAACGCCTTTTTCGTTGCCGATGACCACCTCATCCTCAGAAAAATGCAAGAGCAGGGCGTCTTCGGGATCGCCTCGACGCCTGGCACGCTCTTTTTTAGACCCCTCACTTCCGCGCTCTACTATCTGGACTATCGGCTTTGGGGGCTGAACCCTCTGCCCTATCATCTGGTCTCGCTTGGCTGGCACTTGGCGTGCATTGCGCTTGTCTACCACCTCACGGTGCGCTGGCTAAGGGTGCGAAATTACGCCCAGGAGCAGTCTGAGTGGATTGGGCTGGGAGCGATGGCACTGTTTGCGGTTCCGCCTGCCCATGCGGAGGCGGTTGCTTGGATAGCCAGCCGAGCCGATATGGTCGCCTGTGCGTTTGGGTTGGCAAGTTTGATTTGTTTGATAAGAGAGCGTCTCTTTCTTGCCTGCCTGCTCTTCGGGATAGGACTGCTTGCTAAGGAATCGATTGCGCCCCTGCCTCTGATTGCCCTGCTGATGTCTGGCTGGCGCAAGCCTGAGCCGAGAATGCAGGTGTTGGCGTTGGGGGGTGTGCTGGTTGCTTATCTTGTTGTTCGCATGGCGGTTATTCAAGGAGTTGGGGGCTACCCTGAAGCGGCGCGTGCCCTTGCTGAACCCTATCGCCTGCTCATTCATCTGGTGGTTTATGGGCTTCAGATGGTCGCCCCCAGCGCACTCTTCGGTTTTGGGCGCGATGGGTTCGACACTCTCCTGATTTCACTCGCCTTGCTGAGTTGGTTGGCTATCGGCGTTGCGTGGCTGAGAGTGCGAAAGGCACTGCCGAAGGGCTGGGTGATGTGGCTGGGTGCGATTGTTCTGGCTCTCCTGCCCGTGCTGGCGTTCCAGCCTGCCCTGTGGCATCCTCTCAATAGTCGCTACACCTACTTCGCTTCTGCGTTCGGGGCTATCTTGGTGGCACTCGTGATAGGGCAAGCTCGGAACTGGCTTGTGGCACGGGTCGGTTTCTCGCTCCTGCTGACGGTCTATGCGCTGGGCACTGGGCGCATGGCAACCTACTGGCACGATGCAGGCGAGATAGCGCGCTCAACACTCCAATCCCTGCGCAACACGCCTCCCGATGAGCCTGCTCTGCTGATCAGCATTCCCGACCACTATCGAGGCGCATACATCTGGCGTACCAGTCTGGGTCATGCAATAAGGCTCTTCGCACCTGAAGTACAACAGCCTGTGTACTCGCTCAGCCGATTCACGCTACGACTCTCGCCCGACACCCGAATCGAGTACGAAGCGGGCGTGGCGCGCCTCTCGAACCCAGACGACCTCTTCTTAGTGCCTGAAGGCGATACTGTCTATCCCGATTGGCAGACTCTTGTGAAACGCATAGAAGGAAATCGGTTGGAGATGGGGAACGAACTGATTCAAGCGCACACGCTCTGGAGTTATGAGTCGGCGCGGTTTGTGAAGTTGAGGCAGACACAATAGGAGATGGGCTATGGAGCGCATCGGACGACGCGAGTTCTTGGCACAATCGGGCAAGATGGTATTGGGTACCGCAGCGGGGCTGACCTTCCTCCGCTCGTGGGCACATAGTCCAAACGATACGATTAATGTGGCGGTCGTTGGGCTAAACGGGCAGGGCTGGACACACATCCGCTCCTTCATCCAACAGGAAGGGGCGCGCGTCATCGCCCTGTGCGATGTCGATGCGCGGGTGCTGGGACAGCGTGCAGCGCAGGTGGAACAACTTCAGGGTTCCCGACCGAAGCTCTACGAGGACTACCGCCAACTGTTAGAGGATAAGGAGATTGACGCGGTCTCCATCGCCACGCCCAATCACTGGCACGCGCTGATGACCATCTGGGCGTGTCAAGCGGGCAAAGATGTCCATGTGGAGAAACCCGTCTGCTGGAGCTTCGATGAGGGCGAGAAGGTCATCCAAGCCCAACGCAAGTACAATCGGGTCGTGCAGGGTGGGCACCAGTTCCGCTCGGACTTTGCCACACGGCACGCTGTGGCGCGGGCGCACGCAGGCGAGATTGGTGAGGTCTATATGGCGCGTGGGCTATGCTATAAACCGCGTGGTCCTATCGGCTTCCAACAAGACACGACCCCGCCCCCGTGGCTCAACTGGGAACTGTGGCAAGGTCCTGCCGAGCGACGCCCGTTCAACCCGAACTATGTGCATTACAACTGGCACTGGTTCTGGAACTATGGCAATGGCGACATCGGCAATCAGGGCGTGCATCAGCTCGATGTGGCGCGCTGGTTCCTGAATAAGGGCTTGCCCGTGCGCGTCCACTCTACGGGCGGGCGCTACGGCTATGAAGACCAAGGCGAAACGCCCAACACCCAGATTGCTACTTTCGAGTATGAAGACGGCAAGCTGCTGGTGTTCGAGGTGCGTGGGCTGTTCACGAACGATGAGCACGGAGCGAAAATCGGCAACTTAGTGTATGGCTCGCTGGGCTATATGTCGTCGGGCGATAACTACACGGCGCGCCGAACCCCGACCGAAGAGGTGCCCCCACGCGAAGGACTGAAACTGCCCGACCTGCCCGAAGACCGCGATAACCACTATGCGAACTTCCTGCAGGCAGTACGCACGCGCAACCCGAACCTCCTGCGCTGTCCGATTGAAGAGGCGGTCCTCTCAGCCCAGATGGTTCACCTTGCGAACATCTCCTATCGATTAGGGCGCTCGCTACGCTTCGACCCAGCTACCAAGCGGTTTATCAACGACCGTGAAGCGAACGCGATGCTCAAGCGCCAGCGCATGCCACGCGGGTTCGAAATCCCTGAGAGGGTCTGACGATGTGGGATGTGGCTTCGGTGTGGTACTTCACGCGCCTGCGACTTGACCAAGCGATAGCCGACTTGGACGACGCAGGCATGAACTGGCGTCTCTTTGAAGGGGCGCATTCCATCGCCGAGTATCTCTATCATGTGGCGGGTGTGGAGCTCTACTGGGCGCACCACCTTGCAGGCTACGAGCCGAAAGACGCCTTCGAGGAGGGCGTATTGCGCTGTGCGACCGATTCGTTTTTGCGAGATGCGCCCTTCCCCCTGCCGCAATCGGTTTGCACGGCGGAGCGAGTGCGCCAAACCCTCCAGTTCACTGCCGACCTATTCCGCCCGCTGATAGAGAGCCCCACACCTCAACAGATGGAAATGCCCGTCACCAGCCCCATTGGCGACCCGATTACGGGGCGCGAGGGGCTGATACGGGCGTCTCAGCACGCAGGCTATCACACAGGGCAAATCTGGTTGATACGAATGCACCCCGACTTTCCGAACCGTTGAGTGTGGCTCGTGCCCGTCATCTCAAGGCGAAGAGGAACAGACTGCTTCCTCCAGAACGCCGCTCATCTATCCCGACATAGGTACAATTCGGTCGATGGAATTCAAGCGTTCGCCCGAAGTGTGGCGCGAGATGGGGCTCACGGACGAGGAATACGCGCGCATCGTGAACCTACTCCAGCGTGAGCCGACCGACACCGAGCTCGGTATGTTCGCCGTGATGTGGTCGGAACACTGCGGATACAAATATTCCCGCCCTGTGCTGAGGCTCTTCAAACGCTATCGTGAAGCGTTGGAGGAGGGCGGTTTCGAAAATGCAGGCGTTGTGCCCCTCGATGACCAGTACGGCATCGTGATGAAAGTTGAAAGCCATAACCACCCGTCGGCAGTGGAACCGTTTCAAGGTGCGGCAACGGGCGTGGGGGGCATCATACGCGATATCTTCACGATGGGCGCGCGCCCGATTGCGATTCTCGACTCGCTCCGCTTCGGTCCGCTAAATGAACCGCGCAATCGCTATCTGCTGGAACAGGTGGTGGCGGGCATCGCCCACTACGGCAACTGCATCGGCGTGCCGACGGTGGCAGGCGAAGTTTACTTCCACCCCTGCTATTCGGGCAACCCGCTCGTGAACGCGATGGCGGTCGGTGTCGTGCCCCTGAACCGAATCATGACCGCCCGCGCCGATGTGCCCGGCAGTGCGGTGATGTATGTCGGCTCCAGCACGGGGCGCGACGGCATTCACGGCGCCACCTTCGCCAGCGAAACACTCGGCGAAGACCAAGAACAGAAACGCCCAAATGTGCAAATCGGTGACCCGTTTATGGAGAAACTGCTCATCGAAGCGACGCTGGAAGCCATCGAGACGGGCGCCATCCTCGGAATGCAAGATATGGGCGCAGCAGGACTGACCTGCACGACCTGCGAGCCGACCTCCAAATCGGGCACAGGTGTCGATATCGAACTGAGCCTTGTGCCCACCCGTGAGCCGAACATGACCCCCTACGAAATCATGCTCTCCGAATCGCAGGAGCGGATGCTGTTCTATGTGCAGGCGGGGCGTGAAGACGAAGTCGCCCAGGTGTTCCGAAAGTGGGGGCTGAATGCGGTGGTCATCGGGCGTGTGACCGAAGAGCCTCTCCTGCGTGTGCGTCATCACGGGCAGGTGGTCGCCGAGATACCGCCCGACTACCTCACAAAAGAGTGCCCCGTGTACTACTTGGAGACCGCCGAGCCAGAGTATCTCCACCACGCCCAGCAGTTAGACCTAAATCAAGTGCCCGAACCGAACGATTGGGCAGAGACTCTGCTGAAGGTACTCGGTTCGCCCACGATTGCCAGTAAGCGATGGATCTTCGAGCAGTATGACTGGCTGGTGGGCACGCAGACGGTGATTGCACCTGGCAAGGGCGACGCGGCAGTGTTGCGGGTGCGGGGCAGTGAGCGCGCCATCGCGGTCAAAATCGATGGCAACAGTCGCTACTGCTACCTCCATCCCTATCGGGGCGGGTTGATTGCGGTGGCGGAGTCGGCGCGCAATGTCGCCTGCACGGGTGCAACCCCGCGCGCCATCACCGACTGCCTCAACTTTGGCAACCCCCAGCGTCCCGAAATCTTCTATCAGTTCGAGCAGTGCGTAAAAGGCATCGCCGAAGCCAGCGAGTTCTTCGGCACGCCCGTCATTTCGGGCAATGTGAGTTTCTACAACGAGAGCGAGCGCGGTGCGGTCTACCCCACGCCGACAATCGGGATGCTCGGCATTCTGGAGCGCGCCGAGTACGCTGTAGGAGGGGGCTTCAAGCACGAAGGCGATGTGGTGCTTCTGGTGCAACCGCGCGGGTTCGACGAGCCTCTGCAGGGGCTGGGCGCA
>FWWM01001679.1_pt1 | contig 65671 bp, 57 predicted proteins | sample 2228351 | NCBI WGS metagenome assembly FWWM01 (sample SAMEA103939774, study PRJEB20133) | metagenome
ACCCGAGAGATTTCAAAGTCCTGTCGCCTTGCACGCCTCATCTCTCACCCCGCCATCTCTCGGCAATCATAAATGTTGCTGCGCCACGACCCGGAATCAGGTCCCGAGCAGGTTGCGATATCTCAAGGGGGCGGCATGGATTTCACTCGTGTGGGCCGCAGGCTCCTGGGCGATCAAATGCCCTCTAGCGCGCGCGAGCGTTCTAGGACCGTCCTTGAAAGGCTCGTCGTGGCCCTGGCGCTCGCCGGCACTACGGCGCTTCTATTCGCGCGCCTGGACGAGCCCTTCGATGAGAGCGGCTCCACGCAGCGCCTGTTCGCGGCGTCGAGGCCCTGGCGGGACCTTCTCAGGCAACCGGACTTCCGCCACCCCGTGTTCTTTTTCGTGTGTCTGCGGGCCTCCCTTGGCCTCGAGACGTGGCTTGGATTCGAGGCCACGGAGGCGTTTGCTCGACTGCCCGCCGCGCTGGCCGCCTGGGTTGCGGCCCTCCTGACCTGGTGGACGGTCCGAGGGACACTCGGGAAAGTCCGGGCGCTGGTCGTGTTGGTTCTCCTGGCCTTGTGCCCGCCGTTTCTGCTTCACGCCCGCGAGGTGGGGAACTTGACCCTGTTCATGGCCGTGGTGGTGGCGACCTCTGGGATGTTGTGCCTACTGATCAAACGGTTTTCCTGGGCGCGCGTCGCGGTGTTCATGGCGCTCGAGACCCTGATGTTCCACACCAACTATCTCTCGGCGCTGGTCTGGTCCGTACACGTGGCCACCGTTGCGGTCCACGCGAGGGGACGGGAGCGCCGGCTGGCCCTGGCTTCGTTGGCCGCATCGCTGGCCCTCTCCTTCAAGCCGCTCATGGACCTGGCCACCACCATCCCGGTGGACATGGGGCTGCGAACCGCTGCTAGGGCGTATCCCGATCTGGTCTGGGGCCAGGTAGGCATGTTCGAGTGGCTGCGGGAGGCTGCGGCCTGGTTTGTCACCCTCGACGGGTGGGGCGTATCGCTGGTCCTGGTGGCAGGCCTCGGCGTGCTCCGGCTCGCGCGGCAGGCGCCCCGCTCGCCCTTTGCCTTTCTCTATGTCGTCCTCGTGTTGGCCGTCCCGGTCCTGCTCGCCATGGCCTCGTCGCTTTTGAGGCTCCAACCCTCCTACCTGGGTTTCCTCAGCCCGGCGTTCGCCGTGCTCGTCGCAGGCGGTGCCATGGGGTGGCCACACTCCGGCAGGATGGGCGCGAAGGCCATGTTGGGGGCGCTGGTGGCCATGGCAGCCATCGTCATCCTGGCCAGGGACTCGCGCGCCAGGGTTTTCGGGACTGCCCCGATGGATGGCTACCGCATCCTGGGGCAGTTCCTCAAGACCCAGCCGGGAAAGCGGGTGGTCGCGACGGACCATCACGGCCCGGCCACGCTGGTTATGTACTACGCGTTCGAGGAACCGGCTCGAATGGTTTTCCAGTGCCGTCACGGGATCGGGAAAGACATTGCAGACGACGAGCTTCCGCTCGAGTGCGATGGTCCAGGCGGGACCTACGTCGCGCTCAGCGACTACACCCGGCCCGGTCCCAAGACAGAAAGCCTGGCCCTCCGCCGATTCCGCAAAGTTGCCCCTGAATGGTACGTTGAGGACACCCGACTGCGGGAATCGCAGGCCCTTGCCGCCGAGGTGCGGGGCCGGTGCTCGATCGTGCTGGACCGGCCGCCTGTCCGCCTATTCTGGTGCGGCGACGCGGCCGCGCCGAGGTCCTCTGGTGGTGCGCGATGACAGATATCCATTCGGGGGGCATGGCCCTCGCCATCCATGTGCTTTGCTTGCTGGCAGGGGTGGGCCTCGGGTGGGCTCTTGCCCGGTGCGGGGGGCGTCTTGTCCGCTCCAGGGCCATCGGCGCGGTCTTCTTGGTGTCGCCCCTTGGAGTGGCCCTTGTGTTGACAGGGGTGGGCCTGGGGATCGGGTTCCACGACCTCATGGCGCTCGCAACCCTGTTTGGGGTCGGTCTGATTGCCGGACGGGGTGGACGCCTCGAGAGACGTGGGGTTGTGCTCGTGGGCGCCTCGGCAGTGTTTGCGGCGCTTGTGGCCGAGGGCATGGCCCGGCTCGCGCTGCCCCCACTGCCGCCCTACACCGAGAGGGGGCGGACGGTCCTGTTCGTGGAGGGGGGCGTGGTGTCCTCCCAGGCGCAAGCCCTGTTCCCAGACCTGTACGAGGAGCCATTCCGATCCCGCGTGGCTCGGGAACGGCCTGTCGCCCGACAAGTTCTGGTGGTGGGCGACTCCATCGTCGAGGGAGAGGGCGCTGGCGGGCCAGCAGTGGCCTTCCCGGCGGCCCTGGAGCGCCTGGACCCGGCCACCTCGTGGGTCAATGCGGGCTTCAGCGGGACGGGTCCGGATTTCTACTTTCGCGTCGTCGAGGCATGGGTCAAACGCCTCTCAGTGCAAGAGGTCCTCCTTGTCTTCTACACGGGGAACGACCTGTCCAACATCGGCGAGCCGTGGGCGGTCTGCGGGGGAGGGCCTCTGCTCCACTACGAGGGGGGCCGGGCCACTTCCCGATGCACGAGACCACAGGCAAGCCTCTCGCTCGCCGCACGCATCGCCCTCAGTCCACCGCCGCTTCTTTTGCGCGCGGCCACGTCTGTGTCTCTCCTCGCCCGGCACGCCTGCCTTGCTGTGACGCGTGTCTCGCGGCTCCTCGTCAAGACTCCGGAAGAGTCGGAGCGCTGGACCGCACTCGAGGTGATCCTGCGGACCCTGAGAGATGACCTCACTGCGCGAGGCATCCGCTTCCGCGTGCTCTTGTTCCCGTTCCGTCCGTACCTAGAGGACCCTCGGCCAGAGCATTCAGGCCCAGCCGCAATCGGAGAACGCGTGGCCGCTCTGTGCCGAGCTCTGGGAATCCCACTGCTGGATGCCGGGCCGTTCTTGCGTGAAATGGTGGCCAGCGAGGGAGTGGAGCGATGGTTCCTCGGGGGACGTGGTTCCTTGGACCCCCACCTGACTTCGGCGGGACATGCGCGTCTCGCGGCATGGTTGCGCGAGGCATTGCAAGGTCTGGGCCAGGGTCCTGCAGCGGCTCCGACCCCGTCCTTGCCGTGATCGGCGCCGTGGCCCCAAGTTGCTCCCCCTACCTGCCGGGTCGGTTTCCTTTTGACGACAAGGGGGTTCCAGTGGCGGTCTGGAAGGCATGGAAACTCGAACGGATTCCCATGGAAACGCGCCATGACGAGCGGTTGCGTATATGGCCATGGCCATGTACCGGTGGTGCGACAGGACCGTAACCTTCAGATTCAGCGGGCGAATCACTCGCCATGTTTTTTCTGGGGTTGCCAAGCCACCCCGTCGGAGGTACAAGTGACTTCTGTCAGGTCGGCAAGCCTGCTTCACGAGATGCGCGGGTGGAATGACGGAAAAGGGGTGCCGAGGTATGGTCGAAACGTGGCAGCAAGCGCTTGAGGCGCTCAGGACGCGGCTGGACCCGGCCCAGTTCGAGACATGGTTGCGCCCTATCCGGCTTGTGGATGGTTCCGAGGGGACCTTGACGCTCGAGGTCCCCGACGAGTTTTTCGCGCGGTGGGTCCGTGACAACTATCTCGAAATGATCAAAGACGCGATCTGGGACACGGCCCGGTGTCACGTGGGGGTCCAGTTCCGGGTGAGCCGACACGCGGACGCTTCGGAGCCGCGGCGGTCCGCGGAGGGGGGCGATCCGCGCGAGCCGGAATCCGGGTCGGCACTGGGCGAGAGGCTCGTCCCGTGGTTCACCTTCGACACCTTTGTCGTGGGGCCATCGAATGAGGTCGCCCACTCCGCCTGCGAGATGGTGGCCGCGAACCCGGCCAAGACGTACAACCCCCTTTTCATCTACGGGGGGGTCGGTCTCGGAAAGACGCACCTGGTCCAAAGTGTGGGCCACGCGGTGCAGGCCCGCTTCCCTTCGATGCGGGTCCTCTACATGTCCGGCGAGACGTACGTCAACGAGGTCATGACCGCTTTCAAGAACGACCGCCTGGATGTCCTCCGACACCGCTACCGGGGCCAGTGCGACGTGCTCCTTGTGGATGACATCCAGTACCTGTCTGGCCGCGATTTTGCCCAGGACGAGTTCTTCCACACCTTCAACGAACTCTACAACGCCCAGAAACAAATCGTCATCACGGGCGACCAGTTCCCGTCCGCGATCCCCAAGTTTTCGGAGCGTCTACGTTCGCGGTTCGGATGGGGCCTGATCGCGGACATCGCCCCGCCCGAGCGGGAGCTCCGCATGAATATCCTGCGAAGAAAGGCCGCCCGCGAGGGGATCGAGGTGCCCGAGGAGGTCATTGCCTTCCTGGCAGACCAATTCCCGTCCTCTGTCCGTGACCTCGAGGGGGCGCTCAACCGCGTCACCGCCCACTCGCTGATCCGCAAGGTCCCCCTGACGATCGACCTCGCCAAGCGAGTCATCGCTCGGATCGTGACGGACAGGCGCGGTCGGCTGACGAGCGACCTGATCTTGAAGACCGTGGCCGACTACTTCCAGGTACACGTATCGGACCTGAAGTCCAATCGGCGCCACCGTGGCGTGTCGCTTCCGCGCCAGGCCGCGGCCTACCTCTTGCGCCGCCACACGGGGGTCTCTCTCCAGGAGATCGGGCGCCTCCTCGGCGGGCGCAGCCACTCGACCGTGCTCACGGCTCTCAAGCGATTCGAGCAGCACATGGCCCTCGAACCGACCACGGAGCGGGCGATCAAGGACATCGAGCGTCAGATTGGGGTGTGAGCCTCTTTCCCGGTCCCCTCGCTGCGGTCAGACTGCGGGAAAAACCTTCTTGACATCTTGCACTTGGTTCGGGTAGACTTCGTTCGCTTTGAGGACGAGGTGGAGGACTGGATGTCCCTGACGACCGAGCAGAAGCGGGAGATCATCGAAAAGTTCCGGAGGTACGAGGGCGACACGGGCTCTACCGAGGTCCAGGTGGCCCTTCTGACCGAGCGCATCCGAACCCTGACCGAGCACTTCAAGACGCACAGGCTGGACCACCATTCCCGGCGGGGCCTTTTGCGGCTCGTGGGGCGACGCAGGAGGCTTCTGGAGTACCTGAAGGGCAGGGACAGGAAGCGGTATTTCCAGCTCATCGGCGAACTGGGCATCCGCAAGTGAGGACTCCCTCTCTCGGGGTTAGAAGGCCCCGGGTCCATCCCACCAAGACGAACGCGTGACGGCGCCGAGAGGACGGCGGCCCCCGGAGGAGAACACCATCATGACGCAGCGAGAGACGATCGAGTTTTACGGCAAACCACTCATTATCGAGACAGGGAGGTTGGCCAAGCAGGCGAGCGGTGCTGCCCTCGTATCTTTGGGCGAGACCACGGTCCTCGTCACCGTGGTGGCCGGTGCGCCCCGGGAGGGCGTGGATTTCCTGCCCATGACGGTCGAGTACGTGGAGCGGATGTATTCGGCGGGTCGCATTCCGGGCGGGTACTTCAAGCGCGAGGGCCGTCCCACCGAGACCGAGATCCTGAACAGTCGCCTGATTGACCGTCCGATCCGCCCGTTGTTTCCGAAGGGCTACCGCTTCGACACCCAGATTGCCGCGATGGTCCTGTCCGCGGACAAGGAAAACGACCCTGCAATCCCTGGGATGATCGGAGCGAGCGCGGCCCTGATGTTTTCGGACGTGCCCTGGAAAGGGCCAGTGGCCGGGCTGCGGGTGGGGTACCTGGACGGACGCTACGTCGTGAACCCGACGTACGAAGAGAGGGAGCGCTGCACCCTGGACCTCGCCGTGGCGGTCGGGCCGGACGGACTCGCCATGGTGGAGGGCGAGGCGAAAGAAGTCCCCGAGAAGGTCCTCGTGGGCGCGCTCGTCTTCGCCGAGCAGGCCGCACAGCCCATCCTGGACCTCCAGCGGCGGATGGCCGCAGTGGTGGCGCCTTTGAAGCGCGAGGTCCCGGTTCGCATTTCCGACGAGGCATTGGTGCGGCGGGTCCGAGAGGTTGCCTGGGAGGGGCTTTGCAAGGCCATGAGCGAGCCCGCCAAGATGGTGCGGCGCCGGGCCGTGGCCGAGGTCTTCGCCGAGGCCGAGGCGACCTTGTCCGCGGAGTTCGAGGGCCAGGGCGCCTTGGTCCGGGAGGCGCTGGAATCCCTTCAAAAGGAGCGCCTGCGTCGCCTGATCCTGGACGAGGGACGGCGAGTGGACGGCCGGGGCCTCACGGATGTCCGCCCGATCTCGTGCGAGGTCGGGCTCCTGCCGCGCACGCACGGGTCCGCCCTGTTCACACGCGGCGAGACCCAGGTCATCGTCTCGGCGACCCTCGGGACAACAGCGGACGAGCAACGGATGGACCTGCTGACCGGCGACGTATATCGCTCGTTCATGCTGCACTACAACTTCCCGCCGTTCAGCGTCGGCGAGATCAAGCCCATGCGCGGTCCGAGCCGCCGAGACATCGGGCACGGCAACCTGGCGGCCAGAGGCGTCAGCGCGGTCCTGCCGCCAAAGGGAGACGACTTCCCCTACACGATCCGCGTCGTCTCGGAGGTGCTGGAGTCCAATGGGTCCTCTTCGATGGCCACGGTCTGCGGCTCCTCCCTCGCGCTGATGGACGCGGGGGTGCCCATCCGCTGTCACGTCGGCGGGATCGCGATGGGACTCGTCAAGGAGGGCGAACGGGTCGCAGTCTTGACCGACATCCTCGGCGACGAGGACCACGCGGGCGACATGGATTTCAAGGTCGTGGGGACGGAGCAGGGCGTCACCGCGGTCCAGATGGACATCAAGTGCAGCGGGCTCGACGAGGGCATCCTGACCGCGGCGCTCGAACAGGCCCGCCAGGCCCGCCTCTTTGTCCTCTCGAAGATGAAGGAGACCCTTGAGCGCCCACGCGAGTCCCTGTCGCCCCACGCCCCCCGGATCTTCACCATGAGGATCAACCCCGACCGGATCCGCGACCTCATCGGGCCAGGTGGGCGCAACATCCGCGCGGTCCAGGCCCAGTCCGGAGCCACCATCGAGGTCGAGGACGACGGCACCGTGCATGTGGCCGCCTCGGACGAGGCCGTGGCGCGCAAGGCCATCGCCATGATCCGGAACCTCACCGACGACGCGGAGGTCGGTCGCACCTACCTCGGGCAGGTGGTCAAGGTGACGGAGTTCGGGGCCTTCGTCCGCATCCTACCTGGAGTCGAGGGGCTCGTTCACATCAGCGAACTGGCGGACCACCGGGTGAAGCGCGTCGAGGACGTCGTGCGCGAGGGAGACGAGATCCTCGTCAAGTGCATCAACATTGACAAGTCCGGGAAGATCCGTCTGTCGCGGCGCGAGGCCATGGAGGAGCGGGCCCCGGCCCGCGCCGTGGACGAGCCGGAATCGGATTCCGACAACGGCGGCCGCCCGGTGCATCGCCGACGCTGACCCGATGCTTGCCGGCCAGGTCCGCTCGGGAGGTCCACCCATGAGGGAACGAGTGACCTTGCGTTTCGCGCGCGTGCGCCCGGGCACGGAGGACCTGCCTTTGCCTGCGCGTGCTACCGACGGTGCCTCTGGCCTGGACGTGGCCGCTGCCGTCGAGGGGGAGGTCGTGATCCCGCCCATGGGCCGGGCCCTGATCCCGACCGGGTTCGCGGTGGCGGTCCCGCCAGGGGCCGAGCTCCAGGTGCGTCCGAGGAGCGGACTCGCCCTCCGGCACGGGGTCACCGTTCTCAACGCGCCTGGGACCATTGACTCGGACTACCGGGGCGAAGTCCAGGTGCTCCTGGTCAACCTGGGCGAGGCCCCCTTCGTCGTGCGCCGCGGGGACCGGATCGCCCAGATTGTCCCTTGCCATGTGCCCGAGGCCCAAGTCCTCGAGGTCGAGGAACTGCCCCAGACGGAGCGGGGGGGCGGTGGGTTCGGACACACGGGGTGACGCATGGAGAGGAGGTTACGCCGGTGGGTGGGGGTCCTGGCCTTGCTGTGGTGCGTGGGCTTCGGGAACAGAGCGCTCGCCTCGGCGGGAGAACACTCGTTCGTCACTGGCCTTGGTTACAGCCGTATGACCTGGAGGTCCGGCGGGGCCTGCGATGGTCTGGGCGTGCTAGTGGGGTATCGGTGGGGCCTCGCAGATGACTGGAACCTCGTGGGGTCTGCGGGATACACGGGGTTTTTGAACCCGGACAGACGCTTCGGACTGCTCAGCGCATCGGCTTTGGTCGCGTACCTGGTGGATGCGCTGACATTCGTGCCGGAGATCCGGGTCGGCATGGGGTATGTGGGGCCGGTCACGGGCGACGCGGTGAAGCACGACGTGGCCTTGATTGGCGGGGTCGGCTTGGAGTACCGCCGGGTTCGGCCTTTCGGCGTGGGGGTCGTCGCGGAGTACCGATACTTGGTCCGGAGCCGGCACGAGGTCGGGGGGCTTCTCTCCGCAATACTGTACGTTGCAAAATATTTTTGACGAAACAGGCTTGGCTGGCTTGCGAGGCAGCGCGGAGCAGTGTCTTGTCCTAAAATTGCTCCCGTGGAAGCATTCGCCCAACTCGAGCGGCTGCTGCGTGCCTTCCGGTGGTCGCTCCTCCAGGTGGCCCTGGTGGAGACGCTCGCGCTTTGTTCGCTCTGCGCCTTGCTCCTGGTCGGGGCCGCGGTCTGGGCGTGCGCGGCGTTTCCGGATGCCGGCCCTGTCCGCGCGGTCTTCTGGACCCTGGGCGGAGTCGTCGGGTTGGCCTTGTTCGCGGATGCGGGTCTCAAGGCATTCCGGCTGTTCCGCGACCCGGTGGGTGTCGTGGCAAGGCTGCGACTCGCGTATCCCGAGGTGGGCCCCGGTCTCGAGACCGTGGTCCGACTGCTTCCGGCCCTGAAAGGACGCGACTCCCCGCCGCCGTTCTCGGAGGCCCTGCTCGTTGCGGAGGCCGAGCGGAACGTGGCGAGGCTCGGGCGCCTGCCGCCCCGTCCCCCTGCGGACCTGGCGAGAACCCGCAGGCTCGTCATGGGCACCGCGGGCGTGGTCGCGGCCCTGATCGGGGTGACGGTGGCGAGACCCGCAGACGTGGCTCGGGGGGTCCGGCGGTTGACCGGCATCGAGGGTCCGCTGCTACCGGCCTGGATGTCTTTGCCCGAGGAGGAGGTGGACCTCCTGACCTATGACGTCCGGACCACGTGGATCGTGTCCCACCCGGACGGCTCCACGTCGCGGGTGCCCGCGGGGGAGGCGGCGGACATCCTGGCGCCCGCCGGGGTCGCGGTGGAGGTCAGCGGGAACCTCACGGCGCCGGCGCTCCGAGGCCATGCCATCATCGGCTGGGACGGCCAGACATTCGAGGTCCCGCTGGTTCTTGCCGCAGAGGACCGGTTCGAGTTCATCCTCCCGGAGGTCCGCGACGGGGTCTGGACAATCCGCGTGGTCACGACCGCTGGGGCCACGCTGCGCGAGAGATCCCAACGACGCATCGTGCGCATCGAGGCAAGCGCGCCGAGGGTCGCCGTGGAGCCGGAGGGGCTCGTCTTGCTCAAGCCCGGGGGCACCGCAACGATCTCGTACGAGGTGGAGTCCAGGGTCGGCGTGGCCCGGGTGGTTGCCGTGGTCCGGTTCCCGTTTGCGCCCGCCAGACCCCCAGTCCGGGTGACCCTCCGGGAACCTGCCCCAGGGGAGCACCTGGTCCGTGGCGAGATCCCGTTCGCATGGCCGGATGACCCCACGGAGTACGCAGGGCGTGCCGACCTCGAGATCGAGGCCGTGGACTGGCTGGGTCGGGGCGCAGGGGACAAAAGTCCGGGCCCCCGGGTCCGGTTCGTGCTGGACACGAGTCTGGCCAGGCGCCTGGCCGAGATCGAGGAGGCGGATGACCTGGTCGGCGCGATGGCCAGGGCCCTTGACGAGGCGGACATCGTCACCTCGAAAACGGAGGCCGCCTCGTCCCCGGCGCATCCGCCAGGCCGGTTCCGCCCTCTCGAGGCGTCTGGCGGATCGGGCGACGAGTGGTCGGCCCTGGTCGCGCGGGCCAGGAAGGCCCTGGCCACCGTGACCACCAGGCAGACCTCCGGTCGGGTATTTCACGAGGACGCGAGGGCACTCGAGTCCGCCATCCTGGAGCTCGATGCGGCGGTCCGGCGCGAATGGGCCTCGTTCTTGTTGTTGCGCCTGGCGGACCTGGAGCGGGAGGCCGCTCGGTGGCGGTCTCTTCCGGGTGGTGGAGCGAGGCCGGATTCGGCGTGGGCCCAGGATTTGAAGGAATCCCTGTTGCGGGCAAGCCAGACCCTCGCGGTGCTGCAAGGTCTGGAACAGCGTGGACTGCGGCGGGCAGAACCAGCCTCGACCGGCCCTGTGACGGCCTATCGGCGGGCCGAGGCCGGTACGAAGGCCCGCGAGGCCGTGGCGGCGGCCCTAGATTTTGTGTCGTCCGGGTCCGACAAGACGAGGCTCGCGGAGGTGCTGAGGCGATGTTTCGATGCCGTAGCCCGGGTCGGCCAGGTGTACCGGGGGTCCCTGTCCCGGGTGGAGCGGGTCGCGTTCCGGGAGATCGTCGTCTCGCCCGAGGTCTCCATGGCCGTGAAACGGGTGATCGAGGCCCAGCGGGAGGTGCATGACCGGACCGCGCAGATGGCGTTCGAGTGGAAACAGCGTGCGGAGGCGACGGCCTCGGGGCCCGCGCCAGACGGCAGGGAGATGACGTCCTGGGTGGAAGAGGCGGAGCGCCGGCTCGCACGGGTCCCGGTGGAACGGCTTGGACCCCGCGACGCAGCGGAGGTCGTCAGGGCCCGCGAGGACCTCAAGGCGATCTCGGACCTGATCGATGCGCCCGACTTCGTCTCCGCACTGGAGCAGGCGCGCGCCCTGCTCGACCGGGTGACGAGGTTGGCGGCCGACCTGGGTGACGAGGGGGACTGGCTGGCCGAGGAGAGACCGGAAGAGGCGTCGCTGCTCTCCGGGGCCGCACGGAACCTGCGGCAGGCGGCCCGCCCCCTCCGGGAGTTGACAAAAGTCCTGGCCGCGTGGAAGGCGCGCGCGGAGGCACCGCCAACCCCGGCCATGCGGGCCGAGGCCGCAGAGGTTGTCGAGGGACAGAATCGGGTGATCTCGGCCCTGGACAAGGCGGTGGAGCCCCTGGGTTCCCGCTCGGGGGCCTGGGCAGAGGAGGTGGTGGGCATGGCCACCTCCGCCCGCCGGAACATGACCGAGGCCGCGGCCAGGCTCTCGGAGGCACGACCTTGGGCCGCCGAGGTCCACCAGCGCCAGGCGGTTCAGGACCTCTTGCGGCTGAAGCGCGCCCTGGACCGCGGGCCGTTCGAGACCGGGCGCAGACCGGCGAGGGAAGAGGACCCCGTCCCCGTGACGGTCCCGGTCCGTCCGGGCCCGCCAGCGGACGAACTGCGCGAGGAGATAAGACGCTACCAGGGCGAACCGCCCATACCGGGGACGGAAGAGCTCGTCCGGTCGTACTACCAGTCACTGTTCAAGTGAGGTCGCCTCTCCACCAGGCGCACCCCTGTCCTCGCCCGTGGTTGTGTGCCTGACGCCCCCTGCCCGAGGAGACCCCTTCTCACCATCATGCGCCGCGTTGCCGAGGGCAGTGCCCGCGGAAGCCAGCCGCCAGGGGCCGGCGGCTCCATGGTCGGGTGGCGGGCGCACAAGACGACACCGCTCCTTTCGACCCCATCCCAACGGGAGTGCCTCAGGGGAGACTGCCGCCAGAAGACACCTTTGGCGGTCGGTACGGGACGGGGATCCCGACCTGGGTCAGGACGGACTCGGGCCAGGTGAGGACGGACCTCGATGCGAGCACCTCCGTGCCTCGGTAGAAGGTCAGGACCAGGGGACCCGGCGGGCAGTTCGCCACGAAAAAGACCCCCTGGGACTGCGTCTCGTTGAGGTCGGTTTTGGGCAAGGGTATCCCGTCCGAGAGGTACGCGACCGTGCCCGCAGATGCCTCGACGCGGACACCGGCGAGGGGGACCTGCGTGTCGCGGTCGTAGACCGACCCCTGGACGTAGCCTAGGCGCTCATCCTGACCGAGGACCTGCCGCGGGATGGCGTAGAGGCTAGCGTCGAGCATCCGCAGGCGCATGGTCGTCCAGTGCTCGTCGAGCCTCCGGTCGAACTGGCGGACCGTGGGAAGGCCCTCCCGGACGAGTTCCACGTAACCGTCGGTTCCACCGGGTGGCACGGGCACTGCGAGGACGAACGCGCCCCGCTCGTCCGAGACCGTCTCGGCCAGGCGTGCCTGGGTCATGTCGCGAACCGTGATGGTGACGTGGGGCAAAGGCTCCCCGTAATCTGGGTCGGTTGGGGTCATCAGCCGGGTGAGCCCGGCTAGGAGCACGTAGGGGCCTTCCACCTCGGCCACGAAGCCGTCCACAGCCGGGTAGTCGAGCCCTCCCTGCTCCGCGTCCGCGCTCCCACCAGAAAAGAACGGACCGAGGTCATCGCGGGGACGGGCGTTCTCTGCGCATCCGAGCCCCAGCGTCCCGAGCAGCAGGGCGAGCGAGAGCCGGGCCGAGTCCATCCCTTCAATCGAGGTCAGAGGATTCCGCCTCGCGCTCGCGTCGCCGGCGCAGACCCTTTGCGAGGCGTGCCAGGTACCAGAAGGGGCCAGTCGCCACATAGGCGGCCGCGACTGCGAACAGCACCCCGCTCGTCCGGGTCCTGGCCGCGACCCAGATGACCCCGGCGACCGCCAAGGTGACGGCCAGGCGGTTCCACAAGCCCCACCGGACCTCCTTGAAACTCGGGTAACGCAGCGTGCTGACCATGGCGAACGAGAGCGCTGGCATGGACGCAACCACAGCAGCCAGCCGCGCGGCGGGCGACCACTGAAGGTCCACCGCGACCCAAACGACGAGGGCCAAGAACCCGGCCGCTGCCGGGATCGGCAGGCCAGTGAACGACGAGGCAGGTTTGCGCGAGTCGAGCGTCATCACGTTGAAGCGGGCCAGGCGCAAGGCACCGCAGGCCACGAACACAAAGGCGAGCAAAGCGGCGAGCATCCCGTCCCACGTCTCGACGTCCCGAAGCACGAAGGCGTAAGCGAGGACAGCCGGGGCCATCCCGAACGAGACGACATCCGCGAGCGAGTCCAGCTGGATCCCGAACCGGGTGGCGGTGCGGGTCAAGCGGGCGACCCTGCCGTCCAGGGAGTCCGCGACCACGGCCACGAGGATCGCGACCGCGGCTCGCCGAAACCCCTCGTCCGTCCCCTCGAGGCACGCGATCACCGCAAGCAATCCAAAGAAGATGCTCGCAAGCGTGAACAGGTTCGGAAGGATGTATTTCCCCTTGCGGATGTTCACGGGCGGGATCCTACCACATGTCCTAAAATGCGCTCGGAGGTACAAGGGTACTTCCAGGCGCGCTTGACCGACAAAATGTCGAGGGCGCGCATGAACTCCTACGTGAGATGGTCTGTCAGTTCGCAAAGCGTCACCCCGCGCCGCTCGGACTCAGCGATGGTGTGGTCATCCAGGTCCGTGATGTTCATGACGTGGCGCACCTCGAGTCCCTGCACCTCGAGGTGACGACGCAGCACGTCCGTGACCACGACCCCGCGCAGAGCGCCGAGGGTGGGCTCCGCGTGCACCGTCGCCCCGCAGGTGTACATCGTGACGCCCCCGGGCTGGAGGGGCTGGAAGGGCATCCGGGCGCGCGCGGCGGTGTTGTTGAGCTCTAGGCGGAGCTCGCGCTGCCTGGACACCGGCACCACGGCCTGAAAGAGCGTCGTGCTCAGATAGCGCTCGCCCCCGTCGGGTAGGAGCACCACCACGACGCCCTTCTTCAAGCCCTTTGCCTTTTCGAGCGCCACATGCATGCCCGCGCCCGACGACATCCCGACGAACAGGCCCTCCTCGCGCGCGAGCACTCGGGCCATCTCGTGGGCGTCCTCGTCGCTCCCATTGACCTTCTCGTTCAGGCGCGAGCGGTAGAAGATGTCGGGATGATAAGCCTCCTTCAGGGTCTAAAGCCCCTGGACCTTGTGCCCGAGGTACGGCTCGACCCCGATCACACCGATGTTCGGGTTGAACTCCTTGAGAGGGCCGAGCGGCCCATCAGGGCGCCGATCGTGCCCAGGTGGGCCGGCGTCAGGAGGAACTCCGCTCCCCAAGCAGCGAGAAACTGGCGTCGCTCCTGGCTGGCTGCTTGGCTCGCAGGCGGTGGCGGATGTGGGCCCAGGCGATGCGCGCGATGAGCGCCCTCGACAGCACACCCTCCCGCCGCAGCACGCCCGCGCAGTGAAACGCGGTGGAGCCACGGACCAGGGTGTGGTCCGCATCGAAGAAAGCGATGCCCACGCACGCCAGGATACCCCGTTTGCTTGGGACAGGAGCGACGGGGATCAGCGCGGATCGAGTCCGCGAGCCTCAGGGACCCCTTTTGACATCCCACTGCACCAGGAGGTCGGGACCCACCCGCCGGGCGGAACGAAGTGCGAACCGAGGCGCCTCGGACAAGGTACGGTGGCCCATATCCCCAAAAAGTGGCAAAGCCTCCGGGTCCCCGAGGGCGAGCGGTGCGTAGAACACGAGCAGGCGGTCCACGAGGCCCGCGCGGACGAGCGAGGCAGCCAAGGTCGCCCCTCCCTCGACCAGGACGTTCTGACACGGGCGCTGCCCGAGCGAACGCATCAGGTCCGGCAAAGAGACGCCCCCCTCATGCTCCGGAAGGATGAGGACCTCGACGCCCTGTTCGCGCAACGACGCAAGCCGCTCCTCGGGGGCGTTGTCCGTGCAGGCGAGGACGGTCGGTACCTCGCGCGCGGTCCGTACCAGACGCGAATCCAGAGGCAGGCGGGCAGCCTCGTCTACCACGACTCGGATGGGTATTCGCGGCGGACGGCGGACGAGCGTGGGCATCAAGAGCGGGTCGTCCGCGAGGGCTGTGTTGGCTCCGACGAGTACCGCGTCCGACACGGAGCGCAATCGGTGTGCGGCGCGTCGGGCGAGCTCCGAGGTGATCCAACGGGAGCGACCGTCCCGCTGGGCGATGCGCCCGTCCAGGGTCGAGGCCATCTTGAGGGTGACGAAGGGCAATCCGGTGGTGACCCAACGGAAAAAGGGGGCATTCAGACGACGCGCCTCGGCCTCGAGCAGGCCCATTTCCACCGGAATTCCGTGGCGACGCAAGGTCTCGATCCCGCGACCCGAGACCAGCGGGTTGGGGTCCTCGATTGCGACAAAGACCTGCCGCACGCCGGAATCGAGCAAGGCCCGCGTGCAAGGCGGTGTCCGTCCGTGGTGGCAACAGGGCTCGAGATTCACGTACAAGTCGCAACCCTCGGCGCGAAAACCCACGCGGCGCAAGGCCACGACCTCGGCATGATCGTCGCCGACCGCACGGTGGTACCCGGTCGTAACGACACGTCCGTCGCGCACCAGGACGGCGCCGACCATGGGGTTGGGGCTCACGCGCCCCTCCCCACGACGCGCAAGGCGCAGGGCCAGCCGCATGAAATCTTCGGGCGTCGGGGTCGGATCGATCGTCCGGCTCCTCATTGCAAGGAATCCTTGGGTGGCGGGGCGGGCTTGCGGGTGCGCCGGCGCTTGGGGAGGAGGGCGCGGATCTCCTCCTCGAAGGCGGTGATATCCGTGAAGCGGCGATAGACGCTCGCGAAACGGACGTATGCCACCGGGTCGCGCTCGCGGAGGAAGGCCATCACCTGCTCCCCGATCCAGCGCGACTCGACTTCGTGGGCTCCGCTGTCCTGGATGCGCGCAACCAAAGAGTCCACGAAGGCCTCGATGTCCTGAACCGGGATGGGCGTCTTCTCGCACGCCCGGATCATCCCCTCGACAACCTTGGACCGTCGGAACTCCTCGCGTCGGCCGTCCTTTTTGACGACCACAGGGACGAACTCCTCGCGGCGCTCCCACGTCGTGAAACGGCGGCGGCACTGGGGGCACTCGCGGCGCCTGCGGACCGAGGCCCCGTCCGGCGAGACGCGCGAGTCCACTACCCGGCTGTCCAGGTCACCGCAGAAGGGGCACTTCACGGCGTCACCGTCCGGCTCGCTCGATCTCCGCGATCTGGTCCAGACGTGCCTGGTGTCGCGGCTCGAAGGACGCGCCGAGGTAGGCCTCGACCACCTCCCGCGCCAACTCGGGCGCCATCAGACGCCCGCCGAGCGCGAGGACGTTCGCATCATTGTGCGCCCTGGCCAGGCGCGCTGTCGTCACATCGTGGACCACCGCGGCCCGGACCCCGTGGACCTTGTTCGCCGCAATCGCCATGCCCAGGCCGGTCCCGCAGACGAGGATACCCACGTCTGCCTTCCCGGAGGCCACGGCCCCGGCCACGGCCCGCGCATAGACCGGGTAGTCCACCGGTGGAGCGGGGCCATCGGTCCCGAAGTCGAGGACCTCGTACCCGCGTGAGCGCAGGTGCTCGACCAGGGCTGCCTTGACCGAAAACCCCGCGTGGTCCGCACCGATCGCGATGATGATCGGGGGGGCTGGGAAAGGCGTGCTATCCATCGCCGTTCCCGTCTTCGGGCCGCCCGACGCGGCCCGCGCAAAAACTTGATCAGGTGGCCTCGGCCGCCTTTTTCGGAACTAGCACGACCCGGTCCTTGTAGAACCCACAGGCCGGGCAGACACGATGGGGCAGCCTCGGGGCGCCGCACTTCGAGCACGTGACCAGCGACTTCAATGCCACGCGGTCATGGGTGGCCCGTCGGGAGTCCCGCTTGGATTTCGATTTCTTCTTCTTGGGGACGGGCATGGTCTCACCTCGTCGGTTTCAGGTCCTTCAGGGGCGCCCAGCGCGGGTCCACCACATCCGCCTCGCACGAGCACGTGCCTTGGTTGAGGTTCTGGCCGCACCGTGGGCACAGGCCCCTGCAAGCCTCGTCGCACAAGGGGAACCAGGGCATCGAGAGCACGAACTCCTCGGCCACAATGGGTTCGACCTCGATCTCGTGGCCATCGTAAAAGGTAAACTCGGCCTCGCCCAAGTCCTGAAGGTCAGCGGGGAGGGCCGTGTGGTGCGAGCGGGCCACAAAGACGTGCGAAAAGGCGTGGTCCACGATGCGAACCGCCTCGGCAGCGCACCGGCTGCACACGTAGCGAAGCGACCCCGTAAGCCTGCCATGAACCACCACGTTGCGGCCGCGCCGCGTGAGGGAGACCATCAGGACAATCGGGTGCCCGTCCTGGTGAAACGGGGGACCCAGGAGGGGTTCCACCCACTCGGAAGGCATCTCCTGCGTCCACTCGAGACCCCCCTCGGGGATCTCCTCGACCAGAAACGTAAGCACCGTCCGCGTTCCACTCGCAGCCACGGCCAGGGCCCTTCCCCGGCGCGAAGGGCTTGAACTTTACCCGCCGATCCGCGCGAAGTCAAGGCGAATTTCGTGCCGAGCAAACCGCGCTGTTGGGGGGCGTACAGGCAGCCCGGGCGAGCGAAGCGAGCCTTCCAAGTGCGCCGGGTCGTCGGCGCCTCGTTCAGGGAAGGCGGTGTCAAGACAACGCACTCCAGGGGTGCCTGCCGGCGCCATCCAGCAGCGAAACGCTTCCCCAAAGTCTCCAATCCAACCATGCCCCGCGATCCCGCGTCGCACCAGCGAGTTACCGCCAAATCTATTCGTACAGAAAGCGTTGGGGTGAAAATCCGCCTTCCGACGGTCTCGCCGCTCCTTGGACCGCTTCACAGCGTGCGTTCCTGGGGTAAAAGAGTTCCAACCCCCGTCGCTCGCGAGCCTCCAGAGTGGACTTCCTAACAGCGCGGTTTGCTTCGTGCCGAAATGGATCAGGCACCTCGCATGCCGTTGTCGGGCTGATCAGGGTTGGACGATAGGGCGAGGCGGCTCGCGCTGTTGACTTCGCAGTCGGGTTCCGGTAGGTAGCCGGCGCGGACCTGGTCCACGGCCTCGCAGTCTGGAGGTGCGCGGTGGATTCCTACGAGTGCATCACCTGCGGCTACGTGTACGACCCCAAAGAAGGGGACCCCCAGGCCGGAATCCCACCCGGGACCCGGTTCGAGGACCTCCCCGAAGACTGGGTGTGCCCGGTCTGCGGGGCGAGCCGTGACATGTTCGAGAGGATCGAACGCGGCGGGGACCGGTGACACGGTGTCGAGGGATTGCATCATCGTCGGGTCCGGGCCAGCAGGGGTCGAGGCTGCGGCAGCCCTGCGGGCCCGGGACCCCGAGTGCCGGATTCGCCTCGTGGGGGCCGAGGCCTATCCCTTTTACGCCCGCATCCGCCTTGGGGAGGTCGTGGCCGGCCGGGTCGAGCCGGAGCGGCTCACCCTGAAAGGTCCCGAGTGGTACCGCGACCGGCGGGTGGAACTCGAGCTCGGGGTTCGGGCCGAGGTTTTGGACCTTGAGGCTGCGCGCGTGCGGCTATCGTCCGGGGAATCGGCGCCTTACGACGCGCTGCTCATCGCCACAGGTGCCGTGCCGTTCGTCCCCCCGATCCCCGGCGCGGACCTCCCAGGGGTCATGACCCTGCGGGACCTCGCGGGGGCCTTGGCGTTGCGCCAGAGGGCTTTGGCCTCTTCGCAAGCGGTCGTCCTGGGAGGCGGTCTGCTCGGGATCGAGGCTGCGGCCTCGTTGCGGCAGGTGGGACTCGCGGTCGTGGTGGTCGAGGCTGCGCCGTGGCTGCTCCCCCGCCAACTGGACCGCGAGGGCGCCTCGGTGGTGCAGAAGGCCCTGGAGGCGCGCGGCTTGTCGTTTCGGATCGGGGCGAAGGTCCAGGCGATCACGGGAGGCGATCGCGTGGAGGGGGTCGCGCTCGAATCCGGCGAGAACCTCCCCGCTGACCTGGTCCTGGTCGCCGCGGGCGTGCGGCCCGAGGTGTCGCTCGCGAGAGAGGCCGGGATTCACGTGGAGAGGGGCATCGTGGTCAACGACCGGCTCGAGACCTCGGCCCCCGGCGTCTTCGCTGCCGGGGACTGCGCGGAGCATCGGGGTCGTCTCTACGGATTTTGGCCAGCAGCAGAGGCCCAGGGTAGGGCCGCGGGCGCGGCCATGGCCGGGGAGGACCCGCAGTACCGGGGTACGGTGCCGTCGTCCACGTTGAAGGTGGTGGACATCCCGGTCCTGTCGGTCGGCGAGGTGGACCCAGAGGGGACCCTGGAGTCGGAGGTGCGCATCGGCGAAGGCCGCTACCGGAGGCTCGTGCGGGACCGCGAGGGGCGGCTCGTCGGTGCGATCTTGGTTGGGGACTTGACAGAGAGACGGGCCATCATGAGGGCCGTGGAGGCAGGCACCTCCTATCCGGCCCGTCCAGAGGAGGCGAGATGAGTCGCGATGTCTCTCGGGCACTCAGGATGTTGAAGACCGCCCTCGAAATGGAGGAACGGGGATTTGCCTTCTATCGGCAGGCAACCGAGACCTGCCGGAGCGAGGCGGCACGAGAGGTGTTCCGGACACTTCAGATGGACGAGTCCGTCCACATGAAGCGAATCCGGGCCATCTTCTCGTCGCTGGAGGAGCGTGGGGATTTCGGGGAGGAGTGGTGGTCCATCCAGGTGGAACACGCGGCCCTGGACGAGATGTTCCGTGACGTCGCGAGGAGGCACGGCGAGGCGGTTCGCGCGGCCCAGGAGGACGTCGAGGCCCTGGAGGTCGGCGTCGATTTCGAGGCGCGCTCGGTCCGGTTTTACGAGGAGCGCCTGTCCGAGGCGACCGATGCGGTCGAGAAGCGGTTCATCGAGGCGATGCTTGGCGAGGAGCGGAGCCACCATCAGGCCCTTCAGGACACGAAACTCTACCTGACAGACCCCGCGGCCTGGTTCGCGGCGAACGAGGGGGCTCACGTGGATGGGGGCTAGGGACGCCTTTTGTTGCCTCGGGGGACGAATGGATGTTGCGCAAAGAGGAGTCATGCTCATGAGCATCGAACAGGCACTGAACACGGCCATCCGGCTCTGGTCAGTGCGGAACTCGACGCGGTTCATGGCCTCGGATTCTGGTTTGACGTCCGCGAGTTCGACCTCGAGACGGGTTGACACCTCGTTTTGCCCCCATCAGGCATGAGGCCGCAACTCATCGCAGGTTGACGACGGCTGACAACAACCTGACAAAAGCACCTTGACACCCCGAAAACGCCGATGCTAGAAGCGGGCGCCTTTTGGGGGCTGATGCGCCACGGGCCGTCAGTCGGTGAGTTTCTGGGGGCGAGTGTGATGGACACTCCGGTGGTGCTCAGGGCCGGCCTGATTGACCTCGACGCCACGTACTTCGTGCAACTGGCGCTGTTCCTGCTGCTGTACGCGGTCCTGCGGACGGTTTTCTTCGGCCCGTACACGCAGTTCTTACGCAAGCGCGACGAGGCGACGGAGGGCCTGCGGCGGCGGGCACGGGAACTTCAAGAGCAAATCCGGGCGCTCGAGGCGGACATCGAGGGGCGCCTTGCGGCTGCACGGGCCGAGGCGCTCCAGGTGCGACGACGGCTCGCAGAAGAGGGGGGGAGGCTGCGCTCCGAGATTGTGGCGCGCGAGCGCGCGCGCATGCAGGCCGAGCTCGAGCGACACATCGCCGCCATCGAGGAGGAGAAGCGGCGATTCCTTGAACGGGCCGACGAGGTGGCGGACTCACTGGCGAGCCTCATCGAGGCGCAGGCCAGGGCAGTGGAGCGGGGGGGCCCATGAAGAACCTGACGGGATGGCAAAAGGCGCTGCTCGCGCTCCTCGTGGCCGCCGGGCTCGGGCTTCTGGTCTATCCGGCTCCGGAGCCAGGCTTCCACGGATTTCATCCCCGCATTCAGGGGCTCTACATCGTGGCATTCCTGCTGGTGGCCCTGCCCTTGTTGTGGGTCGTGGGGCCAAGGCTGCGCCAGTATCTGGAATCTCGCTACGAGGCCATCCGGACCGAGGTGGAGGAGGCGAAGCGGCAGTTCTCGGAAGCGGAGGCCCGGCTGAAGGAGACGCAGGCCCGGCTGGAGAACCTCACGCGAGAGGTGGAGGCCCTGATGGCGGAGTTCCGCGCCCTGGGCGAGAGGGAGCGCGATGCCCTGGCCCACGAGGGCGCGATTCTGTCCGAGAAGATCCGGGCCGAAACGGACTTTGCGATGAGTCAGGCCGTGAAGGTTGCGAGGCAGGAGATCCGCGCGATCTTGGTGGACCGGGCGCTGGAGACCGCGCGGCGGCGGTTGCAGGGCCAGCAGACGGCCCGGATGCCCGACCCCCTGGTGGATCGGTTCGCGCGCGAGGTGGCGAGGGGGGCGGCGGACGGTGCGACCTGACCGAGGAGGCGACACCCCGTGAGGATCATCGGCACGGCGGCCAGACGATACGCGGCGGCTTTCTTGGACGTGGCGCGCGAGAGGGCACAGGAGGGGCGATGTCTGGCGGACCTGAGGGCCTTCCAGCGCGAGATGGAGCGCCACGAGGGCCTGCGCGAGGTCCTGACAAGCCCTACGGTGTCTGCAGACGCGGCTGCGCGCGTCGTGACGGAGGCCGCGAAACGCATGAGGCTCGGGGACCTGACGGTCGCATTTCTGGCCCTGCTCGCATCGAGACGGCGGCTTGCAAGGCTTTCCGAGGTGGCGGACGCCTACGAGGCGGAACAGGAGCGACGTGCCGGCCGGGAGCGGGGGGAGATGGTCTCGGCCGCACCCCTGACCGAACTCCAAGCGACCAAGGTGCGGGCCGCGGTGGCGAAGGCGATTGGCCGAGATGTGGTGCTTCAGTCCCGAACGGACCCCGGCCTGCTGGGTGGGTTGCGGGTCACGGTGGGGGATCGGGTGTTTGACCTGTCCATTGTGACCTGGCTCGAAACTCTTCGGACCCATTTGACGACAAACAGGTAGGGAAGGCCATGGAACTGCGCATCGAGGAAGTGACCGAGATCTTGAAGCGGGAGATCCGGGAGTACGGGCGCAAGGTCGAGGTGCGCGAGAAGGGCACCGTGATCACCGTCGGGGACGGGATCGCCCGCGTCTATGGGCTGTCCGGCGCCATGGCAGGGGAGTTGCTCAACTTCCCGCACGGCGTAAAGGGGCTGGTGCTGAACCTCGAGGAGAACAACGTGGGCGTCGCCCTGTTTGGCGACGCCGTCAAGATCCGCGAGGGCGACGAGTGTGAGCGCACTGGGCGCATCGCGGAGGTCCCGGTCGGCAAGGCGATTGTCGGGCGGGTGGTGAACGCCCTGGGCGAGCCCATTGACGGACAGGGGCCCATCGAGGCCTCGGAGACTCGTCGCATCGAGATCAAGGCCCCGGGGATCGTGGTGCGCCAGCCCGTGCGCGAGCCGCTCCAGACCGGGCTAAAGGCCATTGACGCGATGACGCCCATCGGGCGCGGTCAGCGCGAGCTCATCATCGGAGACCGCCAGACCGGAAAGACCGCGCTCGCGGTGGACACCATCATCAATCAGAAGGAGACCCACAAGACGGACAAGCCGGTCTTTTGCATCTATGTGGCCATCGGCCAGAAGCAGTCCACGGTCGCCCAGGTCGTGGACAAACTCCGGCAGTACGGTGCAATGGAATACACGACCGTGGTTTGCGCGACCGCCTCGGAGATGGCCCCGATGCAGTACATCGCCCCGTACGCGGGCTGCACGATGGGCGAGTACTTCCGGGACAACGGGGGACACGCGCTGGTCATCTACGACGACCTCTCCAAGCACGCGGTGGCCTACCGCCAGTTGTCGCTGCTCTTGCGCCGTCCGCCGGGGCGCGAGGCATACCCTGGCGACGTCTTCTATCTGCACTCGCGCCTCCTGGAGCGGGCCGCGAAGATGAGCGACGCACGGGGCGGCGGATCCCTGACCGCGATCCCAATCATCGAGACCCAGGCCGGCGACGTCTCCGCCTACATCCCGACGAACGTCATCTCGATTACGGACGGCCAGATCTACCTGGAGACGGACCTCTTCTATAAGGGCATCCGGCCCGCCATCAACGCAGGCCTATCGGTGTCCCGCGTGGGCGGTGCCGCGCAGATCAAGGCGATGAAAAAGGTCGCGGGGATGCTGCGGTTGGAACTGGCGCAGTACCGGGAACTCGCGGCCTTCGCCCAGTTCGCCACGGACCTCGACAAGGCCACGCGCCGGCAACTGGAAAAGGGTGCGCGCCTTGTGGAATTGCTGAAGCAGCCGCAGTACAAGCCCTTGCCGGTCGAGAAGCAGGTCCTGATCATCTTCTGTGGGACCGCGGAGGAGGGATTCCTGATGGAGTACCCGGTATCGGCCATGGGGCGCTTCGAGGCGGAACTGTTTGAATTCATGGATTCCAAGCACCCGGATCTCCTGGCCGAGATCCGCGAGAAGAAGGACATTTCCGACGACCTGCGAAAACGGCTTGTCGCGGCCATCCAGGAGTTCAAGGGGTTCTTCAAGGTCTAAAAGGCGTCTCGTGGGTGCGCGGGAAGTCCGCGCCGCAGGTGGACGATGGCAACGCTCAAGCAGATCCGTCGCCGGATCGCAAGCACGCGCAGCACCCAGAAGATCACGCGCGCCATGAAACTGGTCGCGGCGGCGAAACTGCGCCGGGCCCAGAGCAACATGGAGCGGGCCAAACCTTACGCAGCCCGCATTCGGGACGTTATCTTCGACCTGGCGCAGCACACCGAGCGGGAATCGCACCCGCTCCTCGCGGTCCGCGAGGAGAAGAAGGCCCTGCTGGTCGTGATCACGTCGGACCGCGGACTGTGCGGGGCGTTCAACTCGAACATCCTGCGCAGGGCCGAGCGCTACCTGCGCTCGCGGGAGGGGGGGCACGAGGAGGTGTCCCTGGCCCTGATCGGGCGCAAGGGCCGCGACTATTTCCGACGCCGCACCTACCCGATCCGGCGCGAGTACATGGAGGTCTTGACCGCCCCGTCCCTGGAGCGCGCCTCGGAGATCGGTCAGGAGATCATCGCGGAATATGTGGATGGCGGGCTCGACGCGGTGTACGTCGTGTACAACGAGTTCAAGTCCGCCGCGGCCCAGCAAGTCGTGGTCGAGCGGCTCTTGCCCATTGTGCCCGAATCGGACTGGGCGTTGCATGGGGTGGGAGCGGATGCCGCGGATTTCGAGTACGAGCCCTCGCGGCGGGCCATCCTGGATGCGGTCTTGCCGCTGTACGTGAATGTGCGCCTGTACTTCGCGGTGCTCGAGTCGCTTGCGGCAGAGATGGGCGCGCGCATGACCGCGATGGAGAACGCGACGGCGAACGCGGGGGAACTCATCCGCGTGCTGACCCTTCAGTACAACAAGGCCCGCCAGGCCGCGATTACTAAGGAGATGCTCGAGATCGTGGGCGGGGCCGAGGCGATGAAATGAGGCGAGCGATGTGGACAGAGGAGGCCGCATGGAGCAGATAGCCAACTATGGCGTCGTCACTCAGGTGATCGGTCCGGTCGTGGACGTGAAGTTCCCGCCGGGCCGACTGCCCGAAATTTATACCGCGCTGCGCGTGACCAACCCGGCTATCAACGACAAGGAGTGGAACCTGGTCCTCGAGGTCGCCCAGCACATCGGGGAGTCCACGGTGCGCACCATCGCCATGGACTCCACAGACGGGTTGGTCCGGGGGATGAAGGTGCTCGATACCGGCAAGCCGATCATGGTCCCGGTGGGCAAGGCCACGCTCGGTCGCATCCTCAACGTGGTCGGTGAACCCGTGGATGAGGGCCCGCCCATTGAGGCCGAGAAGTTCTACCCCATCCACCGGGAGCCCCCGTCGTTTCTGGACCAGGATGTCACAATCCAGATCATGGAGACGGGCGTCAAGGTCATTGACCTGCTCGAGCCCTACCCGCGCGGCGGCAAGGTCGGCCTGTTCGGAGGGGCCGGTGTGGGCAAGACCGTCATCATCATGGAGTTGATCCACAACATCGCCATGCACCACGGCGGCGTGTCCGTGTTCGGCGGGGTAGGCGAGCGCACCCGCGAGGGCAACGATTTGTGGCTCGAGATGAAGGAGTCCGGGGTCATTGACCGGTGCGCCCTGATCTACGGGCAGATGAACGAGCCGCCCGGCGCGCGCGCCCGCGTGGGCCTGACGGCCCTGACCGTTGCGGAGTACTTCCGCGACGAGGAGGGGCAGGATGTGCTCCTCTTCATTGACAACATCTTCCGGTTTACGCAGGCCGGCTCCGAGGTCTCGGCCACCCTGGGCCGCATCCCGAGCGCGGTCGGGTACCAGCCGACCCTGTCCTTCGACTTGGGCGAGTTGCAGGAGCGCATCACCTCGACCAAGAAGGGGTCCATCACCTCGGTGCAGGCGATCTATGTGCCTGCGGACGACCTGACCGACCCGGCCCCGGCCACGACCTTCTCGCACCTGGACGCGACCACGGTCCTCTCGCGCCAAATCGCGGAATTGGGGATTTACCCGGCGGTGGACCCGCTGGATTCGACCTCGCGCATCCTCGATCCCCTCATTGTTGGCGAGGAGCACTACCGCGTGGCGCGCGAGGTCCAGCGCGTGCTCCAGGAGTACAAGGACCTCCAGGACATCATCGCGATCCTGGGCATGGACGAGTTGAGCGAGGACCAGAAACTGACCGTGGCGCGGGCCCGCAAGATTCAGCGCTTCCTCTCCCAGCCGTTCTTTGTAGCCGAGCAGTTCACGGGGACCCCAGGCAGGTACGTCAAGGTCCAGGACACGGTGCGCGGCTTCAAGGAGATCCTCGAGGGTGTGCACGACGAACTGCCCGAGCAGGCGTTCTACATGGTTGGGACCATCGAGGAGGCGGTCGAGAAGGGCCGCAAGATCCTGGAGCAATCACGCTAGGACGTGCCGATGAAACTCGACGTGGTGACGCCTGAAGGGGCCAAGGTCCGGGGGGAGGAGGTCTCGGAGGTGACGCTGCCCGGACTCTTGGGAGAGATGGGCATCCTGCCGGGCCACGTGGCCATGATGGCCGCGCTCGGGACGGGTCCGATGCGCGTGCACACCGCGAAGGGCGTCTTCGTGTACGCCGTCTCCGGTGGCTACGTCGAGGTCCTTGGGGACGTCGTCCGTGTCCTGACCGAGACATGCGAGCGGGCCGACGAGGTGGACGTGGAGCGCGCTCGAGCCAAACTTGCCGAGGCCGCCCAGCGCCTCGCCGGCCTCTCCCCCGCGGACGGCGAGACCTACCGGGTTGCCCTCCTGTCCGTGAAGAAGGCCGAGACGCGCCTGACCGTGGCGGAAACGGGCAGCCATCAGGCGTGATTCTGCCCGCGCCAGGGCCGGCTGCCGGGACTGCGCGGGTCACAAGAGAAACTTGGGGGTGGGTTTCCAGAGCCACGGGCGTCCAACCCGTGTGCCCTTCTCGGGGGCTCGGCCTTCATCGCTCGTGCCGCCGACTGGCGCCGCGAAGACGAAAAAAAGCCAAAGGTCTCTTTGCTTTCTGCCTTCGCGTAGCCAGGGCGACCCTCGCTCTGGCCTTGGGGCTCCACTTTGGTCCCCGAGGACCAGGGTCGAGTGTTTGAGAACGCCGGACGAAGAGCGCCGCTGGCCGCAGGGCCTTGCCGTGCGGCTTACGCCAGTTCGAAGAGCCCAGCCGCGCCCATTCCACCGCCGATGCACATCGAGACCACCCCGTAGCGGTGGTTTTTCCGCATCATCTCGTACAAAATCTGGACGGCCAGTTTGGCGCCCGTGCACCCCAAGGGGTGGCCGAGGGCGATGGCCCCGCCGTTGACGTTGACGCGCGCAGGGTCCAGGCCCACGGTCCGCCCGAGTTCCTGCACGCAGTACAAGGCCTGGCACGCGAAGGCCTCATTGATCTCGTACACGCCGATGTCCGCGGCTTGAAGCCCGGTCTTCCGGAGCAGTTTCGGAATGGCCTCGGTCGGCCCGATCCCCATGATCTCGGGGGGGACCCCCGCGACCTGATAGTTCACGAACCGGGCCAATGGCTTCACGCCAAACCGTTTCACGGCCTCCTCGCTCATGACCACGACTGCCGCGGCACCGTCGTTGATGGGCGACGAGTTCCCCGCCGTGACAAGCCCGTCCTTCTTGAACACAGGCTTCAGTTTCGCAAGGGCCTCCAGGGTCGTGTCCCGACGCGGACACTCGTCCACATCGAAGACCTTCTTCTCGCCGGTCGCGTAGTCCCTCACCTCGACCGGGACGATCTCGTCCTTGAACAGGCCCGCATCCTGGGCCCGAATGGCCTTCATGTGGCTGTGGTAGGCGAACTCGTCCGCGGCCTGGCGACTAATCCCAAAGCGCTCCGCGAGGATCTCCGCGGTGTTGCCCATGGGAGTGAACACCTCGGGATTGACGTCCATCAGGTCCGGGTCAGGCAGGAGGTTGTAGCCCCCCATCGGGACCTGGGACATGCACTCGACGCCCCCGGCCACGATGACGTCGCTCCATCCACACAGGATGTTCTGCGCTGCGAGCGCAATCGCCTGCAACCCGGATGAGCAAAACCGGTTAATGGTCATGGCGGGGACCGTACAGGGCAACCCCGCCTTGAACCCAATGATACGCGAGATGTTCATGCCCTGGGTCCCCTCGGGCATGGCGCACCCGAAGATGATGTCGTCCACGTCCTCGGGCTTAAGGCCGGGCACCCGGGCCACAACCTCCCTTGTCACCACGGCTCCCAGGTACTCGGGCCGGGCGTTCTTGAGGGTCCCTTTCACGGCCCGGCCCACTGCGGTTCGGCATCCGGAAACGATGTAAGCGGTCTTCATGGGCGCGACCTCCTTTTAGTTGCGCAGCGGCTTGCCCGTCTTGAGCAGGGCCTCCATGCGCGCCTGGCTCTTCTCCATCCCGCACAGGGACAGGAATCCCTCGCACTCGAGGTCGAGGATGCGCTCCTCCGTGACCTTGGTGTTGGGCTCGATGTCGCCCCCGCACAGGACCCACGCGATCTTCTCGGCGCAGACCTTGTCGTGCTCGGTGATGTAGCCTCCGAGCCCGAATGAGTACAGCCCGAGTTTCAGCAAAGCAAACCCGTCTCGTCCCGGCAGGATCAAGTTGTCGGGGGGGAGCGGTGGCCGGTACCCGGCCCGCGCGAGCCCCAGGACCGCCTGCTTCGCCTCGTAAATCTGGCGGTCCCGCGCGATGCTGACCCCGTCCCACGGCCGGAGATACCCGAGTTCCCTCGCCTCCTCCGCGCTCTTGGATACCTTGGCCATCGCGATGTTCTCGAATGCCTTTTGGATAAAGGGCATCCGGGAGGTCTTGAGGTCCGCCGGCACCCCGGCAAGCATCCGCACCAGGGTGGCCGCGCACCCGCCCCCCGCGGGCAGGACCCCCGCACCGATCTCGACGAGCCCCATGTAAGTTTCCGCGGCAGCCTGGATGCGCGCCCCGTGCATCGCCACCTCGCACCCACCGCCGAGCGTCATCCCCGCCGGGCACGTCACAACGGGCTTCTTGCAGTACTTGAGCCGCAGGTTCGCCTTCTGGAAACTGCGGACCATCTGCTCAAGCAGGTCCCAGTTCTGCATCTGGGCCGCCATCAGGATCAGCCCGAGGTTCGCTCCCACGCTAAAGTTCTCGGCGTGGTTCGCGACCACCAGGCCTTCGAACCTCGCCTCGACCTCGTCCACGGCCTCCATCATCATCTGGATGATGTCATCGTCAATCGCGTTCATCTTTGTGTGGAACTCGAGGCAGGCGACCCCGTCCCCGATGTCAATCAGCGAGGCACCGAAGTTCTCGCGGATGACGCGGCCCTCCTCCTTGTGGTCGGCCAGGACGATGACGGTCTCGGGCCGCTCGACCGGCTGGTAAGTCCCGGTGCGAAAATCGAAGTAGTACCGCTTTGTTCCGACCCTCTTGTAGAAGGTCCCCTCGCCCTCGTTCAGGACGCGGTACACGCAGGCAGGGACCTTGAGGCCCATCGCCTCCATGCGCTCGACGGATTCGCGCACGCCGATGGCGTCCCACCCCTCGAAGGGCCCGAGTTCCCAGTTGAAGCCCCACTTCAAGGCGTTGTCAATGTTCACGATGTCGTCCGCGATCTCGCCAATCCTCTTGGCCGCGTAGATGAGCCCATAAGCCGTGGCCTTGAAGGCGATCTCCGAGGCCCGGTCCCCGGTGTTCAAAAGGTTTCGGACGCGCTCGGCAGGGTCGTCCACGCCCTTGGTTGCCTTGATCGAATCGAACTGGGGCTTCTGCACGGGTCGGTACTCGAGGGTCCGCCAGTCCAAAACCAAACTCTCCCCTCCATCGCCCTTCTTGTAGAAGCCGCCCTTGGTCTTGTTCCCGAGCCACTTGTTCTCGATCATCTTGTGGACGAACTCGGGCAACTGGAACACCTCGCGCTCGTCGTCGTCCGGCAGCGACTCGTAGCAGTTCTTCGTGACGTGCGCGAAGGTGTCGATCCCGACCAGGTCGCACGTCTTAAAGGCCGCGCTCTTGGGCCGGCCCATGGGCGGGCCGAAGATGGCGTCCACTTCCTCGATGGTGTACCCGCCCTCGATCATCAGTTGAATGACCTTCAGAAGTCCATACACTCCGATGCGGTTCGCGACAAAGTTCGGGGTGTCCTTGCCGAACACGATCCCCTTGCCGAGCACGTCCCGCCCGAACCGCACCCACGTCTCGACCACCTCGTCGTCCGTGTCAGGGCCGCGCACGATCTCCAAAAGTTTCATGAACCGCACGGGGTTGAAGAAGTGCGTCACCAGGAAGTTCTGACGGAAGGCGTCCCCGCGACCCTCGGTCATCGCGCGGATGGACAGACCCGAGGTGTTGGACGAGACGATGGCGCCCCATTTCATCGCGGACTCGACGCGCTCGAACAAGCGTTTCTTGATATCGAGGTTCTCGACGACCGCCTCGATGATGAGGTCGCACTCGGCGATGCGCTCGAAGTCGTCCTCGAGGTTGCCTGGGGTGACGAGGTCCGCGAACCGCTTCGAGTAGAACAGGGGCGCTGGCTTGAAGTTCAGAGCGGTCTGAATCCCGTTCAGGGCGAAGCGGTTGCGTTCCTTGGGGTCCTTGCTGTCCTTCGCGTCAGGCGGAACGATGTCCAGAAGGAGCACCGGGACCCCCGCGTTCGCGAGGTGGGCCGCGATCCCGGAGCCCATCACCCCGGCCCCGAGCACGGCCGCGCGTTCGATCTTTCTTGCCATCCGTGTACCTCCTTGTTTGGGGGAGCCCCCCGGATGGCCTTACCGTACTTGTTTGCGCCGGATTTGCAAGGGCGGGGACCTTGAGATTCCTCAATCTTGACGCTGTCGGCGCATCGCGTCAGGAGCACCCGGAGGTGGAGCCACAGTTCTGGCACTTGTAGCAGGAGCCGCTTCGCACCATGATGAACCCGCACACCGAGCAGGGCGGTGCGTCCTCCTGGCCCTGGAAGAGGTCGGTCTGGGCCGGCCCTGGCGAGCGGTCCGTGGCCGTGGCCTCGAGGTCCGGGGTCCCGTTGTGCAAATCCGGGGCCTCCTCGGGCAAGAACTTGTAGCCGAGCCATCGGAAGATGTAGTCCACGATGCTCTTCGCGTAGCCGATCTGCGGGTTGGACGAGTACCCGGAGGGCTCGAATCGCACGTGGCTGAACTTCTCGACCAGGACCCGGAGCGGCACCCCATACTGGAGCGCGATGGATACGCTCGTGGCAAAGCAGTCCATCAGCCCCGAGATCACGCTGCCCTGCTTGGCCATGGTCACGAAGATCTCGCCTGGGGTGCCGTCCTCGTACATCCCCACCGTGATGTAGCCGTCGAGCCCCGCGATCGAGAACTTGTGCGTGATGGACTGGCGTTCGTCAGGTAGTTTGCGCCGGACCGGGCGCGGCGGGGCTGTGGGCGCCTGCGAGGGGCCCTTGGCGGCCTGCGCCCCGCTGCCGTTGCCCCTGGTCACGACGGGCTGGGCCTTCTTCGAGCCGTCCCGGTAGATCGCGATGGCCTTCAGCCCGAGCCTCCACGCATCCATGTACGTCTTCATGACGTCCTCAACCGTGGCGTCCGCGGGCATGTTGACAGTCTTCGAGATTGCCCCAGACAAAAAGGGCTGCACCGCGGCCATCATGCGGATGTGCCCCTCGACCGAGATGCAGCGCTGCCCCCCTTTGGGCTTGAAGGCGCAATCGAAGACCGGCAGGTGCTCGGGCTTCAGCCCAGGTGCCCCCTCGATGGTGTCGTGCGCCTCGATGTAGTCGAGGATGCGCTTGGTGGCGGCCTTGCCGTACCCGAGCCGCTGCAAGGCCTTGGGCACCGTCTGGTTGACGATCTTCATGGTCCCGCCGCCGACGAGGTTCTTGTACTTGACGATGGCGAGTTCCGGTTCGATGCCGGTCGTGTCGCAGTCCATCTTGAACCCGATGGTCCCGGTCGGGGCGAGGAGGGTCACCTGGGCGTTGCGGAAGCCGTGCTTCTCGCCTAGGGCCAGGGCCTCGTCCCACGAGGCGCGCACCGCGTCCCACAGGTCGCGCGGGACGTGGCGAGACTCGACCTGGGCCAGGGCGGCCCGGTGCTTGCGGATCACCCCAAGCATCGGCTCCCGGTTCTTCTCGTACTCCGCGAACGGCCCCTTGACCGAGGCGATGCGCGCGCTTTGCGCGTAGGCCTCGCCCGTCATCAGGGCCGTCACGGCCGCGGCCATGGCGCGACCCTCGTCGCTGTCGTACGGCAGCCCGAGGCGCATCAGCATCGCGCCCAGGTTCGCGTACCCGAGCCCGAGCGGGCGAAACGCCTCGGAGTTGCGCGCGATGGCCTCGGTGGGGTAGTGCGCGAAGCTGACGATGATCTCCTGGGCCAGGATGAAGGTGCGCACCGCGTGCGCGAAGGCCGCGGCATCGAAGGTGTCGTCGTCTCGCAGGAACTTCATCAGGTTCAGGGACGCCAGATTGCATGCGGAGTCGTCGAGGAACATGAACTCGGAGCACGGGTTCGAGGCATTGATCCGCCCCGAGTTCGGACACGTGTGCCAGGCGTTGATCGTGGTGTCGAACTGGATGCCCGGGTCCCCGCACTGGTGCGCCGCGCGGGCAATCCGTTCGAAGACCTCGCGCGCCCGAAGCGTCGCCATCACCTCCTTGGTCGTCACCGCCTTGGTCTGCCACTCGCCGTCGGCCTCGACCGCCTTCATGAACTCGTCCGACACCCGGACCGAGTGATTCGCATTCTGGAAGAAGACCGACTCGTACGCCTCGCCGCCAAACGAGCCATCGTAGCCGAGCGCGATCAGGGCCTGGGCCTTGGCCTCCTCGCGGGCCTTGCTCTCGATGAAATCGAGGATGTCCGGGTGGTCCACGTTCAGGATCACCATCTTGGCAGCCCGCCGCGTCTTGCCACCGCTCTTGATGACCCCAGCGAAGGCGTCGTAGCCCCGCATGAAGGACACCGGTCCGGAGGCCATCCCACCGCCGCTCAAGAGTTCCTTGGAGGACCGGAGGGTCGAGAAGTTGGTCCCAGTGCCCGAGCCGTACTTGAACAGCATCCCCTCTACCTTGGCCAGGTTGAGGATGCTCTCCATCGTGTCCTCGACGCTGTTGATGAAGCAGGCCGAGCATTGCGGGTGGGGCTCCACCCCGACGTTGAACCAGACCGGGCTGTTGAAGGTCCCGTACTGGTGCAAAACGAGCCACGTCAGCTCGTCCCGGAAGGCCCTGGCATCCTCGGTCGCGGCGAAGTATCCGCCCTCGATCCCCCACCCCATCAGCGTGTCCGTGACGCGCCGGATCATCGTGCGGACACTCCGCTCCCGACCCGGCGTGCCCAGGGTCCCGCGGAAGTACTTGGACGCAATCACGTTCACCGCGGTCTGCGAGTAGAACTCCGGAAACTCGAGGTCCTCCTGGCGGAAGACGTCCCTCCCATCCTCCCCCTTGATCACCGCGCTGCGAATCGCCCAGCGGACAGTGTCGAACGGGTCGGTGCGCCCATCGGTGAAGCGGCGCTCGAAGTGCAGGCCACGGCTTTCTGTACGGCCCCCCTTTCCATTGCCGCCCTTGGGTCCCTCGGGTTCGTCCGGGCCACCATGCGCAAGCACGCTGTCGAACAGCATCCCTTCTGACATCGTTCGTCTCCTGCGTTTCATCCTGGCGGACCTCCGGCCCGCCCGTCTCTATCCTCGGCGCGAGAACGTCCCCGACCGAGCTGCTTGCCCGGCCACGCCCGTCCGGCCCTGGCCTCGGGGTCCAGGGGCCCATCGGGGGCTCGCTCCCTTGACAAGCCCAGGCTAACCCCGCTCCGAGCGGCTGTCAAGAAAAAAGCACTAGATGTTGTGGTCAGAGGCGGACATGACCACAACATATCGGGATTACGGGGACTTGCCAGGCGGACTCGACAGGGCGCCTCTCCTGGAGGTGCCCCTGCAATCTTTGAAGGGGGGTCTGACTTTCCTGTCAGGGTTTTTTGGCGTCAGGCCACAAGTTTCGGGGCGGGACCGGACGATGGCACAAAGGCGTTTCTTTTGGGAGTTCCGTGGGTTGGCCGTTCGGTCCCCGCGTGGCGTGGACCTTGCAGGCAACGGACCGGGTGGGGTTGCCCTCCCTGGATGGGGGGCGGGCAAGGGTCTCGACAGGCGGGAACAGTGGAAGTGACGCTCGAAGACGAGGCGATGATGCCGCCCCTGGACCCGGAGGAGACGCGGTCAGGCACCGAGCCCGAGGACGAGGTCGAACGCGGCGAGGCCCAAAACGCCATCCTCGCGTATCTGAGCCGGGTCGGGAAGGACCCTCTCTTGACCCGGGCCGAGGAGCGGGACCTGGCCATCGCGATGGAGGAGGGGACGCGGCGGACCTTCGAGTGCCTGGTCCGCATCCCGTTCTGCCGCGAACTCCTGCTCACGTTCCCGGAGCGCCTGACCTCCGGCGAGGTCGCCTTGCAGGACATCTCGACCCTGGAGGAGAGCACGCACGAGGACTGGACCCCGTCCCTGACAGCCGAGTTGTGCGCCTTCTCGGAGCGAATCGAGGCCATCGCAGCGCAGTGGCGTCGCGCGTGTGGGGATGGCCACGCGGACCTGGCCGAAGCCGCGCAGGACAAGCGTCGCCGCAGGGCAGAGCAGCGCCTGGCCGAGGCCTTGCACCAGGCCTACACGGAGTTCCGGTTCGGGGCGGGGATCGTGCGCGTCGTTGTCAAGACCCTGTGGGCGCAGATGGAGCGCCTTTCCCGCCCGGTTGGGGGGCCAGACCCCGAGGACCGGTCCGACCAGAATGCCTTTGGGGTCCTTGACCTGGACCGCGGGGTCATCACTGGTGCCGCGTCCGCGCGCACGGCCGAGCGCGTCCTCGGCCTTGCCGGCCCGGAACTGATGGAGGTGGCGAGCGAACTGGCCGCGGCCCAGAAGCAGGTGAACGAGGCCCGCTCCCGGATGATCCGGTCGAACTTGCGTCTCGTGGTGTCCATTGCGAAGCACTACATGAACCGGGGGATGCCGCTGCTGGACCTCATCCAAGAGGGCAACATCGGCCTGATGAAGGCCGTGTCCCGGTTCAACTGGAGGCTCGGGCACAAGTTCAGCACGTACGCGACCTGGTGGATCCGTCAAAGCATCTCCCGCTCGCTCGCGGAGCACGCCCGGACCATCCGGGTCCCGGTGCACCTCGTGGAGTGCTTGAGCAAGGTCCAGAGGGTCCGGGCGAGGCTTAAGGCCAAACTGGACCGCGAGCCGACCATCGAGGAGGTCGCGCGCGAGGCCGGTTTCACCGTGGAGCAGGTCGAGCGGGCCGAGCGGGTCCTCGTTCGTACGGTGTCGCTCGAGACACCGGTCGGGGACGACGACGGGGAACTGCGCGACCTGGTCGAGGACCCGAACGCCGAGCATCCCTTCGATGGGGTCGTGAGCACGGACCTCCGCTCGGCGGTTCGCCGCCTGCTCGCCGGGTTGACCCCGAAGGAGGAGGCGGTGATCCGACTCCGGTACGGGATCGGGGCCTGTCGAGAGCACACCCTCGAGGAGGTCGGGGCCGCGGTGCACCTGACGCGAGAGCGCGTGCGCCAGATCGAGGTGAAGGCCCTGGCACGCCTCCGACATCCCGCCTTCAGGAAGGGCCTCGCCAGTTTCTTGGAAGAGTGACCCGAGGCAGCGGCCGCGCCTGGCCGCTGCTTCCACATCCGGGTCGTCCCATCAGAGCCCGTGATTGCTTCTGGTCGCCCCCAGGTGTCGGAGGCACGTCTTCCGCGCAACAACGACATGGAGACCACGCGACACGAGCCCACAGCCGTCCATTTACGCGAGCCTCCGACTTGAACCGACGTCCGCATCCTCTCGCCCGACCCTTTGCCTGTCGGCGGGTCGCATCCCCCGCTTGCCAGGGCGCGCGTGGAAATAGTAAGGTTCGCGCCGTCTTCAAGCCCGGCGGTAGTGGGCGAGGGGGCGGGCAGGTGCGTCAGGCGAGAGGCGATGCATCGTGGGTCGCTCGGTCCCTGATGCTCGCCTTGGCTGCCTGGCTCCCCGCGACCTTGGTCGAGGGGGGGCTGTGGGTCGGGGGGGACCTCGGGGCCGGAAGCGTGACGCTGGTCGCGGTCCTGCTTGGGGCCACGGTGGCGCTGCTTGGGCTGATCCAGACCCCGTTGCTCGTCGGCCTGGCCCGCATCGCTCGGGAATTCTCGCCCTCCGGGCTCGCATCTCTCACGGTGTCCGTAGGCGTGGCCGTGCCCACGGTGGCGTGGCTAGGTAGCCTCTGGTCCTCGGCGCTGACCCGGGTCACCCTTCCGTCCGTCCGGCTGTGGCTGATGGCCGCGGGGCTCGTGGTGGTGACATCGCTCGCGGTCAAGGCGGCATGGGCGACGCGCGCGTGGGTTGAGGGCCTCCGGGTGTGGACCCCGAGGTCGTCGTGGCTTCTGGTGGCTGGGCTGGTCGCCGTGGCGTTCGCATTCGTGGTGGCGTTCGGCGCAGCCGTTCGCTCGTCACTCGCCTATGCGCTCTGGCTCGTCACCGCCGCGGGGTTTGTCCTGGCCGAGGTGACGCTCGCAGCCATCGCACTGGCGCTGGGGACGCTCCCTCGTGCCCGTGCGCGCTGGCACTGGCCCCTTGGCGCGGCCTTGGGGCTGCCCGCGGTGTTGATCGTCTTGTCGCACCTGTGTGCCTCCGCCTCGCCCGAGGCCACGCGAGAGGTCCTGGCTGGCCGCGGGGCCTCGTCGAGAATCTTGTGGCTCCTCCAGAGGGCGACCGACCGCGACCAGGACGGCTTCTCGGCCTGGTTCGGAGGGCGGGACTGCGACGACTCGGACCCGCGCATCCATCCGAACGCTATGGACATCCCGGCGAGTGGGCTGGACGAGGACTGCGATGGCGAGGATGCGACCGACGAGGGGCCAGGCGCGCAGGGGCCCCCATCCCCCTTCGCCCGCTCCCCCACCGAGGCCCGGCGGCTCAACGTCGTGATGGTCTGCATGGACGCCGTGCGCGCCGACCATGTCTCGTTCGGCGGGTACTCGCGGAAGACCACGCCCAACCTGGACCGCCTGGCACGGCAGTCGTGGTATTTCGAGCAGGCCATCGCCCCATCCTCCACCACGCGCGAGACAATCCCGGCCCTGTTCACCGGGCGCTACCCCTCCGGCATCCCGTGGGAACGGTCTGCTCCGATCTGGCAGGTCGGCAGAAACCAACGTCTGCTCACCGAGGTCCTCCATGCGGCGGGCTATCGCACCATCGCCATCGTGGACGAGTGGCTCGACCGTTTTTTGCCCTCGTTCAAGAGGGGTTTCGACCACTTCGAGGTCCCGTATGGCAGCGGGCAGTGGGTCAAGTACGGCCAGGTCGCGGCGCCCTATATCGCCTACGCGGCCATCCGCGAGATCGAGAAGACCCCGACATCGAAGCCGTTCTTCCTGTACGCCCAGTTTGAGGCCGCGCATCACCCCTACGTGGCCCACGAGGGCTTTTTCGAGTTCGGGACCCGCGAGATCGACCGCTACGACGGCGAGATCGCTTACGTGGACCACTACGTGGGCATCCTGATCGAGTACCTGCGCTACACCGGGCGCCTGGACCGGACCGTGGTGGTGGTCTTCGCGGACCACGGCGAGGAGTTCGGGGAGCACGGGGGGCGGCAGCATTCCCACGCGCTGCATGTCGAGAGCATCCACGTCCCGCTCGTCATCCGCGTGCCAGGGGAGCTGCCGGCCCGCATCCGCGAGCGGGTGTCGCTTGTGGACGTCACCCCCACCCTCCTCGACGCGCTCGGACTGCGGCCCGAGGGGATGGACTTTCAGGGCGCAAGCCTCTTCTGGTACGCGGGATCAGAGGCGCGGGCCCCGTCAGCGCGGGACATCTTCTCGGAACTGATGGTCATTGACCAGGGACCCCCGAGGTTCCGCAAGGCGATCTACTCTGGGGACCACAAGTTGCTGTGGGACATGAACGACGACACGACCCTCCTCTACGACGTGCGGCGAGACCCGGAGGAAAGACAGCCCATCGTGGACGAGGAGGTCCGCGCAAGGCTCCTTGGGCGACTGCGCGCGCTCGTCGGCAAGGGTACGCATCGCCCCGGCAAGTAGCGACGGGCCCATGCTTACCCGCGCTGCGCAGCCCGCCTCTGCCACCACGACAGCGCGGTCTGGACCGCCAAGGCGAGCGCGGTCAGCGCGTACATCGCGACCGGGACGTACAGGACCGGCATGTCGCTGCGCGCGACCAGCCGGCCCTCGATGACCACGGGTCGGCCAGGCACCTGGTCCAGGAGGATGGCGCACCAAAAGGCGAGGAGGGCCAAGTTGAACAGGACCAGGGCCGCGGAAGCGACATGGCTTCCCGATGCCTGCGCGAAGAACCGGAAGGCCAGGAAAAGCCACAGCACGAGGCCCATCAGCAGGTACATCGCCGGGTAAGGGAAGGCCTCCGTAAAGACCACGTAGGCGAGCGCGAGGGTTGCGGCCAGGTGCAGGGTCAAGGCCCCGGCCGCAAGACCCGTGCGCACGCCCCGCGTCAGGCCGCGCAGGCGCCTCGCGTCCTCGCGGACCTGTTCGCGTAAGTCGGAAAGCGCGTCCGGAGGTTGGGTAGGGGTCACAGGCACCGTCCGACCACCTCGATGTCGTCCAGGTACACGCCCTCGTAGGCGTTCGCGAAGCCGTTGCCCGTGTCGAACACGAAGCGAATGCGGACCTTGCGGTCCGAGAAGGCAGAGAGCGGGACCTTCACCTGGGCGAACTGGCCATTCGTGTCCGAAAACGCCGGAGACAAGGCTGTGGACCAGACCTCGTGCTCGTGCCCCCCTTCGACGACGCGCAGGGACAAGACGTCCGCCGAGGCCACGACCTCGGTCTTCTTCCACAACGAAAAGCGGACCTCCGGCTCCCAGGTCTTCGAGAGGTCGGCCTCCGGGGAGGTCGCGACCCCTCCCGTGGGCTGGCCCACCCCTGCATCGTAGGTGTGCGTGGCCGGGTCCCCGAAGTACAGGGCGTTCGGGGGGCTCACGAAGCGGCGCGAGTCCACGACCCACTTCGGCGTGGTCCCTGGGTACAGGGACTCCACTGTGAAGCCCTGAAGAGTCCCGTCATCGAAGTCTGCATGGACCAGGCTGGTCGTGCAGCACTCCGGGGACGATAGGAGCGAGATGTGACACTCCCCCTTCTCGTGGCCCCGAGGGATCAGGCAGGTCCCCTTCTTGCACGGGTCCGCCACCTGGCAATCGCCGTCGTCCTTGCAGCAGTTCTGGAGGGGGGTCACCTCGCAGACGCCCGACTTGCAGGTCTCGGTGGTGCAGACGTTTTGGTCGTCGCAGTCCTCCACGCTCACGCAGCAGCCCTTCTTCCAGACGTACTCGCACTTCTGCTTGGCGTTGCAGGCCCCTGTCGTGCAGGGGTTGAGGTCGTCGCAGTCCTCGTCGGACAGGCAGCCGCTGCCGTTGTTTTTGTAGCGGCATTTCCCGTCCACGCACAACTCGTCGGTGTAGGGGTTGGAATCGAAGCAGTCGGGGTCGGTCTCGCAGCAGTTGCCGCCGAGCACCTTCTGATGCCTGCACTGGCCGGAGAGGCAGAAGTCCAAGGTACACTCGTTCCCATCGTCGCACTGCTCGTCCTTCGAGCAGCAGGTGGGGTCCGGGACGTCGTGGACGCAGGCGTGCAAGACGCAACGGTCGCGCGTGCAAGGGTCCTGGTCGTCGCAGTCCTGGTCGCCCAGGCAGCAGCCGGGTTTTTGGGTGTGGCCGCACCCTTGCGGCCCGCACCAGTCGTCCGTACACACATTGGAGTCATCGCACGAGATTGCCTCGTGCGAGCACTGTCCGTTCCGACAAACGTCATCGGTGCAGGGGTCCTGGTCGTCGCAGTCCGCGTGACCCGCGCACTCGGGGACGGCGCGGTCCACCTGGGGGTCGCCAGGCCCAACGTCCGCAGGGGGAGACACGCCCTGACTCGGGCCGCAGTTCGAGACCGCGAGCAACCCGATGATTGTGACGACCTTGAGCACGCGAGCCATCGTTCCACCACCGGGTCCGACTTGCCTTCAAGGATAGCGGTTTGGGCAGGGGAAAGGAAGCCGGATACGCCGTTTTTTTGACGCGGTCTCCCGGCCCTGCTAGCATCGCGCGCGGCCTCTGGGAGGGGTTTCCTGGACGTGAGTCCACGGGCCTTTTTGGTTGTCATCGGGATGGTCGGGGCCGCGTGCTCCTCAGCCCGGCCCCCGGCGGATGTCGGGCGCGGCAGGGACATCCCGGGTCAGGGGCCCGGCCTGTCGCAGGAACTCGAGGATGCAGCCTTCCGCGCGGTCCAGTCCCTGTGGCTTGCGCGCAAGGCGGGAAAGGAGGCCCAACAGGAGGTCATCCAGAACCGGCTCAAGCGCGAGCCCATGTTCAAGAAGGCGACCCGCAAGACCCTGGAGGCGCGCAACTTCGAATGGTTCTTCAGCCTGCCGGAAGGTCCCACGCGGGCCGCGAAGGTGCTCTTTGAGGCCGTGCGGGCGCTGCCGGAGCACGGGATTTCGACAGAGGCCTATCCCATCGCAGCCATGGAAGTGGCGCTGGCCCGGATCGCGGAGGAGGCCGCGCGCGTGGCGAAGGCTCGCGGCGCGGTGAAGGCATCGGCGACCTGCGAGGCCCTGTTGCGCCTGATCGAGTCAGCGGACTTTCCGACCCAGGAGGCGTTGCACGGACTCGTGGAAGCAGGACGCCTGAAGGGGCTGGACCAGGAAGGTTTGTCGCGGTGCGAGGCGACGGTGCGCGACATGTTGCGCGCGGAGCAGGACCTCGCCACGGTGCGGGCGGACCTCGAGGTTGCGGCGTCTGTCGCGTTCTTTCGCTACGCCCTGGACATGAAGTTCCAGATCAAGGCCGACCCGTTTCGGGCCGACAAGGACCCCACGCAGGCGGACCTTGTGCACCTGGACGAGATCGTCGGGGCCTTCGAGGGGTTCGCGCGCGACCCGGAGGGCGGCTTGAAGGCGCTTCAGCCTGAGCATCCCTACTACGCGGGGCTGATGGCCGGGCTCAAGCGCTACCACGCAATTGCCGGGCGCGGCGGGTTCACCAGGGTCCCGGATGCGGGCAAGGTCAAACAGGGCACGCGCGGCAAGGCCGTGCAGGCCCTCAAGCAAAGGCTTGCCGAGGAGGGCTACTTCCAGGGGGACGTGGAGGACCCGCTCTTCGATCTGGCCCTGGAAAACTCTGTCAAGGAATATCAAAAGACACATGGTTTCGAGCCCACCGGTGTCGTGGAGTCCCCGCTCGTGCGCTCGCTGAACGTCCCTGTGGAGCATCGCATCCGCCAGATCGAACTCGGCTTGCAGCGCTGGCGCGAGAGCGAGGTCCGGCACTCGGAGCCCCTGTACGTCCGTGTGAACATCCCCGAGTTCAAGATGGAGGTCTGGGAAGAGGGGCGGCTTGCGCGCAAGCACCGGGTCGTGGTCGGCAACAACAACTGGGACCGGGACCCGGACGCCCGCATCGAGGGCCGAATCAACCGGACCAAGGTCTTCAGCGCGGCGATCTCGCAGGTCATCCTGAACCCCCGCTGGTACGTGCCCGCGCGTATCCGGCGGCTGGAACTGGACTTCGAGGTTTTGGAGGAGCCAGACTACTTTGCAAAGAGAAAGTTTAAAGTCAAGGTCAACCCGGACGGGAGCGAGGAGATCTACCAGGACTCCGGCGACGACAACGCGCTCGGGCGGGTGAAATTCGTGTTTCCCAATCCGTACGGGATCTTCATGCACGACACGAATCAGAAGCAGTTCTTCCAGAGGGAAATCCGGGCGTTCTCGCACGGGTGTATCCGGCTCCAGGACCCGCTGGAGGTCGCGTACCTGTTTCTTCAGAAGCGGGCGGGCATGGACCGCGAGCGAGTGGACCGCTTGCTCGCGTCTGGCGAGGTGCGGGAAATCAAGATTGACCCGCCGATCCCCATCTTCGTGGAATACAACTCGGTGGGGGTGGACGAGCAAGGTCGGGTCGAGTTCTTTTCTGACGTATATCAGTACGACAAGGATTATTTCGATGGTAAAATCCCCTACTCGGAAGAAACGCTCCGGCTCCTCATGCGGAAGATCCCGAAGATTGACTGAATCGGGCAGGCAGCGGCGGCCCGAGGACGATGTGAGCGGCCCGAGCGAGGTCTCGGTCTTCGTGGACCCGGACGGTGGGGTGACGTTCTCGGACCTGCCCGCGGACCTGTTGGAGGTCGTGCAGGCCCTGGACCCGAAGCACTTGCTCGTCTGCGAGATGGGCGCGGGGGGCGAGGAGGCCGAAAAGGGCCCGGAGGCCTTCGATTTGCGGCCCGTGGTGCTGGACGGAGACGAGGTGGTCCTGTTGGACCAGCGGCGGTTGCCGGCGGAGGAGGTGTACATCCGGCTTCGGACAGCGGAGGAAGTGGCGGGGGCGATCCGCGACATGGTCGTACGGGGGGCGCCGGCCATCGGGATTGCGGCGGCCATGGGGCTTGCGGCGGATAGTGCGAACGCGGGGGGGGACGATTTTGTGGCTCGCTTCGGGGAGGCCGCGCGGGTGCTGCGCGAGGCCAGGCCGACTGCGGTGAACCTCGCGTGGGCCGTGGAGCGCATGACCAAGGTCTTCGAGGGGGTGCGGGGGCAGGGTCGGGAGGCCGTGGTCGAGGCTCTCCGGGCAGAGGCGGTGCGCATCCTGGAGGAAGACATCGCGATGAACCGTGCGATGGGCCGGCACGGGGCGGACCTGATCCCGGATGGGGCCACGGTCATGACCCACTGCAACGCGGGCGCGCTCGCGACTGGCGGGTACGGGACCGCGCTCGGCGTGATTCGGGCCGCGAGGGAGGCGGGGAAGCGCGTGCGCGTCATCGCCTGCGAGACGAGGCCCTATCTCCAGGGGGCGAGGCTCACCGCGTGGGAACTGGTGCGCGAGGGCTTTGATGTGACCCTGATCACGGACAACGCGGCCGGTACCCTGATGGCCAGGGGCGAGGTGACCTGCGTCATTGTGGGCGCGGACCGTATCGCGGCGAACGGGGACGTGGCAAACAAGGTCGGGACTTACACGCACGCGGTCCTGGCTCATCGCCATGGCATCCCGTTTTACGTGGCAGCCCCATCGAGCACCCTGGACCCCATGACGCCGGACGGCTCGCGCATCCCCATCGAGGAACGTGGCGCGGAGGAGGTGACCCACCTCGGGGGATTGCGCGTTGCCGCGCCGGGGGTCCGCGTGCGCAACCCCGCCTTCGATGTCACGCCCTGGTCGCTCGTGACCGCGATCATCACGGAGCGCGGCGTGCACCGGCCTGGTCCCGAGGGGTACGAGTTCAGGCGATGAGGGAGGCTCGCGCGACCCCTTTCTTCCGCCGTTTCAATAAAGCCTGCAAGCAGAACGTTGTACGAGTTACGAGGACGAGACGCCTGATGCGGGTCATCGCGTAGCGGCCAAAACCACTGCGTCCCGGAAGGAGTTCGCATTTTGGACGGCGTTCGCGTGGTAGTCATTGTTGAAGAAAACGTATGCATCGCGGCCCGAGGCGAGGATGCGCGCAATGGCCTCGACCCAGGGTCGAAGTTCTTCCATGGAATAATCGTAATCGTATAGCCTCGGCCCAAGTCCGTGGAAGCGGACGTAGGCAAAGTCCGCTGTGTCGGGGATGTCCGCGGGCAGACGCGGGTGGCTGACCCCGCAGAACGCGGTGCGGTGGCGGCGGAGGACCTCGAGGACCCCCTCTGATTCCCACCACGAGGGATGTCGGAACTCGATCACGCGGCGCGGGCCAGGGGGCAGGACCTCGAGGAACCGGTCCACAAGCGCCTCGTCGCGCTTGAGAGAGGGCGGGAGTTGCCACAAGACGACCTCGAGGCCCTTGAGGCCCTTCATTCGTTCGTGGAAACGGAGGACCTCGCGCTCCACCTCGCGCAGCCGGAGGCGGTGCGTGACCACCCGGCTGCCCTTGACGGCGAAGACAAAGCCCTCCGGGACCTTCGCGGACCAGCCAGCGACCATGTTTTGGAAGGGAAGGCGATAGAAGGATGCGTTCACCTCCACGGCCGGGAAGCGGGTCGCATAGAAGGAAAGCCATTCGCGGCGCGCCATCCCCTCGGGGTAGAACCGGCCCACCCAGTCGTCATAGGACCAGCCAGAGGTCCCGATGAGCAGACGCCCAGTCATGACCCCTTGCCTCCCGCGGCTGCTGCGGCCAGCAGGTTTTGCGGCGAAGACTGGGTGCCCTCGATCTGGCTGGAGAGCACCGCCTCCTTGCGCACGTCCATGAAGACGAACAGATCAAGGTTGGGTAGCGTCAGCACCACGCCGTCGAGACGGCCGAGCACGTCGTCGGCGGCGGAGAGCTTGTCGCGCAAGGCCCCGCCGAGATCGAGCAGCGGGTCGGGGGGCAGGGGGGCCGGAACGAAGGCTCGGTTGCCGGCTGGCTGGCGAAGGTAGCGCCCGGCGCGAGATGCCCTGTTTTCGTTTGCGTTGATCATGAGGCGCGCCTCATCGCTTGATAAACACTGCAATGATTATGGCCGCTTCGCGACTCCATGGTCAACCTAGCATTCAAAATCTCAACTCCCTCAGGTTCGCGGCAATCGCCGCATCCAGTCTTGCCGCCTCGGCCTGATGATCGCGCAGCGTGGCCACGAGCCGCCTCATCTTCTCCTCGAATGCGCGAGACGAACCGGCTGCGCTCGCTCGGGCTCTCGGGCGGCTTGAGCCACAGCGGGGCCGATGACTGGGAATGCGACGAGTTACAAACGCTTCGCGCTGGTCGAGTTTTGCTGAAAGTCGCATGAAGAGCACTTCCGTCCAGGTCCCCGGGGGCCTCGATGTTCAGCGCCCGCGCCGCGCTAGCCACGCCGAGAGGTCCTCGAGCCCCTCGAGTCGCTGCACTCCCGGGATGTCCCACGACCGAAGCGACAAGACCGGCTTGCCAGTCTTGAGCCCGAGCGCGACCTCGGACAGTGTCCCTGCCTCGCCGCCCACCGCCACAAGGAAGTCCGCGGTGTGGACCAGGATGACGTTACGCGCGTGGCCCATGTTGGTGGCTACCGGGTGCGTCACGTAGGGGTTCGCGTCCGCCGTGGACGGGCCTGGGAGGATGCCGATGACATCACCCCCTGCCAGACGCGCGCCTCGGGCCGCGGCCTCCATGACGCCGCCAAGCCCGCCGCAGACGACAGTGCAGCCTGCCTCCGCGAGAAGCCTCCCCACTTGCTCCGCGAGCGCGAGCGTGGCCTCGTCGGCCCGTGCAGCGCCGATGACCCCTGCGAGCGCCGGACGCCCCAAACCCGAAGCATCCTCTGATTGTGGTGCCAAGGTCGTCCCCTCCTGGTGGTCTCCAAACCCTTCGAGTCCGGGACCTCGCGAGAACGACGGGTCGCAAAAGGTCCCGGTGCTGAACCCGTGCCAGATTGTACGTCCCGTCGTTTCGCAGTACCCTTCTCGCGGGGTCCCGGCGGGCAGGACACGGGGCGGACGATGAAGGTGATCATCGCGAAGGATTACGGCCAGTTGTGCGCTTTCGCAGCCCACTTCGTGGTCCGGCAGGTCCAGATGAAGCCCGACCTCGTCTTGGGGCTCGCGACCGGTGCGACGATGGTTGGATTCTATCGGGAACTCTGCGCCCGTTATAAGGCGGGAGACGTGTCCTTCCGGCGCGTCACCACGTTCAATCTAGACGAATACGTGAAACTCCCTGAGGACCACCCCGGCTCGTTCCACGCGTACATGCGGCGCCACTTTTTCGATCACGTGGACCTTCCCCGCGACCGCGCCTTCATCCCGGACGGGAACGCGGAGCCGATCCTGGCCGAGGCCGAGTCCTACGAGGCCCGCATCCGGCAGCACGGGGGCATCGACTTGCAGGTGCTTGGGCTCGGTCGGAACGGGCACATCGCGTTCAACGAGCCGGGCTCTAGCCTCGCCTCTCGTACCCGGGTCAAGCGCCTGGAGCCCGAGACCCGCGCCGACAACGCCGCAGACTTTGGGGGCGAGGGACGGGTGCCGAGGTACGTCATCACGATGGGGGTGGGGACCATCCTCGACGCGAGGTTCGTCGTGCTGCTCGCCTCGGGCATCGAGAAGTCGCGGGCCGTGAAGGCCACGGTCGAGGGGCCCATCACGGCATGGTGGCCGGCGAGTGCGCTCCAGATGCACCAGCACGCCTTTGTCATCGTGGACAGCGAGGCTGCGTGTCTCTTGACGCGGCGCTACGACACGGTCGAGGAGGTCCTCTCGGACCCCTACGAGGAGTATTTCTGGGAAGGAAAGTGAGCGCGCTCGAGAAGGAGGAAGGTGCGATGTCTTTGAACCCAAGCGGTCAGGGCGAGGGGTCCTCGTCTGGGGTCTGTTCCCTGGGTGCGGGGCGCGTGGCGGCGTGGGTTGTGGCTGGGGCCGTGGCTGTCGGGGTCCTTCTGCCCGCAGGGATGTGGTTCTGGTCCGCCCTGGCGGAGCGTTGGGACCGCACAAGGACGGCGTCCATCCACGAGGAGGCGGGAGACCAGGCGTTCGCCTCCGGGGACTACGCCCGGGCCATGATGGCGTACACCTACGCGCGAGACATGGATCCGCGCCCAGAGGTCGCGTTGAAATTCATCCGTGCGAGGGTCCATCTGGCGTCGGTGCGACCGGACCTGATGGCTCGGTGGGACGGCGAAGACCTCGAGTATCAGCGAGCCTTCCTGGTGAGCCAGGACCCGGGGTCCAAGGCGGCCTCCGAGGCGATTGCAGGGCACCTGCGCCGTCTAGCCGGCGACGCCGAGGGCGCGAAGGAGCGCTACAAGGCGGCCCTCGCCGCGGACGAGGCGTGCCCGGGGGCCCACCTGGGACTTGGGCTGCTTGCGCATCGGGCCGGGAAGGTCGAGGACGCCAAGACGGAGCTCGAGACCTTCGTCAAGGCGTTTCCGGTGCACCGCGAAGCCCTGCTGGCCCTTGCGGACATCCGCATCAACAGCGGGGACGCGGATGGCGCAATCGAACTCCTGAACCGGCTCCTCGCGGTCGGGCCGGACGCCGAGGCCCACCACGGGCTGGGGCTCGCCTACCAGCGCAAGAACCAGGCAAGGGAGGCCTTGGCCCACTTCCAGACCGCGGTCCGATTGAACCCGAACGCCCGCGAGTCCCACATGGCCCTCGGAAACCTCTACCTGGAAGCAGAGCTATATGCCCTCGCGGAGGCATCCTTCCGCACGGCGCTCAACCTCTCCCAGGACGAAACAGCCCTCGTGGGCCTTGCCCGCTCGCTCAACGGCCAGAAACGCTTTGACGAAACGCTTCAGGCGCTTGCGCCTCTTCTCCAGCGCGGAAACGCCGGCCCCCTCGCCCTGCTCACGGCGGCCGATGCGGCCCAGGGAGTCGGGCGCAAGGACGATGCGGCTCGTCTGTATCGCGAGGTCCTGTCGTTCCTCGGGAAACTCGAGGGACGCGCGGACCCCAAGGCGATCCAGGCCCTCAAGAAAGAGGCCCAGGAGGGACTGGATCGTCTTCAGGCCCCCGCCCCCAGTCCTGCGCCTCCCGCACCCAAACCATGAGCGAGCCGGCTTGGCGAGCGTCCGCAAGTGTCCGGCGAGCCGCTTCCGATCTACCATCGTCGGGTGTCTAGGAGGTCGGAGGCCCGATGCGGGCTGTGGCAGTCATCACTTTGTTCAGCATTGGCACCGTGGCGTCGCCGATTCCGGTGCGGGGAGAGGAAGCCCCCAATGCGCCGATGACCCTCGAGGATGAGGCGGCTTTACGGGGCCGTATCTTGCCTCACCTTCTGTTGGTCGAGGTCCTCCCGCAGGGCGACCCTTGGCTCGACCCCTCGTTCACACCGCGCCGACACGGTATGGCCGTGCGGGTGACCTTGGCCGGGCGCGTGGTGGTCCTGACCTCGGCCGCTCTGGTGGAGGGGGCGAGGGAACTCGATGTCTCGACGGCCGTCAAGCCCGAGCAAGCCGCGCGGGGGACGTGGGCCCCCGCGGCTGGCGGTCTGGCCGAGGTCCGGTGTTTACTGCGAAGCGTGGGTGCAGGCCCGCAGGCACCGTCTCCCTGCGACGATGGTCCCGCGGTGGCCGTGGCCCCGGCTGGGGCGAGCGACCCCGGTCGTAGCGTGTATGCCGTGGTGCCCGCCGGGGCAGGACGATTCGTCTTGGTCACCACCTCGATTGCGGCGCGGGGCGTACCTCTGCCTGAAGACCTCGTCTTGGTCCAGGGACGGTATCCGGAGGGAACCGGTCTGTTCGATGCCGAGGGGCGCGTGGCAGCTGTGGTGGTGCGACCTGCGGTGGACGCGAGCCTCCGCTCCCTCGCGGCCCCGCTGGCACCGAGGGCTCCCGAACCAAAGTCATCGGGCGGGCCCCCGGATGCACCCGAGGAGCAGACACCATGAGCACCCGCAAAAGGGATCTCGAAGCCCGCGTGCTCGAGTACGGACAGTCCCTCGGACTCTTCCCGCGGAACACGCAGATCCTGGTCGCGGTCTCTGGGGGCGCGGACTCGATGGTACTCCTTCACTGCCTGGTTCGCATCCGGGCCGCGCTCGGGGTCGGGCTGGTCGTGGGGCACGTGGACCATGGCTTGCGGGCCTCCTCTGCCGAGGACGCACAGTTCGTCGAGGCGCAGGCCCGCGGCCTGGGACTCCTGGTGGTGACAAGGCGGGCCGATGTGCGCGCCGAGGCTCGGCGGCGGGGTCAGACCATCGAGCAAGCCGCACGCGAACTCCGGTATGCCTTGCTCCGCGAGGTCGCGGACAAAGTCGGAGCGGAGCGGGTCGCGACCGCCCACACCGCGACGGACCAGGCCGAGACCGTGCTCATGCGGGTGATCCGCGGCACGGGCCCGGTCGGCCTGGCCGGGGTCGCGCCCGAGCGGGAGGACGGGTTCATCCGCCCACTTTTGTGCGCGACCCGAGACGAGGTGCGTCGTCATGCCAGGGCCCATCGCCTCCCGTTCCGGGAGGACCCGACCAATCGGGACCCGCGCTTCTTGAGAAACCGCGTCCGACTGACGCTGCTCCCCACGCTGAAACGCCTGAACCCCCGGATCGAGTTCGCTCTCTCCGACCTGGCCGACGATGCGCGGGACCTCGGCCGGTGGATCGAGCAGGTAGCCGCGGCCTTTGTCGAGCCCGCGGGACTGCACGCTCGCCGCGTGTCTGCGGAGGCGTGGCTCCGCGCGGATCCGGCGGTGCGGCCCTATGTGGTCCTGCACGCCTTTCACGACCTGACGGGTGCCCCCCTGGGGCTTTCCCGCTCGCATGTGCGGGCCGTCCTGCGCCTGGCCTCGTCCGCGCCCACGACTCCAGCCAGGGTTCTTCATCTTCCGCGCGACGTTTGGGCCCGGTGGGGGCCGGACGGACTCTGGATGGGCGTGGAAAGCGAACTGGGTCCCGCAGTCGGGCCCCGACGACGTGGGTGCTCGAACTAAGTCCAGTCGGAGGCGCGGCGGACCACCTTCCTCGTGCTACCATCCCCCCATGGTCCGCCACGCGGTCCGGACGCTCCTGACGACGGTCGCGACCCTGTGGGCCATCGCCACGGGGACATTCCTTTTGATGGAGAACGCGCCCGGTGGGCCGGCCTCCGGGGACAGGCGCCTGGAGCCCCTAGTGGAGGCGGGCAACCTTGCCCACCTGGGGCTTGCAGACCTTGTCAGAGCCCCGTGCGCTGGCGTGGTGGAGAGTGTCGCAGCGGAGGGTGCCCGGCTCGCCTCTGGCGACGAGGCCGCGCGCATTCAAGGGCCAGGCACGTGCCGCGCGACACTCCCACGCCCTGGGACCGCCTTTTTGGTCCTGGTGCGCCCGGGTGACGAGGTCCGGGCTGGAGAGGTCCTCCTGGCATCGCGACCATCTGCCTTCGTGCGCTACTGGCGCTCCATGGTCGCCATCGCCACGCTCGACCTCGGCGTCACCTACGGGAGCCGGGGCGAACGCACGGTGCGCGAGGTCCTTGCGCGCAGCCTGCCCGTGTCGGCCACGGTCGGATTGCTCGCCCTGATGGTGGCTGCCCTCCTTGGAATCCCGGCGGGACTGCTCGCCGCGGCCCGAGAGGGAAGTTGGACCGACCGCCTCCTGACCGCGGTCTCGACCGCCCAGGTCAGCGTGCCCGTCATCGTTCTGGGCCCCTTTCTGCTTTACTTGTTCGCGGTGAGGATGCCTGTCTTCGCCCCAGGGGGCCTCGAGCGCCCCTCCGACCTGGTCCTGCCATCGCTCGCATTGGGATTGATCGTGGCCGGGGTCATGCAGCGCATGACCCGGGCCGGGGCCGCGGACTTTTTGCGCGGGGCCACGGCTTTCCACCTGCGCGCCCGGGGGATCGGCCCCTGGCGGCTCGCCGGTGTCCACGCCCTGCGCCACGCGGCGATCCCGATGCTCGGCTACCTCCCTCCGTTGGTGGCCGGGCTCCTGTCGGGCTCGCTCGTCGTGGAGCGCGTCTTCAACCTGCCTGGGGTGTCGCGCCACCTGGTCGGGGCAGCCCTCAACCGCGACTACCCGCTCGTCATGGGCGTGGTCCTCACCTACAGCGTCATCCTAGTCACCCTGACCAGCCTGACGACCCTGCTCCACCCGGTTCTGGACCCCCGCCTGCGCGCAAGGCGGCTTCTGGGCGAGCAGGCAGCGTCTGCTGCCCGCCATGGGGAGTGGTGGCCATGAGGCGCGTCGCGGGCAAGGGGGCCTTCCTCGGGCTTGCGCTCCTCGTGGCAAGCGCCCTCGGCGGACCCGAGACCGCCCGGTGGATCACGGGGTTCTCTGGCGATGAAATCCACACCTCCTTTCCCTACGCTCCACCGGGCTTTCGCGACGTCCCAGAGCACCGCCAGGGCTTCGATGGGGACCGGCGGGCCTACGACCTCTTGATGGCCGCCGCAACCAAGGAATCGCGCCAGGGGCTGGCTGTGGACCCTGGGGGACCAGGCACAGGCAGCCCCGTGATCACGCAGGCCCAAGCCGCGTTTCGCTCCCTCTCGATGACCATGGCGCGCGCCTGGCAGATGGACGGCCCGACGGGGGTCGTGACCCGCTCCGAAGTCCGCGAGGCCCTCGCCCTCTGGCCCGAGTGGTCAGCCCCGATTCTCGAGGCGTGCGCATCGGACGCCTGCCCGATCCCGGTGCTTGTCGAGGCGTCCAGATTCCTCCGAATCACGGCCGCGTCCCTGGCCGCAATGGACGCGGACGGCAACGGGGTGGTGACGCGGGGGGAGTTTCTGGGTGCACCTTTGACCCGGCGCCACCTGCTCGGGTCGGACGCCCTGGGTCGAGATGTGCTGGTCCGCCTCCTGGATGGCCTGCGCCTGTCGGTCCTCGTGGGCGTTGCCGCAGCCGCGAGCGCGGCCGTGATCGGGGTGGCCTACGGCGCCCTGGCCGGGATGGCCGGGGGGCGCCTGGCCACGCTCTTGATGCGCGCGGTGGACGTCCTTTACGGGCTTCCGTTTCTGTTCGTGGTCATCCTGCTGATCTCCCTCGTGGGACCATCGCTTTGGAACCTCTTCCTGGCCATCGTCTGCGTCCAATGGCTCGGGATGGCCCGCACGGTGCACCACTTGGTCGTCTCGCTCCGAAAGGCCCCGTTCGTCGTTGCGGCCCGCGCGATGGGGTGCGGTCCGTTGCGACTGTGCGCGACCCACATCCTCCCGAATGCCCGCAGGCCCATCTTAACCTGGACCGCGCTCCTGGTGCCGGCCTCGGTCAAGGAGGAGGCCTTCCTGTCGTTCTTGGGCCTGGGCGTCCAGGCACCCCACGCGTCGCTCGGGACCCTCATCGCGGAGGGCGCTCCCCGCATCGCAGAGGTCCCGTGGCTCGTGGCCTGGCCCGCCGCGGTCCTGTTCCTGCTGGTCTTGCTGGTCCACCTCGCGTGTGACGAGGTCGAACGCAGGTGAGTCCGTGGAATGAACGGCCAAAAGACGAAGGACTACTCTTGTCTTTTCGAAGAGGCGGCGAGTACAATTGCCATGTAGTCCGGAGTTCGCGCAGGTCGGAGACCGGTCGCGGAAGAACCGCCGAGGCCGACTGGGCGCGAGGGAGGCTGTTGGTCATGCGTGCGACATTTCTGGCCCTGGTCGTCGTGCCGCTGGTGCCGGTTTTGACCTGGGCCGAGCCCTTGGAGCCAGGCCGGTTCGACCCCTCCTGGAACGGCCTCGAGTTCGGGGTGAGCCGCGAGAAGGTGCTCGCCTTCCTGAAGGAGCGCATCCGCCAGCGGTACGACGCCCAGGTCCGCGAGACGCGGGACGTCGCCCTTCAGGAGCGGCTGAAGCGTGCGAGAGAAGCGGAAATCGCGGCGGTGGGTTCCGATTTCGTGGAGTTCGGAGGGCAGCAGACCGGATGGGACATCTCGGTAGTGCGGGGCGAGTTCGCGCACGGCACCGGCGAATCCATGCTCCACGTCCAGGAGGGGAAAGAGCACTACTATTTTTTCTTCACGAAGGATGTCTTCTACAAAATGATCAGGACGAGTGTGGACCAGCCGATGGCCGCCCTGGTCGAGGCGCTTTCTCGCGTCTATGGACCACCGGCGCACATCGAGCACCAGGACCCCGAGGCCCAGTCCGGGGTGCGGCTCGCGCGCTGGGAACAGGGGCTGCTCGGCGTGTCCGTCGAGGACCGGACGCGCCTGTACCAGTGCCTCCTCGTTCGGTGGGTCCTGCGCGCTGCGGACGAGGCGGTGCGTGCCGAATGGGAAAAGGGGCGCACGACCGGACCGCGGATCAACCCCATCGTGGAGGAGGCCGCACAGCCCGCGCAGTCGCCAGAGGCCCCAAACCCTGTGGACGAGATCCTCGGTCGCACGCCATCGCAGGAGCAGCCGAGCCCACCGCCCCCGCGCAAGCCAGCGAAAAAGAGGCGGAAGTAACAGGGGCGTCCCCGGGGACGCCTCACTCCGCCGGTCTTGGGGGCGACCATTCCGCGACCGCCTCCTCCACGACCCTGCACTGTCCGCGACAGGTGTGCCGCGACCGATGCACGTAGGTCCAGCCCAGGGACCCGGTGTCCCCGGGCGTCTGGGTGGTTACCAGGTAGCGATTGTCGAGTTGCCCGAAGCCGGCGGCCCGCTCCGCGGGGCGCTCCTGGTCGCCCTTGTTCGCGTCGAGCGGGACCCAGCCGATGCGGGGCAGGAAGACCTCGACCCAGCGGTGGAACACGTCGTCCCACGAGGCGTCGTCCCCTCGGACGACCAGGGACCCTGCGAACCGCGTGGGCACCCGGTTGGCGCGCAGGAGGGCCATCAGGAGCATCGAGTACTCCGAGCAAGACCCGGTCCCCCGCTGAAGGACCAAGGGCGCAGTGTTCCACCCCCCGGCCAGGTCGTAGGTCATGTGGTCCACGACAAACTCGTAGGTATTGCGCACGAGTGCGGCCAGGTCCGGGCTGCGCGCGGCCAGGTCTGCGGCCACCTCGCGAATGCGCGGGTGGGAGAGCCACAGTTTCGAGCCGTCCCGCGTGAAGGCCCGGGCCACGTCCATGGGAACATCCTTGAGAGACCCCACCTCCGACGGCAAAAACACGTACCGGATGGCGCGCAGCGTGACGCGGGCCCGCATCCGCACCTGCACCGTCCTGCCCGGTGCCACGCCCCGGAAGGCGAAGCGGGCGACCTCCTGGCCCCCCTCCTCTGTGCGCGTCTCGACGGGCTGGGGCTCGAAGGCGATTGGGCCGTGCACCTCCTGGAAGGCCTGGGAGCGCGGGAGCGCGATAAAGACCTCGGCCTCGTCCACGGGCTCAGGGCCCTGATTCCGCAGGGACCACGTGAACTCGAGCTCCACCACGCGGTCACCGAAGACCCAATAGGGACGGTCTCCTAGCGTCATGTCCACGAAGGAAAGGTCGTCAGCCTGGTAGTCCGCGACCACGAGGTCCTGGCCCACCCCGGCCATGCCGGTCGGGTGCGGCCCCGGGGACGGCAGCCAAAACAACACCCGGCCCGTGTCGAATTCCACCGCGTAGATCGCGTCGTCCTGGCGGTCCGCGACGTAGAGCACGCCCTGATACATCGCGAGCCCCGCCACACCGGTGGACGGCGCCGGCCACACGCGCAGGCTAGTCCCGTCCTCCGGGTCCACCTCGTGCAGCATATCCTTCCAGTCGTCCCCCACCACGAGGTGCCCGCCATGCCACGCGAGCCCGCGCGGTCTCGCGGCCTCAATCTCGACCCGGTGGTCACACCGCCCGCTGGCCGGGTCCACTTGGTACGCCACGTGCTCGGTCCCGTCCACCGTCCACAGAAACCGCCCGTCCCAGGCGAGTCCCGTGGTGCGCCTCGAGGGGGCCGGCACGGCGCGCACCACCTCCCCCGTGTCGAGCCGGACCGCGATGAGACGCTCGGCCTGGTGGTCCGCCACCCACAAGACCTCCCCGTCCCACGCGAGGCCGGTGACGCGCGAGGACGGCGCCGAAAGTGTTCGCCGCACGTCTCCGCGCTCCGCCCGCGCGGTCCACGGGCCGCAGAGCATGACCAGGACAACCGCAATCGTTCGATTCATCTCGACCTCCCGCATTGACATCGAGCCATGCGGAACGAATCATAGCCTGTGCCGGCCTGGCAGGGGGCTGGATTGGGGTCTTGCGACACGAGGGATGGGACGTGAGACTGCACCGGATTCCCGTAGGTCCCTTCGCCACGAACTGCGTGCTGGTCGCGGATGACGCAGGGGAGGGCGTGATCGTGGACCCCGGTGGCGACGGCGAGGTGATCGCGGAGCGCGTTGAGGCATTCCACCTCCGGCCGACCCTCATCGTCCTCACCCACGGACATTTGGACCACTGCCTCGAGGCCTCGTCGCTCGCCTCCCGCTACGGGGTCCCGGTCGCCATCCACCCCGGGGACCTGCCGCTGTACCGAAACCTCCCGAGGCAGGTGGCGGCCCTGCTTGGGCCTGCTGCGGCCGAGGCCTTCCGGCCCGACCCCCTCGTGGAGCCGGGCCGGTTGCTGAACGAGGGGGATGTCGTTCCCATCGGGAACCTCCTGGCCCAAGTCCTGCACCTCCCCGGCCACACCCCCGGGGGGATCGGGCTCCTGATCCGGTCCCAGCCACCCGTCCTGATCTGCGGGGACACCATCTTCCGCGACGGCATCGGGCGCACCGACCTGTGGGGAGGCGACTTCGAGACCCTCATTGCCTCGATCCGTAACAAGGTCTTCGCCCTGCCCGACGACACCCGCCTGGTGTGCGGTCACGGCGCCGAGACCACGGTCGGACGCGAGAAGGCGTTCTTCCCATATTGACCTCGGGGTTGCAACCCCCGCCTCTCGACTCGGCCCGACCCCACCCCCTGCGATGCCCGCAGGGAGCAAGATGTCTCGTGCTCGTGGGCGGCCCGGAGGCGGCCTTCCTCCTGGAGGGAAGCCGGCACCCCGCCGCGGACGCGGCCTGCGTGGACAAGGGGATCAAGGCCTCCCGGCTTTGGGTGGGCGCACCCTGCGGCGGACCATCCAAGCGAGGATGCGCGCCCCGTCGTAGAAGGACCGGAAGCCCGAACGGCCCTGCCGCCTGCGGTCCCGCGACACTGGGACCTCGACGATCCGGCCTCCGCGTAGGACGATCAGCGTGTTGATGTCGGCCTCGACCTCGTAGCGGACCGAGTCCATCTGGTCCGGGTCCAGGGCGTCGCGCCAGAAGGCCCGGAACCCGGCCTGGGCGTCCGTGACCCGCTGGCCGTACAGGAGGTTGAAGGCCGCAGTCAGCAAGCGGTTGCCCACGTAGTGCAGCCTCGTGACCGCCCCGTCCCGGAACACCCCGAGAAAGCGCGAGCCGATCACCATGTCCACGCCGGGGGTGAGGGCCTCGATCAGGCGCGCGGCCTCGGCCGGGTCGTCCTGCCCGTCCGCGTCCATCATCAGCACGATGGCGCCCCGGACCGCCCGAAGCCCCTCCCGTACTGCCGCGCCCTTCCCCTGGTTGCGCGCGAGCCTCACGACCCGTGCCCCGGCCGCGCAGGCAACCTTCGCGGTGTCGTCCGTGGAGCCGTCGTCCACGACCACGACCTCAAGCACCCCCGGCACGTGCGCCAAAAGACCCCGCACAACACCCGCGACGCTCCCCGCCTCGTTGTAGGCAGGGACCAGGCAGGATACCGACCTCGAATCCCGGCCTCCATCCTGCCTCATTTTCGCCCTCAATCAGCGAATCGGCGGACCCGGACGTGGCACGTCGGGCTCGCGCCATTCCTCGCGTACCAGTCCTGGTGGTACTCCTCGGCGCGCCAGAACCGGCCCGCGGGCTCGATGCGCGTCGCCACGTCCAGACCGCGCCGGCGCAAGAGCCCGATCAGGCGCTCGACTACCGCGCGCTCTGCCTCGTCCCGCACGAAGACCACCGAGCGGTACTGCGCTCCCACGTCCGGGCCCTGGCGGTCCACCTCGGTGGGGTCGTGAATCTCGAAGAAGAGCCGCGCGAGCGCCTCGTAGGACACCTGGGCCGGGTCATAGACCACCCGGACCGTCTCCACATGCCCAGTCAGGCCCGAACACACCTGCTCGTAGGTTGGCTCCTCGACATGTCCGCCCATGTAGCCCGATTCCGCGAGAACCACGCCCGGCACCCTCTCGAAGTGGTATTCGACCCCCCAGAAGCACCCGCCCGCGAAGAAGGCCTCCATCAGCATCGGTCCCCCCTCCCTGGACACTGCGGCCAAGCCCACCGCGCTCCCTCGCAGCCGCGGGTCTCGCGCACCTGATTGCCTGTGCAAGTCCCGATTATCTCTCCCCCGCATCGGCTTTGGCCCCGCTGCTAGCGCCGCATTCAGTGTATCCAAAAACCGTCGTGAGGAATGTCCAGCAAGGTGCCGGCGCGTTTGGGGGCTTGAAAGCACGGGGGTGGAGCGGATGCCAGTGCGGGCGAGGACGGCGGCGATGGCGGGGCTGCTCGCGTCTGACTGCGCGAGCCCTTTGCCCGGATTCGGCGCCGCCAGGCCCCCTGGAGTGCGGTGGCTCGACACCGCCTTCCCCGAACAAGGCGCCGACGACCAGGCGCACTTGGAAGGCGGCTCGCTTCGCTCGCACGAGCCAACCATGCGGGCAATCCACCCGAAAAAGAAAGGACCTTGCGAACCATGCTCGGGTCTGACAGCGGGGCGCGATGATGAGAATAGGTGTCGAGCAACGCGGGCGCCGCAGGGGTGTGTCCATCGAGTAGGCGGCGCAGCAAGTGGTCCCAGGACGACCTAGAACGGCGAGGCGGGTCGGATGGTATTTTGTCAGGGGAGTCGGGTCACCAGCCGGGGTCTCGGTGAATGCGTCGGCGGTGAGGAGTCGGCCCGGGATAAGGTCTTGGCAGGAAATCTAAATCTCGACGCGGTGCTCCTCGCGGCCGACCTCGCCCGCTGGAACGTGGTCAAGACCACCGTTCTAACTCGTGAACCAGCGCGGCTACTGAGTGGTCAACGAGGTGTATGCCGTGTACCTTCGGGACCACCGCCCGGCCCGCGCCACGGTCCAGGTCGCCGGCCTTCCGAACGGAACCCTGGTCGAGACCGACGCAGTCGCCGCCGGTTGACGGCCGGGGAGCGACTACTCTTGCGTTGGCCACGGCACGGGGTCGCAATCGAGCCCGCAGAAGGCCATCGCGTAGTCCACGCACTCCTGCTCCCAGAAGCCCGGCTGGCAGCACATCGGGATGCCCTCGCACGGGCAGTCATAGTCCATGCAGTCCCACCCGGGGGGCCCCGGGAAGCACGAGGGGCCACCGCCCACGAAACAGGCCTCGGGCACGAACTTCCACTGGCCGTCCTCGCAGAACACCCCCATAAACGGGGGCTTCGGGGGGTTCCCGGACGCGTCCGCCCCGCACCACCCCCCGCACCCGTCCGGGCCGCAGACCCGACCCTCGCACCGCGGCTGACAGACGCACTGGTGACCCATGCAAGTCCAGCCGGCCGCGCAGGACCCGCAATCGAGGAGCATCCCGCCCTCCATCCACACCGGCCCGCACTCGATGCCCGCACACGGATTTCCCTGCGGCTCGCACCGGGCGGCCATGACCCCCAGCGGGTCGCACTGGGGGCCCAGGCACGCGAACGCGCACGCGTGAGACCATTCCTCCAGGCAGCAAGCCGGCAGCAACGAGCACACGCACGCCTGGCAAGCGCAGCCCCCGCACGTGGGGACGCCGGGGGTCGGGTCGCACCCGTCGCCCGGCGCCACGCAGAGGTTGTCCATCGTGCACACCTTACCCGCCGCACACGACCCACAAGGCGCGCCGCACTCGTCCACGCCGCATTTCTTGCCCTGGCATGTTCCGAGGCAAGCCTCCGTGACTCGACAGAGTCCCTGCTGGCAGACCCATCCGGATGGACACCCGGCCCCTTCCCCGCAGCCCATGGTGCAGACCATCCCGCCGCCTGGGCCCACGGGCTCGCAGAACCCCGACAAGCACTCCCCGTTGAACTCGCAGCCGCGGCCCATGTCCGGCGGCACCCCGGAGACGCACGTCCCGTTCTGACAGTAACCGCCACCCGCGCACGCGCCGCAGAACGCCCCGCACGGCTCAACCCCACACTCCCGCAGTCCGCAGCCCGCGGGCAGGATCGTCGCACACTCGGGACAGGAGAACCCAGGGTCGTACTCGTCGCACTGCTTCGCGCACCCCAGGTGCCACTTCTCGGAACAGCACTCGGGCATCTTCTTGCAGACGAGGCCCTCGCACGCGCACCCCGGACACCCCGGCACCTCACGCGGGAAGCAGGCCTGGTTCACGGGCACACACTGCCCATCCTCGCAGGCCCACCCGACCTCGCACGACCCGCACAAGGTCCCGCACCCGTCCGCCCCGCACTCCAGGCCCTCGCAGGAGGGCTTGCAAACCGGCGGCGGCGTCTCGACCTCCCGACAGTGGCCGTCCAGGCACCTTCTTCCCTCCAGGCACTGGTACGAGAAGAACCCGCTACCGTCGGGCTTGCAGACCCATCCCGAACCCTCGTCGCGGCAGATGCCGAGCCCGGCCGGGCAAATGTCTGGGACGCACAGGAACGTCTCAGGGTCACAGAAGAACTCCACGGGACATGTGTCGGTAAACGGTTGGGTTCCCTTGTTGCACTGCCGCTGAATGCAGGTTCCGCTCCAGCACTCGTACCCCTCGGGGCACTCCGCATGGGTTTCGCACCAATCAATCACCTCGCACTGATTTGATATGCAATCTTCGTTGGGCCAACAGTCATCTCTCGTTCTGCACTGGACACACCGTCCATCAATGCAAAAGTATGGAACGCAGTCCTCTGTGGACTGGCACGCGGAAGGCACGCATGTGTGGTCGCCCCGGCAATATCCCGAGGGACAGTCGGAATGGTTCCGGCACTCGGCGCAGTATCTATCCACACACACCAACCCTGCAGGGCAGTCCTCTTGTGACATGCACAGGTAAAGACCCAGGTCGGGGACGAAATGATACTCGTCCCCTGCGGGCCATGTGTCGCCCTGCTCCACCCAGGGCCCCGCTTCGCCTTCCCCAGGCGGCGCGTCATCTGGTCCTTTGGCCTCAAGGTCGTTCGCTCGGGCGTCGGGCATCACGTCGCCGCCTTCCGGCGCGATCCCGCCCGCATGACATCCAAGAAACAACGCGCTCACCAGTATCTGGACGCGACAGCGCCTCAACATCCCTCACCCCCTGCTACGGACCCCAGTATAGGGCAAAGCATCCGGTGTCGCCCTGGTCCGCCACCCGCCTCACGGGACACTCGGAGCCTTGGCCAACCGTTATCTCGTACCAATATGTGTAGTGACCCGGACTTCCGGGGTAGCCAATCACGGTATCAGGAAGATGCCACGAACCACCCGGGTCGCCGTATTGGCCATCGCAATAGGAACCTCGGTCGGAGCGCGCTTCGTCTGAGACGCCCTCGCTCAACTGCCAGCGCCGAGCCCAGTCACCCGAAATATAGCGAGTAACCGGACCGGTGCAATCTGGCGAAGCGTACTCCCTTAAATGGAACGCGACGTCAGCGCAGCCGCTGCACCCGTCCGAAGAAGAATGATTCAAAGCGATGGTCAGCGGAAGATAAGGGACCACGACCTGTTGCGGAGTGACGGTACCCACGAAGGCTCCCTCACGGAGCGTCGCCCCAACACGGAAGTCCTCGAGGCAGTTGTCCGGCGGGACGTCGAGTAGCGCGACCTGGACGATGCCGCCTCCGTCCTGGGCCATGTCGAACAACCACGTGTTGCCGAGGTGGACGTCGAGGAAGCCCTGGCCGTTGTTTCTGAAGATCGGCCCCACCTCGCGGTAGGCCCCGCAGTAACCCCCACTGGTCGGGAAGTAGGGGACGATGGTGGCGGTCGCGCTCCCGCCGGGGTTGTACTTCGCGCTCACCCGCCCCACCATCAGGTGCCGGCCCCCCGTGCACTGCGACGTGCCCGCGTAGCAAGGGACCCACGAGGTGACCGTGGTCGTCTCGCCGACACCGAGGGCCACGAAGTTCCCTCCGGCCGGACGGGGCTGGAGCCCCACCGGTTCGGATCCGCCAGTTTCGTCCCCGGCGGGCGGGACCGGCTCGGGCAGACCGCGCGGGCCGCAGGTCCGCATGTCCGCGCCCCACAGGAGGTCGAGCACTTCCTCGGCCGTTGTTTCCTCCATCTCTGGCATCTCTCCCACCTCGGCCCGTGACGCACCGGGTCCGCTGACCAGGGCCACCAGGGCCCAGATTGCGAGCCGGCGTTCAAGGAGTCCTTCCTTCCTGCGTGCCATTTTTCGTGCCTTCATCGCTCATCTCCCCAAGTTTCACCCCTAATTCGCTCCGACGAGGCGAAGTGTGACATCGCTCCCTCGAATCGCCCGATAGGGCGACGCCGCGGATCCGGTCCACTGTCCTCTCCAGACGCTTGCGCACTGCCGCCGGCGACAGCCCCGTCCGCTCCGCGATCTCGGGACTGCGGGCGTCGTGGAGCCACAGCACGAGGATGGCGATGTCTACCTCGGTCAGCCCGACCCGCGTCACGCGTTCCAGGACCTCGGCGCGCTCGACCGCCCGCTCGGGCGGGTCGCACAGGGCCGGTTCGATGCCCGCGACTGCGATTCGCTGAGCCCTGCGGTACTCCGCGCGCAGCAGCGATACTCAAACCACCCGGCTCCACCGCGAACTCGAAGCGCCGGCGAAGCCAACCCGGCTCGGGCACCCATGAAGGCCGCCCGAGGACACCCGCGAAGACCCCGGCCCCGGCAACCCGGCGCGCGGCAAGCCCCTCGACACCCCTACAGCGCGGATTGCTCATGATCGGCGACACTCGCGGACGGGCCTCACGGAGCACAAACGAAACTGGCTCGCTCCTGTTTGATGAAGTCGACCAGGTCTTCCAGTTGGTCCTCCCAGTGTCCTGCAAACGGGCCTATGAGGTCCGAGTCCATCGGGAAATGCCCGTTGCTGGGGATGACCCATCGCCCGCCGCCGGCCACGGCAGTCCCCAAGGAATCGAGCAGTGGACCCTCCGGATAATACGGATGGGGGCTTCCGGCACCAGCAAGGACCATATGCGTTGTAACATTAATCTCTTGTCCGTTCTGGGTGGCGTATTGAGCCTCCAGAATGCGAGGCGACCCCCAGCCCAGGACCACTGAGGCGACGGTGTCTTGCCCCGAGAAAGCCGGAACGCACATCTCCGCAGGCTCCGGTAGTCCATAGTAGCAGGGATACAAATCGTTGTCGTTCGGAGCCGCCACACACGCGCCATCCTTGCATTGTTTGTCGTCACAGTACAGATTATTCCGCATCCACTTCGCGAAGTTGACCAGGAAGGGTCCATTTACGCATGGACCGGCCACGTACAGGACGTGCTGTCGCACACACCTGACGGCCTCATCCATGCAGACATGGTCCTCGCCGCACCGGCCCGGAGCGGGCCGACAATCCGCGTCGGTCGAGCAGGGCCGCCCAGCCGAGGTTCCGTGATTTCGGATGAATTCAGCCGCCAGATACAGCAACCGCGTGTCGCATAATCCCAATCCATCCGGATTCCTTGTCTCCCACGGATGCAGTATACGCGTCCGCAGTTCGTCGTTCTCGTGCACCCAGCAGGTACCGAGGTAGCAAGCCCCGACGCCACATTCCTCTGAAGACGAGCACGGCATCCCCGTGTCCCGAACTGATTCCACACCATCCACGTACCGCGCGATGTCATCCACCGTCATGCTCCATGGGTCCGGGTAACCATAAACGCTGTAAGGAAAGACTTTTTCCAGGTCATCTCTTGGTATTGTTTCCCATGTGCAAGTATCGTAAGCGTGATGATCGTCGTATGGTGGAAGGAAGACCAGATCATGATATCCTGTCACGCAGACATCTTCCTGCGTCCAATCCTCCGAGAAATCCGTTCTGGACGGACGATGAATCAACACGACTTGAGTTGCGGGGTCCTCAGCGAAGGCATCAATCAGCCGCCGCACGAGGAGCGCGGCCAATAGTTGGGTTCTCATCTGTCCGCCCGATGCCGTCAGGACATTGTATGGACCATAAGGCGCCATCGTGTGTTCCGGACAGATCGAGCCATAATCGGAGGCTTCGTTCAGAGCCGCTTCCATGATCTCAGGGTCCACGAAATACCCGAACGCGAGAGATTCGTTGTCAATGATAATGTAGATGCGGGTCACGTTGTCCACGCATTCGTTGTCGAGGCAAATCATTCCCGGCGGGCATGGATCCGCGGTGAGCTGCCCGAGAGGCGTACACGAATACCTGACCCCGTCCTGACAGATGATGGACCCCGGATGGCAGGCCTCGTCACCCGCGTCCACCCCGTCCTCGAGTACCCCGTCCGGCTCCGCTGGACCGTCGCTTGCGTCTTCGAACAACTCGCCTGGCTCTTCTTCGACCGGTTCAACCGATTCGCCCTGTCCAACCCCGCGGTCCTTGGAAACGTCATCCGGCGAGACAAACACGTCGGAGGTTTCCGCGGCCGCTTCGACGAGGTCGTACGCTGTTTCGGACTCGCCGGTGCAGGCACCGCACCACATCACGACCGAGAGCGTCATCGCAACGCGGCTTCTTCGGGTTTGCGAATGGTGGCGCTTGCGACTACGGGCTTTCATGGCTCATTCTCCTCCCTCGTCGGATTCCGTCATCCCGCCTTCCAGAACGAGGTCCGGCGGGTTGACGAGCGACGGCTCACCTGGATTGTCCCACAGCAGCCCAGGCGAGAAAACTACGGTGGCCTGACTGCCCTCTCCATTCCCCGCGCTCCCGGGATTGATCCCGATCACGGAACGCATCAGGATAGAAGTGGAATCACTGAGGTGCCAGTTCTGCCATACTAGTCCGACCCGCAAATCGGACTCACATCCCGTAAACAAGTTGGCCGCGATCCCGTCCGAGCCAACCGTCCAGCCAGACCACGTGTAGTCGGCCACCGTGATAACATCCGTGACGGGAACTGGTGGGAACAGCCCCTTGAAAACCCTTAGCTCGAGTCGAGGTCCGTATTCGGGACCCGACAATATCCACGTGATCGCAAAATACGGGGCCGGCCTCTGTCCACCAGAAGACCACTGCCCCGACGCCAGGCGTGGATAGTACCGACCCCTCCCTTCCGGCAGCGGAGCAACCCGAGTCGGAGGAGATGCCGGTGTGCCGTCGCGAGCAAAAGTACGATAGTAGACATCGCGTTCCGCTTTACCGCTGGCGTTCAGATACTCTGGTTCCCAAACCAGCACGAATCCGGTCGAAAACGCCGATACATGGACAGGGTTTTTGTGCGGGTAGAGTGTCTGAAATGAGACCAACGGAAACGAGCCCTGGACATTACAAAGGTAGTCCACCAAATAACCCCATACCTCGATATTAGTCCCATCGATGGCCTCAACAACAATAATACCATGGTCATCGTTATACCAGAAGGTCCCCACATCCGTGTACGCCACCCTCTGGCCGTCTTCAACCCAGTTCGCAATCATGGAACTGGCTTTCTCGTTGCCGCGCCTATCCAGTACCACGCAGTAAACACCTTGATAGGTGACTTGACCTTACCAGACAGCAACCCCCAACGAAGCCATCGCGTCGTATGTCCGGTGCGTAAACAGCGCCTCAATGCCTATCGATGGGGCGTCCGACCATTCGGCAGGCAGCAGCCGCGTCTCGGTGGGATAGAGCGGTAGGAACGTTGAGGAAAGCGGCCGAGTCGCGTACTGGTACAAGCCCGTGTAGTAGATCGCGGAAGTCCAGATGGGCAACCATCCCGATAACCCCTTCGAGTTCAAAGCGGTGATTCTGGCTGGTTGGAAGGCATGATAGCCACCCGTCGTGTCCAGTCGAATCGAATTCTGAAGGGCATGATTCGACGTCAGATATCTGAACGACCAGGCGCCCTCAAAGCCGCTGGGGTCAGGGCCGGAACCGTACATGACTGCGTAGTAGTCCTGGTTCCCCTTTGAGGCTTGGATATCAACCTGAACGACTTCGTAGCTCGAGAAAAAAACGCTGATGGGTTGTTCGTCCTGTAGCGGAGGACAGGCGGCCAACGCAGTCCGCGAGCAAAGGAGAATCGTCGAGGCCAGCAGCCATCGAAAACAAGGGGAGACGAGATCCCTGCCACCGTTTGGCTCCATTCCGCGCTCACCTCCCGAAGTTTCACCCCGGTAACCGTTCACCCCCCTCATTGGGGACAAGGATAGCGTAGGAAGGCGACTGGAGCGTTGTCAAGAGGCCGAGTTGCCTCGCGAGAAATCTTTTCGAAAGGGCATCGTGGCCTCTGGAAGAAAATCCTTTCGAACGGGGCAGGGTGCCGGGAGGTAACTTCCTGGTCGGGATGCCAGGGAGGTGATGATGAGGCTTACCATGGGTGAACGGCGGGCGGTGACGAAGGAGTACGCGGCGAGGTACCGGAGGGCGAGGAAGAAGGAGAAGGGGGCGGATGCTTCAGGAGTTTGTGGAGAGTACGGGGTACCACCGGGTGTACGCGGCGTGGCTGCTTCGGCACCTTGGGGGGGTGCGTGTTGGGCATGGGGTGGTTGTCGTGGGGGATGCGGGGGTCCGGGAGAAGGGGGGGCATGCGACGGAGTATGGACCGGAGGTGGAGGCGGTTTTGAAGAAGGTGTGGGAGACGATGGACTACATCTGTGGCAAGCGATTGGTGGCGGTGCTGCCCGAGGTGGTTCGGTGTTTGGTGGAGCAGGGGGAGCTCGAGGTGAGGAAGGATGTGCTGGAGAAGTTGGAGCGGGTCAGCGCGGCGACGATTGACCGATTGCTTGCGCCCGAGCGGAGCAGGGTCGGAGTCGGACGAAGCCAGGGACGTTGCTGAAGCATCAGGTTCCGATTCGGACGTTTTCGCAGTGGGACGAGAGGGTTACTGGTTTTCTGGAGGTGGACCTGGTGGCGCATGACGGGGGTTCGTCGGCTGGGGAGTCCTGTCAGACGTTGGACGCGACGGACGTGGCGACGGGGTGGAGCGAGCAGGAGGCAGTACGGAGCAAGGCGCAGTGTCATGTGTTCGAGGCGCTTTAGAAGATTCGTCGTCGGTTACCGTTTCCGTTGCGTGGTTTGGACTCGGACCATGGGAGCGAGTTTATCAACAACCATTTGATTCGGTACTGCACAGAGGAGCGGATTACGTTCACGCGGAGTCGGGCGCACCGGAAGAACGACGGTTGTTACGTGGAGCAGAAGAACTGGTCTGTCGTGCGTCGTTTCGCGGGCTACGAGCGGTTCGAGGGGGAGAGGGCGTGGCGGCTGTCGAACGGTCTGTACGGCGTGTTGAGGGACTACGTGAACTTTTTCATGCCCACGATGAAGTGCGTGGGGAAGAGCCGAGAGGGTTCGCGCGTGCGCAAGCAGTACGACGCGCCGAAGACGGCGTACCAGCGGATGCTGGAGTCCCCCGATGTGGATGCGCAAGCGAAGAAACGCCTTCGGGCAAGGTGGCACACCTTGAACCCGGCGGCGCTCCACCGGGCGACCCTGCGGTACCAGGCGGCGCTGGACGAGTACGCTGTCCGCGGTCGCCGCGCCCGGCGCTTCCGCTGTCCTCCGGAAGGCCATCCCTGGAAGCAAGGATTTGGATCGTGGCGAGCCGTTGAGAGGTGAATGTCGCTGTGGTGTGGGAGTCGCTGTCGAGCCCGACGCCCCGTCGAGAAAGTGCCGCCGACCTCAAGGTCGGCTTCGACAACCCTTTGGGTTGCCGACACTTTCCCGACCAGGCTTCGACAAACGGCTGGTCGCCGTTTGCCGACAGGCCCGACAGCGCCCCGGCGCCGCTGATGATGTTCGTTTTCTTGCGGTGCTCCAGGGGCCTCGACAAGGCGTTGCAGCGTCCAAGGGGCTCGACGATGAGCCGTGCGTGTTGTCCATTCGCTACCGGGGGTCTCCGGCCGTCGCTTCGCTCCGGAGTCTGCCCGTTCAGATATATTTCATGGGGAAACGGGTTACCGTTCAGAAAGATTTTTTGGTGAGGTAACGAATCGGAGTTCAGAAAGAATTCTTCGTGAGGCAACAGGGAGGCAGCGAGCGGAGGAGGATCGAGGCCGGTGGCGGCATGCCGACAGGCGAGTTCGAGCCAGTCGAGGGGATTGAGTCCCCGGCGCCTGGTCGTCTGGAGCACGGTGAGGATGCGTGAGACGAACCGACTGCCCCGCTCGCTCCGGGTCCCGAATGAGCACTTCCGCCACAGGACCGCCGGGCGAAGCGCCCTCTCGGC
>FWWM01000850.1_pt1 | contig 65598 bp, 63 predicted proteins | sample 2228351 | NCBI WGS metagenome assembly FWWM01 (sample SAMEA103939774, study PRJEB20133) | metagenome
AGGGGTTCAAGTGCTTATTTCACTTTTGTTAATTTGTAGATATCTAAACATAGTTGATAAGACCTTTGCCAAACTTTTAAGTCTTTGTAATTCTCAAGCATTTCCCTCGAATCCTTGACTCCTTGACCCCTCGAATCCTCATGATCTTACCAACTTTTTTGGAGATGATCCATAATATTTTATATTAATTCCCCATAATGCAATCAAAATAGTGCGAATGTTGAGAAAAAATTTATTTTTCGATTCCTTAGTGTGCGGAATATTCGTTATCTGTTAATCGTTCTCCGTTATTATTTTTTTATTATAAAAACATAACTTTTACGGACATGGACAATGGAGGCGAAACACGAATCTCTTTTAAACAATGTCTGCATTTATTTGTTATGACCTAAACATCTGCTTAGAATAATGAAGATGTTTAAAAATTTTATTATCTGATTTCTTCCGATTATCCTTGACTAACAATGTAAGTTAGCAATATGATTATTTAAATATTTAAAAACAGTTGTAAGGAGAAGATTATGAAAAAGAGTGATTTGATTAATCTTTTAAACAAAGACCTGAAAGATGAGCATGCTGCAGTTATAAGATATCTTGTCCATGGATGGTTAGAAGGCGAAGACACACCTATTGGTGCTAATTTGCTGTCAAGATCAAGGGAAGAAATGTGGCATATGCACTGGCTCGGGATGATTATCGGACAATTGGGAGGAGAACCCGACCTTATTCCTGCACCTTACCCTTATGACCCAACTAACAGGGCTACTATTTTTAAATCTTATATTGAATATGAAGAAAAACTTATTCCACATTATAACAGTGAAGCAGAGCTTGTTGATGATCCACATATAAAACGTGTTCTTCAGCGAGAGGCATGGGAATCAGCTATTCATGCCAAGAAATTTCAAAGAATATTGGAAAAGTTGAGCTCCGAGGAGGCAGAAGGCCTTCCGGGTGGAGAGAAAAAATTGCCAGACCAATTCCTTGATATGCTTCAAAAAGAAGTCGCAAAAAAATATAATGAAATGTTACAACATATCAGATATTCCTGGTTGTTTCAGAAAAAGGGAATTATAGGTTGGCAACTTATGGATCAGGCTATGGAAAAGATGAAGCAAATAGCTCATTTCGCAGAAGATATAGCAGAGAATGGAATATCTCCTAATTTAAAAGTAGGCAGGATAGAGAAAAGTAAAAACTTTAATAATGCTTTAAAGAAGGCCATTAAAGATGTTGAAACGGCTTATAAGAATCATCTGAAATTAAAAGGGAATGAAGAGTTACAAAAACATCTTGGTTTAATTATAAACCTCGAACTTACAATTCAACAGGAAAAATTTCAATTAGACGAAATGCAAGAACTTGTTAGAAAGAGGTAAAACTTTCTTGAAAAATTCAATGATGCTTTCTGAAAGAAGTCATAAAATTAAATCTTCTCCTACGCTTTCAATCGACGCAAAAGCAAAAGCAATGAAAGCGAAAGGGATTGATATTGTAAATTTTGGGGTAGGGGAGCCAGATTTTGATACGCCTGATAATATAAAAGAAGCTGCTATAAAGGCTATCAAAGAAGGCTTTACTAAATATACCCCTGTTGGTGGAATTGATGCACTGAAAGATGCAATAATCGAAAAATTTAAAAGAGATAATAACCTTGATTATGAGCGTGAAGAAATCATTGTTTCATGTGGGGCAAAACACTCCCTTTATAATGTAGCGCAGGCATTGTTCAGCCCGGGAGATGAGGTTCTGATTCCTTCGCCCTATTGGGTCACATACCCCGAACAGGTTGTCTTAAATGATGCAATTCCTGTTTTTGTAAAGACATATGAATCCGATTATTTTATGCTGAACCCTGAAAGTATAGAGTCAAATATCACCAAAAGAACTAAGGCTATAATATTGAATTCTCCTTCAAATCCAACAGGTCTTGTATATGATAAAAGAAATTTGGAAAAGATAGCAGAGATTATATTGAAGTATAATATCTATATTATTTCTGACGAGATTTATGAAAAACTCACATATGACGGAGTTAAACATGTAAGTATTGCTTCTTTGGATGTATCTCTCAAAAAGAGAACAATTGTTATAAATGGGCTCTCAAAATCTTACGCTATGACAGGATGGAGAATAGGTTTTGCAGCCGGACCAAAGGAAATAATAAAGGTAATGACAGACATTCAAAGTCAGTCTACATCTAATCCCAGTTCTATTTCTCAGAAGGCTGCTATTGAAGCATTAAGAGGCCCGCAAGATTTTATTAAAACAATGATAGATGAATTTGATAAAAGAAGAAAATTTCTTGTTAGTGAACTTAATTCGATAGATGGTATAACATGCATCAATCCTACAGGCGCTTTCTATGTGTTTCCTAATGTATCATCTTTTTATGGAAAAAGAATAAATAATTTTGAAATATCATCTTCGCATGATATGGCTATGTACTTACTTGAAAAAGCAAATGTTGCGTTAGTGCATGGTGAAGCCTTTGGAGATGACAACTATCTTAGATTATCATATGCTACATCCATTAGTGAAATAAAGAAAGGAGTTGAAAGAATCAAAGAGGCTTTAAAACAAGTTACTTGAAAAGCGAGAATTTATTAGAAGATAAAGACACAAAAAGTTACCGCTCAGGATATGTTTCGATAATTGGATGCCCAAATGTCGGTAAATCTACACTACTTAATTCTATCCTCGGAGAAAAGGTTGCAATTGTAACATCAAAGCCACAAACAACAAGAAATAGAATTATAGGTATAAAAACTTTATCTGATGCCCAAATTATATTCATTGATACCCCAGGGATTCATAAGCCAAAACATAAATTGGGTGAAAAAATGGTAAAAACTGCGTTAGATTCTTTTAAAGAGGTGGATTTGATACTCTTTATGGTTGAACCGATAGAACCTAAAAGGGGAGAGATGGAAATCATAGATTTACTAAAAAAAATTAATATTCCAGTCTTCTTGTTGATAAACAAGATAGACACGATTAAAAAACCAAATTTGCTGATACTCATAGAACATTTCAGCAAGCTTTATCCTTTTAAGGAAATAATACCTATTTCAGCCCTTAAATGTGATGGTATAGATCTTCTACTTCAAAAAATTTATGATTATTTACCAATTGGACCAAAATATTATCCAGATGATTTATTAACTGACCAGCTCGAGAGATTTATGGTCTCTGAAATAATTAGAGAAAAAATTATGAATTTGACAGAAGAGGAAGTACCACATTCAGTAGCTGTAGAAGTTAGCGAATGGAGAGAGAGGGAAAATGGATTAATATCAATAAGATGCAATATTTATGTTGAAAGAGAGGGTCAAAAAGCTATTATAATAGGTAAGAAAGGAACAATGTTAAAATCCATCGGTTCAAGTGCAAGGATTGATATCGAGAGACTACTTAATACAAAAGTATTTCTGGAGTTATGGGTAAAAGTAAAAAGAAACTGGAGGAATGATAATCAGTTATTGAAAGAATTGGGGTATAGATAATGTTGATACAAATGAAAGTTGAAGGTATGCTATTTGACCCAAGAAGTAACATGTATATCTTATTATTAAGGGAGATAAATGGAAACGGAACATTGCCTATCTGGATTGGTAAGCCCGAAGCTGACTCGATTGCACTTGCATTAGGTAAAGTTGAAACACCTAGGCCATTGACTCACGATTTGATAAAAAACATAGTAGATGGATTAAAAATAAAGATAACAAAAGTTATAGTTACAGAGATTCTTGATAATACATATTATGCACTTGTTTGTTTGAGTGATGGGAAAAAAGAAACTTATGTAGATTCAAGACCAAGTGATGCTGTTGCAGTTGCGCTGAGGGTAAATGCACCAATATTTGTAGAAGAAAGTGTAATGGAACAAAAAAGTTCTGATGAACTTGAAGAGTGGTTAAAAAATCTTAAACCAGAGGACTTCGGGAACATTATGTAATGCTTTATAGAACCGAAGGCATTGTTTTAACAACCTTTCCTTTAGGAGAAGCGGATCTTATAGTTACATATCTAACCCCTGATTTAGGTTTAATAAAACTATTTGCCAAAAGTCCACGTAAAATTAAAAGTCGTTTTGGAAGTAGCCTTGAACCGCTTACACATTCACGTATAGGATTCTGGGGCAAAGAAGATACACAGTTACCCCGTCTAATACAGTCAGATATAATATACTCCTTTCAGTCCTTAAGAAATACCTTGAGTTGCTTTATTTTAATATCTGAAATCTTGGAATTAACCATAAATTTTCTTCCTGAGAGAGACGCAAATAAAGAAGTATACCTGTTACTTTTAAATACATTACGTAATATTGAAAGTAATAATTCTGAAGGTAATAGATTCAATAAAGAGAAAACTGGACTATACAAGGGGAGTCTATTAGTGAATCACTATAAAATCAAATTTTTAAGATTTACAGGATTTGCGCCTAAACTTGATGCGTGTGGTAGATGCGGCATAAAAGGAGATTCCTTTTATATTTCTCACGGGTCTATTTTATGCGAGATGTGTGCAAATAAAGTTGATTCTTCAATAAAGATATCTCCTGCAGTTTCAAGACTTTACAATGCTCTTATGAAATGGGAAGTATCAAAGATAAACAGGATAAAGCCTTCAAATATCCTTCTTTCAGAACTTCAAAATATAATTGATGCTCATATTAAACATATCCTCTCTAAACCTCTCAGATGCAGTAATTTTAATGTTCTCTAATAGATGATTTTGCCGACAAAGAAAGATTTTTTAGATATAGTTAAAGAGGGTAAAATTCCTCCACTCTTTAAAGAAATATCGTATGCTTCTCCCTGTTCAATTTATGAAGTTTTAGCCTCCCCCAATAGCTTTTTACTCGAAAGTGTAAAAGGACCTTTGAGGATTGCAAGATACTCTTTCGTGGGGTTCAATCCGTGTCTCATTTTAAAGATTAAAAATAGTGTTTTAGAAATTTTATCTATGAAAAAAGAAGTTATGTTTACAACGCATCCTCTTAATATAATGAAGAAAATTAACAGATTATATAATCAGTCATCAATCGATTTTCTTCCACCTTTTCAGGGCGGATTTGTAGGAGTCCTTAGTTATGACTTTGTTCATTATCTGGAGGAACTTCCGAGAAATGCTATAGATGATCTGAGCCTTCCCGATGCCCACTTTTTTATGATAGATAAATTAATAGCCATTGAGCATTTCTATAAAAAAGGGTGGATAATAATTTGTCCGGGTGCCAATCATCTAATAAATGGAAGTGCATACACAAAATTAAACTGGTCTGAAATCTATGATCAAGCAGAATACGAAATTGAAGAAATAAACAAAAAAATTAAAAAGAAACTAAAGAAAGAAGAAAAATTTTCTTTTTTTGATTCAAGTGAAAAAGTAGAAATTATATATGAAATGAAAAAACAAGAATATATGGATATAGTGAAAAGGGCGAAGGATTATATTTCGGCAGGGGATATCTTTCAAGCAAATCTTTCCCAAAGGGTTTCCGCATTTATTTTAAACAAAAACACGTGGAACCTTTACAGGATATTAAGATCAATAAATCCATCACCCTTTGCAGCATATATTGATTTTGACGACTATAAAATTGTGAGTTCTTCTCCCGAACGTTTACTGAGAGTTAAGGGAAAAACCATTGAAACTCGCCCAATAGCAGGGACCAGACCGAGAGGTAAGAACAGAATAGAAGATGAATTAATGAGAGCAGAATTACTCTTGAACGAAAAGGAACGTGCCGAACATATAATGCTTATTGACCTCGAAAGAAATGATATAGGAAGGGTGGCAGATTATGGCTCGGTTAAAGTAGATGAAATGATGATAACGGAGGATTATTCACACGTTATCCATATAGTTTCAAATATTACTGGCAGACTTTCTGAAGACAAAGACTGCTTCGACGCAATAAAAGCTGCATTTCCAGGCGGAACCATAACAGGGGTACCCAAGGTAAGATGCATGGAAATTATTGATGAACTTGAACCCGTATGCAGGGGGCCATACACAGGTTCTATAGGTTATATTAGTTTTACGGGGAATATGGATTTAAATATAATTATTAGAACCTTTGTAATAAAAGATGGTTTTGCTTATGTGCAGGCTGGCGCAGGGATTGTTGCTGATTCGGATCCCGAAAGAGAGTATTATGAAACACTTAAAAAAGCAGAGGCGTTGATAAGAACGCTTGAAAGGGTATAATAGATCAAGGAAATCTAAACCATTTCCTTTTTGTTTTTATGTTTTGAAAGTTGTTTCGAATTTCTCGGAGCATAGTATTCATTTCTTTCTGTTCTTTCTTTGACTCTTTGATTTCGTTGTTGATTTCGGAAAATAATTCTTTCATTTCTTTCAAGGTTTTTGATATATCATTTAATCCTTTAATCATCAGATCCAATTTGTCTAATGGAATAACCGGTATTTCCTTTATCTCCTTCACAAGAATTTCTTTTTGTTTATAAGCTTCTCCAGCAGGATTAGCATATTCTTTATTTAACTCGGTCATATCATATTTTGCCTCTACTATTTCTGAACTTTTAATGCTATGGGATTCAAACAAAGAAGTTCTATCTAAATTTTTAGATCCCTTAACCTCAACAGGTTCGATATCCTTTTGCCTAAGAATATGATCAAACTCTGTACTCGTTTTGAAATTAATATTATGTCTTTTTGCCAAGCTATTTATTACTAATTTAGTTATGCGACGAAATGTATCTTCGACACCCACTCCCTCTGTGGCAATAGATTCCATAAATTCATATTTACCATTTTCGTTAAGATCGCGATTAAGTTCATCTACGGATAAAATATTTGCTAAATCTCTTTTATTGTATTGTAAGAAAATAGGAATATCATCGGGATTTATGTTATTTTCGATAAGATTTTCTTTCATATTTTTGAGGCTATCGATATTCTGTTCTCTCATTTCCAGCTGGGAATCTGCAACGAAAACTACAGCATCCGCGCCTTTAAGAACGAGTTTTCTTGTTGCATTATAGCGAACCTGTCCTGGAACCGTGTAAAGTTGAAATCTTATTGAAAAGTCATTCAATTTCCCTAATTCTACCGGGAGAAAATCAAAAAAGAGTGTTCTATCGGCCTCTGTGGCTAACGAAAGTAATTTCCCCTTTGATTTAGTGTCAAGTTTAGAATGTAGATATTGGAGATTTGTTGTTTTACCGCTGAGCCCCGGACCATAATAAACTATTTTAATAGTAATCTCTTTTGTAGCATAGTTAAAAAGTGCCATATAAACTATACTATAGCATAAACAGCATTTCTTGTCTGATATTTGACCCTATACATTGCCTCATCTGCAAGACTGATAAGTTCTTCTTTAGATTTTGCACTTTCAGGATAGGAGGCAACGCCGAAACTTGCTGTAAGCTTTAAGGAATAACCTTCCTTCTTGAGAAAAGTATTTTGTTCGACTGCCTTTCTCATCCTTTCTGCAATCTGAGCAGCTGCGTCGGGCGGTGTTTGAGGGAGAACTATAACAAACTCATCACCTCCGTATCGCGCTACAATATCTACAGACCTTAAACTTTTCAATAGAAGCTGCCCAATCTCCACGAGTACCTTACTCCCTATTAAGTGCCCGTATTGATCATTAATACTTTTGAAATGATCCACATCCATAAAAATAAGTGAAAGGGAAGTATTGTATCTCGACGATCGTTGAATCTCGACCTCTATTGTTCTATTAAGATACCTCGTATTGAATAGCTTTGTGAGATCATCCGTTATAGCAAGTTCCGTCATCTTTTGATATAGAGAAGTTCTTTCGATTGCAATGGCAATATGGTCAACGAGTTTTAAGAGTAGATCAAGGTCTTCCTTTAAAAACGGGTCACCTGTAGTTTTATTCGAAATCTCTATTACACCAATTACTTGTCCTCTACTTTTTATGGGCACACACATCAATGATTTTGTTTTAAAATGGACAACTCTATCGATTTTTCCTATGAACCTCTCATCTTTTGAGACATCAGGAACTACAACAGGGATACCTTCTTGAGCAACCCAACCAGCAATTCCTTCTCCCATTTTTAGTCTCATCTTCTGAATTTTTTTAGTCGTCTTAGTGTCCGTTTTTTCCAATACCAACTCACCTGTTTCCTGATCTACCAATAAAACAGCCCACGATTCTGCCTTTGTCATTTCTTTTACCCTTGCCATTATTTTGGAAAGAACATCACTCAATTCTATGGAAGATGTAATAGTTTTACTAACTTCTTCATAAAAATTAAGAACACGTTTTACTGAGTTTAATTCGCGCTTCAGTCTCTCGTTGTCAGAAAATGTATTTTTTTCTTTGAGAACTCGATTGCTGAAATAAATCAATTCTTTTATGTTAGGTCTATAAATGTTATAAGTAAAAGGCTCTTTAATCCATGGCGTTAAACCTCTAAATGAATAATCAGATGAAATAACAATTTTAGGTATTGATTTAGTCAATTTCAGAAACTCTTTGAAACGACGTTCTTTACTGAGTTTTTTATCCACAATCAGAAGGTCAGCTTTTTCGTTTAAACTGGAGATTGCTTTATGGATAGAATCAAATTTGCTTATATTATATCCATTTGTCCTTAAAATATCTTCAAAGTCGTTTCTTAATGCACTGCTCCCTATGAGAAATATCTTAAGCATTCAAACCACAACATTTTTTGTATTTCTTTCCACTTCCACAAGGGCAAGGATCATTTCTGCCAACTTTTTTGCCTCTTCTTAGTGTCTGAACAGACGCAGAACTTTCTCCCCTATTGTAATTCAATTTTTGTTGTTTTAGCGACTCCCTTTTTACAGATTCTTTTTTTTCAATCTGTATTTTGAACAACCGTCTCAAAACTTCTGTTGAAATTCGTGAGGTCATATCGGCAAACATGTCGAAGGCTTCTTTTTTGTACTCAATTAGCGGGTCTCTCTGCCCGTATCCCCTCAGTCCTATACCTTCTTTCAAATGATCCATTGCCAGTAAATGATCTTTCCACTGATTATCGATAATCTGCAAGATAATAACTCTTTCAAGATATCTCATTACATCACTGCCAATCTCGACTTCTTTTTTCTCATACATGCTTTTAAGATAAGAAACTAAATTGTTTTTAAAAGAATTAAAATCAGAAATTTCGAGATCAGGTGAAACAGCAAAGATTCCATATAATGAATCCTTAAGTCCCTTTATATTCCACTCTTCAACATGTTTTTCTTCAGGACAATAGATAAATAGTAATTCTTCAACTGTTTCATCGATCATATGGAAGATTCTATCTTTAAGGCTTTCGCTTTGAAGTATCTCTTTTCTGAAGGAATATATCTCTGTTCGCTGTTTATTCATTACATCGTCGTATTCAAGCAAATGTTTTCTTATGTCAAAATTATGTGCCTCAACACGCTTCTGTGCGTTTTCTATAGCTTTTGTAACCATCCTGTTCTCAATGGGCATGTCTTCTTCCATCCCTAGTTTGCCCATCAAACCTGAGATCCTATCAGAGCCAAATATTCGCATTAAATCATCTTCCAATGAAAGATAAAATCGCGAAGAACCGGGGTCACCCTGTCTTCCAGAACGGCCTCTAAGCTGATTATCTATTCTTCTTGCCTCATGTCTTTCGGTACCCAGGATATGTAAGCCTCCGAGTGCTAAAACCTTTTCTCTGTCCTTTTTGCAAATTTCCTCTGCTTTTGAGAGGGCATTTTGCCATTCCTCTTCTGTATAATCCTTTTTATCTTTAAGAAATTCTTTTGCTAGTCCTTCAGGATTGCCTCCGAGTATTATATCCGTACCGCGACCCGCCATATTTGTTGCTATGGTTACAGAGCCACTTCTGCCCGCCTGAGCGATAATCTCTGCTTCCCTTTCGTGATATTTTGCATTGAGCACTGAATGGGGTATACCTTTCTTCTTCAGAAGGTAACTCAATATTTCTGATTTTTCGATCGAGATAGTTCCTACGAGAACAGGTTGCCCTTTCTTATGGAGTTCTTCTATTTCTTTTATGACAGCATTAAATTTGGCTTTTTCGGTTTTATAAATAACATCAGGATAATCGACCCTTATCATGGGTTTGTTGGTAGGAATCACAACAACATCGAGGTTATATATTTTTGCAAACTCTTCAGCCTCTGTATCTGCGGTACCTGTCATCCCGGCGAGTTTATTATACATTCTGAAGTAGTTCTGAAAGGTTATAGTTGCGAGTGTCTGGTTTTCACTTTCAATTTTAACTCCTTCTTTTGCTTCTATCGCCTGATGAAGTCCATCAGACCAGCGCCTTCCAGGCATGAGTCGTCCTGTGAATTCATCTACGATGATAACTTCTCCATCTTTTACTACATAATCTACATCTCTTTTAAAAAGAGTGTGAGCCCGGAGTGCCTGTAAAACGTGGTGAACGAGTTCTATATTAGAGGGGTCATATAGATTACCGACACCAAGAAGTCTTTCAACCTTTAAGCTACCTTCTTCAGTCAAAACTGCTGTTTTTGTTTTTTCATCTAATGTAAAATCTACATCTTTTTTTAGCTTAGGGATAATTTTGTCAATCTTATAATATTTATCCGTCGATTCTTCTGACGGACCTGAAATAATAAGAGGTGTTCGTGCCTCATCAATTAGGATGCTATCAACTTCATCAACAATTGCGTAATTTAGTTCTCTCTGACAATACTCAGAAATATCATATTTCATATTATCTCTAAGATAGTCGAACCCAAATTCATTATTTGTGCCATAAGTTATATCGGCTGCATATGCTTCTTTTCTTGAACATGGTCTTAAACAGTCAAATCTTTTATCAGTTGATCGATAAGATGGATCGTAAAGAAAAGAGTTATCGTGTTGTATTACGCCTACAGATAAGCCGAGAAAATTATAAATAGGCCCCATCCACTGCGTATCCCTTTTAGCCAGATAGTCATTGACAGTAACAACGTGTACCCCTCTTCTATCAAGAGCATTTAAATAGACGGGTAGGGTGGCAACGAGTGTTTTACCTTCTCCTGTTTTCATTTCGGCTATTTTCCCCTCATGCAAAACTATGCCTCCAATTAATTGAACATCAAAGTGCCTCATTTTAAGTATCCGCCTCGAAACTTCTCTAACCACTGCAAATGCCTCGGGAAGAATTTCATCGAGGATCATACCATTCTCAATTCTCTTCCTGAACTCATCGGTTTTTTCTTTCAATTTTGAGTCTGTGAGATTAGAGATTGATTCTTCCAAGGAATTTATTTGTTCGACTATTGGCCATAATCTTTTAAGTTCGCGTTCATTCTTTGTTCCAAATACTTTGCTTAGTAAAGTTCCAATCATGTTTTTATAATAGAATTAAGATATGCAAGATTTCAAGAAAGGATTAAAATTTCCCTCCCCATTATTCGTAATTGACTTGCTACCAATAAAGTATGCATGTTAAGTTAAATATTATATTCTTAAAGACTAAACTTTTCATTTTTATGAGTCAAGAATAAATTATGAAAAAAAGTGTTTACATAAAAACATACGGATGTCAGATGAACGTTCATGACTCTGAAAAAATTTTAGGTATTTTAAAAGAAGAAGGATATTTACCCACAGACAATCCTCGAAAGGCTGATGTTATTATCTTCAATACCTGTAGCATAAGACACAAAGCAGAACAAAAATTTTATAGCGAACTCGGAAGAATAAAGTTCTGCAAAAAAAGAAGCCCTGGTACAAGAATTTTGGTGGGCGGATGTATCGCCCAGCAAGAAGGAGAGAATATCCTTAAAAAAGCACCTTATGTAGATTTTATTTTTGGGCCTCAGAATATACACCTTTTAAGAAAATTCTTAAAAGATCATAATTTATGTGTTGCTACTTCCGATAACCCCGATATTGCGATATCAGATCTACCTGTTGACAGAAATAACAAATTAAAGGCATGGGTTACCATTATGTATGGATGCAACAATTTTTGTAGCTATTGTATTGTTCCTTACACAAGAGGACCTGAAAGATCAAGACCTTCTTATAATATCTTATCAGAAGTAACAGAACTTTCTAAAAGGGGATATAAAGAAATTACACTTTTAGGACAGAATGTTAATTCTTACCAGAGCAATCTTGATTTTCCTGAACTCTTAAAAGAATTGAATAAGATAGAAGGGATTGAAAGGATCCGATTTGTTACCTCTCATCCGAGGGATCTTTCTGATAAGCTAATCGATGCTATGGCCACTCTGCCCAAGGTATGTGAACATATTCATCTGCCTTTACAATCGGGGTCATCTAAAATCCTGGAGCGGATGAATAGGGGATATACATATGACTATTATATTGAGCAAATATCAAAACTCAGAGAGAGAATTCCGAATATTTCAATAACTTCAGATATAATTGCAGGATTTCCGGGAGAGACAGATCAAGATCATTTAGATACCATAAATGCATTAAAGGAGATAGGGTTTGATGGTATATTTGCCTTCAAATTCTCATCCCGGAAGGGAACTAAGGCTGCTGAAATGTCAAGACAGGTACCCGAAGAAGTAAAATCTGAAAGACTTAAAGAAATATTAGAAGTTCAAGATAAAATAACGGAAAGAATTAATAAATCTCTTGAAGGTACTGTTCAGGAGATACTTGTAGAAGGTGAGAGCAAATTAGATAAGGATAAATTTACAGGACGAACTCGAACCAATAAGATAGTTAATATCCCGAGAGATCCTTCTTATTTAGGAAAATTGATAAATGTTAAGATAATTTTATCAAAAAGGCATTCTCTTGAGGGAATGCCTCTTCTACCATGAAAATCTCAATCCTAACGTTAGGATGCAAAGTTAATCAATATGAGAGTTCAGTTATTAAAGGTAATCTTATTAATAATGGTCACGATATCGTTAGCTTATCAGAAAATCCGCACTATTGTATAGTAAATACCTGTGCTGTTACTGCAAAAAGTGATTATCAGTCGCGTCAGTTAATAAGAAGAGCTATTAAAAGTGGGGCTAAGGTAATAGTTACGGGTTGTTATTCAACCATAATGCCTAATGAAATAAAGTCTATCAAAGGTATACATTGTGTAATTGATAATTTCAATAAATATAATATTATAAAATTGTTATCTAATAATAATTTAAGTATAACTTACAATTTTTCTTGTAAGTCTCGACCTTATATAAAAATACAGGATGGGTGTAATTACTCATGTACATATTGCATCATCCCTTTTGTTAGAGGAAAATCACGAAGTATAAATGTAGAGGATATTCTCAGACAAATTAACAACTTTGTATTAGACGGATATACAGAAATAGTTTTGACAGGCATTCATCTTGGTCTTTTTGGTTATGATTTAGTTCCAAAGACAAACCTTGTTTCTCTTATCAGGTCCATACTAAAAGAAACGAAAATTAAAAGAATTAGGCTAAGTTCCTTAGAAATTAATGAAATCGATGACGAGTTTATCGAGATTTTGCAGGATGATAGGATTTGCAAACATTTACATATTCCATTACAAAGTGGAGATGATAAAATTTTAAAGTTAATGAATCGAAATTATACTACAAAAGGGTATGTTAAAGTTTTAAATACCGTGATAAAAAAGATTTCCAATATAGCCATTGGTACTGACATAATTGTTGGATTTCCGGGAGAAGGTCAAAATGAATTTATGAATTCTCTAAATCTTATTGAGTCGATCCCGTTCTCGTATATTCATATTTTTCCTTTTTCTCCACGTCCAGGAACTGTAGCTTCAAGAATGAAGTGCCATATACCTTCAGCTACGAAGAAAGAAAGGGTAAATATCTTGAAAGACTTGAATATCAAGAAAAAAGAGCTATATTTAAAATCGCAAATAAATAAAATCCTTGATATTATAATTGAGGAGCAGACTACCGAACAAACGTCTGTTGGAACATCCAGTAATTATCTTAAAGTAAGGCTCAATTCAAATAAGTACCTCCCTAAATCCCTGATAAATGTGAGGATTAACGGCATTGAAAATGATATGCTTACTGGAATCCCTTTAGAGTGATTCTAACATATTGAATTTTAATGAAAATTGTTGTGCCTAAATGCTAATCAATTGTGTGTGAATCAATAATTTTTAATGTTTAAAAAAACTTCTAAACACGGTTAATAACAGATTATTAACAATGTATGTTAATTTAAAATGTCCGATAAGATATATTATGTAAAATTTTATATGCCATATAATTTTAAAAATCTGATTGCCTGTCTTTTGGATTTTACTCTACCCTCAAACTGAGCCCTTTTTAATCTTGAAATTATCTCTCCAAGTCGTGGACCTTTTTTAATGCCGACAATCTCTATAATTTCTTCAGCACTTATAAGATTACTTCGTAAGATCTTTTTAAATCTTTCATAATCTTTTAAAAATTCGATTTTCCCTTTTATTATTAATAAATCAGGTGATGCATAATCAGCTTTTGTGAAGAGATCGAATAAAATCTTTTTTAAACCTCTTTTATGTCTCTTCATCTCTTCTAAACCCTTTTGAAAGAGATTTATGCGTTTTCTTATTACGTTACTTAATCTTAACTTATCGAATTTGCATCCACTATTTGATAACAACGATTCTAAATATAATAAACCTCTATATGTAAGGTTTTGAGAAATTATTTTATTAAGTGAAACTTTAAAGTTACGTGGCAAAGACTTAAAGGTCTCATTTTTAAGTTTATAAATTACTCTAATATTTTTTTCTAAGATACTGATATTTTGCTGAATAATTTTATTTAATACCCCATCTCTACAAGCCATTTTTATATACTTTTCTGAATTTTTTTGGTTTAATAAATTAAAAAATTCTAAAGTAATTCTTTCAGCAGCAACCGAATTTAATTTTTCACTAAATGTTTTTAATGCACTCCTTGTGTTCTTTTCTATTGAACCATTGATTTCGGCAGCGAACCTGTAGGCTCTAATTATTCTTAATGGGTCAGCAACTATATTATCACTTGAAAGGCATTTTATTATTCTGTTTTTTAAATCTTCTAAACCATTATATGGATCTATTATATTTTTTATAGGTGACCATGCAATAGAATTTATGGTAAAATCTCGCTTTGCAAGATCTTCATGTAAATTACCGACAGGTATGGAAAAATCTAGGGTTATCCCATTTTTTAAAGCTATTCTCCTCAGATTACCTTTTTTGAAAAAAATCAGTGTTCCATTTAAAACCTCATTTAATTCTTTTATAAATTCATCTATCTCGTTGTCATTAAATAAGAAATCTCTGTCATTAGAGATAATTCCCCTGAATAAATCCCTTATGTAACCGCCGACAATATATAAGTCTTTCCCTTTGCTTTTTCTAAATATTATCGAATTATACCTGTCACCCAATATTTTTTCTCTTAAGTTCAAATACATAAAATAGAAGATTTTATATTGTGTTAGGGTTAGCTTCAAAATAATTAAAAAGCCTTTTAATTGCTTGTATTTTCTCATTTCTGCCAATGCGAGATGAAGAGATCGCTTTTTTCATGATCTCGATCGTTTTATCGTATGTCTTTCTATCAACAGGAAAAGGTGTACCATCTTTTCCTCCATGTGCAAAGCTAAACCTTGCGGGATCGCGATAACTCGGAGGCTTTCCATAAATAAGCTCTGATACAAGGCTTAATGCCCTAAGGGTTTTAGAACCAACACCTCTGATGCCGAGAAGTCTTTCAAAATCTTTTGGCTGGGTTTCATAGGTTTTTATTAGGATACGATAAATCTTTTTTGGATCTATATCACTTAAAGTTATGTTGTGTCGTCCTGTCATATCGAGGCTTAAAATACTATTAACATATTTGATTGTTTTGTCAGGTTTTTCTTTAGATAATTCAGTGCAGATACTCCTTGCATCCTCACTCTCATAAGCGATCAAATTTAATGTGTTGGATCTTTTATCACAACACACAGCAGTATGAGGTTCTACAACAAAATTTTGTACATTATCACTAAGCCAGTGATATCTGCGAGCTGTTCTTTCATCTTCATTCATGCCCTGTTGCACAACAGCCCATTCACCTTTACGGGTGAATATAAATACATGATGATAGAGGCTGTATCCATCCTGTATTGCGGAATTATCAACCTTTGCCGACATTCTGCTTGCATATATAAGAGGTTCTGGGTCAAATGAGTATCTATCTGCAAGAATCCTGATCTGTTGAGGTGTTTTTATAGAAGTTGCGCCCTTCCCGCCTGCAATAAAAACCCCGATTTCGCCCTCTATACCCCTTAAACCCTCTTTCAGTGCGCCAGTAACGGTCGTAGTTAAGCCACTCGAATGCCAATCAAAACCAAGCACACACCCCAAAGCTTGAAACCAATAAGGATCAGCCAATTTTTTTAGAAGTATCTTTTGTCCGAATTCACTGACAATTGCAATTATAATCTCCTTTGAGAGCGCGGTCATCCTTTCGAAAAGCCACTTTGGCGCCTTTCCGTAGTGAAGAGGTAATGTTGTTATTCCTGTTTTGGGCACTTAAAGCCTCCTTCTGAATAAAGCAAAAAATTTTTCGATTACCTTTTCAAAAAAAGGACGTTTAACCCACTTTTCAAGTGTGATCTGTTCTGAATTTTTTAAGTCTTCCTCGAAAATATTGATCATCTGCCTCCCAAAGCTTCTGTCTATTATTCCAACGTTACCCTCGTCATTTTTTCTGAGAGATTGGAAATCAAGATTCGCTGAACCTATTATACTCCATATCTCATCGAAAACTGCGGTTTTAGCATGGAGAATCTCTTTTTTATTATAGTTGTAAATCTTAACACCGATTTTTAGTAGCTTTGTAAAAAAAGCCCTACCCGCATAATGGGCGGGTATAACATCTGACTTACCCGGAAGAAGAAGTTTGACATCGACTCCTCTTAAAACGGCATTTTCAAGTATTTGGAGTAGTCTCCTGCTTGGTGAAAAATAAGCGGTTGTAAGATAAATATTTTTTTGAGATTTGTTAATACTGTAATATAACAATCGTCTCATCCGCCTTCTTGCCTTAGCCGAGCTTGCAAAAATTGGCAAAACAGGCACACCCCCGGCTATCGGTTTAACATCCTGTTCAAATTTAATTAAGTGCCCTCCCCAAACCGCCCAGCTCTTTTTAAATATCTCTAAAAGTTCTTTAGCTACAGGTCCTTCAAGAAATATGCCCGTATCTCTCCATCCCCTTACCTTTTTAAAACCATAATATCCTCGATATTCGTTTGCTATGTTAAGTCCACCTGTAAAAGCTATTGTTCCATCGATCACTATTAATTTTTTATGATCTCTATGTATATAATGGAAGGGATTTCGCCACTTAAAAGGACGTGAAGCCTTGACAAAAATCCCAGCCTCCCTCAAACTATTCCAGAATTTTTTCGATGTACCAAATGATCCAAAATGGTCATAAAGAATATAGACCTTCACACCCTCAGCTGCCTTCTTTTTTAAAATTTCCGATAGTTCTTTCCCAGTCTCATCATTACGAAATATATAAAATTCAAGGCATATCAGTTCCTTTGCCTTTTTTACGGAATCAAATATATTCTGGAAGGATTCCGGTCCTTTCCATAATAGTTTGACAATATTACCTTCAACAAATGAAACACCATATCCATAAACTCGCTGAAGCTTTTTTATAGAAAAATGTTGGTTTCTTTCGATTTCCATTAATCGATATAATCGATACTAAAAAATTTATTTAACTCTCATAAGAATTTGGATTAACATTTTATATTCAATTCCATATAAAAGAATGTTACTATTCATATCTTAATTGCTTATAATAATATCCCAAAATTATTCAATAATGTATAATAGAATTCATTTTTAAAGGTATTGAGTTATGAAGGTATTTAGATAGAATATTCTAAAGTGAGGCATAAAAAAATATGAAAAAACTCTGGGGTGGCAGATTCAGAGAAAAGACTTCAAAATTAGTAGAATCTTTTACAGAGTCCATATCTTTTGATAAACGTCTCTGGAAATATGATATAGAAGGTAGTATAGCCCATGCAAAAATGCTTGCTAAACAAGGAATTATTTCTCTTGAAGAGGTCAAAAAAATAATAAAAGGGCTTGAAGAAATAGCCGATGAAATAGAAACGGGTAAATTTTTATTTAAAGAGGAACTTGAAGACATCCACATGAACATAGAGTATGCACTCACTAAGAAAATAGGCCCTGCAGGAGAAAAACTTCATACAGCAAGATCTCGAAATGATCAAATAGCACTTGATCTTAGATTGTTTATAAGGGCAGAAATAAAAGAGATTATCGGTCTCATTAAAAGATTTCAAAAGACACTTCTGAATATTTCAATAAAACACCTCAACGCCCTAATGCCCGGCTATACACATCTACAGCGTGCTCAACCCGTTTTGTTATCCCATCATTTACTTGCCTATGTTGAAATGTTACAAAGAGATGTCGAAAGATTAAAAGATTCATTAAAAAGAGTGAATCAACTTCCTCTGGGATCATGCGCTCTTGCGGGAACATCACTTCCTATAGACAGGGCATATGTTGCAAAGCTTCTGGATTTTGACGGTGTATCTCAAAACAGCATTGATGCGGTGTCAGACCGAGATTTCGTAATAGAATTTTTATCAAATTCTTCTGTCCTCATGTTGCATCTTTCAAGACTTGCTGAAGAGATTATATTATGGTCTACTGAAGAATTTAAATTTTTGGAATTGCCCGATGCCTTTACTACAGGTTCAAGTGTAATGCCCCAGAAAAAAAATCCTGATGTCGCAGAATTAATCAGAGGAAAGTCAGGAAGGGTTTTTGGAAATTTATTTTCTATGTTAACTTTAATGAAAGCTTTACCTTTATCATACAACAGAGATTTTCAAGAAGACAAAATATTTTTATTCGACACAGTTGATACCTCTAAGGCATGTTTGTTGATTTTTAATGAGATGTTACAGGATATTAAATTTAATGTTAATAGGATGTATGAAACTGCTGAAGCGGCTTATTCAACTGCAACAGATGTTGCGGAATATCTTGTTAAAAAAGGATTACCTTTTAGAAGGGCACATGAGATCACGGGGAAATTGGTACTATATTGCAGTGAAAAAAATAAGAAATTTTCAGACCTTACACTTGAAGAGTTAAATAAATTTTCTAATTTATTTTCAGATGATATTTATAATTATTTAAATGCTGAAGGATCAGTAAAGAATAAAAAATCCTTAGGTAGTACCTCCTTAAAAGAGGTGACTAAACAGATTATACGGCTCAGGAAAATAATAAGCAAAAGATAAATAAGATCTTACTATGGCTTCATCCTTTTTTTTGAATAAAATCTGGAAAGAAGTGTTTTGTTATGTACTTATTTTATCCATTTTGACCAGTTGCTATTTCTATATATTTGGATGTGGGAAGAAAGGAGATCCAACATTAAAATCATTCGAGAAACCAGTATCTCCATCGAATCTAAGAGCAATACATAGAGAGTCAGAAATAATTCTTATATGGGAGTTCCCGGAAGATAAAGAAGAGACTATAAAGTAATTTCACCTTTTGAAATCAAAAGATGATGGCTTTGAGAGGATAGCTATAATTGAAAGAGACAGAAGGACTTATGTAGATAACAACCTTCAGGAGGGTAAAGAGTATAAATATAAACTTTACTCTCAAAGTTTAAAAGGGATATTTAGTAATGAATCAAATACATTATCCATAATACCCTTAGAAACTCCGCCCCCGCCCGAAAAAATTTCATATGAAATTGAAAATGATTCATTAATCATAAAGTGGGAAAAAGTCAATAAAGAGTTTTTTTATAATGTTTATAAAAGTCATAAAAAAAGTAATTTTGGACTGAATCCCCTTAATAGAGAACCTTTACAGGAACCTTTTTTTTTAGATAAACTCGATACCAACAGAATTGTTTATTATACAGTTCGGAGCCTTCGAGGCGGTAGTATCAGACATGAAGGAAAAAGTTCGATAGAGATAAAGATAGACCCTTCCGGGCTTATTCCATCAAAACCAGAGGGTTTAGAGGCCATAGCAAAAGATGACGGTGTATACTTAATATGGAAAGAACCCCCTGAGCCATGGATATCAGGATACAAGATTTATAGAAAAAATGAATCTGATGATGATTATGTTTTCATAGGAAAGACGCAGATACCTACTTTTGTTGATAAAGATAAACCTCTATCACGAAGAAATTACAGGGTAGCTGCTCTGGGACCTGTTAGGGAAGGCCCTTTTGCCGAGATAAAAGACATAATCGCTTTTCCTCTTAACCCAAAAATGCAATTAGAATAATGTAAATGTCGCAGAAAAATTTATTTTTCGAATTCTTTATGCATTATGCCTAAATACTTCAGATACATCTTGAATTCATGTTCAAAATTATCACTTAAAATTTCCTGGCCCATAGCATTTTTAATTTCATCGAAACTCCAGAATTTTACATCCTCTATTTCTTCTTCATTGAAATAGATTTTTCCGTCATAAACACATTTAAAAGTTGTAACAAGTTCAGATTCGTAATTATTGCTATGGATATATGTGTAAAGATATTCAACCTCAACGCTATTAATACCAAGTTCTTCCTGCATTTCCCGTTTTGAGGAGAGAAGTAAGTCTTCTCCAATACCTACATGACCACCGACTGATGTATCCCATTTCCCAGGCGCAACATCTTTATTCGATGCTCTTTTTTGTAAAAGAATTTCACCTTGCGTGTTGAAGACCAATACATGTACTACTTTATGAATTAAGGAAGGATTACCGTGAACTTCAGAGCGCCTTGCATATCCAACAACTTTTCCTTGTTTGTTTACTATTTCCAGAAACTCTTCTTTGTTCACTAAAACTAATAATAATTTAACAAAATCATCGAGTTAGATAAATTTTTAGAAATGTTTGCGTCTTTAGGGTCAATAACAGGATTAATTTATTTAAAGCAGGTCTGTCAAGAGACAGAACCTGCTTTTTTGACTAAGCTTTTGAGACTTTCTCAGCCTTTGGACCTTTTGGACCATCAACAACTTCGAAAGTTACGGCTTGTCCCTCGGATAAAGTCTTGAACCCGTTGCCTTGAATTGCCGAGTAGTGCACGAAAACATCACTGCCGTCTTCCTTGGTAATGAATCCAAAGCCTTTGGACTCGTTGAACCATTTTACGGTCCCTTTCTCCATACTTCTACACCTCCTTTAAAAAAAATCGAAGAATACGGAAAGATGCCTTGAAGAGCTACAAAGTCCAAAGTCTTTGAAGCTGCATACAACTATGCTTCCGAAACTTCGTTCATATTTTTGCATATTGAAATATAAAAGGTCAAGATAAAATGGTTTTTAAATTTCCTGAAAGAAAATGAGAAGATGTTTATGGTATAATACCTCGTAAATTTCAATAACTTTGTTATTGACATAGATGTTTGTTTATTATATCTTTGTTAAGATAATTCTTGGAAGGAGGTGAGAACTTAATGAAGAAAATAATAGCTTTAGTTTTATCTTTAATGTTAATGATGGCGTTTACTGTGGGCTGTAAGAAAGCCGAAACACCAAAACCAGAGGAAACAAAACCAGCTGAGGCACCGGCCCCTGCACCAGCCCCTGCTCCTGAACAACCTGCTCCTGAGCAAGCGCCAGCTCCTGAGCAGCCTGCTCCTGAAAAACCAGCACACTAATTTTTTTTGTATTATAGGGAGGTGGACAATTGATGTTTCACCTCCCTATTTGCATTTTTATCTCAATAATTGGTATTTTAATAATATAATATTCGTTCTGTTTACTTTAATATAAAAAGAGTGGGCATACCCACTCTTTTGTTTTATATATAGTATACTGGTTAACTATATGGATGATTTAAAGAATAAAATTTCAAATTTAGCAAAACAGCTTGCCGATGAGATGGGTGTAGATTTATTTAATGTAGAATTAATCGGAACAGGAAGATTATTAATTAGAATTACTATTGACAAAGAAGGCGGCGTGACTCTTGGCGATTGTGAGAAATTTAGTAAAAATTTTAGTGTAATTCTTGATGTTGAAGATCCTGTTCCCCAATCATATATACTTGAGATATCTTCACCAGGTCTTGACAGACCATTGAGAAATAAAGAAGATTTTGAAAAGAACAAAGGAAAACTCGTACGCATGATTACATCTGAAAAAATAGAAAATCAGAATTTCTTTATAGGACGTATTTTAGAGATTAAAGATAATTTTGTAAAATTATTAGTAAAGAATCGTGTAATAGATATACCCTTAAATAAAATTTCAAAGGCAAAGTTGGAGATAGAGTTATAATGTCAAAAGAACTTTGTTATGTTATAGACCAGATAAGCAGAGAGAAAGGAATACCAAGGGAAGTCTTGATAGAGACATTGAGATCTGCGCTACTTTCGGCTGCAAGAAAAAAATTTGGTGGTAAATCGAACATTAATCTAATAATAGATCCAAAGACTTGCGATATATCTGCATTTGAAATTAAAAAAGTTGTATCTAAAATAACAAATAAAAATGAGGAAATCCTTATAGGTGAAGCAAGAAGATTATTTCCCGATGTAAACGAAGGTGAAATTGTGAACATACCACTTGATTTACACGATTTTAGTAGAATCGCTGCACAGACAGCAAAACAGGTAATTTTTCAGCGAGTAAGAGAGGCAGAACGAGATGTCATTTATAACGAGTTTAAGAACAAGATTGGAGAGATAATTAGTGGAACAGTAATGCGAAAAGAAAGAGGAGTTTACTATATAAATCTTGGGAAAACTGAAGCAGTGCTTCCTATTAAAGAAACCTTACCTAATGAAAATCTCAAAAGAGGTGACATAGTAAGGGCCTATATTGAAGATGTAAGGGTTACCCCCAAAGGTCCTGTTATTATGGTTACAAGGACGAGTCCTCAATTTGTCGTCGGTTTGTTTAAAATGGAGGTCCCTGAAATTAATGAAGGGCTTGTGTTGATTAAGGATATTGTAAGAGAACCCGGTGAAAGGACTAAATTAACTGTTTATTCAAAAAATCCCTCCATCGATCCTGTGGGCGCTTGTGTAGGCATGAAAGGTACAAGGGTTCAATCGATAGTTAGAGAATTAAAGGGTGAGAGAATTGATATAATTCCATGGACAGATGACCCAAGAGAGCTTATTGCAAGAGCTTTGAGCCCGGCAGTTGTTGATAGAATAGGAATTAATGAAGAAACAAAGACAGCTATGGTTGTTGTATCGGATCAGCAACTTTCGATAGCAATAGGTAAAAGAGGACAAAATGTTAGGCTCGCGATGAAACTTACAGGCTGGGATATTGATATATTGAGTGAAAGCGAATATTCAAAAATGAGATTAGAAGAAGCAGACAAAACATTTTCCTCTCCTTCAGATGGATAAAGAACTTCATGAGTTTAGCATTCAATATATAAAGGGGGTAGGACCTAAGCGGGCGAATCTTTTCGGTCGTATCGGTATAAAATCAGTAAAAGACGCCTTATATTATTTGCCTTATAGATATGAAGATAGAAGTAATATTTCAAAAATTAGCAACCTCAATTACGAAAAATTTGAAACAGTTTCTGGGAAAATTATCTCTGCTGAAGTAATACAATTGCCTGGTAAAAATTTGAAAATTTTCGAACTTATTATAAACGACGGTAGTGGTCTTTTACGAGCGAAATGGTTCAATCAACCCTTCATGAAAAAATATTTCAAAATTGGAGACGAGGTACTTTTATGTGGGACCGTAAAAAGAGATGCATACTGGGGTATTGGATTCGAGATGGATAATCCTGAATACGAGATTATTAATGACAGTTATGATAATTCTGCACACATGTATCGAATTGTACCAATTTATAGGGTAACAAACGGTCTTACCGTGCGCCAGTTTAGGACAATCATGTTTAATCTTTTAAATACGTATATACAAAAGATAGAAGACCCGATACCAGAAGAAATTATAAAAAGAAACGCTTTACCTAAATTAGCTGATAGCATAATTAATGTGCATTTCCCTGATAGCACTACAGACATAAATCTTCTTAACAATAAAACAAGTAACTTTCATAGAAGACTCTCTTTTGACGAACTTTTTATGTTTGAACTCGGTCTCGCAGTCATGAAAAGAGGTTCTGTGCTTGAAAAAGGAACGGCTTTCAATCCTCAAGGAAAGCTTTTACAAAAACTTTTACAATTACTTCCTTTTAAGCTTACAGAGTCACAAAAGAAAGTTTTTAATGAAATATTAAACGATATGAAAAAACCATATCCTATGAATAGACTTTTACAGGGAGATGTTGGATGTGGGAAAACTATCATTGCGTTAATGGCAATGCTTGTTGTGGTTGAATGTGGCTACCAGGCTGTCCTTATGGCTCCCACAGAAATCCTCGCAGAGCAGCACTATATAAATATTTATAAGCTGTTAGAAGAAATTGGTTTAAAGATATGTCTTCTTACCGGAAGTAAAAAAAACAGGCCAATAGATAAAATTGCGTCAGGTGAGTTTCAGATAATTGTGGGAACACATGCGCTAATCCAGGAAGGTGTTTTATTCAAAAATCTCGGTCTTGTTGTGATAGACGAACAACATAGATTTGGCGTAATACAAAGGGCCTTATTGAGAAAAAAAGGAGTTAATCCTCACGTTCTTGTTATGACAGCTACTCCTATACCAAGAACGCTTTCTCTTACACTATATGGCGATCTTGACTACTCTATTATTGATCAACTACCACCAAATAGAAAACCCATAAAAACCCTCTTATTCAACTCAACGCAAAAAGAAGATGTATATAAAATTATAAGAGAAGAGATAAAAAAAGGACGGCAGGCATATGTAGTTTATCCAATAATCGAAGAATCTGAAAAAATAGATTTAAAATCAGCAATTGCCGGGAAAAAAGCCTTCGAGAAGATTTTTCCAGAATTCAGGATAGGACTGCTTCATGGGAAGATGAAAGCCCAGGAAAGGGAACAGATTATGGATTCATTTAAACGAGGTGAAATAGATATACTTGTAAGTACGACAGTTATTGAGGTAGGAGTTGATGTTCCAAACGCAACACTTATGATTATAATTCATGCGGAAAGATTCGGGCTTTCGCAGTTACATCAATTGAGGGGAAGAATAGGGAGATGCGAATATGAATCATCCTGTATTCTTATAGCGTATGAGCCATATAGTGAAGAAGCAAAAAGAAGACTTGATATAATGATTAAAAGTAATGATGGTTTCAAGATTGCTGAAGAGGATTTAAAAATTCGTGGGCCCGGAGAATTTTTTGGAACACGTCAATCAGGTATGCCTGACTTAAAAATCGCGGACATTTTAAGAGATGCAAAATTACTTAATATTGCGAGAAAAGAGGCCTTTGAACTTATAGAGAAAGATCCTGATTTAAAAGGAGTACCTGTTTTAAGAAAACATCTGGAATACTTCTGGATGGGAAAAGTGGAGTTGTTTAAGACAGGATGATAGTTTAAATAAGAAAGGTAAGTATCCAATAATTTAATAAAAAAATTATGTGGCAGAAAATAAAAAATAATTTTGATAGAGGTATAAAAAAAATAAAGTGGTTTTCTTTTTTGCTCTCTGAAAGGGTTAAAATAGAAATTTCTATTTTTAGACTTCTCCATTATTCTGAACAATTGAAGGAAAAAAGAGACGAATTGATAAAAAAAATTGGAGAAAGGGTTTACGAGTTAAAAGATAATCCTGATAAAACAATACTAAAAGATACGATTGTGGTTGAAGCCATTAGCGAAATCGAAAAGATCAATAATGAAATAGAGTCTACTAAGAAGAAGGCATCTGAAATAAGTAGCACAAGTTAGTAGAATTAGGGTATCCTGATAATTTTATGAAGAAAAATTAAGAAACATTAGACTAAAAAATGTACGAAACAACACTTCAAAGCAGAACATGAAAAAATTTCTTACTAACTAAACAAAAATGCTTATCTTTATCTCAGTATTTATCATAGGTTTAGTTGTAGGCTCTTTTCTTAATGTCTGTATATACAGATTACCAAGAAACATTTCAATTGTAATACCATCTTCAAGATGTCCCGTATGTAATATGCCCATAAGAGCTGTTGATAACATTCCTGTACTAAGCTACATATTTCTTGGTGGAAAATGTCGGGAATGCAAAACTAAAATTTCTTTGAGATACCCAATAGTTGAAATTCTTAATGCCATCCTTTATGTTTTAGTTCTATGGCGTTTTGGAATCGGATGGCATACCCCTGTCTATTTTATATTATGCTCTTCGCTGATAGTCATTACCTTTATTGATATAGACTTCCAGATTATCCCTGACATTATAACAATTCCAGGCATTCTCTTGGGATTGATTGCGGGGTCGGTTCTGCTTTATGACCCTTTTATGAAAAATTCTATTTTGGGATTTAAATCTTCGTTCATAGGATTTATTGCGGGCGGTGCAATATACTATGCTATAGCAATCATAAGTAAAGGCGGAATGGGCGGAGGAGATATAAAAATGATGGCTATGATAGGATCTTTCACGGGGTGGAAATCAGTACTTATGACAACACTTATTGGAAGCCTCACAGGTTCTTTATTTGGTTTGTTTCTAATTCTTTTTAAAGGCAAAGGCAGAAAGACAAAGGTCCCTTTTGGCCCATTTCTAGCGATTGGAACAATTGTTACCCTCTTTTACGGCCAAGAACTTTTAGATTTTTATCTAAATAGAAGATAAAAATAAATAAAATGAATGTAGAAGTGATATTTTTGAACTCCCTAATTATACTAATTTTATCTCTTATTTCATTTTTTCTTATTAGAGCATTTCTAAAAGTTTTTCGTGAAAAGAAAAGGTTGGCTCAAAAAGATGTTTCGAAAGTAGGTTTTGTTGTTGACACATTTCATGAACTTGTATCGAAACTCAAGGAAAAGGAGAAGGAACTCGAGGATCTTCGTCAAAAGGCGGAAGAGAGGGCAAACACTATAGAAGGTTATAATGAAAACATTTTGCAAAGCGTTCCAAGTGGTGTGATCAGTTTTGATGAAAATTTAATAATTACAAAAATTAATTATGCGGCAGAAAAAATATTAGAAATAAAAGGCGAGAAGATAATTGGTAAACCTTATAAGGAAGTACTTGGTAAGCCTATAACCGACTTACTTGATAAAAGACAATATCTGGAGCGGGCTGAGATAAGTTATATAACTTTCTCGGGGAAAAAAATATGGCTCGGCCTTACATTATCTCCACTAAAAAATAGCGAAAACAAGATAATAGGTCAGTTGCTCGTTTTTACTGATCTTACACACTTAAAAGCATTCGAAGCTCAGATGGCCTTGAGGGATAAACTCTCAACACTTGGAGAAATATCGGCTGGTATAGCACATGAATTAAGAAATCCAATGGGTGTTATTGCTGGTTATACGAAGATACTCTCTAAAAAGGTTCCTGATCCTTTGAAATCGACTGTAGAGGCAATCTCAAGGGAAATAATTGTAATGGATAGAATTATTTCTGATTTTCTCTCTTTTGCTAAAGTAACAGAACTTAATATATCAGAATTAAACATCAAAAAAATTCTCGGAAATTGCCTCTCTTCGGTTATTGCCGAAAAAGAAAACATTAAACTTAATTTACACATCGATGATGTGCAAAATATTAAAGTTAAAGGAGATGAAGTTCTCTTGAGACAAGCATTCACAAATCTTTTACAAAATTCTGTCGAAGCTATGCCAAAAGGAGGAGAATTAACTATCAGGACATCTATTGTATCAGAACCAGAGGAGAAATCACTCATGATTTCAATATCTGATACGGGCCACGGCATTTCAGAAAATATCAAAGATAAGATTTTTTTACCCTTTTTTACAACAAAGGAAAGAGGAACTGGCTTGGGTTTAGCAATAGTTCATAAGATTGTAATCTCCCATGGAGGTACTATTACTGTGGATAGCAGCGAAAATGGGACAACATTCCATGTTAAGCTTCCGGTAAGGGATAACCCAAAATCCAATTAAAATAATTATTTGACAGGTTGTTCGGAAGGTTGTAAATTATATTAAATAAATTGGTGAAAAAATGTTTTATTGGAGGACATTTCTATTACTCATAGTTTTTGTGGTAAACTTTGTATTTATTAACCAATCTTTTTCCTCATCAGATGTATTAACTTCTAACTTTCCTCAAGGGGAAAAAAAACAGATTCAAGAACTATTTTCAGAGGACAACGTCAAACGTGTTAGAGCTCTTAGAAAAATAAGTGAAATGGGCGAAAATGCGATTCCAGTTATCCCAACTATTATAGATTTACTGGACGAAAATACCTTTGTTTTGTTAGAGAATGATGATAAATTAAATGAAACTACCTCAATTGAAAAAGAAGCAAAGTTAGCTTTAGTAAAAATAGGCAAGCCCGCTGTAAACCCATTAATAAAAGCACTTAAGGATGAAGATGTACTTATAAGACGAAATGCTGCTGAAGTTTTGGGCCTTATTGGAAGTGTTAGTGCTGTTGAACCCTTGATAGCTATTTTAAAAGATACAGATGATAATGTTAGAGAAAAGGTGGCTGAATCCTTGGGAAAAATAAAGGATAAACGAGCCATTTATCCTTTAATAGAAACTCTTAGTGATAACAATCCTAATGTTAGAAAAAGCGCTGCTTTCGCATTAGGAGAGTTAGGTGATCCGAAGGCAATTGATCCATTAATTTCTCTTTTAAGAGATAAAAATCGAAAGTGAGAATAGCCTTAGGGAAAATAAAAGATAAACGTGCTACTGAAATTTTGTCTATAATGGTTAATGATAAAGATTTTTATGTCCAAGAGAGTGCTCGATGGGCGCTAAAAGAAATATCAGCTAAAAATCATTAATTTTAAATAAGGAACACTTTGTCCACTGTTGATGGTAAAGTATAAATAGTTGAAAGAAACACTTACAATAAATTAAAATGCAAAAGGTTACCATTCAAGATTTTTATAGAAAAAAATTAGAAAAGAAAAAAATAACCCTTCTTACCGCATACGACTTTCCATTTGCAAAAATTGTAGATGAGGCAGGAATAGATGGTATTATTGTTGGTGATTCTGTTGCAATGGTAGTTCAGGGACTCGAAAATACACTTCCTGTAACAATGGAGGAAATGATATACCATACAAAACTTGTCTCCAGAGCTGTTACAAATGCAATGGTAATAGGAGATTTGCCGTTTATGTCTTACCAAATAAGCATTGAAGAGTGCGTAAAGAATGCAGGGAGGTTTATTAAGGAAGCTGGAGCATCGGCAGTTAAAATTGAAGGCGGACTTGAGGTAGCAGAACATATCAGAAGAATGACAAAATCTGATATTCCTGTTATGGCACATATTGGGCTAACGCCACAATCAATACATCGAATGGGAGGCTTCAAAGTTCAGGGAAAAACGGAAGAGTCGGCAAAAAGACTCATTGAAGAAGCCCATACTGCTGAAGAAGCAGGTGCATTTTCTTTGTTGCTCGAAGCTATCCCTATGAGCCTTGCAAAGAAAATTACGGAGGAAATTTCAATCCCAACTATTGGAATTGGTGCAGGACCCTATTGTGATGGTCAGGTTCTCGTTCTCCACGATGTGCTCGGTCTATTTGAAAGATTTCTTCCAAAATTTGCAAAACGATATGTAAACCTAAAAGAGCAAGCTTTAATAGCGATTAGAACTTTTAAAGAAGAAGTAGAAAAGGGGATTTTTCCCTCAGAGGAACAAAGTTTCAAATAATAATTCAAAATTTAGCTTCTTATAAAATTTTTTGATGGGAAGTTTTATAGTATGAATTATATAGTTAGACACGACAGTTATGTAACGAAAAAAGACAGAAATACTCTTAACAGGCATGATAGTGGCGTGATTTGGTTTACAGGTCTATCTGCTTCAGGGAAATCTACAATTGCACATTTTATAGAAAAAAAACTTTTTAATGAGGGTATAAGGTCTTACGTATTTGATGGTGATAACATTAGACATGGCCTTAACTCAAATCTTGGTTTTAGCGAACAAGATAGACATGAAAATATACGACGAATTGTGGAGGTTGCAAAATTATTTGTAGACGCAGGGATAGTTGTCCTCGCTTCGTTTATCACTCCTTTTAATTCACAAAGACGATTTATTCGAGAACAATTTAAAGAAACAAAGTTTATTGAAATATATGTTAAATGTGATATAAAAGAGTGTATAAGAAGAGACCCAAAAGGACTGTACAAGAAAGCACAGTTAGGTATTATAAAAAATTATACAGGAATTTCTGCTCCGTTTGAGGAGCCAGAGAATCCTGATCTCATAATTGATACTCGAAAATTAACTATTGAAGAGTCGGCTACTATAGTGCTTAATTATATGAAGGGAATTAATTTTCTGAAATTTGAGAAATAAGAAAAATGGGGAAAAGACCAGAAGTTGAAAGGTCTTTCCCCATGATTATACATATTAGTCGAATTTACCTCGTTATAATAACCTTATGACCTGTTAGATTCAATAAAACTATTACAAGAATCGCGATTATAAGCAAGGCAATTATTACACCAAGAAAGTCATCTTGTCCTACTTGAAGTTCATCTAATTTAAGTGCGAGATGGTGAATCTGCTGATCACTAAGCTGCTCAAGTCTCATCTGGATTTCATCCTTTGTAAAACCAAGTTGTCTTAGCCTTTCACTGACTGCCTTGACCTCCAAAACCTTTCTTATTTTATCCAAGTCCGTATTTCTATCACCCTGAGCAAGTGTCATTATCTCAGAAGGTACAAATCCAGCTTCTGCTCGTGGCACAATGCTTAGTAGGAACATTACTATAATAAGATACCATGTTATTTTTTTCATATGATGCAATTTCATTAAGATTCACCTCCTTTCTATTTTAAGTTTCTGAAATAGGCGCCATTTTAGAAATTAACTCAAATTCCGGATTGACTTAATCGGTTGATATCCGTGGCAATGTTCCTAAAAGATATTTAAGGTCTTCGTCTTCAAATCTCAACCCAATGCCAGCGTAACCACCTCGCCATTTCCTGTTAAGTAAATTATCGATTCCAGCGGATAGAAATAAATTTTTAAAAATAAAATAATCAGCACCTATCTTTATATGAGGATTTTTTGAACCCTCTTCATCATTTGAAAAATCCCATATATCAGCAGTAATTTTACCTTTATCATCGTTAAAAAAGAGGTCACCCCCTACCCCAAATGTATTTTCCGTAAGGCCTAATCTAAATGCTATATTTTGGTATCTCTTTGCAAATTGAGCTGTAAATTCTATTTTCTTTTCTATTTGTTCTCTCTTAACTTTTGTCGTTCCTTCATCCGTTGTCTTTATGGTCTTTGTTGTCCTTACTTTTGCTAAAGGATCTCCAACAACGCCAAGAATATAATATTTATCCTGTCGTGGTTGAAGAGTGACATAAAAATAGCCTTTTGCTTCTTCTGCTTTCGTTAAATACTCCGTCTGGAAATTCAGGAAAGTCCTGAATCGTTCAACTGAAGAAACTGTTCGATCGATGCCTTCTGCAGCCTTGCTTATCGAGTTGTAAAGACGGTCATCTTTGATCAATTTTCCAAGAGAACCTTCTCCTTTTTCTATTTTAGTAGCAATTTTATCTAAAGAGTCAGTTGTCTTTTTTATTGATGGCCTGTTTTCTTCAACCATTGCCCTGAATTCTTTTGCTGCTTTACTTAAATCATCAACGAGTTGCGGGCCCTCTTTTTTAAGAGAAACAGAAAAATCTTCTATATTACTTACAGTTTTTGTGATAGCATCTTTATTTCTTTCGATTAGATCATTAATTGAAGAAGCTAAATTGTTTATATTATCGAGTGTAGTTCGTAATTTTCTGTCGTTTACATCTATAGTTTCTCTCAGATTCGCTGTAATATGTTTTAAATTTAGGATAGATTGTCTTAAAGCATTCTTTGATTCCTCCGTCCCCAAAGTCTCATTAAGCGATTCAGCAAGTATGTTTATATTTTCGGAGACAGCAGTAAGGTTACGTGCTAAGTCATCAATATCTACAATCTCTATAACGTTCTCTATGGTATCGCCGTCTTTAAGAATAGGTTTTACAGAACCTATTTTTATATCAAGATATTTATCTCCTAAAAGGCCTGTTGCTTTAATAGAAGCACTTGCATCACTGAATAGTTGAATGTCTTTATATAATTTAAGCGTTAATTTAGCCCTACCTTCTTTAAGCTCTATTTTTTCGATTGTGCCTGCATCTACGCCAGCAATCTTTACTCTTGTCTTTTCGTCAAGACCTGCAATGTTTTTGAAGTATACATAAACAGTATAACCTTCTTTTTTCAGCCATTCTAACCCCCCTACCCTGAATGTCATAAAAGTTAGGATAGCAATTACTATGAGAGCAAAAAAACCAACCTTAAGTTCAGTTGAAAGGCTTTTCATAATTTACTCCTTCTACTTTGATTGGACCTAAAGCACTGCCTGTGATAAATTGTTTTACTATAGGATTATTTGTATTTTTTATTTCATCAGGAGTACCTATTTCTATTATTTTGCCATCATATAACATTGCTATTCTATCACCAATCTTATATGCACTATTCATATCATGTGTTATAGCCACAGAAGTGACAGAAAGCTGTTTTTTCATGTCAATTATAAGTTGATTTATTGCATCTGCCATGATGGGGTCAAGTCCTGTCGTAGGTTCATCATAAAGCAATATTTCGGGTTCATGAGCAATTGCCCTCGCTAAACCAACTCTTTTCTTCATACCTCCTGATAATTCTGCAGGCATCAAATTTTCTACGCCAACGAGTCCAACGAGTCTTAATTTTTCGATAGCTACAGCCTTCGCTTCTTTTTCGCCCATTTTTTTATGCCTCATGAGCGAAAAACCTACATTTTCCCATACACTCATCGAATCAAAAAGAGCAGACATCTGAAAGAGCATACCAAATTTCTTTCTAATTTCATATAGTTCTTTTTCTTTTAATGTTGTTATATCCGTGCCGTTTATAAATACATTGCCTTTATCTGGCTTTAATAAGCCGATAATATGTTTTAAAAGTACGCTTTTCCCCGATCCACTTCCTCCTATGACAACCATGCTTTCACCTTTATTAACCTTAAGATCAATACCCTTGAGTACCTGATGGTTTCCGAAGGCTTTGTGTAAATTTATTATTTCTATCATCTGAACAACCAAGCGGAGAGAAAATAATCAGATATAAGAATAGTCATAGAAGATAGAACTACAGCCCCGGTCGTAGCCCTCCCCACTCCTTCGGCACCTCCTGTGGTATAAAAGCCCCTATAACAGCTTATGAGCGCAATGCTTGCACCAAAAAATGCTGCTTTAATAAGTCCATTATAAATATCACTTATTTCGAGATAATCCCACGTCCTTTTCCAATAAACTATTGAGCTTATATTAAAAAGGCCTACTGTTACAAAATAGCCGCCTATTATCCCTGTAATATCCGCGATCGTAGCAAGTGCTGGTAACATTAGGATACCAGCAATAAATCTGGGAACAATAAGATATTTTATTGGATTTGTGGCCAGTGTCTCGAGCGCATCTATTTGTTCTGTTACTCTCATTGTGCCTAATTCTGCTGCCATCGCAGCCCCTGCTCTTCCAGCCACAATAAGTGCTGTAAGGACAGGACCAAGTTCTCGAGTCATTGAAAGAGCAACCACTGTACCTACCAGTGATTCCGCCCCGAACCTTTTAAACCCTGTAAATGTCTGTAAAGCAAAGACCATACCAGTAAAAATGGCCGTAATTAGCACGACAGGTAGAGATTTTATTCCTATTTCGAGCATCTGTTTAAAGGTATTTTTTATTTCAGGTGGTGGTAATAAAAATTGCTTGATCGATAAAGAAAATAAAATTAAAATTCTACCTAATTCTTCAGAAAATCTGATTATGGTTTTACCTAAAAGCTCAATGAGCTTCAACATAAATCCTCTTTGATCTATTTCCAAGGGAAGTGAGTATTTCGTATGGTATAGTATTTGATCTTAAAGCAAGCTCATGCGCATCTATTGACTCCTTTCCCTGCTTTCCAAGAATCACAACTTCATCATTTTCGGTTACTTCTTCCAGATCGGTTACATCTATCATTGTAAGATCCATACAAACTCTTCCAACAACAGGAACTCGCCTACCTCTTACAAGAACATCCGCGTTATTAGAAAAAAGTCTATTATATCCATCCGCATATCCAATTGGCAATATTCCTATCTTACTTCGTCTTTTTGTAATAAATGTTCTTCCATAACTTATTGGGGACCCTTTTGGCAGGTGTCTTATACATAGAATTTTTGTCTTTATTACCATAGCGGGTTGTAATGAAGGTAAAACCTCCAAATCTTCCGAACAAACACGAGAATTACTCTCTATAGGAGAATAACCGTAAAGCATTAACCCTGGTCTCACAGCATCAAGATAGGCATTTTTGTATTTAATAATAGCGGCGCTGTTAGCTATATGCGAAAATATGTTTTTTTTTAAAATTCTCGATAGTTCTTGTTTTATTCTGATAAATCTTTTAAGTTGCAATTTAGCATAAGATATATCTGAAAGATCAGCCTCTGAAAAATGACTGAGAAGTCCACTTAAATCTAAGCCTGGTGTTTCGGCAATGTTAACTAATTTTTTAATGATATCTTTTCCAACAAGGCCCATTCTACCCATACCTGTATCGAGCTTTACGTGAACTTGTATCTTTTTACCACGTTTTAAAGCCTCTTTTGATATTGAAAAAGCCAATTTTTCATCATATATCACAGGTATAAGATTATAATCAAAATAGTCACTTATATTTCCACTATCGAAAAAGATAATTATAGGAATACTAATATTAGCATCTCTGAGTTCTAAAGCTTCTTCAATATAGGCAACAGCAAGAAAAGAAACACCCTCTTTGATTAACCTTTTCGAAACCTCTATAGAACCATGACCATATGCATTGGCTTTCACAACAGCAATTACAGGAAGGTTATTAACTAATTTTTTAATGGTTTGAAGGTTATGTGCTATCGCTGAAAGAGAAATTTCTGCAATAGCTCCTCTACTCACCTTCTTTTTCTTTGTTTATTTCTTCTTTTTTAGTCTTTTTGGTCTCTTTATCTGGTGTTACATCTATTTCTTCTGCCTCTCTCACACTTTTTTTGAAATTTCTAATTGCCTGTCCAATTCCACTACCGAGTTGTGGTAATCTCGTTGCTCCGAAAAGAACAACCACTATTATCAATATAATTATTAATTCTTGATGTCCTAATCCAAACATATTTCTCCTCCTATTTCTTTCTCAAAGTCTCTCATGGTATTAAGATTTACAAAAGACTTTCCTTCAGGGTCAATTTTTCTCACCTCCCTCTCTTTTATATAAGATATATTTATCTTCCTTAAGAAATCTATAAGGCTTTTATTTCCACTGTTTATCTCTTCTTCCATCTTATTTAAAATCCCTTTCGAATAAATACCAAACAACGGCTGAGGTATCCTATCAAAAATTGGAATTAAAGCTATATATTCATCCCTCCATAAATTTACAATATATTGAATAAGTATAGCATTAATAAAAGGCATATCGCACGCAACAACAAACAGATGAGATATATCAGGAAGTGATAGGACAGAAAAAATACCTGTCATCGGACCTCTATGAGAAAGGATATCTCCTATCATTGGTAGTCCTGTATAAAAATATAACTCTGGACTATTGGTACTGATTATAATCCTATCGAATATTCTTTTTAGTAATCTAATATTTAAGTCGATTATTCTTTGGTCATTGACTTTTATAAAAGCCTTAATAAAAGGTATTCTTTTATTTTCACCACCAGCTAAAATTAAGGCATCCATCTTTTTAAAGTAATTTTAATTTATTAGATATATACTTATGATAGTTTATTTAAAAATTACTTTCAACAGTAATACATACAAAGCCTGTGGGCCATTTCCTTGACAAATAGAGTTTTCTCTAATAAATTAACAAAACGAAGGAGGTAATAAACATGTTAAGTTCAAAAGTTATATATATCAAAGGACTTCAATTTATGGGTGAGACTTCTTCCGGTCATGCAATAATTATGGATGGTGATCCAGAATTTGGGGGTAATAATACAGGCCCAAGACCAATGGAACTCTTACTTTTAGGAATCGGTGGATGTTCCGGGATGGATATTGTTTCAATACTCAAAAAAAAGAAACAAAATATCAGTGGAATCGAAATAAATGTAAAAGGTAAAAAAGCAAGTGAATATCCTAAAAAATTTACCGATATATATTTAGAATTTCTTATAAAAGGGAAGAATATTTCAGAAGAAGCTGTAAAGAGGGCAATCGAACTCTCGATGAATAAATACTGCTCTGTAAAAGCTACCCTTGAAGGTTCAGCTACAGTTAATTTTACTTATCAGATTATTCAAGAATAAGAGTAAATAAGAATTATGTCTTTTAGTTTTTTAAGCTTCTAAAATAATTTGATGAGATTTGTATTAAAAAATATTGCCACACTTGGTTTTATTGGTTACCTTCCAATAGCACCAGGTACAGCTGGATCTTTAGCTGCTTTTTTTCTTTTTATTTACATAAAGCCCTCTATGTTTATGCACCTTATTGTTTTGTCTTTTTTAATACCAGTAGGCGTTTTATCTTCTCATTATGCTGAAAAGGTTTTTAATAAAAAAGACTCCAGAAATATAGTTATCGATGAATTTTGCGGTTATTTTCTCTCGGTGATATTGTTGCCATCAAACATACGTTATGCCATTTCAGCCTTTTTTTTATTTCGATTTTTCGATATACTAAAACCATTCCCCATAAAAAAATTAGAATTGATTGGCGGGGGAAAGGCAATAATGGCAGATGATTTGGTAGCTGCCATATACACAAATCTTATTTTACAACTATGGAGACTTATTTATTAGCCCGAATGATAGCATTTTGGGGATTAAGACCAATGATCCAAAAATATTGGTAAAAAATTAAAAACGTAGAGATTATGAGAAGCTTTATTTTTTTCGATATATAAAATGTTTCTAAGGTGTTTTATTGCGATAGATATTCCAAAAGAAATTAAAGAAAACATTAGTGAAGTTATTAATTTGCTGTCAAAATATGGTGCAGATATAAAGTGGGTAAAGCCGGAAAATCTTCATATAACGCTTAAATTTCTTGGTAAGACCCAGGATCTTTTAATCTCAAAGATAAAAGAAGAGCTTTCTCATGTAATATCTTTATATAACCCATTTCATATTAAAATATATGGAACTGGTATGTTCCCAGCAGTTAAAAGGCCAAGGATTATTTGGATAGGCGTTGAAAATTCAAATGTACTTATATCACTTAAAGAAGATATAGAAGAATCAATGTCTATGCTGGGCTATCAAAAAGAAGAGAAAGAGTTTAATCCTCATCTAACAATTGGAAGGATTCGCTCTCATAAGGGTATTCAGAATATAATTGCGGCGCTTAATAACTTTAAGGATAAATTTTTTGGAAATATTATGATCGAAAGGATAAAATTAATGAAAAGTGATCTAAAACCAGAAGGTGCTGAATATACTTGTCTAAGCGATTTTATGTTAGGAAATAAATAATTAAAATTATATAAATAACTTTATGTTATAATGTTCTTTTAATATTTTACTTGATATTTTGGAGGGAAGATGAATAAAGACAAAACTAAGGCATTGGAAATGGCTATATCACAGATAGAAAAGAGTTTTGGTAAAGGCGCAATTATGCGACTGGGGGAAGAAGGGATCATTGAAGAAGTTCCCGTAATTCCGACTGGATCACTCTCTCTTGATATTGCCACAGGAATAGGAGGATATCCGCGTGGTCGAGTCATTGAAATCTATGGTCCAGAAGCCTCGGGAAAGACTACTCTTGCTTTAAGTGCTATAGCTCAAGCCCAGAAAGATGGTGGCATTGCTGCATTTATTGATGCAGAACATGCACTTGATATTAATTATGCCAAAAAATTAGGAGTAAAAATCGAAGATCTTCTCATTTCACAACCTGATACAGGAGAGCAAGCGCTTGAAGTTGCAGAATCATTGGTAAGAAGCGGGGCAGTCGATATTATAACAATAGATTCGGTTGCTGCATTAGTGCCAAAGGCAGAAATAGAAGGAGATATGGGAGATTCTCTACCGGGTTTGCAGGCAAGACTTATGAGTCAAGCTCTTAGAAAATTAACCGCATCTATATCTAAATCCCTAACAACCGTTATTTTTATCAACCAGATACGTATGAAAATAGGGGTTTTATTTGGCAGCCCTGAGACTACAACAGGTGGAACAGCACTTAAATTTTATTCTTCAATGAGACTCGACATAAGAAGAATAGAGAATATAAAAGAGAATCAAGAAACCATTGGAGGTAGGGTGAGAGTAAAAGTTGTCAAGAATAAAGTTGCTCCTCCATTTAAACAGGCAGAATTTGATATATATTTTAATGAGGGGATATCAAGGATTGGCGAGATTATTGACCTCGGAGTGGAGAAAGGTATTATAGAAAAGTCGGGGGCATGGTATAGCTACGGAGGAAATAAGATCGGTCAGGGACGTTCGAGTGCTAAAGAATTTTTAAAAAGTAATCCTGATCTCTCCAATGAAATAGAAAACAAGATCTTAGACTCTTATAATATCAGGAGGCAATAATGGATATAAATGAACTTTTAAAAAAGGCATATTCACTGGAGGCTTCAGATCTTCATATAAAGGTTGGTTCTCCGCCTATACTTAGAATTTATGGTGAACTTTCTCCTTTGGCGTCTGAAAAAAAAATAACTAATGAAGATGCAACGAAAATAGCAAGATCAGTTATGAATCCCGCACAAATTGAATTATTTAAAAAGAAAAACGACATTGATTTAGCATATAGTGTACCTGGACTTGGAAGATTTAGATGTAATGTATTCATGCAAAGAGGGACTATAGGACTCGTTTTCAGGCTTATTCCTATGAGAATACCAACTATTGATGAGCTTAATCTGCCTGAAGTAATCAAAAAGATTGCTATGGAACCTCGGGGATTGATTTTGGTTACAGGAACAACAGGCAGTGGGAAATCTACAACACTTGCTGCTATGATTGACTTAATAAACTCAAATAGAACGGAACATATAATAACAATTGAAGATCCAATCGAGTATTTACACAGAGATAAAAAAAGTATAGTTAACCAGCGAGAAATAGGTAGCGATACAGAATCCTTCAGCAAGGCATTAAGGCAAGCTCTTAGACAGGACCCTGATATAATCCTGGTTGGCGAAATGAGAGATTTTGAGACAATCCAGACTTCTCTCATCGCTGCAGAAACAGGACACCTTGTTTTAAGTACTTTACATACGATCGATGCTACAGAAACAATTAATCGAATTATAGCTGTATTTCCCCCTTATCAACATAAACAAGTGCGTATGCAACTTGCTTCGATATTAAAGGGTGTTATTTCGATGAGACTTGTACCAAGAGCGGATGGTAGAGGAAGAGTTCCCGCGGTCGAAGTTCTTGTTGCAACAGAAACTATAAAAGATTGCATTCTTGATCCTGATAAGACAAAATTGATACCGGACTTTATTGAACAGGGAGCAATTCATTATGGGATGCAGACTTTTGACCAGTCACTTTTCGGTCTTTATAAATCAGGTTTTATATCTTATGAAGAAGCTTTAAGAAGAGCAACAAAGCCTGATGATTTTGTTCTTAAAGTTAAAGGTATTCAATCAACAAGCGAAATTTCTATCGATGAACTGGCGAGATCATCTCAGCAGAAGTCTGAAGATAAGGATAAGATGAAAATTGAAAGATTCTCACGCTAAAATAAAAAAATATGCTTTGAAATTAATAAGTTACAAAAGCAGGAGTGAGAAGGAACTAAAGGATAGATTAAAAAGAAAGGGAATATGTGAATCTGTTGTTTCTTCAACCTTAGAATATCTAAAAGAATTAGGTCTTGTTAACGATTTCTATTTAGCCCAAGTTCTGAAAGAAGAAGCTTTAACAAGAAAACTACTCAGTCAAAATGGTGCAAAAAAATTTGTTTTAAACAGAGGGATACCGAAGGATATTGTTGATATAATATTCGATACAGATGAACAAATTGATACGGATAACGCAAGAAAAATTGTTGACAAAAAATTAAAAATCCTTAAGTCTCAACCACCACACATAATTAAAAGGAGATTATATCATCTCCTCTTAAGAAAAGGGTATTCATATGAAACTATTATGAAGGTATTGAAAGAAAAAAATTTTTTTGAGGAGGACTAAGATGAGAAAATGTTTCAGTATTTTTTTTATTCTCTTCCTTATATCACAAATTGGATGTGTAAAATCAATCCGCTTTACTGAGGATGAGATAAAAGACTTTCCAGCTAACATTCAAGATAATATAAGAAAAGGAGAAATTGCTATTGGTATGACTAAAGAACAGGTTAGATATGCTTGGGGGTCTCCAGATTCAATAAGAATTTTATCACCAATTGATGGAAAATTAAGAGAAGAATGGATTTATTCTTACTTAGGTGTTTTTAATACGAGAATTTTATTATTCTTGGACGGAAAATTAATATATATAAAATGAAGAGTTCGGAAATAAGATCCATATTTCTGAATTTTTTTGAATCCAGGGGACATAAGATTGTCCCAAGCTCTCCGTTAATTCCTTGGAATGACCCTACCTTGCTTTTTGTTAACGCAGGCATGGTTCAGTTTAAAAAAATATTTTTAGGAGAAGAAAAAAGTCCTTTTAATAGGGCGGTTTCCTGCCAAAAATGTATGAGGGCGGGCGGCAAACATAGTGACCTCGAAAATGTAGGACACACAACCCGACATCATACCTTCTTTGAAATGCTCGGTAATTTCTCCTTTGGTGACTACTTTAAAAAAGAAGCAATTCTCTATAGCTGGGAACTTTTAATTGACCATTTCAAATTACCCATTGAAAAACTTTATGTCTCTGTATTCGAAGAAGATGATGAAGCAGCTAAGCTTTGGAGAGAAATCACTGGTATTCCTGACAGTAAAATTGTAAGGCTTGGTGCAAAAGATAATTTCTGGCAGATGGGGGATACAGGGCCATGTGGTCCTTGCTCAGAAATAATAATAGACCAGGGTAAAGATAAAGGATGTGGAAGGCCTGATTGTTTCGTAGGGTGCGATTGCGATAGATTTCTTGAACTCTGGAATCTTGTTTTTATGCAGTTCAGCAGAGACACAGATGGTACTTTAACACCTTTACCTAAGCCAAGTATTGATACAGGAATGGGTATCGAAAGGATAAGTGCTGTTTTACAGGGTAAAGATAGTAACTTCGATAGTGACCTCTTTGAACCAATTATTAATGATATTTCTGTAATTTCTGGTATTAAATATGGTTCATCTAAAAATACGGATGTTTCTATAAGGGTACTTGCTGATCATGTAAGGGCCTCTGTTTTTATTCTTTCTGAAGGTCTTGTTCCTTCCAATGAAGGAAGAGGATATGTTCTCAGAAGAATAATAAGAAGGGCATCACGACATGCAAAATTATTGAATTTACACGAACCTTGTCTTTACAGGATAGCCGATTCTGTTATTAATGTAATGGGTATTGTTTATCCAGAGATAATTAGTGAACAAGAAAGAATCAAAAAATTACTTAGAATAGAAGAGGAAAATTTTATAAAGACCATAGAAACAGGTATGAATTTACTGGATGAGATTATATCGATGGTAAAAAAAGAAGGTGCTAAAGTCATTCCTGGCGAAGAAATTTTCAGACTTTACGATACTTATGGATTCCCTTTAGATTTTGCAAGAGATATCGCTCTGGATGCCGAGCTTGCAATCGATGAAGAAGGATTCCAAAAAGAGATGGAATTACAGAGACAAAGGTCTGTGGGAAAAATGATTAGTACCTCGCCTTCACTTAAGTTAAACTAGAAAGTTCATAACATTAAGACAGAATTTGTTGGATATGAGCTTTTAGAAACAAAGTCTACTGTCGAATTAATATTTAAAAATGGGAATTTGGTGGATGAACTTATAGAAGGCGACGAAGGCGAAATTATACTTGATAAAACACCCTTTTATGGAGAGTCAGGTGGACAGGTTGGAGATACAGGAACAATTACTTCTGAAAATCTCTCCATAGCAGTTTTGGACACAAAAAAAATTAATCAAGATACCATTATTCATAATGTCAAAGTTTTAAAAGGAACTATAAAAAAAGGTTCTAAAGTTGTTTGTTCAGTGGATATAAATAGAAGAAAGGATATAATGAGAAACCACACAGCTACTCATCTTCTGCATAAGACCTTAAGATTAGTCCTTGGTGAGCACGTAAAACAGTCGGGCTCTATTGTATTACCTGATAGGCTTAGATTTGATTTCACACACTTTACCTCTATGACAGATGAAGAGATTAAAAAAACCGAAGAAATTGTTAATGAAAAAATATTAGAAAATCTAATTGTTAAAACAGAAATTTTGAATATTGAGGAGGCTATAAAAACAGGAGCTACTGCGCTGTTTGATGAAAAATATGGTGAAAAGGTCAGGGTAGTAAGTATAGAAAATTTTAGTAAGGAACTCTGCGGTGGTACTCATTGTAAGGCAACTGGTGAGATCGGGTTATTTGTTGTTTATTCAGAGGGCAGTGTTGCCTCCGGCATAAGAAGGATCGAAGCGCTAACTGGTAAAAATGCCTTTAACTATTTGAGGCAAAAAAGTTATGAAATTCTCGACATCAAAAGACTTTTAAAAACCGAAACGCCTGTTGATAAGATAACAAAACTCATAGATGAAATTAAAACACTCGAGAAAGAGATTAAGAGATTGAAAACAGGGGCGTCTGCGGATCTTGTAACTGAAGCAATAAAAGATGCCCTCGAAATAAATGGCATTAAAATAGTGAAGATGAGACGAGATGGACTCGGCTATAATGAACTCCGCATGCTTGCTGATAAGATAAGAGATCGCATTAAATCCGGCATCATTATAGTTACATCTGTAAATAACAGTCAAGGTGCAATAGTTTGTATGGTCACAAAAGATTTGAGGGAAAAATATAATGCTGGAAAAATAGTTAAAACAATTTCCGAGATCGCTGGGGGTAAGGGAGGTGGTAACCCTGAAATGGCGCAAGGAGGAACAAAGGATATAGAAAAGTTAAGTGCTGTATTTGAGTCCCTTCACGAAGTTGTCAAAAAAGTAATAAATTAGCATTTACTCCAATTTGCCTGAATAATACAGCTATTTTCCCCCAAAATCCGTTTTAAGGGAGCCGTCGTCTTTATCCAGAAGAAGATTTTATACAGATAACGAATATTTTGCACTTAAAGAATCGAAAAAAATTTTTGGGAGCATCTATATTTATTCTTTCATTTTTTGGGGCTATTTTATCATTTTTAAAAAAGTCTCTACTACTTTTGGATCGAAATGCTTTCCCGATTGTTCCTTGATGTAATTAATCGTTTCTTTTTCTGAAAGTGGTAGTCGGTATGGCCTTTGTGACCTCATTGCATCCCAGACATCAACAATAGCAAAAATGCGTGCTTCGAGTGGAATTTCTTCACCCTTTAATCCACGCGGATAGCCTTTTCCATCCCACCTTTCATGATGACAATATGGAATATTTATTGCAGAGCGGAGGAAATGTATGGGTAATAACATTTCATATGCGTATTCAGGATGCAGCCTCATAATTTTGAACTCTTCGTAGGTTAGAGGGCCGTTTTTTAAAAGGATATTATCAGGAATAGCCATTTTTCCAATATCATGCAAAATAGCACCTCTTCTTATATGAACTATTTCTGATTCACTCACTCCCATTGAACGGGCTAAATGAACTGTCATTTCAGTCACGCGTGAGGTATGACCTTTTGTCTCTTTATCTCTTATTTCAAGTGCCCTTGACCATCCCTCAAGGGTGGTATCATACGCCATGGAAAGTTCTATGTTAGAACGTTGGAGTTCATCGAAGAGTGATGCGTTGTCGATGGCAATAGCGGCCTGAGCAGCAAGTGCTTCAAAAAATTCAAGCCATTCTGGATCAGGAATAAGTTGCGATCGATGGAAAACCTCGAGCACTCCTTTCACTTGTCCTTTCGCAATTAGTGGAACAGCGTGGTGTGCAATAAATAACTCGCCTGCCAATATTTGCGAACGAGCACAGGGATCATCTGATTCCAGTACATTCGGTATACTGATAATACGACGTTCGAGAGCCGCCCTTCCCGCATGTCCCTCACCTAACCTTAATCGCGTTTGTTTAATTGAACGAGATCTAAATCCTCGACTCGCCGCACATTCTAAAGTTTGAGAAAATGGATTTAGTAGTAATACAGTTGCAGCATCTGTATTAAGTTGAGTAATAACATGTTCAAGAAGAATATTAAGAGTTACTCGAAGATCTAAACTTGAACTTATTGCCATATCGATAGCATGTAAAGCAGACAGACGCTGTAGTCGTTGCTCGGTCTGTTCATGAAGTGTGGCTCGATGTATAGCGTTCGCGGCTATTTCACTAATAGCGGTCAAAAGACGAACTTCGTAATCAGCAATTACCGATTTTCGTCCTATCCATATCACTCCTATTGTCTGTCCCTGCGCTATAAGGGGAACACAAGCAACACATTGTAGGTCGCCTATTAATTCGGGTCGAGCAAATCGCTTATCCTTAAAAATATTGTTATTTACGTAAGGACTGCCACTGTTAATAACAAGACTACTTATACCTTCACCACTGCTCAATCGGACACCTTTCCAATCAGACCATTTTCCCCTCCCTATTTCGATAACAATATCTCCACTGACTGGTTCACGTAAGGCAAGTGTTGTGCCTTCAGGTTTCAACAATTCCATTATTTGCTCTACTATAATTGGCAACATATCAGAGCGTGTAGTGGAGCACCGCAACGCTGTTGATAAAGTTGCTATAGCCTCCATCTCCTGATATCTTCGTTGAGTGATCTCAACAAAAGAGGCTACTTTCATCCTTGTATCTGGAATTAAGGAAACAACAGCAATGACATCTCTTATCTCACCTTTTCTATTTATCGTCCTCAGTTCACAATAGGCAGGTTCATGATTTGCACTTTTGGTGATCAAATCACTAAATTCAACAAACTTGCCTATATCGTCTTTTACAATGAATTCTAAAAATGACTTCTTATATTCTATCTCGTCCCTTAAATATCCGGAAAACTTCTCAAATTCTCTATTGGACATAGATATCATCATATCTTCGTGGATTATCACGGTAGGGGTTCCTGTATTTTCGAAGATTGTTCTGTATCTTTTTTCAGACTCATAAAGTGCTTTTTCTGCAGTTAGCCGTCGCCTAATCTCCGTAGAAATATTTTCTATAGTTTCATTTGTAACATTCTTTAATGATTCAAGAAGTTCTATTTGAGAAATGCCCATCACCCTCGCATCAAGATCACCCTTAGCTACCCTATGTAAAACATCGAAGTGTTCTGCAAGAACAATAGCAAACTCATGTGAAAGATTAACGATTTCACCTATTTCCTCAGCCGTTTTATTAACCATTTGCTTTAATTTACTAATCAAGTCGATCTTAGATTTTTCTGATACTCTAACGGTAGGATCACCCGCAGAAATACCTTTCAACGCCTCGAAGACCTCAGACAAACCAATTGCTAACTCAAGACCTATACGTTCTGCTTCTTCATCACGTTTTTGAACAATCTCTCTATATTCCTTAAATTGCCTGTCTATAACGTCCAACGTTTCTCTCATCGAAAAAGCATCCAGATTTAACATTAAAACATCACATTTAAGACATAGTTCAATTTTATCGAGAAAGTTGCCTTGAATCCCATCCATGCAATAGGTACCAGTGGTCAACCAACATTTGACTTCTTCTCGCTTATAAACAGGACATTCTTTTTTTGTACATCCAAGTAGTTGCCAGCATTTTATCTTTTTTTGCCAGCACTTTACCTTTTTTTCTATGTCTATTCCCCCGTTTTTTAAAGTTTCCATTGGAAGTATTTGTTTTTTTAGACAAATTTATTTAAAAATGAAAAAATTCCTCTTTTCTCCACATTTTATTAATAAATAAAGTTAATATTTTTTATAATAGCTTTTGCTTAATTTTAGCAAACAGTAAAGATGTTGTCAAATTTTTGAAGGACTTTTTGATTTTAAAAGTGCAGGTTAAATAAAATTGCTTGAATCGAGAATATCTTTCAATCTGTTGATACTCTTAATAACCCCATCAGGTGTATGAGCCTCAATCGTATAAATTATATCTTTACCCCTCATCTCAGAGAAAAGGGTGTTGAAATCGAATGAACCTTCACCTATTGCAAAATGGTCATCAAAAGTTCCTTTGTTATCGTGAAGATGAAGTTCGATGATGTATGGTCTTAATTGATTTAACCATTCTTTAAGCGAGACCCGAGAAAAAAGATTGAAATGGCCCGAATCAAAGCATATCCCAAATGACTCAGAACCCATTTCTTCCATCAACAATCTTAAGTTAATAGGATTATCTTCGAATATGTTTTCTATCGCTATCTTTGTCCCAACTGAAAGTGCCTCTCTAAGAATAAGTTGCCAAGTTTTTAAACTCATCTCAAGCCATAGATTCACATTCAACGCATATTTCCATTTTTCATATCCTGAATGAAATACTATACTCTTAGGTTTTAAAATCTTTGCTATTTCAAGTATATGAAAAAATCTTTCTAAAGTAACAATTCTGACCTTCGAATCTACTGCTCCTGGAGAAAGATCCATATAAGGAGCATGAATAGTAACAGAAGTACTGAAATCAAGTTTATCTTTCAGTTCTATTATTTCAGATTCTTTTATTGAATCTAAAATTTGAGATGTAAAAAGAATCTCAAGATTAAATTTTTTTTCTTTTATAAAAAAAAGATACTCCTCGATCCTATTAAAAGGGATGTGAATATAAGGATGAATCATTAATTCTTTTTTGTAGTTTCTAATTTAGGTTCGTCTTTTGTATCCGATTTTGCCTTTTCTTTTTCTTTCTTATTTTTAGCGCGAGCATAATCGGTTACATACCATCCCGAACCTTTTAAGATGAAAGAACTCTGTGAAATTAATTTATGCACATTTCCCCCGCAAAGAGGACATGAACTTAAAGGATCGTCGTCGAATTTTTGCATTATCTCAGATATCTTACCACAATCCTCACACTCATATTCATATATAGGCATGAATAAACCACCTCCGCTTCGAATTGTTTATATTATACCATAAGATTTACATACCTTAAACTCCCGAAAGGATTTTATTTCCTTTAGGGATTCAAAGGGGCTTGCCCGTTTAAGTTTTACGAAAATTACCTTGCCATTCATCCCCGACCGAAGGTCAAGGAATCTAAAAATAAATTTTGTAACATCTGCATTATTTTCATCGCATTTTTTGGATTAATCTGAGAAATAAATTTTCTTGACACATTTAGGTATGGAAAACAACCGCTGGTGGGTCTCATCATCATAATAATATAAAAGATTTTCAAGTTTTCTCGTTTTTATTCTTTTTTTGATGAGGGGTATAGTCATTTTATGTGGATTATATTTTAATGATCCTATTGCAAATGCCCATAAAGAGCTAAAGCTTGGTATATATTCGAAATAAAATGCTGATATCGGAAAAGTACCATCTATAGCTACTAAAATCTCTTTACAAATTTTTTTTCTATCTAAATAATCTACGTCAGTTGCATGGGTGACAAATATTCCGTCCTTTTTTAAACTTTTTTTCACAAGAGAATAAAATTTCTGAGTATATATCAACACTGCAGGTCCATTTTCAACAGGGTCACTAATATCAGCAATTATAACATCGTATTTAGTACTTGCTTTTTTTATATAACTGATTGCATCTTCTATTATAAGTTGTACTCGGGGATCATCAAAAGAATTCATATGCCATACGCGAAGGAATTTTTTGCATAATTTGACAAATTCTCCATCGATATCGATCATAACCACTTGTTTAACAGTTGGATGCTTGAGGACTTCTCTGAGGGTTGCGCCTTCACCTCCACCAAGGATTAGAACCCTTTCGGGCATTGGATGTAAAATCATTGCAGGATGAACAAGCGCCTCATGATATATAAATTCATCTTTTTCCGCTGACTGAATCTTATCGTCGAGTATAACAACTCGTCCGAAGCCTTTAGTTTCAACCAATTCGACTTTCTGAAAACATGTTTTTGTAGATAAGATGTATCTTTTTAGTTTGTGGCATATAAATCGATTTTCTGAATCTCTATCAATGAACCATCCCCTATTTTTAAACTTATTTAACATTTTATACTCTACCACTCAAGTCTTCTCTGCATCAATTTTATGTATAATTTTTTTGTCAAAAATGCCTGTTTATGAATCTCTTCGTCATAATATTTTGTAGGTATGTCAGATTTGTGCCTTACTTCCCTTGGTGACAATTTTTTAGAGCCAACTGCGAAAACCCACCAATTACCGGGATATGTTGCAATTGGAGTTGTATACAAATCAACTACAGGGAACACACTTTTAAGCATTTCCTGAATCTCTATTACCATATCTTTATGAAAGTGAAGTGATTCCGTATGCGTGACAAACATCCCTTCTTCATTAAGTGATTTCTTAACAGATATAAAGAAATCTTCTGTGAAAAGAGTGCGTGCAAATCCAATGATATCTGTTGAATCAATAATAACAGCATCCAGATCAGACGACCTTCTTTTTTTTATAAACTCTGCACCATCCATTATCTTTATTTCTACACGTGGATCATCAATACCAGATGAAACAGTTGGGAAAAATCTTTTTGAAACATTAATTACTTCTTCATCTATTTCAACAAAAAAAACCTTTTCAACACTTTTATGCTTTAGTACTTCACGAACAACTCCTCCATCTCCACCACCTATAACTGCAATCTTTTTAGGATGTGGGATAGCGTGCATTACAACATGGGTAAGCATTTCATGATAAAAAAATTCATCTCTTTCAGTCAGTTGAACAACATCATCGAGTATCAACATCTTTCCCATATGCTGATTTCTTATCACCATGATTTCCTGAAATTTACTTTTGCCTTTATATAGAATTTCCTCTACATCATAGCAATATTCCACTGGGGAATAAGGGGCCTTTTCAAAAAATTTTATCATCTTCCTATCCCTCTTTAATTTTTATTTGTTTAAATTAAAATTGTCTTCGGTATTGAAAATCCGTTAAATTCTGAAGCATAAGATACAGTATAAGCTCCACTGGATAATATAAGTATAAGATTGTTTATATCCGGCTCAGGAAGTAAAACGTTTTTATCAATAACATCAAAACTATCACAGCTCGGGCCTGCTAAAGTCCAAACTTTTTTTTGTTTAATCTGTTTACTACACTCAACTATATAAGTATATTTTATTCCACCTACACTCTCCATCAAACCATTAAAAACTCCAACATCGATATAAAGCCAATCATCATCACCCCGCCTTGCTTTCCCTATAACTGAAGTTACAAGTATCCCCGCATCACCTACAACAGCCCTTCCAGGCTCTATATGGATTTTTATATCTTTAGGAAATCTATCATATATAAGATTATTAACGTTCTTTTCTATATTCTCAATACTGACGACATTCTTTGTGTACCTTATTGGATAGCCTCCGCCAATATTTAAAAGATTTAGTCGTATATTTTTTTTCTGAGCCAAATCCCACAGTGTTTTAGCCTTGTCGAGTGCAATATTCCAGTTATAAATGTTTGTACACTGCGAGCCGACATGGAATGTTATTCCAACAGGATTTAATCCCCTATTTTTAGCATAATATAATAATGATAAAGCCTCATCAAGTTCAACGCCGAACTTTTTACTCAATGGCCATTCACTACCTTCATTTGGTACTGAAAGCCTCACATATGCATTACAATCTGGAACAAAATGGGATAGTTTATCTACCTCTTCCTTTGAATCATATGAAAAGTATTTTACACCATATGAAGCAGCCATTTTTAAAAATTTTGAAGATTTTATAGGATTGCTGGAAATAATCTTTTTTGGATCAACTTTTAATTTTGAGAGCACCTCTAATTCACCCTCAGAAGATATTTCAAAGCCCACTCTTAATTTATTGAGAAATCTTAAAATTTCTATATCTGGGTTTGCCTTGACTGCGTAAAAAACCTTTGAATTCCTTATATTGCTCCCTATCGTTAGAACTTTTTCTTTTACCTTTTCTTTATCTATTAATAGTATCGGGGTTTCTATTTTTCCTTTATCGAGATATTGTAAGGTTTTAAATAATGTAGATTGAGATACTATATTTTCATGTAGCTTATCAATCTTAAAAGATCGAGGCATAATAACTCTCCATCATTTCTTTATAGCAGAAACTCAAATCAAAATAAGATAAATAATTATAAATCTTTATTTAAAGGTATTTTGTAATTTTTTTCAATCGTGCGAAAAGAGTGTCCCCGAAAGGACTAATTTACTTTGATCGAGGCCAAAGGCCGAGTTTGTAAATCCAAGTGAAAAAAACTCCATATTATTTATTTTATAAACCCGAATAATGCACATATTGCATTTTTAGTGTTAACCTTTTCTTGCCCTGAGTAATCTTTTTGCTGTAACACGCACACCCTCTGAAACATTTTTGTTTTTTTCGAGAAGTGCAAGGTCTTTTGTTTTTAGTTCACTCACGAGCCCCACTGCTATTCCTGCAGGTGTTTTAGGATTAGTTACAAGTGCTAAAACAATGTTATAATTCTTCATCCATTCCCGCTTTTTAGTTATTTTTCTTAATGCCTCCTCAGAAATAGATCGCGACCTTGCTATAGTTTCTATTTCTGTCTCCGTAATTTTCGGGTTTTCCAAAACATTTAATGCTACTTCCTTATTTGGATCTCTCAGTAAAATCGCTCTAACTTCTTTACCACCTCTTAAAGAAAGAAGAATCTTTTCTGAAACACTTAATTTTTGAATTTTCTGTAGAAGAGTTTTTTCGCGTTCTTCGTGATGCTTATGTTCCTTCGAACTGGTAATTTCTATTTTTAAATTAGGTTCCAATATTTTAGCTATTTGGGCTCTCGTCTCTTCTGGCGTAGAAGGGTTATCGATAAGTATTTTTAGAATTTCAGGCCTCTTCATATTTGCATCTGCTATTTGTTTGTAAATGATAGGGTCTGTTGCTTCTTCAATAAGTAATTCTATTAAATCCTTTGAAGCAATCGAAAGATCAATATCTATTAAAAATTTATCTTTCTCTTCATTCATCTCTTGTTCTCTTTCATTCTTTTTTCATATATACAAAAAATTCTATATTACCTTTTCTTCCTGTAATGGGTGACTTAAAGACATCTTTAGTCTTAACCCCAAACTTTTGGGCAAAATTCACCACCGATTTTATGGCGGCAAATCTTTTTTCATCTTCTCTAATAATACCTCCTTTCCCAACCTCATTTTTGCCTACCTCAAATTGAGGCTTAATAAGTGCAATTAATTCACCCTCTCCTTTTAAAAAATTTATAACAACGGGAATAACTTTTGTCAGGGAAATAAAAGAAACATCTATCGTAGCTAAATCAATATTACAATTAACAAGCTCTTCAATATCTTCCGGTTTATTTTTTTTGATACGTTCTGAAATTATTTTGTCAAGATACCTTATATTTGTTTTTTCTAATACTACCACCCGTGAATCATTTCGTAATGTCCAATCAAGTTGACCATATCCGACATCTATGCAATAAACCTTTCTTACACCTCTTTTTAATAAGCAATCAGTAAATCCACCTGTTGAAGCTCCAACATCCATAGCAATTTTATTACTTACATCAATATTGAAAAAATCTAAAGCTGCTTCAAGTTTAAATCCACCCCTACTGACATAACGCTTTTCTAAAGAGTTAACAGTAATAACAGAAGAACTGTCAACAAGAGTCCCTGCTTTTGTTAATTTCTTCCCGTCAACGAAAACTTTACCTTCGATTATCAGGGCCTTTGCTATTTCCCTGCTTTTTACCAAACCCTTTGATACTAATATCCTATCCAGTCTGTCTTTCAATAAAAATATAGCGGCTCCTTAAGGATAGAAAGGACTGCATTGTAAATGCCTTCTTCGTCAAGTCCATAAATTTTTCGTAATTCTTCTTGGCTTCCTTGTTCAATAAAAACATCTGGTATACCTAATCTTTTCAAACGAAAGGGAGCTGTTTCCTCTTTATTTAAAAATTCGAGAATTGCACTTCCAAATCCGCCCTGCAAAACATTTTCTTCCACAGTAATTATTCGTGGTATTGTGTTCGCAATATTTTTTATCATTTTCTCATCTAATGGCTTTACAAATCTTGAATTAATAACCATGACAGTAATACCTTCTTTTTCCAGTCTTCGAGCTGCATTTAACGCAGGTAATACTGTATTGCCAATTGCTATGATGGCAACGTCTTTACCACTATTAACAATTTCTGACTCTCCTAATCTAAATTTTACAGGAGTTTCAAAAGTGTTATCGGAGTAACTTGCCTTGCCACGTGGATATCTTATTGCTATTGGCCCGTTATAATTTAAAGCAAATTCAATCATAATTTTCAGTTCATTAGCATCCTTTGGAGACATAAGAACCATGTTGGGAATATGTCTCAAATATGATAAATCAAAAATACCGTTATGGGTTGGCCCATCTTCTCCAACTATCCCAGCCCTATCGATTGCAAAAACGACATGTAGGTTCTGAAGGCAAACATCATGGATAATTTCATCGTATGCCCTTTGGAGGAATGTAGAATATATTGCCACAACAGGCTTTAAACCCTGGGTTGCTAAGCCAGCAGCAAATGTAACAGCATGCTGTTCTGCTATCCCAACATCATAAAATCTATCAGGATATATCTTTGAAAAATTTTCAAGACCTGTGCCCTCTTTCATAGCCGCTGAAATAGCTATTATTTTATTATCCTTCATTGCGAGTTCGATAAGCTTATCTCCAAATACTTCACTGTATGTCACGTTGGGATCATCAAGGGGCAATCCTGTCTTAATTTTAAATGGACCAATTCCGTGAAAAAGCGAAGGATTTTTTTCAGAGAACTCAAACCCTCTACCTTTTTGGGTTATAACATGTAAAAGAACAGGAGACGAAGTTGTCTTTATCCTTTTTAAAGTTTCTATTAAAAATTCAATATTGTGACCATCTATGGGACCGACGTAATTAAAACCGAGTTCTTCAAAGAGTATCCCCGGAAGAAAGATACCTTTTACCATCTCTTCGGTTTTCTGAGCTATCTTTGCTGCAGCTTCTCCAAATTTTGGAATACCCTGAAGTAAGGATCTTGTGTCTCTTTTAAATTTTTGATATAAATCACCTGTCAAGAGTCTATTTAAATAAGCTGAGATTGCACCTACATTTGACGAAATAGACATTTCGTTATCGTTTAAAATTACTATAAGGTCTTTTTTTAATTCTCCCGCATTGTTTAGACCCTCGAAAGCAATCCCTCCAGTCATTGCTCCATCACCTATTACCGCAATAACTTTAAAATCTTCCTTATTTTTATCACGACCTTCTATAATTCCAAGTGCCGCTGATATCGAGGTTGAACTGTGCCCCGTACCAAAGGCATCATGTTCACTCTCGCTTCTTCGGGGAAAACCAGATATGCCCATATATTTTCTCAGGCTCGGAAATTTTTCATATCTGCCAGTTAGAAGTTTATGTGTATATGACTGATGACCAACGTCCCAAATAATTTTATCAACCGGCGAATTAAATACATAATGTAACGCGATCGTAAGTTCCACTACTCCAAGATTGGAAGCTAAGTGACCTCCATTTTTTGATACCCTATGTATTATTGTATGCCTAACCTCTTCGGCTACTTCTTTTAACTCTTTTACTGAAAGTTTTTTTAGATCTTGAGGTGACTTAATATTTTCAAGATACATTATGACCTCCTTTGTAACAAGTAGATTGCAATTCCTCTAAGGGGGTCTGCATTATTAGAAAATACGCTTAAGGCATCTATAGCACTCGAAATTAAATCTTCTGCCTTTTTCTTGGCCTCGTCTAATCCTACTGCGCCCGGATATGTCATTTTATGCTTATTCTTATCTGATCCTGCAAATTTACCCAATTCTTCGGTAGTGCCTTCTATATCTAATATATCGTCGATAATCTGAAAAGCGATGCCTAAATTTTCGCCGTATCTTGTTAAAGCTTCTAATTTATCTTTTGTTGACCCCGCTAATATTGCTCCTATTCTTACAGATGACTTTATAAGCGCAGCGGTTTTATTAATATGAATTAAGGCAACTATTTCTTTATCAGGTACCTTATTTTCCGAAAGTATGTCTAAAGCTTGTCCCCCAACCATACCCAATGCTCCTGCTGAGACAGCTATATCACTAATAGCCTCGACCAATAATATTGGACTGATTTTAGGACTGTTGATCGTCATCATATGAAATGCTTCTGTGAGAAGTGCGTCTCCTGCAAGAATAGCCATCGCTTCACCAAAAAGTTTATGATTTGTGGGCTTTCCACGTCTTAAATCGTCATTATCCATAGCGGGTAGATCATCATGAATAAGAGAATAGGTATGTATAAGTTCGATCGCTGCAGCTTGAGGAAATATATCGTTCGGATCACCTCCACAAGCCTCATGCGCAGCTAAAGCAAGTATAGGCCTAATCCTTTTTCCACCTGCAAACAAAGAATATTTCATGGCATCTGTAAGAACAGAAGTCGAATAAGTGTTCTCAAAATGTGTTCTCAAGTATGTATCAATCATTTCACGTCTTTCTTTAAGATAAATTCTTATATCCATGGGCTATATATATTTGAGCATAAACCCCAATAATTCGTATCCTGCTCAAAAAATTTATTTATCTCTACGATTCTATTCCCACTCTATAGTGCTCGGTGGCTTCGAGCTAATGTCATATACTACCCTATTTACTCCTTTAACTTCGTTTATTATCCTATTAGACATTTTGGCAAGTACTTTGTAAGGTATTCTCGCCCAGTCAGCTGTCATACCGTCAATACTTTTCACTGCCCTTATGGCTATTACATTTTCATATGTTCGTTCGTCACCCATTACGCCAACACTTTTTACCGGCAAAAGCACGGCAAAAGATTGCCATAATTTTGTATAAATTCCAGCCTTTTTTATCTCTTCAATAACAATAGAATCAGCCTTCCTTAAAATGTCGCATCTATCTTTTGTAACCTCACCGATAACCCTTATGGCTAACCCCGGGCCCGGGAAGGGATGTCTATTTATTATTTCCTCAGGGATATTGAGCTCTCTGCCAAGAATACGCACTTCGTCTTTAAATAATTCTCTTAGAGGTTCGATCAATTTTAACTTCATCCTTTTTAAAAGACCACCAACATTGTGATGACTTTTGATGGTAGCTGATGGTCCTTTAAATGGAAGACTTTCTATAACATCTGGATAAAGGGTCCCCTGCGCCAGAAATTCGACCCCTTTGATTTTTCTCGCTTCTTCTTCGAATACTTTTATAAATTCATTACCAATTATTTTTCTTTTTGCTTCGGGATCAGTAATACCTTTAAGTTTTTTTAAAAATCTCTCAGATGCATCTACAAAATCGATATTCATATGGAAATATTTTCTCAGCGTTTCTTCAACCTTTTTTGCTTCGCCTGTTCTCAAAACGCCGTTATCTACAAAAATACATGTTAGTTGATCGCCTATGCTTCTATGAACAAGAACAGCAGTAACAGTTGAATCAACGCCTCCACTAATTCCACAAACAACCTTTTTATCACCCACCTTTTCCTTTATTTCTTGAGTAGCGCACTCTATAAATGACTTCATCGTCCAAAGAGGTTTACAACCACATATTTTAAAAACAAAATTTTTTATTATTTTAAATCCCATAGAAGTATGAACAACCTCCGGATGGAATTGTAAGGCATACAATCTTTTCTTTTTGTTTGCGATAGCTGCAACTGGAGAGTTATCTGTTAGGGCAATTATCTTAAATGATGGTGGACATCTTTCGATACGGTCTCCGTGACTCATCCATACTGTAATCTTCTGCGGTAAGTTCTCAAATATATCACTTTTATCTTTGATTATTAACTCAGCTCTACCATATTCTCTTTTCTTTGCCTTAGAAACTTTTCCACCGAGCAAGTGAGCAATAACCTGCATACCATAACATATTCCAAGCACAGGGACGCCGAGTTGAAATATTTCGCGCTCGGGCAAAGGAGCTCCTTTATCATAAACACTAGAGGGTCCTCCAGAAAGAATTATACCTTTAGGTCTGAAATTTATAATCTTTTCGAGAGGGACATTAAATGGGTATATTTCAGAGTATACTTTACTTTCTCGTATTCGTCTTGCTATAAGTTGCGTATACTGTGATCCGAAATCCAGGACTAATATTCTTTCGCTTTGAGTCATAGAAATAAAGTCATTAGTCATGGTTCTAAGTTACTAAAATAGACTAATGACTTGTTCGTTACCATTCAGGTCTATAATTTGGGGCCTCTTTTGTAACTATAACATCATGAACATGGCTTTCCCTCAGTCCGGCATGTGTGATTCTTATAAATTTTGCCTTTTCCCTAAGTTCATCAAGGTTTTTACACCCACAGTAACCCATTCCTGAACGTAATCCACCTGTTAACTGATAAATACTATGTGATAAGGGGCCTTTATAAGGAACTCTACCCTCTACGCCCTCTGGTACGAGTTTCGAAGATTCTACCCCAGATTGCATATATCTATCTTTTGTCCCCTGTTCCATAGCGCCGATAGAACCCATTCCTCTATATACTTTATAACTTCTACCCTGCAAAAGCACCAACTCTCCCGGAGATTCGTCGGTACCCGCAAACAGACTGCCTATCATAACAGAGTGTGCTCCCGCTGCTATTGCTTTCGTAATATCCCCCGAATATTTAATTCCCCCATCGGCGATTATAGGAATTTTATACTTTTTTGCAACAGAATAGCATTCCTGTATTGCTGTAATTTGAGGCACACCTGCACCTGCTATTATCCTTGTGGTACAGATAGAGCCTGGGCCTATTCCTACCTTAATGCCATCTGCGCCAGCTTTTATAAGATCTAAGGCAGCCTCGGCAGTAGCAATATTTCCTGCAATTACATCTATGTCAAATTTTTTCTTTAATTTCTTTAAAGTCTCAAATACTGCAGTTGAATGACCGTGAGCAGTATCTATTACAATTACATCTACGCCTGCTTTTACAAGTAATTCCGCCCTCTCTATAGATTTATTATCTGTACCGATAGCTGCTCCGACTCTCAGCCTTCCTACGTTATCTTTACATGCATTGGGATATTTTTTTCTTTTTTCTATATCTTTTATCGTGATGAGTCCCTTTAGATTATTTTCTTTATCAACAATAGGTAATTTTTCAATTTTATATTTATGAAGTATTTCCATAGCTTCCTCTAAGGTTGTTCCTACAGGTGCAGTAATAAGTTTTTCCTTAGTCATAACCTTAGATACTTCTTTATTGAATTGAGTTTCAAAACGCAGATCTCTATTTGTTATTATCCCTATTAATTTGCCTTTATCTGTTACAGGAACACCTGAAATCCTATATTTTTCCATTAAAGACATTGCTTCCGATATAGGAGCATCTGGAGGAATAGTTATAGGGTCTAAAATCATACCACTTTCAGATTTTTTCACCTTGTCCACTTCAGACTTTTGTCTTTCAATGCTCATCGCCCTATGTATAATGCCTATACCACCTTCACGTGCTATAGCTATTGCAAGATCAGATTCTGTAACTGTATCCATTGCTGCACTAACAATAGGAATATTTATTTTTATGTTCCTTGTAAGCATAGTGGTTAAATCTACTTCACGGGGAAGCACATCAGACTTAGCAGGAACCAATAGCACATCATCAAAGGTTAAACCAATCGATAAGTTCTCAATGCTCATCTTAAATTGTTCCTTTAATCTTCAAATGATTTTTAAGTCTAACATTTCGAATTCCTTAAATGCAATAAACAGGGAGCTTTTAATCTATTACTTTAACGTAATAAGCATAAGTTATCTAATACCCAGACGTTTTAATATGATTCCGAGATATTTATTTATAGGGTTACTCCTCTTCAAAAAAGGAATAACAGGCGGTTTTCTTATTCCAAGTTTGTTCAATTCTTCAATAATACGTTGATTTTTACCGAATTTCATGCCTTCTCTGAAGATCTTTATAGCTTCTTTTTTTTTATTTTGGAGAAGATATATCCTACCAAGATTGAGATAAATATCCGGGGTTTCTGGTTCTTTATTCATTGCTTCTTCGCAAAGTGAAATAGCCTTAGTATATTGTCCTCTTTCCTTTGAAATGCAGTAGGCAAAATAAGAAGAAATGGATGGGTTATTTTCTATTTGAATAGCCTTTTCAAGAAAAACAAGCGCTGATAGTGTATCTCCGCGATCAATAGCCGCTACCCCTTTTTCATAGAGTTCTTCTACGTAAGAATAAGAATTTGACATATAAAATAAATATTAGAACAATTTATTAATAATGTCTAAGGGGTAGCAGATTTAGAAATTTGAAATAATTTGTTTTTATTCTTTAATTTTTTTAAATCTTATGTCAAGCATGTGGGCTGAGCATGAAATACACGGATCATAAGATCTCACAAGCATCTCCAGCAATATAGATATCTCTTCTTTACTTTTTTCACTAATTTCTGAGACCAATTTAATCATGTCTTGTTCGATATTACCTGTGTTCTGATTTGTTGGAATAACACAATTAGCATTTACAATTATGCCATTTTCGTCAACTTCGTAATTATGAAATAAGATTCCTCTTGGTACCTCTACAGCACCAACACCATTGCCTGCTCTAACAGGAATAATGTTTTGTTCATTCAACCCAACTACTATTTCCTCATCATAATTTAATTGCCGCATCCTCAAATTCTCGAGAATGTTTATAGCATGTTCAAGGCACTGAACACACTCAACCAATTGCGCAACTGTATTTAAATAGGGATTAATGCATTTGGGTTTTAACTTTAAAACAGAAGCTGCTTCTTTTGCCTTTGGTAAAAGTTTATCAAAATTAAGATTAAACCGTGCAAGTGCTCCAACCGCATAAGACTCTCTATTTAATTTAGTACGCTTAGCTGTCGAGTAAGGAACCACAAATTCGTTTGTTATCTTTCTATAATTATTTTTATGCATCCTTATTCCGTCAGTAGAGCCTATGTCTCCTGTCAACAATGGATATTCATCTTCATTATTAACAAGTCCGACATATTCTGTATCTCTTTCAAACTCAGGGAATTTTAAACTAGAAAACAGCTCAACAGTTGCTTCCATATCAGGCCTTATACTTTTTAATGAATCGAGCATTAATTCAATATCTTTTGGCCTCGGTAACTTTGTAAATCCTCCGACAATAGCAGAGATTGGATGAACATGTCGGCCTACGAGGATATCACACACATCATTACAGATTTTTTTCATCCTTAATGCCCTTCTAACCACCTCTTCATGAGTTTTAATAAGGGGGACAAAACTTTTAACATCTAATAAATCAGGCATTACGAGTAAATAAATATGAAGGATATGGCTATCAAGTATTTCAAGATCAAGAAGTAGTTTCCTTAGTTGTATTGTTTGCTCGGAGGGAGTAATTCCAAGAGCTTCTTCGGCAGCTTGTATAGACGCCAAAGTGTGACCGCAAGCACAGATCCCACAAATCCTGCTCGTAATATGCTGGGCTTCAAAAATAGAACGACCTCGTAGCATTCCTTCAAAGAAACGGGGTGCCTCAACAATCTCAAGTTTACAGGATTCCAAACGTCCATCTACTATATTTACAATAATATTGCCGTGGCCTTCTACCCTCGTAAGATATTCTATTTTTATATTCACATTATTTTTTTTCATCTTTAGCAAGATCCATGCATTTGTTATACATGCTCATCTTATTTAAAATCATATCGAAAGGCACATTGTACTTTGCAATGACTTCTTTTGCGCTTTTTTCATTGGGATTACTAACTAAGCCCCGACATCCGTAACAAATATTCCCATTATTGATACACCATGAATTACATCCTGCCCTTGTTACAGGCCCAAGGCATGTTACTTTTTTATCATACATACAGATATTTTCATTCATTTTACACTCAACACATACGGGGTAATCAGGTACATAATACGGTATACCCTGTATAACAGCCTTTAAAACATTGATTAATTCTGGGATATAAACAGGGCAACCATTTACAAAATAATCGACTTCCACCACTTGATGTACTGCTTTAGTTAATTCTGTAGGAAAAAATCTATAATTACTACCATAAACATATTGCCCGATTTCATCGAGGGCAAAATTGTTTTTCATACAATTTACACCACCTATGGTTGCGCAAGAACCCAGAGCCACTAAAATTTTTGAGTTTCTTCGTATCTTTTTTATTCGGCCAATCGAATGGGAATCGGTAATACTTCCTTCAACTATTGCCACATCAATCTTTTTATTCCATTTCTCCGACATTACCTCTCTCCATTCAACAACATCTATCAATTTGAGTAAATCAATTATAGTCTCTCCCATATTTGCAACCTGTAGTTGACACCCTTCACAACAGGCAAAATCGAAAAAAGCAACTTTGGGTTTTTTCATATCAGAAAGCCTCACTCATATTCTTAATTTTTTCGTAATTGAAGACAGGTCCATCCTGACAGCAATAAAGATTTTGAATCTGGCATCGGCCACATTTGCCATTACCACATTTCATATGGCGTTCAAAAGATAGATAGATTTGATTTTCAGGAATCTGCTTAGAAAGGAGTTCCTTTATCACGTAATTATACATAACAGGTGGACCAACTACTGCAGCAAAGGTCCTTGCTGGTTCTATATCAACTCCTGGAATAAGTGTAGTTATTACCCCTACGTTGCCTGCCCAATCAGGATCAGCTTTATCGACAGTACACAAATAATGTAGATCTGTACGTTGACTCCATAATTCAAGCTCATCCCTGAATAATAAATCCTTCGGTTCTTTACATCCAAATAAGATATGTACTTTGCCAAAATCCCGACGATTATCAAGCACATATGTAATTAGAGATCTTAAAGGTGCTATCCCTAACCCCCCAGCGATAATGAGTAAATCATTTCCCTCAAATATTCTTACAGGGAAACCCTTTCCATAAGGACCTCTTATTCCAATCTCACAACCTTTTTTTAATTTGTGCAAAGATTTCGTTACTTTCCCAACTGCTCTTACACAAATATCGAAAGACTCACGTTTCATTGGAGAAGAACAGATAGATATGGGTATTTCACCTATACCCAACAAAGAAATCATGACAAACTGTCCGGGCTCGTGCTCTAATCTATCACCATTTAAAAGGGCAATCTCAAAAAATTTTTCTTTCTCCGTAAGCTGTTTTGTATAAATTATTCTCGCTCTTTTTAATCTATAACTCGAATCTCTTATAACCACCTTCTCCACACTCGCTCCTCACTCTCTTTTATCAGTGCATTTAGAGTTTCTTTAAGGCTTATGCGAGCCATACAAGTTCGTGTGCATCTTCCGCATCCAGTGCAGAAAAAACGCGAAAATTTATCAACAGGATAACGAAATTTTCTATAATATCTATGCCTCTGTCGTGCAGATCTTTCTTTTCTGAAATTTATACCCCCCGCTACTTTTGCAAAGGGCTCTAACTGACAGGAATCCCATACACGATATCTTTTTCCTGTTTTCGTGTTTAGATCAATTTCATCTCTTATATCAAAGCAGTAACATGTAGGGCAAACATTGGTACAATTACCACATGCAAGACATCTTTCTTCTAAGTCTTTCCATACACGCGCCCCAAAAGACCTATCGAAAAGTTCAGGTAAGTATTTTTGATCTATTGGCACCTCATTTGTAAATATTTTCTGTTTTTGTTCACGTAAGTTCTTTAGCTCATTTAAGTGGTATATTTCAACCCTGTCAAAAGTAGAGGTCTTGCATACTATTTCGTCACCTATTTTTGTATTTATATGGACTATGAAATACTCCCCTAAGTCTGTAAAGAATAAATCATAGCCTCCCGTTGGGAAACTTGCATTCATAAGATGACAACTTGCATATTCATCACAATATTCATTACATTCCAATCCAATCAGAACTATATTTTGCTTGCGTATAAGATAATTATAATCTTTCGGTTTTTCGGAAAATACCATGTTCAGACACTGAATTCCTGCAAGATCGCACGTATGGAGTCCGAATATCGTTATTGGTTCAAATTCTACTACAGGGTGAGATATGTCCCTTTTATTTTTTTTGAATTCCAGAAGTGTTTCACGTTGAGGAAAAAAAAATTTTTTTGGTGGAAGTATAGTTGGAATGTATTTTAGTGTTATCTCTTCAGCCTTTTGAACCTCTTCAAATGCAAAGTTATTATAACCCTTGTGAACAGGTGCTATAAGTTTTTTTATCTCTGAGAGGTTTGAAATAAAATCATCAAACTTTTCCTTTTTCAAAATAACAAACTGCATGTAATCCTTTTTTGAGCTCTATTATTATATTCTAAATATACGGCTAATGATTGCCATATAATAGTTTCTTTTTTGTGTAAAAGTCAATTAAAAAATAAGCTGCGGTGAAGTTTCGAGTTCAACCTTCCGCCGGCAACATACAGGGTAATCGATTAAATCCTCATCCTCGATATGATTATCGCAAAAGGGACAGATTACGCTTTTTATATTTTTTTATATTGTGTTTTTTCCACAATGTTCAAATTTTTTGTCTTATTCACTCTATATTCCTCCTCTATTTACTATTTAGAGCCTATTATACTCCTTTACATCAACTTTTATTTTCTCAATCTCCCCCCATGTGTAGTTGGCATAAAGATACGGGAATACCGTATTATTCGTCAGTAACGGATCTATTTCATCATTTATAACTCCACTCTTTATTAGGTCATCCCACATCTTCGTCCCCTTTATTGGAGAAAATTCAGTAAGTTTTATTTGAACATTTAAGGACTTGAGAAATGCAATCCCTTCTTTTATTTTATCCACGCTATGACCGGGAACCCCATACATCAGATATACACCTATCTCCTTTTTTGTAAAGCCAGCTTTTTTAAGATAATGAATCGCCATTTTCAAATCGTTATTTGTAACTTTTCCTCCTGTATTTCTTTGAATGTCAGGATCAACTGTTTCAAGACCAAGCCTTATGGTCTTAAAATTAGCTTTCTTCATAAGATAAGCAATTTCTTCATCTAAGAATATCGCATGAAGGCCATTAGGGGTGTGAAATCTTATGTTAATCTTTTCTTTGATTATCTCCCTCAGTAAAGGTTTAATATGAAAATCTGCATCAAATAAGAGGGCATCATCGTAGAATGCAAAATCTCTTATCCCCTTCTTACTCAATTCAAATATCTCTTTCATCACATCTTCATGGTGTCTTCTTTTATAATTACCCATTAACAAAGCAGAAGCACAATATGAACACTTAAATGGACAACCTTCGCTCGTAAGTAAAGGAGCAAAAGAGTTGTTGTAAAAATCGAATCTGAAATATGGTATTGGATCTCGCTGGCTTTCCAATTTATATCCGATATTCTGGAAAAACTGATTTAAATCTTCATTTAATTTTCCCTTATAAATATAATCGGCACCTGAATATTCTTTTGCATGTGAATAATACAGAGTTGGATAAATTCCGCCTAAGATTATAGGTATATCTTTCGTAAATTCTCTTATTATCTGAACTACTTTTTGAGCACCTAAATACCAGTAGCTCATTATAGAGGTCAAAAGTATCAGATCAACAGGTAAAGTATTCTTCAACCTCTTAACGAACTCATCTATGGTGATCCCATACCTTTTATAAAAAAGGGGTATATCCTTTAAAACATGGGGTTTTTCAATAACTTCTCTTCTGAACTTTCCGCTTCCATACTTTTTATTAACGAATGAATCCGTACAATCTATAAGAAATATATCAACATTAAAAGCACTCAGATATTCAGCTATTTTTAGCAGACCTAAAGGTCTCGACCAAAAATTATAAGCCGAAAAGTCATAAATCCAGGGATTGATTAAAAGAACTTTAAGCTTCATCGTGAACTTTTTTCATACATAAAAAAATTATTCAATTCCTTCATAGCATTATCAAGATACCTGAGGTCAGCTTCGCCAAAGTGTTTAAGATAGCCACCTACTTTTCCCTCCCTTACTTTAAAAGAGTTAGGATCTAATATATCGGCCGGACTTAGAATTGAACTGCCAAATCTTCCCTGTGCTTCCATGTTTTTCATATTCTCAAAGTCTGCAAATTTAACAGCCTCGATTGCTTTTTGTCTGTCAACCTGTTGTAATTCAATAAATTCCAGTAAACGTATTAATTCAGATAAAGGGTCTCTTCTAAAGTCTTCATAGCGTGTCAATAAATACGCAGGATGTTCTTTTAATCTCCTATGCCATAGATTCATTACAAAAATGATATTCTTGATACCAAACTTTCTATGTCTAATAAATTCAGTCATCGTATATTGAACTTTCTTTTTTGCCCTTTTTGTCTTATGAAAATAAAGCGATACGACTATGTCACGTGGGTCACGAACGTGCAGAATTATTTTTTTCTTTGATAAGACTTTATCTGGTATCACATATTTCCCCAGAACACGCTGAACCCAGTTTGCCTCGCTAAAATGTAACCATGCTTCGTGACTGTAAACTATTGATGGGATTTTGCTATTAATGGAATTTAAATTACCTAATCCAAAGGGAATATCGTAGTATAAAGATAAATATTTATTTATTAACACCCTCAACCAAGTCCTACCACTTTTACCAATCGACAAAATGACAATATCTGCATTTATATATTTATCTAATTCACCTGTTAAATTCCATTTTGGCATCATATAGAAACCATTTTCGCTATTAGAGAAGCTATCATTAATTTAACCCAAACGCCAAATACTATTTAAATATAAAAACTAAATATTTTACTTGACTTTTATATTAACTAATGATATAAGGTAAGTAAAACAAAGGTTACTATATTAGTATTTAAACTTTTGTCTAACTTATACAGACTTTATATTTTAACTCATTTAATTAAGTGATAAAAAGACTTTATGTTTAAAAAAATAACTTTCCGCATGCAATTCACATCTTTAAATTTTCTAAATTTTTCAGTATACGTATTAATCTTTAAAGAAAGGGGGATTTTATGAGCGTTATTACTCGAAGGGATTTCCTGAGAATATCCGGTGTAGCTGCCGCAGGACTGACAATCAGTCAACTTGGATTCGACCTTACACCTGTTCAACTTTATGCTGCAGAACTGCGGACCGCACTCCGGATTAAGGGAGCCAAGGAAACACCAACTATTTGTTGTTTCTGTTCTGTTGGCTGTGGTATTCTGGTAGCAACAGACTCAAAGGGTAAGGTAATCAATGCTGAAGGTGACCCTGACCATCCTATCAGCGAAGGTGCATTGTGCGCAAAAGGTGCTGCTTCCTATCAGATTGCAGTTAATGAAAATCGCCTTAAAAAAGTACGTTATCGTGCACCCTACAGTGACAGATGGAAAGAGGTTTCATGGGAATGGGCATTAAACAAAATAGCTGAAAACATCAAGAAAAG
>FWWM01001681.1_pt1 | contig 65498 bp, 52 predicted proteins | sample 2228351 | NCBI WGS metagenome assembly FWWM01 (sample SAMEA103939774, study PRJEB20133) | metagenome
CGCGGCGTCCTCCTGCGGCTCGAAGCCGGTCGCCAGGATCACCATATCCACTTCCACGTGATCGGGCTGGTCGTGGTAGCGCTCGTCCCAGGATACGACGAGGTGACCGTCGCGCTGTTCCACGCCCCGCACCCGGCCATGGTAGAAGTTGACGCCGTGCGCCCTGGTGCGGTTGAAAAACTCCTCGTAGTCCTTGCCAAAGGCGCGCATATCCCGGTAGATGTCGTAGACCTCGGCGTCGAGGTACTCCCGGACCAGTTGAGCCAGCTTGAGCGAGTACATGCAGCAGGCCCGCGAGCAGTACTCGTGGTATCGGTCATCCCGGCTGCCCACGCAGTGCAGGATGGCGACTCGCTGCGGCGGCTGGCCGTTCTTCAGGAGCACCTGGCCGTTGGTCGGCCCGCTGGTGTTGATCAGTCGCTCGAATTCCATGGCGGTGATCACGTTGTCCAGCCTGCCGTAGCCGTACTCCGGCGCGACGCCGGGATCAAAGTCTTTGAACCCGGTGGCCAGGATGATGGTGCCCACCGTCAGGTCAACGTGTTCCTCCTGCATGGTGTGGTTGATGGCCCCCCGCTCGCAGGCCACCACGCACTCCAGGCACTCCGAGCAGACGCCGCAGCGCAGGCAGCGCTCTGCTTCGGCCAGCGCCTGTTCCTCCGTCAGGGTCAGGTCCACCTCGCGGAAGTTGTTGCGGCGCTCCTCCACGGGGATGGTCGCGATTGGCGCGCGATCCCAGCCTGCGGCCTCGCCACTGGCAATCCTGGCCTGCACCTCGGCGGCGCTGAGCCTGGCAACCGGCATCGTGGGCGGCTCCGGCACACCTTCCTCGCCGCGCAGGTAACGGTCCACAGAGCGGGCGACGCGGTGCCCTTCCCCGATGGCATCGACTACGAAGAAGGTCATGCCACGGTGCACGTCGCCCGCCGCGAACACGCCCGGCATGGTCGTCATCATGTCGTCGTCGGTTTGGATGCCGACCGGGAAGCGGGTGTTGACGCTGCCATCCATGGGCAGGAAGGAGAAATCCGGCCCCTGGCCGATGGCCCAGATGACCAGATCGGCGGGGATGACCTGCTCGGTCCCCGGAATCTCATCGAAATCGGGGCGGCCACGCTTGAAGCCCCGGAAGTTGACCTCCACGCAGCGCACGCCGACGATCTGCTCATCCTGGACGACGATCTCCTTGAAGGCGCGCCCCGGATAAAGCTGAACGCCCTCCTCCTCGGCCACCTGGACCTCCCAGGCGAAGCCGGGCATTTCACCGCGTGGCTCCAGGCAGATCATGCGCACTTCTGGCCCGCCCAGGCGAATGGCCGTGCGCGCCACATCCAGCGCCACGTTGCCCCCGCCGAGCACGGCCACCCTGCGCCCGCTGAGGTCGGGGGCGTCCCCCAGCGCCACCCGCCGCAGCAGGTTCAGGCTGAGCCAGTTGTCCGGATGGTTGGCGTTGCGGAGGGGCAGCTTTTTGGCGGCGTGCGCGCCGGTGGCGATGATCACGGCGTCGTAACCCTGGGCCAGCAGGCCGGGGATGTCATCGACCCAGGTGTTGAGCTGTAGCGTCACGCCCTCCTCCACAATCTGCTGAATCTCCCAGTCCAGCAGCTCCCAGGGCAGCCGGTGCGGGGGGATGCCCACCCGCATCATGCCGCCCGCGACGGGCAGCCCGTCAAAGACCGTGACGCCGTGCCCCAGCCGCACCAGGTCGTGGGCGGCGGTCAGCCCGGCAGGCCCGGCCCCGATGACGGCCACCTTCCTGCCGGTCGGCCTGGGGTCCCTGGAGAAGGGCGTGCCGACCAGGGATTTGTCCCGCATGTCGGCCAGCTCGTGGCGATGGGCGTAGGCCCAATCCGCCACAAAGCGCTTCAGCCCCATGATGTTGACCGGCTCGTCGTACAGGCCACGGCTGCAAGCGTCCTCACAGCGGCGGTTGCAGACGCGCCCGCACACCGAGGGGAACGGATGTTCCCGCCGGATGGCCCAGTAGGCGTCGGCATAGCGCTTTTCGCGGACCAGGGCGATGTACCCCATCGCCCGCTGATCGGTGGGGCAGGCATCCCGGCAGGGGGCCACCCCGCGCTTCTCGATGGTGAAGGCGTTGGGCACGGCCTGCGCGGAGAAGCGATAGGAGGCCTTGCGCGTGCTCAGCCCCAGGTCAAAGGGATTGCTCAACGTGATGGGGCAGACATCGGCGCACTGGCCACACCCGGTGCACAGCGCCTCATCGATGTAACGCGGCTTGCGGCGCACCCGCACCCTGAAATTGCCGACATACCCGGAGACGGACGCGACCTCACTGTAAGCGAGCAGCTCAATGTTCTTGTGGCGTCCCACGGACACCATTTTGGGCGTGAGGATTCAAGCCGCACAGTCCAGCGTGGGGAAGGTCTTGTAAAGCTGGGCCATGTGGCCGCCGATGCTCGGCTCCCGCTCCACCAGGTACACCCGCTTGCCCGCGTCGGCCAGCCGCAGCGCCGCCTCGATCCCGGCAATGCCGCCGCCGACCACCAGCGCCGAGGCCTCGATCTCCACATCGCGCATCTCCAGCGGCTCATGGTGGTGCACACGCCGCACGGCAGCGGCGACCAGCTTCTTGGCCTTTTCTGTGGCCAGCGCCCGGTCATCGATCACCCACGAACATTGCTCGCGGATGTTGGCCATCTGGAAGTAAAAGGGGTTCAGCCCGGCCTGGGCGCAGGCCTGGCGGAAGGTCGGCTCGTGCATGAGCGGCGAGCAGGAGGCCACCACGACGCGGTTCAGGCCCAGCTCCTGGATGTCCTGCTTGATCAGGTCCTGGCCGGGGTCGGAGCACATATAACTGTACTCGCGGGCCAGGACCACGTCCTCCAGATCGCCGGCGTAGGCGGCCACGGCCTCGACATCGACGGTGGCCGCGATGTTCGTCCCACAACGGCAGACGTAAACCCCGGTTCTGACTTTGGATCGGTTCATACCAGCGTCTCCTTTGCAGCGCGGCTGGCCTGGAACAATACGCCTTCGATCTCCGCCATAATCTGCTCAAAGGTGAAGCCATGCTGGGTGGCCACGGAGGATGGGCAGGAGGCCACGCACGTACCACAACCCTTGCAGCGCACTTCGTTAACCTGCGACACCTGGTGGCCGTTGTGGGCGACGACCTCGATGGCCCCATACGGGCACTGCGTCACGCAGGTGAAGCACCCGCTGCAACGGTCGGGGTCGATATAGGCGGTGAACGGCTCCAGGGTCACAAAACCGGCGTCCATCAGGGCCAGGGCAGCAGCAGCCGCAGCGCCGCCCTGCGCCACCGAGTCCGGGATGTCTTTGGGTCCCTGGCAGGCCCCGGCCAGAAAGATGCCGTCCGTCGCCGTCTCCACCGGAGCCAGCTTGGGATGCCGCTCCAGGAAAAAGCCATCCGGGCTGAGGCTGACGCCAAACGTCCTGGCGACGGCCTGCTGGTCGGGCTGCGGCTCCATGCCGGTGCTGAGCACCACCATATCCACCAGCACCTCATTAGGCCGCCCTGTGAACAGGTCGGTGGTGGTGATCTTCAGGTGGCCGTCCTGCTGGCTCACCTGGATGTCATCGCCGTAGCGGATGAAGGCGACGCCTTCGTGCCGGACGCGCTCGTAGAAAGCCTCGTACTCCTTGCCGAAGGTGCGCATGTCCCGGTAGAACTCGATGACTTCGGCATCCAGCGCCTCCCGCGCCAGATGGGCCAGCTTGAGCGAGTACATGCAGCAGACACGCGAGCAGTATTCGTGCTGGTCGCCCCGGCTGCCCACACAGTGCACGATGGCGATACGTCGCGGCTGGCGGCCATCACGAAGCTGAACCGCCCCCGTCGTCGGCCCGCCGGAATTGACGAGCCGCTCGAACTCCATGCTGGTCAGCACGTTGTCCAGCGCGCCGTAACCGTATCGCGGCGACAGAGCGGGGTCAAAATCCTTGAATCCGGTCGCCAGCACGATAGCGCCCACCTGAAGCTCCAGCAGCTCATCTTGCTGCTGGAAGTCGATGGCGTCCTTCTGGCAGAACTTCTCACAGGCCCGGCACTTGCCCCGCTGAAAATAGGCGCAGTGCTCCGTGTCGATGACCGGCACGCGGGGGACGGCCTGGGCAAAGTGGAAGTAGATCGCGGCGCGGTTGCCCAGGCCCAGGTCGAACTCGGAAGGAATCTTCTTCCAGGGGCATTTTTCCACGCAGGTCCCGCAGCCAGTGCACAGGTCCTCGTTGACGTAGCGCGCCTTCTTGCGCACGCGGACCTTGAAGTCGCCCACCACGCCGGAGACTTCCTCGACCTCGCTGTAGGTCAGGAGGGTGATGTTGGGATGGCGTCCCACGGACACCATTTTGGGGGTGAGAATTCAGGCCGCGCAGTCCAGCGTGGGGAAGGTCTTGTAAAGCTGGGCCATGTGGCCGCCGATGCCCGGCTCCCGCTCCACCAGGTAGACCTGCTTGCCGGCGTCGGCCAGCCGCAGCGCAGACTCGATGCCCGCAATGCCGCCCCCGACCACCAGCGCCGACTGCCGGACCCCGACGCGGCGCGTCTTGAGCGGATCGTGCCAGCGCACCCGCCGCACGGCAGCCGCCACCAGGTCCCTGGCTTTCTCCGTGGCCAGGGCGGGGTCTTCGGTCACCCAGGACACATGCTCGCGGATGTTGGTCATCTGGAACAGGAAGGGGTTCAACCCGGCCTCTTCACACGCAGCCCGGAAGGTCGTCTCGTGCATCAGCGGCGAGCAGGAGGCGACCACGACGCGGTTCAGGCCGTATTCCTCGATGTCCGCCTTGATCAGGGCCTGGCCGGGATCGGAGCACATGTAGGCATAGTGCCGGGCAATGGCGACGCCCTCCAGGGTTTGGGCGTGTTCGGCAACGGCGGCCACGTCCACCTTGCCGGCGATGTTGGTCCCGCAGTGGCACACATAGACGCCGATGCGGGCTTCATGGGCGGGGCTGCCCCCTGCCTGGCTTCGCAGGAGCGGCTCGTCTGATGAGGCTGACGGCATACCGTGTCCTCCTTATTCGCTTGGACGGCCCGCACGGGCACGCTACGGCGCGTATTCTTGCGGTGGCGAGAGCGCTACGTCTGGCAACTGGGCGACGCCAACTCAGCGCGTCAGGAAGGGGGCGAAGGCGTGTGGCGATAAGGATTGCGGCTATGGGCGATTCACGCGCTGCATACACCGCCAGGCCGGTATCCTACCCGGCGGTCGCTGCACAAGAATGCCTTTTCAAGCACAAAAAGGGATACTCTACGGGCGCTCAGCAACTCATCCCCTGCCAAAACGGGGGATACTCCTGTGATTTTCCACAGTAAAGCCATTGTATCACTTTGTGAATTAATGCACAAGCGGGCCACGCCCTCCCCACTGGACAAGTGGACGCGCCGCTCAACATGCACCGTGGGCCGCGTACCGCCCTCCCAAAGAGCACTGAGAACGCCCGCCATCCATCCCCCACGTCCTAAAATTCTTGTGAAAAATCCTTGGCCGGGCCGCAAGCTATGCTATCATGTTGACAAAGCATAAATCTTCACAAAATGGACCGTGTCTTATTTATTATCAGAACCGACTGCACCCCGAACAAAGACCGGAGAGCGCTGCCGGAGGTGGAGAGGACCATGAAGCGCGATGCACATCCCGGCGCACAAATACGCAGATACCGGCTCCCGCTGATCCTGATCAGCCTGCTGGCGCTGCTATGCCTGGGCATGGGCGGCACGGTGCTGTCGCTGAGCGCCAGCGGGGGCGGCGGCTACGGCGACACGATCACGATCAGCGTGACGGTCCGCGCTGACAGCCGCGTCACCAACAGCAACCTCTACTTTGAGATTCGCGCCCCAGACGGCAGCGTGGTGGACACCCACGGCACCGGGGTTCCAAACCTGGGACAGGGGGATACTTTCTCCTATAGCTGGACCTCCAACAACAGCTCTTATCCGCTTGTGGGCGATTACACCGTCTCCGTCTGCTGGAGTCCGGGCAACTCCCGCAACTGCCGGATAGCCCAGGCCACCACGGGCTTCTACTCCGTGTGGACGCTGGGGCCGCTGCTCACCGGGGTGGGCCTGTTGCTGCTGGGCCGCTGGATATGGTCACGGCGGCGCGACCTGGTGGACGAGAAAGGGGCCGCCCCATGACCTGGGAACACCTGCAGGCCATGACGGCGCTCTACCTGGCCGGCCTGCTGTGGCTGCACCACAAGCAATGGATCCTGCTCCGCTACATCTGGAGCGCCTTCGGCTTCGCTTTCATCCTGATCAACCTGAGCCTGCTTCAGAACTGGCACGCCGCGCTGGCTTCCATCGAGGCCGGGCATGTGCAGGCCATGGTGGCCCCGCTCGGCATCGCGCTGCAAGTGCAGGGCGGCAACTTGCTGCTGGTTCCCGATCCAACCGGCTGGTCGGGCTTGCAAATCAACATCGAGTGCTCCACCCTGATTGAGCTTTCCGTGCTGGTCGGGCTGCTGCTGTTTTATCCGCGTCTGCCATTCCGGCGGCGCTGGCTTTACCTGGGGCTGGGGAGCGGGGGGACCTACCTGCTCAACCTGCTGCGCATCCTGGTCATCGTGGTCCTTATCCACACCTGGGGGAAGCCCGTCGTCTACCTCGCCCACGTCATCATCGGGCGGCTGGTGTATTTCGCGGGGGTGGTGGCGCTCTACTGGTTCCTGCTTACCAGGCCAACCCTGGCCCTGGTGCATCGCTCAATTGAGACCACAGGCAGGGCAGTACAGTGAGAGGCGAAGACGACCTGCTGTTCATTCTGCTGCTGTGGGCCACCTGGCTCCTGATCCCGATTGTCACCGACGGGGTATCCACCCTGTGGTCGATCCTGATGACGGCACGTCTGGCAGCGCGCCGCGACCCACCGCCACCGCCAGATGCCGCCCTGCCCCGTGTCTCGGTTGTGATCCCGGCCCACAACGAACAGCACAACATCAACTACTGCATCATGAGCCTGAAGGCACAGACCTACCCCCACCACCTGCTGGAGATCATCGTGGTGGACGACGGCTCGGAGGACCGGACCAGCGACGCGGTCATCGGCCATATGGGCAACAAGAAGGCCAGGCCCGGCTACCTGCACACCAGCAGTTTCAGCATCGGCCTGCAAGACTTCAACGGCGTGTTGAACCTGGTCCGGCGCAAGCGGGGCCAGGCAGCGCGGCACGGCAAGCCAGCCGCCGTGAACGCAGGCCTGGCCCTGGCCAGTGGCGAGATCGTGGTGGCCATCGACAGCGACGTTGTGCTGGAGCCGACGGCCATCGAGAAGGCGGTCCGCGCCTTCATGGCCAATGAGGACCTGGTGGCCGCGACCGGCCACCTGATCATCGATCCCTATCTGAACTTCGCCATCGATAGAACCGGCCATGTGCAACTGGACGAGCGTGGCCTGCCGGTCACCAAGCGATTATCGCCCAGCGAAAACCTGCTCACCGCCTGTCAGTTCCTGGAATACGCCACCGCCTTCCACCTGGGCAGGCGCACCGAGACCCAGACCAACAGCCTGTTCACCCTTTCCGGGGCCTGCGCGGTCTACCGGCGCGAGCTACTCCTCAGGGCTGGCGGCTATCGCGGGCGCACGGTATCCGAAGACACAGACATGACCATGATGCTGCACCGCCTGGGCCGGGGGCACATCGGCTACCTGGCCGAGATGAAAGCCCACCTGGCCCCCGTGATCACCTGGTCCGGCCTGTACGCCCAGCGTGTCCGCTGGCAGCGGGGCGAGCTGGAGGTCAGCGCAGTCCACATGATCCCGCGACAAGGGGAGCGCCGCAGGCCCCTGTTCTGGCGCGTGATCCTGCCGCTGCGCCTGCAGGTGGACCACACGCTCACGCTGCCCCGCCTCATCTGGACCTTCCTGATCTTCGCCCTGCCCCTCTTCGGCTATTCCTGGTCAGTGGTGGGCGAAGCGCTGGCCCTGCTCTACGTCTTTTACACAGCCGTGAACATCCTGCGGGTTCTGGTCGCCTATGTCTTCAGCTCCCCGCCGGAGAAAGTGCTCATCCGACGATACCTCGGTTACACTGTGGTGTTTCCGATCTATAACATGTTCCTGTTCTGGACCCGTGTCAGCGCGAACTTGCGAACGTTGACTGAGGACGCCTCATGGACGGTGCACAATCCGTTCCTCAGAAAACTGGAAACGATCGATCCCGCCCGCGTGGCCGCGCGGCTGTTGCTGTACCTGTCCAACCTGCGCTAGCCCTGCCCCTGCTGCTGGTCGTGGCGGGCACGCTGGCCGTCATCCTGCCGGTCTGGCAGGCGGGGTACCCCTGGGGAAGCGACACGTGGGGGCATCTCCAGCGCGCCGCCTACATGGGCGAGACCATCCGGGAATACGGCCTGGGGGAGGGCATCGCCAGGAGCGCGTGGATGCCAGACTGGTACATGGGGGACCCCACCCGGGTCTACTACCCTCCCCTGGCGACCTGGACGTTAGGGCTGCTCGCCGCGATCACCGGCGATGTCTTCGCCGCCTATCGTCTGTGGGTGACTGCCGTTTTCCTGATCCTGGGCCTGAGCGTCTATAGGGTGGGCATGCAGTGGGGAAACAACCGCTGGATGGCCGCAACCGGCGCGCTGCTGGCCGTGGCGGCCCCCTATACCCTGCGCACCGTATTTGCGGAAGGCAACCTGCCGCGCGGCCTGGCCCTGCTCCCGCTGCCCTGGATCATCTGGTACAGCGAGCAGGCGCTCTGCAAGAAGGATATCCACCACTTCTTTGTGCTGCTGGCCGGGTTCTGGCTCCTGGCCATCATCGCGCACGTGATGCAGGCGCTCATCTTCGCCATCGCCATCAGCATCTACATCGCGGTCCGGGTGCTCACCAACACCTACATTCCGCTGCGGCGGGGCGTTGTGGCGCTGATTCCGATAGCCCTGGGCGCAGCGCTCGCCGGGGCCTACCTGTTGCCCGCCTACAGCCACGCCGAGCTACACAACGTGCCCTACCTCCCGACTGCGAAAGTCGATCTGTTCTCCATCACGCTGGAGGCGCTGCGTCCCTACGCCGACAACATCGAGGCCATCAGCGTCGGCCTCGCTGGCCTGGCCCTGGCCGCGCTGATCACCCTCCGAACAACCCAGGCGCACCAGAAAGCGCTGCTGGCCATGGCTATCTTCAGCGTGCTCCTGGCTTTTGGGCCGGCTGGCGGCCTCTTTCAACTGCTGCCCATCCGGGGCCAGTTGCTGCCGGAGCGCTTTCTGAACGTCAGCGCCCTGGCTGTACCGCTGCTCATAGCCGCCACGCCGCGCGGCGTCTGGAAGCCCCACTGGGCGCTGGCCGTGCTGGGGTTGGCGCTCATCATCGACGCCAGCCCCGCGCTGCGCGTGGTCCATATGCGCCCGGCCCCGCCGGATGAGGAAGCCATCGCCCGCACCATGGCGGAGCGCCCCCTGCCGGGGCGCGTGGCCACCCTTACCCTCCCCAACCCCAGGGCTTCGCAGCTCTTCCTGAACAGTGAGGTCGGCCAGCGCGCCAACGTATCGGGCTGGGCGCTGGAGAACACCCCGCACCAGCACGCGATCCGCCGCCTGCTGACGGCGGCCACACAGTCCCCGGCCTATCTTGAGCGCGTGCTCTCCCTGTGGAACACGGACTATATCGTGGCCCGCTTTGAAGACGAGCCGCTCGCCCGGCGGGTCCGGGATCAACTCGCTTTTCGGCCCGTCGCCCAGGTCGGCGACCTGGCCCTGTGGGAGCGCAGCGCACCCTCCGCCTTCGTGCAGGTGCTGCCGGAGAACCGGATGCTGATCATCGGGGACAACCCGACCGACTGGCTCTTTGTGTTCCCCTTCGCCGCCGAAGGGGTCTACCCGGACCCGGCGCAATACGACCCATCCTACCTGAACCGCTTCTCTGTGATCGGGCTGACCCGCCTGCCCGACAGCGCCGACGTGGAAGCGGCGCTGGGCGACTGGGTGCGCCGGGGCAACACCCTGATCGTCGATCTGAGCGGCATGGGCCGCATCTACGGCCAGGGCTTCACCCTGTTCGGGGTGCACGCCATCCCCCTGGCCCTCAACGGCGAGCAGGCGGTTGAATGGCCGTCCGAGCTAAGCGGGCTGCCCGCCACATTGCCCTTCACCACCGCAGAAGGCCCCTGGGTGGGGGCCACCTACTATGGCCTGGACTGGACGGCGGCGTCTGTGTTCCACAACGGGGAGGCCTATCCGCTTTTGGGAACCCGCCAGGTGGGCGACGGGCAGGTGTGGTTCGTCGGCCTTAACCTGCTCTACCTGCTGAACCAGTCCGGGCAGCACGACGCCGCAGACGCCCTGGTTGACTACATGCTCAGCGCGACCACGGCAGACCGCACGCTGACGCTGCCAGCGCTGGAGGCAAACCTGCTGCACCGGGACTCGATATCCCTGGCCTTTCGCTACACACACGGGACGCCCGTCACGGCGGTGCTGAGCCTGACCTATTTCCCCCGCTGGCAGGCCCGCATCGACGGCGCGCCGGCGGCGCTCGGTAACCACGAACACCTGATGCTGCTGGAGCTTCCTGCCGGCACACACACCGTCACGCTGGAGTACCAGCCCTTCGGCTCACCGATAGCCTGGATGGGATGGGCCGTCTCCGGGCTGGGGGTCGGCCTGGCAGGGGTCAGCTTCTACCGGCTCAGGCGTCGGCCACCGCTTTCTGTGGACGACCGCGCAGGAGCTTTTGAGGACCGGCTTCCCCAGCCAAAGCCAACCTTGCCCTCGGAGTACGTAACATGCCCCAACTGTGACTTTCGGCTGGCAGAAAGCGGTCCCCCAGATAGCCAGAGCTACCCGTTTAACGCCATTCACTGCCCCATCTGTGGATTCACGCTAGGCGGCACGGATTTTGTGCCCGGCGAAGCGATGCGGGGCTTCGCCAGGGAGGCCGCAGTCCGCCTGTGGATGCGCCAGGCTCAGCTTTTTGAGGCCGACCTGATCGAGCGATTCGGGCTTACCGTTGACGAACTGTTCACCCCGCCCTCGCCGGGAGAAACACCCCCACCCCTGCCGGAGGCTCACCTGCCTTCCGGGGACGAGACAGACGCCGGCAGGTAGCCCGCCAGCGCCCACGCCCTCCCCGGGCGGCCAAAAGCAGCGAGGGCAGTGCTCCTCTGTGATCCTCGCGCCCTGGGGCGGCTCAGCTCCCGGCCTCGATGGCGGCCAGCTCCTCGTCAATCACACTCTGAAAGACCTGGAGTGGCTGCGCCCCGCTGACCAGCCGTCCATTGATGAAGAAGGCCGGCGTGCCGGTCGCACCCAGGTCGCGCGCCGCGCTGAAGTCCGCCAGCACCTCATCGCGGTAGGTCTCGTTCTCCAGGCAGCTCTGGAACGTCTCCACGTCCAGCTCAAGCTGCTCGGCAAGGCTGACGAACGAATCCAGGGTCAGCGATTGCTGGTTGGCGAACAGCAGGTCATGGTAGGGCCAGAAAGCGCCCTGCTCATCCGCGCACTCGGCGGCCTCCGCCGCCTTGAAGGAGAGATCGCCCAGCACGGGGAAATCCCGGTAGACGAAGCGAATCTGATCGCCGTACTGCTCCATCAGCGGCTCAAAAGTGGTGGCGGCGAAGCGCCCGCAATACGGGCAACGGAAGTCGCTGAACTCGATGATGGTGATGGGCGCATCCTCCGGCCCCAGATAAGGATCGTCATCCGGGCTGGCCTCGTAGCGCCGGTTGGGGTCTGGGCCGCTGGGCTGGGGGGCCGCCTGGGCCACGCCACCGGACTCTGGCAGCGCATCAAGGATGGCGGCCACGGCGTCGTCCAGCGCGGCCTGGTAAGTGGACTGCGCGCTCGCGGCGTTGATCTGGGTGACGACCAGCGCCGAGGCAAAACCGAGGATGAAGAACAGCACAGCAATGACAAGCTGGCTGAGGGTCTGCCGGGGGATTGTCACGAACTCCGCCCTGTCGGGGCTGTCCGTCACGGCCTGCGTGGTGGGTTGCTCTACAGTCATCGTTCTCGTCCTCCATTTTGCTACTATCTGTGCCTGACGGTGTCTGTACCTGACCGTGATCGCGGGCCAACCCAGCTAGGCCTGCGCCAGATTCAGCCGACGCAGCAACTGAGCGTTGACGGCGACGATCACCGTGCTCAGCGACATCAACAGCGCGCCGACGGCGGGGGAGAGCACCACCCCAATGGGGGCCAGCACTCCCGCAGCCAGCGGCAGGGCAAACACGTTGTAGCCGGTCGCCCACACCAGATTCTGCACCATCTTGCGGTAGGTGGCCCGGCTCAGCTCGAAGATCTTAACCACATCCATCGGGTTGCTCTGCACCAGGATGATCCCCGCCGACTCGATAGCCACATCCGTGCCGCTGCCAATGGCGATCCCCACGTCGGCGCGGGTCAGGGCGGGGGCATCGTTCACGCCGTCTCCCACCATCGCCACGCGCCTGCCCTGTTCTTGCATCTCCGCCACTTTCTGGTCCTTGTGTTCGGGCAGCACCTCGGCGAAGTAGGTCTCGATGCCCAGCTCCTGCGCCACCGCGCTGGCCACGTCCGCGCTGTCTCCGGTCAGCATGGCGACCTGCAGGCCCATCTCGCGCAGCCGCCTGACCGCCCGGTGACTCTCCGGGCGAACCACATCGGCCAGGGCGAAGGCGGCAACGGCCTGTTCCTCCTCCACCAGGTAGACAACCGTGTGGCCCTTCTGCCCGGCTTCCTCCGTAAAGCGGGCCAGCGTTCCGGGCAGGCTCAAAGAGAGCATTTCCAACAGGCGGGGGCCGCCGACGTAGACGGCATGCCCGTCCAGAGAAGCGCGGATGCCGCGCCCCTTGATGGCCTCAAAGTCGCTGACCTCAGGCGGCGCTGCCTGGCGTTCTTCCGCCTTTCTGCGGATGCCCTGGGCGATCAGGTGCTCAGAGTCGCCCTCGACCGCCGCAGCCAGGGCCAGGGCGCGGCCTTCATCCCAGCCGTCGACCGTGGCCATGCTCACCACGCCAAACCGGCCCTCGGTCAGCGTGCCGGTCTTGTCGAAGATGATGGCGTCGATCTCGCGAGCTTCTTCCAGCGCCAGCCGGTCGCGGACCAGAATGCCGTTGCGCGCACCCAGCGAGGTGCTGATGGCAACCACCAGCGGAATGGCCAGCCCCAGAGCATGGGGGCAGGCGATCACCAGCACGGTCACCACCCGCTCCAGCACGTCCAGTTGCAGCCCAATAGCCACCAGCCAGGCCACCGCCGTGGCGGCAGCGACGCCCAGCGCGATGTAAAACAGCCAGCCCGCCGCTTTGTCCGCCAGGATTTGGGTGTTGGATTTACTCTGCTGGGCCCGCTCCACCAGGCGCATGATGCCGGCCAGGGCCGTTTCGTCCCCGGTGGCCGTCACGCGGACGCGCAGGCTGCCATCCCCGTTGATCGTCCCGGCGATCACGGAGCTGCCCGGCTCTTTGGATACCGGCCTGGACTCGCCGGTGATCATCGCCTCGTTGACTTCGGAGCGCCCTTCCTCCACCTCGCCATCGGCGGGGACGCTGGCCCCAGGGCGGACAAGGACCCGGTCGCCGCTCTGGAGCGCACTGGCCGGCACCTCTTCCGTCGAGCCGTCCGGACGGATTCGCTCCGCCGTGTCTGGCATCAGCCTGGCCAGCTCGTCGAGCGCGCCGGAGGCCTGCCGCACGCTGCGCATCTCCAGCCAGTGGCCCAGCAGCATGACATCGATCAGGGTCGCCATCTCCCAGAAGAAGCCGCTGCCGGGGGCAGCAAACAGCGCAAAGAGGCTGTAGGCAAAGGCGACCGTGATCGCCAGGGAGATGAGCGTCATCATACCGGGCTTGCGGGTCTGCACCTCCGGCACGGCCATCTGCAGGAAAGGCACGCCGCCGTAGAAGAAGATCGCAATGGCAAAGATCGGGCCGACGAGCTGGCTGCCGGGGAATTCCGGCATGCTAAACCCGAACCACTCCTGGATCATGGGGCTGAAGAGCAGGACCGGGATGGTCAGCACCAGGCAGACCCAGAAGCGGGTGCGGAACATCTGCTCGTGCCCGGTGTGATCGACGTGATGGCCGCCATACCCGCCGTTATGGCCTGCCTGCGCCGCAGCCCCGTGCTCGCCGCCATGCCCGGTGTGCTCGCCAGAGTGCGCGGCGCTGCTGGCAGGGTGGGCCTCCGCATGCGCGGCGTCATGTTCATGGCCGCCGGGCGGGCCGTGGTGCTGTGCCCGGTTATCTCTTTCCATTGTCCATCTAACCTTTTCTATCCATTTAACCTTCTTCTACGCATTTTACCATAGGGCATATTGCCCATCAGGCGGCAGTGCCTCGCACACCGCCCCGCCGATGCCATCCCCTTTATGGGATCACCTTAGCACGGCAAGCACAAACGGGCATGCGCCATTTGGCGGGTCCGCAGCGCGTCTGTTAACGTCGGACACTGTCTGCGGCCTGGCAACGAAACGCGCCCCATGGGGAGCAGGGTGTGACCAAGGGCGAGTTGGGGCCGCCAGGCTCTATCGGCGGCTCGCGAGGGCAAGGAGCAACACGGCCTGCCATGCCCAGGCAACGCCCGTGGAAACACGCTGCCGTTCAGGAGGCAAGCACTGCTGAATCAATTCCGGGGGAACAACCACCACAGAGGGGCCAGCAATGCGACGTCTATAGCGCCAGGCGGCCACTCTCGCTTGGCCCGCTCTGCCTTCGGGCGCGCGCCCTAGGATGCCAGCGCCTCCGGCTGCAACAGCCGCAGCATCCCGCAGGCGATAGGGGCCGCGCTCCAACCGGTGTATACCGTGTTCATGCCCCCCTCATCCAGCGGGTTTTCCTGGTCAGCGGAGCCATACCAGGCACGCTTCTCCAGGTGGTAACTCCCCCGCCAGCCGCCATCCCACGCCGGTGACTCACCCCAGCACTGAATGGCGGCCAGGAAATCGGCCAGCCGCGTGGCAGCCTCCAGGTAGGGCTGGTGTCCGGTCACGGCATAGGCTTCCAGCAGGGCCAGCAGGGCATAGCCGTCCGTGTAAACCAGGTCGGTCACGTCAGGATCGTTTTGCAGCGAAGCCGTTCTGGCATCCGCGTCACAGTTGCGAATGCCGCCGCTCTCATGCTGCCACTTCAGCAGTTCGGCGGCCAGCCCTTCCAGGCTGCTGCGCACCCATTCCTGCTCAAAAAGCCGCGCGCCCCAGGCAAAAGCCTTGAGGGCGATGGCGGTTTCAGAGGAGGGGGGTCGCCAGGCCTCGCCTCCGCATGTCTCGTAGCTGGTCTTCATCCGGCCAGAGGGGGCCTGATGGTCGCGCAGCCAGGTCAGCCCACGCAGCGCCCCCTGGCGGTAATCCTCTGCCTGCAACAGAAGCGCCCCCCGGATCAGGGCCATGGTCGGCCAGGCTGTGAAGTCGGCCCCCTTAAAGCCCGGCTCTTCGCCCTCCTCTGCCAGCGAAAAGGTGCCATCCTCGGCCTGAATACGCAGCAGATAATCCAGCGCGCGCCGGGCAGCCCCCAGGAAAGCCGGGTTGCCGGTCTGCTCGTAAAACCAGAGCAGGTGCCCGGTGATCTTGCCGTTGTCGTTGGGCCAGGCCCGCTCCGGCAGATTGGGGATGCCGAAGGCGTCCCCGATATCCGGCTCGTCAGGCTCCTGGGGCCGGAACAGATAGAAAGGGAAGGAGCCGTTGCGCCAGCCAGGCTCCGTCCGTTGCAGAGAGCAGGCGAATTCCGCCAGCCGCAGGCCCCGCTGGCGATGGTCCGGCTGGTGATATTGGTCGCCAAAAGCATAAAACAGGCGGCCCACTTCAACGCAGCAATCCGGGCGTATCCACGGGTTGACCCGCCCGATGTTGATGCGATACCGCTCGTACACCCCGCCCGACCCATCCGCAGCCGGCAACATGGCTTGCAGCCAGGCCAGGCTGCGCTCCACAGCCCGCTGATAGACTTCCTCGCGGGTCCCCATCACGTTCCTCCTTGTCCTCCACTTAGCCAGGTATAAAAAGGCCCCGTCAGCAGGGGTGCTGACGGGGCAACCAACACAGCCTGGGTTATTCCATCATCTCACAGGCCGCGGCGGCCTCGCGCATTTGCTCGGCTGCGCGGGCCAGGGCGGTGGCCGGTTCCTCCCGCAGGCTCAGGATATCCGCCAGGGCGGTGTTCATGGCGTCGATGTGCTCCGGCCAGTAGCACAGCGGCGGGCCTGCCTTGGCGATCTCCAGGGACTCGCGCATCAGCGGGAACTCAGGCCGCACTTCTTGCAGCTCCGGGTCGTCAAAGATGGACGCGCGGCTGGGCGCGCCACCGGCCCGCGCGTAGATGCGGCCACCCTCCTTGCCGGTGGCGAAGATCAGGAACTGGAAGGCGGCGTCCAGGTTGGGACCGCTGCTATTGAGGGCGAAGAAGTAGCTGTGCGTGTACGGCGTGCGCAGGATGGTGCCGTCCTCCTGCTCCACGCCGGGGACGAGCGCCACCTCGATGACATCGCGATACTCGCTGGTGCCGTTGAGGATGATGGGGTAGGCCGCATTCCAGGCCGGAACGGCCATGGCGATGTCCCCCGCCTCAATCGCCGCCAGCACCTCGCCAAAGCCCATGGAGAGAATCTCCGGCGGGATCAGCTCCTCCTCCGCCAGCGTCTGCCAGTACGCACCGGCGGCGACGGCCTCCGGGCTGTCCACGGCGGGGTTGCCCTCCTCGTCGACCACCTCGCCGCCGAACGACCACATCACGTTGTAGAAGGTCTCCGGCAGCGTCTCGCCGACCAGGCCGTCAAAGGCCAGGCCATAGGGAGTCGGCGAGTCGGGGTTCTGCGACTGGGAGAACTGGCGGGCCAGCTCCAGCACCTCGTCCCAGGTATCGGGCGGCTCAGGGATCAGATCGCTGCGGTAGTACAGGAACAGGGTGCTGATATCGGTCGGCAGGCCGTAAATCTGGTCTTCGTACACGGCGGGAACCAGGATGTCATCCAGGTCCACATCCGCCATCTGCTCTTCCGTGAGCTGCTCCAAGAAGGGGTCAAGCGGCAGAATAGCGCCAGCCGCCGCCAGCTCACCGACCATGGTGGACTGGATGAAGGCCAGGTCAAAAGCGTCCGTCCCGGCCAGCAATTGGGTGGGGATGAGCGTCAGGTAGGTATCCCGCCCCTGCTCGACGATCTCCACCGGGTTGCCGGTGGCTTCGGTATAGGCGGCGGCCACTTCTTTCATGCCGTCTGCTTCAGGGCCGCTCATGATCACTACCCGGACGTTGGGCAGAGGACCCTCCTGCCCTACCACGGGAAGGCTCGAAAACGCAAAGAGCAGCACGATCATCATCACAATGGCGGCCAGGCGCTTGAGCGTGACCTTGGACATGGCTTCTTTCTCCTCGTATTAACTAGCAACCAGCTTTTCCACAGCCGAAAAATCGTTCAGGGCGAACCAGGCACAGCGCAAACCGGAATGAAACCCTCCTTTCTTCTCATCGCTGCGCAACGCTCACTTGATAGCCCCCATCGTCAGCCCTCCCACGATGTAACGCTGGACGATGAAGGCAAAGACCAGGATGGGCAGCATGATGATCACCGCCGCCGCGAACATCTGGCCCCACTGAATCTGATAACTGGTCACGAAGATTCCGGCTGCCACGGGCAGGGTGCGGGAACGCTGCGTGAGCGAGAGGCCAAAGGCAAAAAGGTATTCGTTCCAGGAGAAGACGATGTTCAGGATGAGGGTGGCCAGGATGCCGGGGCGCGCCACCGGCAGCACGATGCGGACGATGCTCTGCCACAGGCTGGCGCCATCAACCTGCGCGGCTTCCTCCAGTTCCGGCGGCACGTCCTGGATGAAGATGCGGCTCATCCAGATGATGAAAGCCAGGCTAAAGGTGAGGTGAGTGACCACCAGGCCAGGGATGGTGTCGATGATCCCCAGGTGGGTGAACATGATGAAGAAGGGGATGATCGAGACCGCTGGAGGCATCATGCGGCTGGAGAGAATCCAGAAGGCCAGCCCGCGCCCTCCGGTGGACCAGCGCGCCATGCTGTACGCGGCAGGGATGCCCAGCAGGGCGGCCAGCAGTGTGGCCGACACCGCCACCACGACGCTGTTCACCAGCAGGCTGCCCATATCGGCCCGCTCAAAGACATCGGCGTAGTTTTCCAGGGTGAGCGTGGGGCTGATCTCACTACGCGCGATCACATCGCTGGGCTGGAGCGAGCTGAACACCAGCCACACCAGTGGCAGCACCCACACCGCGAAGACCACCAGCCAGACCAGATAGACCAGCCCCAACGCCCAGCGTCGCCGGGGGATGCCACCCCAGTTCACAGCGACCCTCCCTTACCCATGAACGTGCGTGTGAAGAATCGGCTCAGAATCAGCACCACGACCAACACCACAATGGAGATGGCCGCCCCCTGTCCATAATTGCGTATGCGCAGGGTCAGGGTGACGATATGGACGTTGACCAGGCGGTAGGCAGCCGCGTTCCCGAACAAGGCCCACACCGTCTCAAAGACCTTCATCGCATCCATCATCCGCAGCAGGACAGTCACCAGGATGGCCGGGCGCAGCAGTGGCAGGATGATGCGCCACACCACCTGCCAGTACCCGGCCCCATCCACCCGCGCCGCTTCCAGAATCTCGCCGGGCAGCGCATAGAGGCCGCTCAGCAAAACCAGCGTGACGAACGGTGTCCATTGCCAGATGTCGATGAGCATCACGGCCAGGAAGCCATAATTGGCGTTGAGGTTGCTGACCATCCAGGGGCCGATGATGGGCAGCCCCTCAACGAGCGGGATCGGCTGGCTGGTCAGCCAGGGAACAGGCTCGATGCCCAGCGCCCCCAACAGGTTGTTGACCATCCCCCCATCCAGCTTGAAGAGCGCTTTCCACATCAGCCCGACGACAATGGGGGTGACCATCATTGGCGCCAGCAAGAGCGTGCGCATCGTCCGCGTGCCGGGAAAGTCGTTGGTGAGGAACAGCGCCAGCAAAAAGCCCAGCACCAGCTCGATAAGGATGACCAGGAGCACGAACTCCACCGTGCGCCCGATGCTGCCCCAGGCCACCGGGTCGCTGAGCACCTGGCGGTAGTTCTCCAGGCCCACCCAGGGCCAGTCGCCGCGCAGGTTGCGCGAGACCACCTGCCGCAGGCTGATGTTTAGCGCGTAGAGCGCGGGAAACACCGTGACCAGGAAGAGGACCAGCGCGGCGGGGAGCACCATCACGTAGCGCGCCCGCCGGGTTCCCACACCCAGCCGATCCTGCATCCAGCGCAGGGGGCGAGACCTCCAAAATGTAGGCGTTGTCCGTGGGAACGTCTCTTGACTCATGAGCGATTGCGCCTGCATCCATCGCGTGCTGCCGCACGCCGGTCGACTATGCTTCTGTGGTCCGTTGGGCGGCCACAGCCGCCCCTACCAGCCCCGCGTAAGGTCCCAAAGCGGCGGGCAACACAGGGGTCTCCCGCACGGCGGGGAAACTATGGGTGCGCAAACTCCGGCGAATGCTGTCCAGGAACAGATCACCGGTCTGGGCAACCCCGCCCCCCACGACGATGACCTCCGGGTTCAAAACGGCCACAACCCCGGCCAGGCCAAAGCCCAGCCACGCGCCTGTGGCCTCCACGGCTTCGCGGGCCAGGGCGTCCCCCTCTGCCGCCCGCGCGGCGACCTCGCTGGCAGAAGCGAGCGCCTGGGCCGCCCTGGCGTTGTATTCCGCCAGCAGGGCCGGCCCGCTGACATACGCCTCCAGGCATCCCTTGCCGCCACAGGTGCACGGGCGGCCATTCCGCACGATCTTGATGTGGCCGATGAAGCCGGAGGCATCCCAGGCCCCCCGGTAAATCTCCCCATCCACGACAATCCCACCGCCCAGGCCGGTTCCCACGGTAACCGCCAGCACAGAAGCCCGCCCCCCCCCCCCCCCCAAACGCGCCCCCCCCCCCGCCGCCCCCTGGCCCCCCCCCACCCCCCCCCCCCGACGCCCCCACGCCAAAACGCGCCTCCCCCAGCGCTGCTGCATGGCCATCACCCACCACCACCACAGGAAGCCCCAGGCGGCGGGCCAACTCCTCCTTGAGCGGCAGGTTGGCCCAGCCCGGCATGAGGTCGGAGGCATAAACGACACGGCCCTCGCTGTTCACCTGGCCGCCCGTGGATACACCGACGGCAGCAGGCGGCGGACCCTGGTACGCCTGGCACAACCGGTCGAGCAGGGCAACGGCCCGCTCCAGGACGACCTGGCCACCCTGCTCGCTGAGCGAGGGGATTACGTCCTCCAGCAGGACGCGACCGGTGCCATCGACCACGCCGCCCAGGAGCTTGGTGCCCCCGATATCCAGGGCCAGCACGACCTGGGCCGGGTCTGCGGCGCGCATGGCCGAGACAAAGCGCTCCACGATCCACCTGGGACGGGTGATCATCGAGCCGACGACCACGGCGTGAGCGCCCAGCTCCAACATGCGCCGGGCCTGGTGCGGGGTGGCTATACGGCCCTCCGAGACCACGGGCCGCTCAATGGCCTGCGCCAGCCGGGCCACCAGGTCGAAATCGGGGCCTTCGTGGTGAGGGCTGTACGGCGTGTATCCGGATAGCGTGGTGGCCACCAGGTCGGCCCCGGCCCTGGCTGCCTGGATGCCCTCCGACAGCGTGGAAACATCGGCCATCACCAACGCCTTCAACTCCTGCCGGACCAACCGGATCAGATCGGTCGCGGCCAGGCCGTCGGGGTGAGGACGGTCCGTGGCATCCAGCGCCACGATGTCAGCCCCGGCTTCCACAACCGCGCGGGCGGCCTCCAGGCTGGGGGTGATGCGCACTTCGTGGGCGGAGAGGCCCAGCTTGCAAATGCCGATGATGGGCAGGTCCGTGACGGCGCGAATGGCAGCAATGTCGTCCGGCCCGTTGGCCCGGATGCCTGCTGCCCCGCCCAGCGCTGCCGCGCGGGCCATCGCCGCCATGGCGGACGGTCCGTAGAAGCCATCCTCTTCCAAAGCCTGGCAGGAGACGATAAGCCCTCCCTTCAGCCGGTCGATTATTGACGCCGGGGAAGCCACCATCCCCCTCCGTTCAGTACAGGCCTGTGCCGGTCGGCCATCCCGTTCATCCCGTCGTCGTGTTGTCCCCGTAGCGATGAATCCGGAAGTGATAGCGCGCCTTGTCTCCGCGCACCAGGGACCTGGTAAACTCCACCGGACGCCTGCCGTGGGTGTAGACGGTGCCCTCCACCAGCAGGGCCGGTTTGTGAACCTCCGTTTCCAACAGTTCAGCCTCGTATTGGGTAAGGGCTACCGGCTCGATAATCTCGTCCGCTTCAATGGCAGGCACTCCGTAGACTTCCAGAAACAGGTGGTAGAGTGACTGGTTTTCCAGGTCGTGGGCGGCCAGGTTCGGAAACATGGTCTGGGAGAGAAAGGTGGTCTCCAGCATGAACGGCTCGCCGTTGACCAGGCGCAGGCGGACCAGTCTGATGACCATGGCCCCAGGAGACAGCCCCAGCGGACGCAGCACACTATCCGGGGCCGGGATTTCCTCCAGCAGCAGGACCCGACTGGACGGGCGCTGACCGGCCTGCAACATCCGGTCCGTGAAGCCCATGAGCGTGGGCATGGCCTGCGTGATCTTGGGCTGGGCCACGAAAGTACCCACGCCCTGCTGACGGTATAGCAGCCCTTCGTTGACCAGCTCGGTGATGGCCTGGCGGACCGTCAGGCGGTTGACCTTGTAGACCTGGCTCAGCTCGCGCTCAGAGGGGATGGCGTCCCCAGGGGCAAGCTTCTCACTCAGGATCAACTCGCGCAGATTCTCCCGAATCTGATAGTAAAGGGGGATAGGGCTTTGTGGGTCTATGTGCAGATCAAGCCGTGTCACCGCATCCATAGGCAACAATGCCGCCCTCTTCTGGTATAGTCATCTATACCATAGGCTAAAGCCAAATCTGCCTTTTGTCAATGTCCTGGGCAGGCGCGGCCAGGGCATTCTCCCCAGCAAGGGCGTGCGCTCTGGCCGTGTGTATGCGCTCCCCCACTCTCCCCTTTCCTGGTGTGTACACCGGTGAAGGTGTGCAGCCGCTCTTCAACCTGATCAAACTTCTCCACGCTTGCCAACAAGCCAACACTGGTACAGGATCGGTGGTGCTCATTGTAGCGCCTGACCTGCCCTCCACGGGAGACCAGAGAACGGACAGACAGATGGAAGGCAAGATGCCTGAGCGGATTCAAAGCGAAGCAGCGCTGGAAGAGATTCTTTCACGCCCACGACAATCGCTAGTCGCAGACATCCGTGACCTGCGAAGCCCGCTATTGATCCTGGGAGCCAGTGGCAAGCTGGGGCCGACGCTGGCGCTGATGGCGCGGCGAGCCGCTGAAGCGGCGGGACATCCACTTGAGATCATCGCGGCCAGCCGCTTTTCGGACGGGCAGACGCGCCAGTGGCTGGAATCGCGTGGGGTCCGCACCATACGCTGCGACTTCATGGAGCCGGGAGCACTGGCCGGCCTGCCCGAAAGCGAGAATGTGATTTACCTGGTAGGGGTCCGGTACTTCACGGCGGAAAACCCCGCCCTGACCTGGGCAGTCAACACCCTGATCCCGGCACGCATAGCAGAGCGTTACCCCCATGCCCGGCTCACCGTCCTCTCCAGCGGCAATGTTTATCCCGACGTTCCGGTGCAAAGCAACGGCTCGGTAGAAACCGACCCTCTAACACCGGTGGGTGAGTACGGCAATAGTTGCGTAGCACGGGAGCGTATTCTGGAATACTACTCCCAGCGCAACAGTACGCCGTTGGTATTCCTCCGACTGAGCCACGCAGTGGAGCTACGCTATGGCGTACTGGTGAGCATTGCCCGTCAGGTCTACGCCGGTGAGCCGGTCGATGTCACGGTGGGATACATGAACTGGATCTGGCAGGGCGACGCCAATGAAATGATCCTGCGCTCCCTGGCACTGACCAGCACGCCACCGACTGCTCTTAACCTGACCGGCCGCCGCTGCTCCACACGAGACGTGGCGCTCAGGCTCAGTGAATTGATGGGCAGGCCCGTGCATTTCGTCGGGCAGGAGGCAGAGATGGCCCTGCTGAGCGATACCACACGGCTGAGGGAACGACTGGGCGAGCCATCGACATCCCTGGAGACCGCCCTGCAGTGGATCGCCCATTGGGTCATGAGCGGTGGACGCTTACTGAGCAGGCCGTCTCACCCCTGAGGATAGTGCCATGCCCGGCAAGGCAGGCAAGGAGACCAAAACCAACCGGCCTGTCTTCACCGCAACCGGTGCGGGTTCACACGCCGGATGGCCTCAAACGCGGCAGGGCTGGCAGCCCCCCAACGAAAATACCCCACGCCCGGAGCGCCCCGGCGCAGCGCATGAACGGTGGCCGCGTAGATGTGTTCGCCGGGTGGGTTGGCGCCTGTTGTTGGATCGGGATAGGTCTGCAACAGAGGTACGATGGGCAATCCATAGGGCGAGAGCGCCCCAAAGGCCCTGTCAAGATAGGGTTCTGGGCGGCTCGTCGCCCGGCTGCGCTCCCAGTGATAGACCATCGGGTGCAGACTCTGCACGCACGGCAGCCACACGTCGAGGTGAATGGCGTCAGCCTCTTCGTTATCAGCAAACAGGCAAAGCCCCAGGTGAAAGGTTGGCGGGAGGCCCTGGTGCACCCGGGTGATAAGGGCGTGCGCAACCTCCGGCGACCGTCCCCCAAAGTAGCGCGGCCCGGCTTCCACATCCAGGATCATGGAGCGAACTCCCGGCACCTGGCAGGCCTGCACGACCAATGCCGCCTCGCGCGCCGGGTCCTCGCCGCGCAGGACACACCACAGGTGGGTCTCCAGGCCGTGCCGGGCCAGCGCCTCCACCCAGCGCGCGATAGAGTCCGGCCCGGTGATCGCCATCTCCCGTTTAGGATCGTCGTAATCGCCCTGCCACTGTGCGCCGTTACTGGTCTTGATGGCGATTCCGGCGACAGTGGGCGTAGCCGCTCGGACGGCGATGGCCAGTTCCTCTACGGTTGGCTCAGTGACGCGGCCTCCCTGCCAGTGCCACCACAAAAGGCGCCCATCAAACGGGGTCGTCATGGGGTGCTTCGTCCTCCGGCGATTGACGCCGCCTGGCCATGCGATCCAGCCAGCCGGGGAAATCCAGGCGCAACAGGAGCACGACCCCCACCATGATCGACAACCCCAGTGCGGCGCTGCATACGCTCAACACGAACTCGGCGCTGTCCTGAGGCTCAATGAAGATCAGCACCAGGCCGCAAACACCGATGAACACGCCCAGGCGGAAGAACGCCCGTAGCGCCCTAGGGTCCATGCTCGATCAACTTGTGCCCCTGCGTCAAGGGGAGACAGGCTACCTTCTGCCGATAATCGGGCGCGGCTTCCAGGGGGGGGTGCTGGACATCACACAACCCTTCGACAAAAAACGGACAGCGTGGGTGGAAGGCGCAGCCGCGTGGTATCTCCAGCAGGCTGGGCACGTCCTCGCTGCGAAGCCGCATCCGTTTCTTATTGCGCGTGACTTCAGGGTTGGCTTCGGGGATGGCCGAGATCAGCGCCCGCGTGTATGGATGGGCCGGCCTGGTAATGACATCGCGCGTTGGACCCAGCTCGACGACCCGTCCCAGATACATGACAGCGATGCGCCCTTCCCAGGCAAAATACTTCGCCACGGCCAGATCGTGCGTGATGAAGACGATGGCAATACCGTATTCATCCCGCAGGCGGTGCAGCGTCCTGAGCAGGCTGACACGAATGCTGACATCCACCATACTGACGGCCTCGTCGGCGACGATCAGTTGTGGCTCCACGGTGAGCGCCCGCGCGATGCTCACCCGCTGGCGCTGCCCGCCGCTGAGCTGGTGAGGGAACTTGTTCACGATGTCGCCGGGCGGGGTCAGGTCCACCAGAGTCAGGAGCTCCCAGATGCGCCGCCGTACCCCGCCGCGCGCGGTTGCCATCCCGTGCCGCCTGAGCGGGTAACTGAGTATCTGGCCCACGGTATGGGCCGGGTTGAGCGAGGCAAAGGGGTCCTGGTGGATGATCTGCAATGCACGGCGGAACTCGGCGCGAGCCTTGTTATCCAGCGCGCTCACCGGACGGCCCCTGAAGAGCACCTCCCCGCTGGAAGGCGGCAACAGGCCGGCGATGATCTTGCCCGTGGTGGTTTTGCCACACCCGCTCTCACCGACCAGGCAAAGGATTTCATTCTCGCCCACAGCCAGGTTGATATCCTCCAACACCTGGACGCGGACCCGCCCCTGCTTGAAGGAGCGCGACACATGCTGCAGGGCGATAAGCGGCTGCTGATCGTTGAGGCGCTCAGGCTCTGCCTGCGCGGTCAATGCCTGCGCCCCTGGCCTGGATGAAGGCCGGGGCACCGGGGAGGCTGGAGTTCCGCCCGGCTGTTGAGGTGCAGCATGCTCACACACTGGCCAGCCTTTCCTGACTCTGCGCCAACACCTGTGCGGACTCGAAACAGGCAACCCGATGATCGCCCCCTACATCGACAAGTGGGGGGGCTTCCTCCCTGCATCTGCGCGTGGCAAACGGACACCGTGGGTGGAACTTGCAGCCCAAAGGCGGCTCGATCAGATCCGGAGGGCTGCCAGGAATGCTCCTCAACTCCTCAGCGCCAGTGCTGAGCTGGGGCACAGCCTCCAACAGACCCAGCGTGTAGGCATGACGAGGACGGTAGAAAATCTCATTCACCGGGCCGATCTCCACGATCTCGCCAGCGTACATGGTGGCGACCGTGTCGGCCATTTCCGCAGCGATAGAGAGATCGTGGCTGATGAAAATGATGCTGAAATCCATCTCATCGCGCAGCGCTTTGAGCACCTCCAGGATGGTGCGCTGGGTGAGGATGTCCACCGCCGTCGTCGGCTCATCCAGGATGACCACCTGCGGGTTGAGCAGCACCCCCAGCGCCAGCAACACCCGCTGGCGCATCCCACCGCTTAGCTCATGCGGATAGGCGTTAAAGACACGCAGGGGATCAAGCCGCACCTTGCGGAACAGCTCAAGCGCCCGTTCGCGCACTTTGCGCCGATCGCGCTGGCCGTGGGCGCGGGCCGTGTCATAAACCATCTCGCGGATGGGGAGAACCGGGTTCAGGGAGTTCAGCGCCGCCTGGAACACCATGGCGCATTCGGCCCAACGAAACTGGCGCATCTGAGCCTCGCTCTGTCTGCGCACATCCATCGCATGCCCCCCCCGGCGGGTATAGAGAATCTGTCCTTGGTCGATCCTGCCGGTCTTTGGGAGCAGGCCGATGATCCCCAGGTTGAGGGTCGTTTTGCCGCAACCGCTTTCCCCAGTCAGGGCCAGCGTTTCACCTTTGTGCAGGTCGAAAGAGACGCGGTTGACTGCCTGCACGCGCCCCCGGTGAGCCATATAGCTGATCGAGAGGTCCCGCACACTGAGCACGACGTCGTTCTGTGTCATGGAGTCTCCTTACAGCCCGGCTCGCAGGCGGGGATTGAAGATCTCTTCCAGCGAGCGGGTGAAGAGCACCAACGACAACTGGAACAAGGCCACGGCGACCACGGGGGACAGCAGCATACTGGCCGCCTCCGGCAGGAAGAGCGCGCCCTGCAGGCGTCCCAGAAAGATCATCACTCCCCAATCCGGCTCCTGTAGCGGCACCAGGCCCAGGAAGACCAGGCCGACCTGGGCGTACATTGCGCCACGGATCGAAAAGATCATGCTGATCACGATGTAACTGATCATGTTGGGGAGCACTTCGCGCACGATGACATGCGGCAGTCCCAGGTCGAGAGCAAAGGCGGCCTCCACATAATCGCGCTCCCGAAGGCTGAGCACCTGTGCCCGCACGGCGCGCATCAATGTTGGCCAATCCAGCGCGGCAAGCAGAAGGGCCAGGTAGAAGCGGTTTTCAAACGCGATCAGCGAGGCCAACACCACCAGCAGGGGAAACTGCGGCACTGTGAGGATGAAATTGGCGATGGCATTGAGGATAACATCCACAAAGCCGCCCAGCAGCGCGGCCAGCGCGCCCAGGGTTACGGCCACGATTGCCGTGAGCACACCGGCCTCTACCGAGGTGATGATAAGCCCCTGACCACCGTGCACAATGTGGGAGAGGATGTCCCGACCCTGGTAGTCCAGCCCCAGGGGGAATTCCCTGGAAGGCCCCTGGAAGAGGGTCACAGCGCCAGGCCGGGCGCGGTCGTAATAGTGCGGCTGGCCGTCGTATTCGATCAGAGAGGGGCCGAAGACGGTCATGATGAAGAAGAACAGAATGCCCAAAAAGCCCAAAAAACCGGCCTTGTTGCGCACAAGTGCCCGCGACGCCAGGCGGATGTTGCGGCCCAAAGCGGCCAACTGCCGCGTGAGGCGCTCGACGGGGGTTTCCTCAAAGTCCACCTCATCAATGGCCGCTCGCGAGAGGAAAGGATCATCCCTGGCTGTGTACGTGTAGGAGATGACGACCGCCACCGTAAGCACGACCATGGGCAGGCCGCCCCACACGCCACAGGCAAAACCGCTGAGCAAACAGGCGACGAAACCCAACAGCCCCGGCTTGAGGGTACGGTTGCGCACTCCTACCGCCAACGGAACCAACCCGCACACGGCCCCGATGATCAGGCCGGTGGGCGTTGCAATGAACATGACTAACGCTCCCCGGAAATACGAACGCGCGGGTCCAGCACGCCGTACAGCATGTCCGCAAGCGTATTGGCTACCACAACCGTGATGGCAATGACCAGGAAGACGCCCTGCATGGAGGTGTAGTCACGATTGCCGATGGCCGTGATCAGGAACCGGCCCAGGCCAGGATAGAGAAAGATCGTCTCGATGATCACGCTGCCGCCCACCACAAAGCCGATGCTGATGGCCAGTTGGGTCACCAGCGGCAGCATCGCATTGCGGCCCACATAGCTGGTGAGCACACGCCAGGAACCGAGGCCGCGCGCGTGCGCGGCGGTGACATACTCCTCCCCCAGGGTGGAGATCGTGCTGCTCTTCATGGAAAGCATCCATCCACCGACTGTAGCCGATACGTAGGTCACCACCGGCAAGATGGCGTGCTTGATCAGACTGCCGATAAATGCAGCGTTGAAGCCCGGCGTGAGGCCCTGGTCGATGCCCCCTAACATATCGCCCACGCTGAACCACTTCAACTGCACGCCCAGGATAAGAATGATAAGCAGGGCCGTGATGTAGTTGGGAATGCCGAAGAGGATGGAAGCCACCGCAGTCATGATGTTGTCGAAGGTACTGCCCCGCCAGTACGCCATGGCCATCCCCACCAAGATGCCGACGACAAAGCTGATGAAAAGCCCCGTCCCCACGCTGAACAACGTCCAGGGCAGGTAGCGCAGAATCTGGTCGATCACCGGCGTGCCTGCCGACGTGATGGACTGCCCCAGATCAAAGCGGAGCAACTTGCCCAGGTAGTCCAGGTACTGGGTTATGAGCGGGGCGTCCGGGTCGAAGTCGAAGAGGAGCGCGGCCCGGTTATAGGCTTCCTCATAGGTCAGACTCTCGAGGATCATCAACTTCTGCACGTGGACCTCCACCGGGTTGGACGGCATCTTGCGAACCAGGACGAAGGTGAAGGTCATCACGGCCCAGATAGTGATCACTCCCTGCAAGATCGTGCGGGCCGTGTACCCGGTGAGGATACGGCGGACAGCCAGCAGCACGCGCCTGTAGGGGGGGAGTGCCTCCGGGCGCTCACTGGTATCGGGAAGGGGATGGTAGGCCTGCGTCGCTTCCATAGTCCATCCTATTTTAGCACAGTGGACTGGCTGGCCGAAGCGTCCAGCCCCAGCAATACACCGGGGCCGGGCGAGGGCAGCCCCGCCCCCTCCCGGTCCCAGGCGGAATACAGCCGAGCAGCAGGTTACTGTGCAGGCTCCAGGACACCAGTCAGCAGCAAGAAGGTAATGGGGTGATCGCTGCTGGCATTGAGCCAGATCGGGTCATCATCAGGCGGTGCGTTGCTGACCAGGTCCTCGTTCAACGGGTTGTTGCCCAGGATCTCGTTCATCGGGACGCAGGGCAGCACATCGTTCCAGATGATTGCGGCCTGGGCGACCAGCTCGCGCTGCCGCTCCACATCCAGCCCGGCGGCGCTATCGGCCACGATCTGTTCAAGATCGATCTCCTGGCCACGCCACTCAAACTGGAGAGGGAAGCTGATGCCGGGCTGCCCTTCGGTCAGGCCCGCGTAGTTCCAACGGCGGATCGAGCCATTCAAGGCGTCCGCCGGGAATGGCGATCCCATACCCCAGGTGGTGACCGCCAGCTCAAAGTTGCCCTGCCGGACATCGTCCAACTGCTGTTGCCACTGAACTGCGCGCGCGCTGACATCGAAGCCGAATTCGTTAAGCTGCTCGACCGCGTTCTGGGCCAGCGCGCCATAGTCCACCCACTCAGCCTGGAAGATGAACTCGGCCTGCACCGGGTCGCCGTTGGGGTCCAGCCAGCGGCCGGCATCGTTGCGCGTGAAGCCGATGCTTTCCAGCAAGGCCGCCGCCGCCTCTGGGTCGTACTCGTAACGGTTCAACTGCGCGATCTCGTCCTCTGTCAGCCACTGGCGCACCAGTGTGTCTGAGAAACCGGCCATATATTCCACCGGCCTGGCGCTGAGACCCTTGGTGAGGAAGGAGTTTTCGGCACGGTCGACGGCCATAGCGATAGCCTGGCGGACCTCCTGAACATTCCAGGGATAGACCGCATGGTTGAGGTAGATCGCGCCGCCATAGTAGTAGGGCAGGCGGAGGATGCGGATACCCTGATCCATGAAGGCCTGCTCAGTGGAAGGCGGGAAGCCGTGGGTCGCGTAGCTCACCACGCCATCGAGCACCAGCGGGGTCACAGCCTCCGTCTCGCCGTACCAGATGCGAATCTCGCCAAAATTGACCACGTCGGAGAGGATGCTGTTGGGTTGCCAGTGAATGGTCATGTAGCTGTCGCCCACATCCTCCAGCGTATAATTGTACGGGCCGCTGGCCAGCAGCACGTCTGGGCGGAACTCCTGGATCTCGGTTTGCAGGTCCAGCCATTCCTGATCTTCAGAGGTCGCGCCGCTCTCGTAGAGTTCGGTAGCGCGCCGGGCTATTTCGCCGTAGACAGCCATACTGCTGATGGTGGTCCGCAGGATCAGGCGTTGGGCCAGGAAGGAGGGCACTTTGAGCACAAAGCGGATGGTATAGTCGTCCACCTTCTCGACTTCATCGACATAGGTATAATCGATCCAGTTGAGGACGCGCCCAATGGCATAGGTGCCCACCACGTCGTCGGCGGTAATCGGGGTGCCATCGCTCCACAGGGCGTCTTCGCGCAGCTTGACGACGAAAGCCTCCTCACCCTCAAAGTACCACTCCTCGGCCAGCAACGGATAGTAGGTGTTCTCTGACCACAGGTAGAACGCGAGCGGCAGCTCCACCATGCGGTAGTACAGGACATCGCCGATACCCGTCGGGCCACCGTTGGCAAAGCGGTTCAGGTGGCCGTCCGGCGGGATGAAGTAGGGCCACGCACCGTAAAAGGTCCCTTCGGGGGCCTGGGCTTCGCCCTGGCCAAGCACGGGGGACAGGGTCGCCAGGAGCAGGGCCACCAGCAGGATGGCCGTTATTTTTCGCATCTCTTTTCCTCCTCGAGTAGATGCCGAAAACAGAAGGGGATTCATGCGCGTCTGATCCTCAACATATGCCTCCTTTCTACTATGCCGCCAAGCCAAGAAGGCAGGGTGAGTTACCCCTAGGAGACTGGCTCACCAGAGTCTGCGGCGTGGTCATCCAGCAAGAGGAAGTTGGCCGGCAGACCCTGTGCCTCCTCGTCAAACACCATCCTGTCCTTGCCATACTCCCGCACACGAACAAGCTCAACCTTAAATTGCAGCCGGTCGCCACGGTAGTATGCCTGATAATACTCAAGGGGAGTGCCGTCGTTGAGGAAGGTGACGCTCTTGAGCTTGATGAGGGGGGAGCTTTTATCTACCGCAAGCAAACGCGCCTGGTGCTCGCTGGGCAAAACAGCTTCCACGATCCGATAGCCACGGGCAATGGACAGACGGCACTGTTCCTCCAGAAAAGCGTAAAGAGACTGGTTTGACAGGTCGGCATGGAGTACCGCCGGGCACAGCGCGTGTGGGAGGTACGTCGTTGCCAGGACAAGCGGCTCATCCTGGATGAAACGCAAACGCTCAATCTCGATGACGGCAGTGCCTGTTTTGACCCCGAGGTAGGCTGCCACCGTGGGCGGGGCAGGCACCACTTCTTGCCGGAGCACATGCGTGGTGGGTGTATAGCCCTGGCTCACCAGGTCCTCATAAAAGCCAGCAAGCCGTTGCACAAGGCTTCCGCTGATCTTAGGCTCTGCAACGAACGTCCCCCGGCCTTTCTCGCGCACAAGCAGCCCTTCATTGGCCAGTTCCTGCAGGGCCTGTCGGATGACGGTGCGGCTGACGCCAAAAATGCGGCACAAATCCGGCTCGCTGGGGAGCTGATAGCCTGGCTGCCACCTGCGCTGGCTGATCTGTTCCTGCAGCGACTCTTTGACCTGGATGTAATAGGGGACGGGACTGCGGCGATCGATGGAATTCAACTGTCCACCCATTCTTCCTTGCTGGTTGGAGCCACAGCCTGCCGCTGAGGCACGTAACGACGGCGCGGGGAAAGGAATCGCGGCTCCGACCCCCGTTGTCTGCATGCTCACGGCTCTTTTTTTGTAATGACATACTTGTAATTACAACTTTACAATATTATACTGAGAAAACACAGAGCATGTCAATTGCAACCACGCTATAAGGGGTTGAACTGGCAGGGAAGATCGAGCCGGCCAGGATGGCATTATCCTCTGCCACCAGGCCGCGTTGGGACCCCCACCTGCACCAGCTAAGGGAGAAACCATGAGTGAGCAATGGATTCTGCTGCCTGCTCCCCAGCGTGTCGAAGCCCTGGGGGGAACCTTCAAGTTAGAGCCAGGGCGGTTCATCTGGTTGCAGGGCGACTTCGGCAAACTGTTGCGCGCCGGGCAGATCGTCCAGCAGGCCCTGGTGCTGGTCGGACCACCCTGGGACCTGACCGCTGCGCACGGTGACAACCCGGCGCAGCTGGGCGCGGTGATCCACGTGGACCCGGCCCAGGTTCCGCAGCCCGAAGGCTACCACCTGACCATCCTGCCAGGCCAACTGCGCATCACGGCCCACGATCCAGCCGGCGCCTTTTACGCCGCCATGACCCTGCGGCAACTCGCCAGGGCATTCGCAGGAGCCGAACATCTCCCCTGCCTGCGTATCGAGGATTGGCCGGATTTTTCTCATCGGGGGGTGATGCTGGATATCAGCCGCGACAAAGTCCCCACTATGGAGACGCTTTACGCCCTGGTAGACACGCTGGCGGAGTGGAAGCTTAACCAGTTTCAACTCTATACGGAGCACACCTTCGCCTACCGAAACCACCGGGAGGTCTGGGAGAACGCCTCTCCCATGACCGGTGAACAGGTGATGTTGCTGGATGTCTACTGCCGCGAGCGCTTCATCGAGCTGGTGCCCAACCAGAACTCCTTCGCCCATATGACGCGCTGGCTGGCCCATCCCCGCTACATCCACCTGGCCGAAGCGCCGGAAGGGTTCGAGATAGAAGGCACATGGCGTGAAGGGCCTTTCAGCCTCTGTCCGCTGGAGCCGGGTTCTCTGGCCCTGCTCGCCGAGCTTTACGATGAACTGTTGCCCCATTTTTCCAGCACCCAGTTCAACGTGGGCTGCGATGAGACGTTCGATCTGGGCCAGGGCAGGAGCAAAGCGGCCTGCCAGGAGCATGGCGTGGGGCGGGTCTATCTTGAGTTTCTGCTCAAGATTCACGATCTGGTGCAAAAACACGGGCGAACGATGCAGTTTTGGGGGGATATCGTCCAGAATCACCCGGAGTTGATCCCCGAACTGCCCGGCGACATCATCGCCCTGGAATGGGGCTATGAGGCCGAGCACCCCTTCGCCGAGCGCGGCGAGAGGCTGGCCAGGGCTGGCATCCCCTATTACGTCTGTCCCAGCACATCGACCTTTCTTTCCGTTGTGGGGCGCGCGGACGTTGCCATCGCCAACCTGCGGAGCGCCGCCGAGAACGGCCTGGCCCACGGGGCCATAGGTTACCTGAACACGGACTGGGGCGACGGGGGGCACTGGCAACCGCTGCCGGTCTCCTTCCTCGGCTATGCCTATGGGGCAGCCATGAGCTGGGCCGCCCAGGCCAATCGCGACCTTGACCTGCCCCAGGCCCTTGACGCTCACGCCTTCCAGGATAGAAACGGCGTGATGGGACACCTGGCCCTGGATCTGGGCCAGGCTTACAAAGAGCCGGGCGTGCTCACGCCCTGGAGTTCCGCCCTGATCTGGATTCTGTTGGAGCCGGAAAAGCCCATCCGCCAGGGCAGGCTGGCCGGGCTGACGGTGGAGGGACTGGAAAGAACGGAGGCATACATTAAAGAGGTCATCAGCCGCCTCCCCAACGCCCGCATGGCCCGCCCAGACGCCGACCTGATCGCAGAGGAATTCCGCAACGCCACAGACCTGCTCCGGCATGCCTGCCGGTTGGGGATCGCGCGGCTCCAGGCAGAAGAGGAGGCCATGGCAGGTATTCCGGCCCAGACGCGACAATCCCTGGCGAGCGAGCTGCAGGAGATCGTGGCTACGTATCGGCAGTTGTGGCTGGCCCGCAACCGGGTTGGTGGGCTGGAGGATAGCGCGGGCCGCCTGGAGAAGCTGCTCGCCATGTACCAGAGCACCTGACCTCCGGGCATTATGAGCCACTCCCTCAAGCAGGCCCTGCAAGGAGGCACCCTCCGGGCAGCGCACCAGCGCACGCCGCGTGGGCTATAGAGCTGGCGTTGCTGCCCTCCCTCGGCCAGGGTCGAGCAAGAGCCTGCCCCCTCAACAGGAGGTGGACTGTGCTGACGCTCCATGGCGCTTTTCTTTCGCCCGTGGGCACCATCCAGGAAGGCGTTATTCACATCAGAGATGGGCAAATTGCCGCCGTCCGCCCTGGCCCACCTACGTCCGCGCCGGACCGCACGGTGGCAGGGGTCATCGTTCCCGGCTTCATCGACCTCCAGATCAATGGCGCTTTCGGCCACGACTTCATGAACGAGCCGGAGTCCGTCATCCAGGTGGCCCACAGGCTTCCTGCCACCGGCGTGACCGGGTTCCTGCCCACCATTGTGGCGGCTCCGCTGGAAGACTATCCCCGATGGCTCCAGACCGTCACGGCGGCCAGCGCCAGGGCGGACGGCGCACGAGTCCTGGGGCTGCACCTGGAAGGCCCTTTCCTGAATCCGGAGAAGAAGGCCACCAACAGGCCTGAACTCCTGCGCCCCCCCAGCCTGGACGAACTGCATGCGCTGCTCAACGGCTTCGTCCGCCTGATGACCCTGGCACCAGAGTTGCCGGGGGCCTTGCACCTGGTGGCCGAGCTGCGCCGCCGGGGCGTCGTGGCCGCTGCGGGGCACTCCATGGCCACCTATGACGAGGCTATAAGCGCATTCATGGCAGGCGTCAATTACGGCACGCACCTGGGCAACGCCATGAGGGGCCTGCACCATCGGGAACCCGGCCTGCTGGGGGCGCTACTTGGCAGCGACGTGCCTGTCGGCCTGATCGTCGACGGCATCCATCTTCACCCGGAGATGGTACGGCTGGTCTACAGGCTGAAGGGGGCTACAGGGATCACGCTAGTCACCGACGCGATTGCAGCGCTTGGTATGCCGCCGGGCCGGTATCCGCTGGGCAAGCAAATCGTCACCGTGGACGACAGGTCAGCGCGTCTGGAGGACGGCGTCACGCTGGCCGGGGCCGTCCTCAGCATGAACACAGCCGTGAAAAACGTGATGGCCTTCACCGGCTGCACCCTCTTCGAGGCCGTCCTCATGGCCAGCAGGACCCCGGCGCGTGTGCTGGGCCTGGCACGCAAAGGAGAGATCGCGCCGGGGTTCGACGCCGATCTGACCGTGCTGGAAGCGGATGGGACGATTGAGCTGACGCTGGTGGGGGGCAAAATCGTCTACGACAAAGTGGAGTCCAGGTGAGCGCGCCGACGGCGGGCATCTCCTGCGCGGCGCAGACCCTGCGGGTTACAGCCCGGCAGCGCACGACAAAAGGGACGCCCGCGCGGCTGCCTGCCACAGGGGAAAGGAGCGGCCACGCGACACCCCAGAAAAAAGCCACGCCCCGGCTGTCTTTGCGCGGGGCGCGGTCTTGTGGGGGTGTTATGCGCGGCGTTCATGTCACGACTTGGCGGTGGTGCTCAGGCACTGGCCCGCCAGCGCCTGGCTCCGGTCTTCCCGGCGCTCCTGACGCCAGCCGCCCAGCAGCGCCTTGAATGCCACGAGCGGGCGGAAGTGCTGCGGACGACCCCGGTACTGGTTGAGCCGGGCGTTGTCGTTCTGGACACGGACGCGCTCACCTAAAGGGCTGGCAGGTGGGAACATGTTGGCTCGCTCCTCGTCATATGGTGTTCCTCAATGCACAACCACAGTATACGGACCAACCCCCGGCAGTTCACCTGCCAAAGGGTAGGTTGGGGGGTTTGTTTTGAGCGCTGCCCTGCCCCCAACTCCCACCCAGCCCCCAGACTCGCCGCTAAAAGATTGACGGGGCGGACAGTTCGGCGTATGATGAGTATGCACGTTGTTGTCCGGACAAGTCACGACAAGACAGGGCCTGTGTTCTCGATCTCAAGAGACAGTTCGCTGCCACTCCATACGCAACTGCTCAACGAGCTACGGCATGCCATCCTGAGCGGCAAGTTGAAGCCCCATGACCGCCTGCCGGGAGAAATGACGCTGATCGCGCAGCTTGGCATCAGCCGCACGACCATTCAACGCGCCTGGCAGGCCGCCCAGGAAGAGGGCCTGATCTACCGCGTCCCCACCAAAGGAACCTACGTGGCCGAGCCGCGCGCCAACCAGCAGACCCCCCGCATCGTGGGCTTCCTGATCCCGGAGTTCCGCTATACCTTTGATGGCAATCTGCTGGATGGCGCGGAAAAGGTGTTGCGGGCGCACGGCTACCGACTGCTGTACGCGCAGACCGGACGCTGTGTGGAGGAGGAAATCCGCCTGCTGCGCGAGATGTGCGCGGAGGGCGTGGTGGGCTTTCTGCTGTGGCCGGTCAGTGAGCAGGCAGAAGGCCAGGCGCTGGCGGGGCCAGATTGCCAGGTTCCCATCGTTCTGCTGGACCGCCCCATCCCCGGCGCGGCGCTCCCGTGCGTCACCAGCCGCAACTATAACGGTGGCCTGCAAGCCATGCACCACCTCCTGGAGCTGGGCCACCGGCGCATCGCCTTTCTGGCCTGGCCGCACCTGGAGCTGTGGCCCATCGCCGAGCGGCTGCGCGCCTACCAGGACGCCATGCGCAGCGCTGGCCTGGAGCCGCGCCCCACCCTGCTCATTGGCCTGCCCACCGAGGCCAGCAACTACGTCCGGTATACCCAGGAGGCCAGCGAAGATGTCGAGCGGCTGGCGGAGCTACTGCGCCAGCCAGACCGCCCCACCGCGATCTTTGCCATGAACGACCTGGTGGCGCTACAGGCGCTGCGCGCGGCAGGCGAGGCAGGGCTGCACGTGCCACGCGACCTCTCCATCGTTGGCTTTGACAACCTGGAGCTGACCGAGCATGTGGCCCCGGCCCTGACCACCGTCGCGCAGGATGTAAGCCGGATGGGCGCAGAGGCTGCTCACCGCCTGCTGGCGTTGATCGACGGTGAGAAAGCGTCGGATATCTTCACGCTCCTACCGACTCGCCTCGTTGTGCGGGCTTCAACAGCCCCGCCACCGAACACGACCAAGCAGGGAAAGGAGGTGTGAAACGCGCGTAGCCGGTTTCCCGCTTTTGCCAGCATTTCGACAAGTATTACATGAAGCGGCCTGTGTAGCTTATGGAGGAGACAAAACTGATGTTCACCCGAAAACCCTTTGTCGCGGTGTTGCTGACGGTCAGCCTGTTGCTGGGGCTGTTTGGAGGCTCTGCCGGCGCCCAGGAGCAGGTGGCGCTCACCATGACCTGCCGCTGCGTGGCCGGTGGCGTGAACAGCAACCTGGTGACCTGGTTGCAGACTTACGTCTTCCCCACCTTTGTGGAGGCTATGGCCCAGGAAGGCAGGAACGTCTCCGTAGAACTCGTGGAGTTCGGCGGCAGCGACGAGCAACTGAAGGAGCAATACGCGCTCGACCTGGGCGTCGGGGCGGGCCACGACGTGTTCGCCTTCGATGGCTTCTGGGTGCCGGAGTTCGTGGAAGCCGGCCTGTTGCAACCCCTCAACCAGATCGCCGGCGAGGCGGTTGATGAGTGGGAAGGCTGGGATCACATCTCTGAGGGCATCCGAAACATCCTGGGCTACCAGGGTGAAGTCTACGGCATCCCTGCCGGGACGGATGTCCGCCAGATCTTCTACCGCCGCGACGTGTTCGAACAGGCCGGGATCGAGCTGCCCTGGCAGCCCACAAGCTGGGCCGATGTTCTGGATACGGCCCGCCAGTTGAAGGACGCCGGTGTGGAGACCCCGCTGCAGGTCAACGCAGGCACCGCCATGGGCGAGGCCACCACAATGCAGGGCTGGTTCATGGTGCTGCTGGGGGCGGGCGAGCACATGTACGACTTTGACCAGAACAAGTGGATCGTCAGCAGCCCGGCCATCCTGAACGCGCTGAACTTCTACCACACCGTCTACATCGAGGAAGAGCTGGGCGACGCCCGCATGCAGCTCCTGGCGGACGGGCGCGACCGCTCCTTTGCCGCCTTCGCTGCCGGGGAGATCGCCATGCTGGTGGAAGGCGACTGGTTCTGGCGCTCCGCCATCCTCAACCACCTGGATGTCGCCACCCGTAACGAGGTTGTGGCCTGGGCCATGATGCCGGCCATGGAGCCGGGCGCGGGCTATCGCGGCCAGGACTTCGTGACCATCTCCGGCGGCACGGGCTGGGTGCTGAACCCCAACACGGAGCACCCCCAGGAGGCCTGGGCGCTGCTGGCCCACATGTCCGGCCGGGACGCCCAGCGCGCCTGGGAGCTGATCCAGCCGCGCATCAACTTCCGCGACGACGTGCCGGTAGCCGGAGACCCGGTCATGACCGCCATGGCCGAGGCCCTGCTCCCCCTGACCACCGTGCGGCCACAACTGCCCGCCTACCCGCAGATCTCCTATGAGGCGCAGTTGATGACCGAGCGCGTGGTCTCCGGCGAGATGACGCCCGAAGAGGCCATGGCCGCCTATGCCGAGGCCGTCACCGAGCTGGTCGGCGAAGAGAACGTGATCGTCGAATCGATGGAGTAGCCCTATTCTGTCCAGCAGGGGCCGGACTTTGCTGACAGTTCGGCCCCTTTTCTGTGGGAGGTGCACACTGTGGAGAGAAGAGCCGGGGTGTTTTCCGGTCGTGTGGGCCTGGTCTTCCTGTCACCGGCGCTGCTCTTTGTGGCCGTCTTTCTGGTATTCCCCTTCCTCTGGATTTTTTACCTGAGCTTCACCAACCAGACGCTGACCGGCGCTACAGCGGCCAATCCTTCCTTCGTGGGGCTGCAAAACTACCTGCGCCTTTTCGACTTCGACCGCTGGATGCGGGCCGGGGAGTTCGGCAACTCGTTGTGGATCACGGCCCAGTTTGTGTTCGGCTCGGCGCTGGTCGGCCAGGCGGGCCTGGGGCTGACAGTCTCCTGGGTCTTCTACCGCCGCCGGGGCTGGCTGCGAGAGGCCGTGTACACGCTGGCCGTGCTGGCCTGGATCATCCCGGAGGTGGTGGTGGCCTTCGCCTGGAGCGCCTTCCTGAACCTGGAGGACGGGACCCTGAACAACCTGCTGGCGGCCCTGGGGTTGGGCAGGCCGGACTGGCTCTTTGACTACCCGCTGCTCTCCATCATCATCTTCAACACCTGGCGCGGCTCCGCCTTCTCCATCCTGCTCTTCTCCTCCGCGCTGGAGACAATCCCTCCCTCCTATGTGGAGACGGCGGATGTCGTGGGGGCGTCGCCCTGGCAGAAATTCCGCGACATCCTGTTCCCGCTGATGCGCGCGCACATCCTGACCGACCTGATCCTGATCACGCTGTGGACCTTCAACGTGTTCACCCCCTTCCTGCTCACGGGCGGCGGCCCCACCTTCAAGACCCAACTGGTCTCGATCTACACCTACCGCACGGCCTTCAAGTTCTTTGAGTTCGGCAAGGGCGCGGCGATTGCCGTGGTCATGATGCTCATCAACCTCACGCTCGCGCTGGGCTACCTGGCCATGCTGCGCCGCCAGAGGGTACGGGCATGAGAAAATACGAGACGCCACTGGCCCGCCTGGGCCTGCTCCTGTTCACGCTGGTGGCCTCGGCCTTCTTCGCCCTGCCCCTGCTCTGGCTGCTGACCGCGCCCTTCAACGCCCGGACCACCCTCTCCGTGCAGCTTCCGGAAGAGCCAACGCTGGCCAACTTCCAGGCCGTGTTCAACAACACCTTTGCCATCCGCGCCCTGTTCATCAACAACCTGATCATCGCGGGTGGCGCGATGCTGCTGGTGGTGGCCGTGGCGACGCTGGCCTCTTACGGCCTTTCCAGGACGCGCGTGCCGGGCCGCGACCTGCTCGTCTACGTCCTGATCCTGTTCTCGTCGGTGGTCAGCGGCACGGCGGCGATGGTTCCCATCTTCCTGCTGGCCTACAACCTGGGCCTGGTGGACACCCACCTCGGCGTGGTCCTGGTGATGACGGGCGGCTTCCTGCCCTCCGCCATCTTCATCATGCGCGACTTCGTGGATTCCATCCCCCGCTCCTACGAGGAGGCAGCGCTGGTGTGCGGGGCCACGCCGCTGCGCATCTTCCGGGACATCGCGCTGCCGCTGGTGCGGCCCGGCGTGGCCGTGGTGGCGATCTGGACCTTTGTCAACGCCTGGGGAGCCTTCCTGATCCCGGTGGTGTTGCTGCGCAGCCCGGAGAACATGCCCGCCTCCGTGGCCCTCTACTCGTTCTACAGCGAGGCCGGTACGCCCATCCACACGCTGGTGGCGGCCTACGCCTTTCTGTACGCCATCCCCGTGCTGGTGCTCTACCTGCTGGTGAACTGGCGCTTTGGCTTTCGCTTTTTCGGCGGCATCAAGAGCTGACGAACTGCTCAGGACACAAAGCAAAATGGCAAACGTACTGCTTGAAGGCGTGATCAAGACGTTCGGCCCCGTCAGGGCCGTGGACAACGTCAGCCTGGAGATCGGCGATGGCGAATTCGTGGCCCTGCTCGGCCCCTCCGGGTGCGGCAAGACGACCACTCTGCGCCTGATCGCCGGGTTGGAAGTGCCGGACGGCGGCAGCATCCGCATCGGCGACAGAGATGTCACCCGCCTGCCGCCGCGCGAGCGCGACGTGGCCATGGTCTTCCAGGACTACGCCCTCTACCCCCACATGAACCTCCTGGACAACATCGGCTATCCACTCAAGGTGCGGGGGGTTCCACGGGACTCCCTGCAAGCCCGCGTGCAGGAGGTGGCCCATCAGCTTCAGATCGCGGAACTGCTGGATCGCCGTCCCGGCCAGGTCTCCGGCGGGCAGCAACAGCGGGCCTCGGTGGCGCGGGCAGTGGTGCACCAGGCGCAGGTCTTCCTCTTCGACGAGCCGCTGAGCAACCTGGATGCCAAGCTGCGCCTGGAGGCGCGGGCCTTCCTTAAGCACTTGCAGCGCGAGGTCGGCGTGACGACCGTCTATGTGACGCACGACCAGGCGGAGGCCATGGCCCTGGCCGACCGCATCGCCGTGATGCGGCTGGGGCAGATCATGCAGGTGGGCGCGCCGCTGGAGGTATACCGGCGTCCGGCGAACACCTTTGTGGCCGGTTTTATGGGCAGCCCGCCCATGAACCTGCTGCCCTGCCACGTGGACCTGGGCCAGGGGCGGCTGATCTTTGACGACAACGGGGCCGCGCTGGATATCGCGCTGGTGCGCGAGCGCTGGGGTTCTGTGCTGTCAGATGGCGAGGCGGTCACGCTGGGCATCCGGCCAGAGCACATCACGCTTTCCACAGAGCCAGGCCCCGCCTCCATCCCCAGCCAGGTTTACGTGACGCAGCCGCTGGGCGGCGAGTCGCTGGTGATCACCCAGGTGGGCGAGTCGCTGGTTTCCGTCCGGCTGTTCCAGGACGAGCCGCCGCCGCTGCCGGACCGGGTGTACCTGAGCCTGGACCTGGAGCGCACCTTCCTCTACCGCGCCGACGGTGAACTGGCCGAATGAGCACGCCCGCCGCCACCGAGATCACTCTGGAAGGCTTCGCCCCACCCACGGAAGCTGGGCGCTACCGTCACCTTCCTTTCGAAGTGCCCCCCGGTGTGGGTCGGCTGGAGGTGCGCTACCAGTACAGCGCAGCTATCGGCTCCGACCCGCATCTTACAGGCGGCAACACGGTGGACATTGGCCTCTTCGACCAGCGCGGAATCGATTTTCCGGGGGGCGGCTTCCGGGGCTGGAGCGGCAGCGCCCGCAGCGCGTTCTTCGTCTCGCCGACGGAGGCGACGCCCGGCTACCTGCCCGGCCCCCTGGAGCCGGGAACCTGGCACAACAGCCTCGGCTTCTACAAGATCGCGCCGGAGGGCTGCCACTATCGGGTGGACCTCCGCCTGCTCCCGGAGTCCGGCCCGGCCCGGCCAACGGCCTTCCCGCCCATGCTGACCCTGAGCAGCGCACAGACCCGACTGCCAGAACGCCCCGACGGCTGGTATCGCGGCGAGCTGCACTGCCACTCCTGCCACAGCGACGGAGACTCAACGCCCGGTGAACTGATCGCCGAGGCCGAGGCGCTGGGGCTGGACTTCCTGGCCATCACCGACCACAACACCATCAGCCACCTGGCCGACCCGGCCCAGAGAGGCCCCCACCCGCTGACCCTGATTCCGGGCTGCGAGGTCACCACCTACAAGGGGCACTGGAACGTGTGGGGGCAGGAGGGCTGGCTGGAGTTCCGCATGATGACGCCGGAGCGCATGGAGCAGACCATCCGCCACGCCGTCCAGCAGGGCTGCCTGACCTCCTGCAACCATCCCAGGCCCTACGGCCCGCCCTGGGAGCTCGAGGAGGTGATGGGGTATCATTGCGTCGAGGTGTGGAACGGGCCGTGGATGCTCTTCAACCAGGCCGCGCTGGACTTCTGGGAGGCTCGCCTGCGCCAGGGCAGGCGGCTGGTCGCCGTGGGCGGCAGCGACGCGCACCGCCTGCAAGAGGAGCACATCGCCCGCATCGGCACGCCGACGACGTGGATATACTGCCCCGGCAGGCCCACGGCAGCCGGGCTGCTGGCCGGGCTGCGGGCCGGGCACGCCTTCATCAGCGCCGGTCCACAGGGGCCGCAGCTTTACCTGCGGGCGGGCCGGGCCATGATGGGCGACTCGCTGGCGCGCCCACCGGGCGGTGAGCTGGACGTGACGGTCCGGGTGGTGCACGGCCAGGGGCTTGCGCTGGAACTGCGCGACGCGGAAGGCTGCCTGCACAGCCAGACCGTCCAGGCCGAAGAGCAGACCTTCACGGCGTCGCTGCCCGTGCGCGGCACGCCCTACGTGCGCGCCCAACTGGTGGAGCCGGGCACGGCCCCACCTCCCGTTCGTGCCCTCACCAATCCGATCTACTTTGCCTGACCCGCCTGAGAGGGTAGTCCGTCCATGTCCAACACCCACTACCAAGTCACCATCGTCTCTCACACCCATTGGGACCGCGAGTGGTACCGCCCCTTCCAGGTATTCCGCCTGAAGCTGGTCGAGCTGGTTGACGACCTGCTGGACTTGCTGGACCGGGACCCCGACTACCACAGCTTTCTGCTGGACGGACAGACCATCATTCTGGAAGATTACCTGGAGCTTCGCCCGGAGCGCGAGGCCGACCTGCGCCGCCACATCCAGGGAGGGCGGCTGTTCATCGGCCCCTGGCACATCCTGCCGGACGAGTTCCTGGTGGGGCCGGAGGCCACGGTGCGCAACCTGATGCTGGCCGCGCGGGTGTGCGAGCGCTTCGGCGCACGCATGCCCATCGGCTACACGCCGGATTCCTTCGGGCACATCAGCCAGTTGCCGCAAATCCTGGCCGGCTGCGGGCTGCAGGCGGCGGTGTTGCAGCGGGGCCTTGCCGACGAGCCGGCGGAGCTTTGGTGGGAAGCGCCCGACGGCACGCGCCTGCTGACCATCTTCCTGCGCGAGGGCTACGGCAACCTGGCCTGGGCGCCCACCGAACCCGACGCCTTCACCCACGTCGTGGCGGGCCTGGTCGAGCGCCTGGCCCCGCACGCGCACACACCGCATCTGCTGCTGCTCAACGGCACCGACCACATGATGCCCCAGCCCGAACTGCCCGCCCTGGTCGCGGCAGCCAACGCCCGGCTTGCGGAACGGGCACACATCCACCACGGCTCCCTGCCAGCTTACGTGTCCGCCGTGCGCGACGCGCTGGGCGCGGGGGACCAACTGCCGGTCGTGCGGGGCGAGATCCGCTCCCCTCGCCGCTTCCCCGTGCTCCAGAGCGTGTACTCCACCCGCATGTGGATCAAGCAGCGCAATCAGGCCTGCGAGACCGCCCTGGAGCGCTACGCGGAGCCGCTCAGCGCCTTCGCCCAGGCTCTGGACGGCATCCACCCGGCCAGCGAGCTGTGGCTGGCCTGGCGCTACCTGATCCAGAACCACGCGCACGACTCGATCTGCGGCTGCTCGGTGGATCAGGTTCACGAGGAGATGCGCACCCGCTTCGACTGGAGCGCCCAGATCGCCGATAACCTGGCCGAGGCCGGGCTGCGCTGCCTGGCCGCCCAGGTGGACGGCACAACCCTTCCCGCGCCGCCTTCCTCGCCAGAGCAGAACCCGCCGGATTACGCGGTTGTGTCCTCCCCTGGAGACCAGGTGATCCTCGTCTACAACCCCATCCCCGGCGCGCGGGCCGGCCGCGTTGAGCTGGACGTGCCCTGGCCAGGCCCCGGACGGGATTATGAGCTGCTCGACGAGGACGGCAGGCCCGTACCATGCCACTGGTCCACCGGGCACGAAGTGACCTCCGAGGAGCGCACGCTTGAACGGGAGGAGCTGCGCACCCTGCTGGATCAGATCAGGGCCGGGTTCTACGGGGGACGGCTGATCCGGGACGCGCGCCTGTGGATCAACGACCGGGAGGCCCACCTGGAGCTGGTGCTGCCGGAATATCACACAGGCGAGATCGGCAATTTCGCCGGTCTGGTCCACAACCTGCGCAACGATCCGGCTCTGCGCCGCGTCGAGCGGTGCCACCTGGTTACCTACCTTGCCGGGCAGCGGCAGCTCAGCTTCGTGGCCCAGGACGTGCCCGGCGTGGGCTACCGGGCCTATCGGCTGCACGGCATGGCCAGCCCCCCGGCAAAGGACGCTACCCCCAAGCCCAACAGCCCCAGGCAGGGCGGGCAGCACATCGAGAACGAGTGGTTCACCGTCCGCGCCGACGAACGCAACGGCTCCCTCACGCTGGTGGACAGGCGCACGGGCGTCACCTACTCAGGACTCAACCGCTTTGAGGACGGCGGAGACCGGGGCGACGAGTACAACTTCTGCCCTCCCCCGCAGGACCGGCTGATTGTGGAACCAGCCCAGGTAACCGGCATCGAGCGGGTTGAGGAGGGGCCGCTCGGCCAGGTGTTGCGCATACGCGCCGTGTACGAGCTGCCGGCCCGCCTGGCCCCTGACCGGCTCTCGCGGGCCGGGGAGACGGTTCCCCTGCCGCTCGTCACCGAAGTGCGGCTGACGCCGGGCGTGCCACGGGTGGACATCCGCACCTGGCTGGAGAACCGGGCCGAGGATCACCGGCTGCGCGTGCACTTCTCCACAGGAATCCACAGCGACCGGGCGATAGTCGATGGGCACTTCGACCGGCTGGTCCGTTTCCCCCATCCCGTACAGGACACCACCGGCTGGGCGGAACGCCCCCAACCCACCGCCCCCCAGCGGGCCTTCGTTGCCGTCACGGACGGGACGCGCGGCCTGCTGGTGGCGACGCGCGGCCTGCCTGAGTACGAGCTGATCCCCGGCGCAGAGGGGGCCACGCTGGCGCTGACCCTGCTGCGCTGCGTGGGCTGGCTGTCCCGCGACGACCTGGACTGCCGCCCCGGCCACGCCGGGCCGCAGATCGCCACGCCCGGCGCGCAGTGCCCCGGACCGGCCACCTTCGCGTACAGCCTGATCCCCTTCGGAGGGGGGCGGGACCTGGACGAGGCAGCCCGCGAGGCCTACGCTTTTGGCGCGCCGCTGCGCGGCATATGCGCCGCGCCGGGCAACGGCAGGCTGCCCGCGCGCCTGGTCCTGCTCTCGCTGGAGCCGGCCGAACTGGTCCTCACGGCCGTCAAGCCCGCCGAGCGGGGCGCGGGGATGGTGCTGCGCTTTTTCAACAGCAGCGATTCACCGGTGACCGGACAGGTGCGCCTGGGGCTGCCGGTGGAGTCGGTGATTGCCTGCGATCTGCTGGAAAGGCCGCTCAACACCGACAGGCTGCTCCCCGACCAGGACGGGACGGTGCGGGTGGAGGTCCCTCCCAGGCGCATCGTCACCTGGATGGTGCAGCTCAAATAGCGTGGCGGCGCTCCCTGCCCAATATGTCACGTGGAGCGGCCAGTAGACAGCAAGGAGGAGGAGCGTGACCGGCAATGATCCGTTACGGATAGGGGTCATCGGCTGCGGGGCCATCGCCCAGATCATGCACATCCCCTACCTCATCGACTACGAGCAGTTCGAGCTGGTCGCCCTGTCAGACACCGACCCGGCTGTGCTGCAAGCTGTCGGGGACCACCACCACATCGCGCGGCAGTACACAGAATGGCGGGCGCTGCTGGCCCAGGAAGACATCGAGGCGGTCGTGATCAGCCACAGCGGCTCCCACCGGGACACCGTCATCGCCGCCTTGGACGCCGGCAAGCACGTCTTGGTGGAGAAACCCATAGCCTGGAATCTGCGGGAGGCTGAGGAGGTGGTGGAGCGCGCCAGGCGCAGCGACCGCACGGTACAGGTCGGTTACCACAAGCTCTACGATCCGGCCTTCCCGTATGCCAAGGCACGGGTCGAAGCGATGCGTGACCTGGGCTTCGCCCGCATCACCGTGCTGCACCCCGACAACGCCCTGGGGCTGTCCCCCCACCGCATCCGGCGCGGGGACGGGGTTGTCCAGGAGGGGCACGTCGAGGTCGGCCCCTGGGAGGAGGCGGTAGCCGCCAACCGGCGCGCCTTCAGCGAGGGCGACCTGGCCCCTCTGGTGGACGAGGCGCTCGGCCCCCGCAAAGCCGACCCCCGCCTGCGCGTGGGCTTCGGTCTGCTGACCATCAGCCTGATCCACCAGATTTACATGATGTACGGCTTCCTGGGGGAGCCACAGCGCGTGGTCAGCGCGGAGCTGTGGCGCGACGGGCTGTCCTTCCACGCGCTGGTCGAATACCCCAACGACGTGCGCTGCTCGCTGGACTGGCACTATCTATCACACCTGAAGGACTACCGGGAGGAATACGCTTTCTTCGGCAACCACGACCGCGTCTACCTGCAATTCCCCTCCCCGTACTTCCGCAATTTCCCCAGCCCCGTCATCGTGCAGGGCTACGAAGGCGAGCTGGCCTGGGAAAAGCGCATCATCGTCTCCTACGAGGAGGCCTTCCGCAACGAGCTGCTGGCCTTCTACGACAACGTGCGCCACCAGCGCACGCCCCTCAGCTCCGTCGCGGAGGCCGTCAAGCACATGCGCTTCATCCAGCAGTTGATCGACGCCGTCCGCTAAGGTTTGGGCTGGCGCTCAAGTCCCCCGGCAAGGCCGCCAGCGGGGTGGCGGGGGCGGGCCACTCAGGAGAGCAGCCCCATCTCCCTGGCCCGCGCCACCGCCTGGGTGCGGCTGCCGACGCCCAGCTTGCTGTAAACCTGGTTGAGGTACCACTTGACCGTGCCCGGAGCCAGGAACAACGCCCCTGCGATCTCCCGGTTGGACATGCCCGCCGCCACAAGCCGCACGATCTCCAGCTCGCGCTCGCTGAGCATATCAACGGCGGGGGCGGGCGCGGCGGGGTCTTCGGGCACGCCCTCCACCGGCAGGGCGTCGGTCTCCGGCTGGGCGGGCAGGCCCTCTGCCAGCAAAGCCCTGGCCGCTTCCACCTGGCCGTCCATGGTCCGGCTGCGCGCCCGGACCTGCTCCAGCAAATCTGGCGGCACGCGGTCATCGAAGTCCACGAAGTAGTCCTGCACGTCCATGTCTGTCAGGTAGCGGTGAGCAATGGCGAGGAACTCTACGGCGCGGGCCTGCTGCCCCTGGGCCACCAGGCAGAGGCCGATGCCGAACGCCGCGCGGGCGATGTACTGCTGCAGATAGGAGTCCAGGGCAATGCGCAACTCATCCACGTAATAGCGCTGCGCTTCTGCGTACCGCTGGAGGCCGTAGGCGGCATGGCCCATCACCTCCAGGCTCATGGCGCTGCCCCACTGGATGCCGATCTCCTGGCACAGGGCCAGGCCCTCCTGAGCCAGCCGCATCGCCTCCTCGAACCGACCGTTGCCGAGCGGCACAAAGGCCCCCATGGGAGTGGCCACGGCGATGCCCCACTGGCTGTCCAGCTCCCTGAAGATGGCAGCGCTTTCCCGGTGGTAGGCCAGGGCTGTCTCCCTGTCTGGGGCCAAAGCCCCCAGCCAGTGCAGGGCATAGGCCTCATTCCACCGGTCGCCCACCGCCCGGCAGACATCCCGGCTGGCGGCGACGTAGGCCGTCGCCTCTGCGAGCTGGCCCTGGAACCCGGCCACCTCGCCCAGCCGCAGCAGGGCGAAGCCGATGTCAGCCTGCGCATCCAGCTCGCGGAAGATGCGCAGGCCCTCCTGGAGCAGAGCCTCGGCGTTCTCGAAGCGATTCAGGCTGTTGCAGAGCACGCCCTGCCGGGCCAGCACCCGCCCACGGATCAGGCGCTGCTCCGCGCTGGTTGGGTCCACGTCCAGGATTTCGCTGACCAGGGCAAAGGCCTGCTCGCCCTCGCGATACCAGCCGCGCGTGTCATAGAAGAACCACAGGCTGTCCAGGCCCCTGCCGATCTCCTCAACCAGCCCCAGCGCGGCGGCCCACCGCCAGGCGAAGTGCACGTTCTGGATGTCCCTCTCGATGTTTTGCAGCGCTTCTCCGGGCCTGCTCCCGACGAGCAGCGGCCACTGCTGGGCCAGGAAGGACATGTAATAGGCGCAGTGGCGGTCCCGCAGGTCGGTGCCGTCTTCGGGAGAACGGTTGAGCTGCCTCTCGGCGTACTGACGGACCAGCTCGTGCAGGTCGTAGCGTCCGTCGGGGTGATGCCGCAGCAGAGACTTATCCACCAGCGCCAGAAGGATGGGCAGCGACGCCCCGGCCACGACCCGCGCCGCCTCCCGTGTAAAGCCGCCCCGAAAGCACGACAGGCGCTTGAAGACCCCCTGCTCGTCAGGTGTCAGCAGCGCCCAGGAATGATCCAGCACGGCGCGCATGCTGCTGTGGCGCGAGGGGACGTTGCGGGCGCGTGTCTTCAGGATGTCCAGGTTGCGCGCGATCTCAGCGGCGATCTCCGCACAGGAGAGCATCCGGACCCATGTCGCGGCCAGCTCCAGCGCCAGCGGCATACCTTCCACCAGCGCGCAGATGCGGCCCACGCCGTCCCGTTCTTCCTCAAGCGAGAAATCCGGGCGCACGCGCCGCGCGCTCTGCACAAACAGCCTCACTGCGCTGTAGTCCTCCAACTGCCGCCCATCGCTGCCGTCAGCGCCGTTCATGCCAGGGTGACGCATACCCTGCACGGTATAGACCCACTCCTCGCGCAGGTTGAGCACCTCCCGCGACGTGGCCAGGACCTTGACGCCGGGCGCAGCGCCCAAGATATCGGCCAGAACATCCAGCCCCTCCAGCAGGTGCTCGCAGTTGTCCACCACCAGCAGCAGGTGGCAGGCGCGCAGTTGTTCGAGCAGTTGGGCCTTGAGGTCATCGGCCTGGCGCATAGCAAGCCCGGTCGCCCGAATGATGGTGGGGACGATGTCCTCCGGCGAGGCCAGCGGCTGGAGCGGCACAAAGCACACGCCGTCGGCGTAGGCATCCCGCAGGCGGGCGGCGGCCTCCAGGGCCAGGCGCGTCTTGCCGATACCGCCCGGCCCCACCAGCGTGAGCAGGCGGCAGTCGGGGTCGGCCAACAAGTCGCCGATCTCACGTAGCTCTGTTGCTCGGCCCACAAAAGATGTGGGCTGTGGCGGCAGGTTATCGATTGTGGGCTTCACGGCGTACTCCAGGGACAGCGTCAGGTCAGGCGGCGGACGCGGGGCCAGGAAAGGTCAGGACACGACGGGGCCGTGCATCGATACACCGGGTGAGGACATCAAAACGGACCTATACGGCTCGCTATATTATACCGCTTCGGGCTATGTCCGGGGCCTTTCGGCCAACACTACTGGCGCTTCTGCCGCGCCCGGAAGTGGGCGATGTAACGTGTGGCAAACTCGTCCCGGCCCACCAGCAGGTCGGCAGCGCGGACGGTGGGGGCGAGCCTGGCGGGGTTGGTGATGATGCAGGTGGCCCCCGCCCCAATCGCCATCGCCAGAAACGCCATGTTCAGCACCTCGCGGTCCGGCAGGCCAAAGGAGACATTGCTGGCCCCCAGCGCGACATTGACGTTGAAGGTCTGCCGCAGCAGCCGGATCGTCTCCAGCGTGATCCGGGCCGCGTCATGGTCGGCCCCGACGGCCATCACCAGCGGATCGATGATCACGTCCTCGGCGGGGATGCCCAGCCTGGCCGCCCGCTCGATGATTCGCCCGGCGATGGCGAGCCGTTTCTGGGGGTCCATGGGGATGCCGCCGTCGTCCAGCGTCAGGCCGATGACCGCCGCGCCGTGCTCTTTCACCAGCGGCAGAATGGCCGACAGCGAGGCCTCCTCGCCATTGACCGAGTTAACGAGCGGCCTGCCCGGCGTGACGGCCAGCCCGGCAGCCAGGGCCTGTGGATTGGGCGAATCCAGACACAGCGGCGCGTCCACGTGCTGGGCTAGCGCCGCGACTACCTGCGGCAGCAGGCTCACCTCGTCCAGGCCCGGCACCCCCACGTTTACGTCCAGCACGTCCGCCCCGTCTTCGATCTGCTGGCGGGCCAGTTGCAGCACATACGCAAAATCGCGTTTTTCCAGGGTCTCGCTCAACCTCTTACGGCGCGTGGGGTTGATGCTCTCGCCGATAATCACCGCAGGTCCGTCCGTGTCAACGACGACCTCCACAGCTTTGCCCTTCAGCACAGTCCGCATGACTCGGCTCCCCTGACTGCCAGCAAAGTAACGGATGGGGTGGTCCAACGGGCCGCCCCAGATGCAAGCATAAACCGGCGCGCGCCGATTATGCCGTCGCCAATGACCCGGCGCAACAGGCGCAACATCCCGCACCTGGAGCCAGAGCGCGCCCGGCCACTCAGGCGCGCAGCTCCACAACGTCCCCCTCGCGCAGCACGTGATCCCGCCCCACCAACTGACCGTCATACACCCCACTGCCCCAGACGCGGGCCGCCTTGAGGCTTTTGACAAAGTCCTTGTGCACCTTGGCCGCGAACTCCTCAACCGTGCTGCCCTTCTTCAGGACAAAGGGCGCGCTGAAGTCCGGCTCCCTGCCCGGCGGCTTGGCGTAAATGCGCATGATGTCCAGCCGCTCGTACACCGCCTGCTGGAGGCGGTCCAGGTTGCGGCCAGTCGCCGCCGAGACCGGGACCATGGGGCAGTCTTCCTCCCCCAGCAATTCACAGAGGACGGCAAAGTCCTCGTCGAGCTGCTCGTCGTCCGTCTTGTTCACCAGCACCAGCAGCGGCTTGAAGGCGAGCCGCCGCTCCTCAGGATAGCGGTCCTTCCAGTGGCGGGGAATGATGCGGTGTTTTTGCAGCAGGGCGAGCGAATCCTCGAACTGCTGGATCGGGTTCGCCTGCAGGTCAACGACCAGCAGGATGAGGTCCACCCGCCGGATGAGGTCCATCAACTGGGGGTCCTCGAACCCCGGGCTGAGGGGTGGCGTGTCGATGAGCTGGACCTGAACGTTCTCGATGGGCATCATGCCGGGCAGCGGCGTGTGGGTGGTATAGGGATAGTCGGCCACTTCCGGGTTCGCGTTGGTCAGCGCCTTCACCAGGCTGGACTTGCCCACGTTGGCCGGCCCGATGACCGCCGCCTGGCCCGCGCCCTCCCGGTCGATGTGATAGGGCGAGGCCTGCCTGCTCCCGCCCTTGCGGGTCTCTGCGGCTTCCTTCAGCTTGGAGAGCCTTCTGCGCAGGTCGGCCCGCAGCTTGTCTGTGCCCTTATGCTTGGGGATGGTGCTGATCAATTCCTCAAGCAGCGCGATTTTCTCCGCCGGAGATTTGGCCGCCCGGTAGCGCTCCTCAACCTCAAAGTACTCCGGGGGAAGGTTGGTGGGCATGGCGATCTGCTCCCTTTTCTTCTGGAGTCTCTCCAGCCCTGCGGCCAGAAAGGGGGTGACCTGGAGCAATAGAGCAGATTTGACCCGCGCGCTGGCACCACGACGGTCATGGCAGGGCCGTTAACCCTATCATAACCTGATCGGAGGGCGAAGTTAAGCCCCGGCGGGGAAGAGAAAACAGGGGCCATTGCAGAGTCCGAGGCCCCGAAGCGCCCGTCATTCGCCCTGCTGGCCAGGCAGCAGGTGGCGAAAGAAGCTGTCGAAATCGAACGTGATCGCCTCGTGCCGGGTGACGATGTGATACAGCCTGCGCAGCAGGGGCAGCGCATCCGGCGGCAGCCTGCCGCCCGCGATGGACCGCTCAATGGCCGGCGCGATGGCGAGCAGGGCATCAATGCCCTCGATGGTCTCGCCCTGCATTTCCTCCACCGCCTGGCTGTAGGACAACCCCCTGCCCAGCAGGCGCGCCAGGCGCGCGTTGCGCCCGCCCTGCGCGGTGACGTACAGGTCTCCCGCGCCGGGCAGGCTGAACACGGACTCGATGTGCCCCCCCATGTGCCGAACCATGTGGGCGGTCTCCACCAGGCCCTGGGCAAAGAGCGCCGCCGCGAAGTTGTGCATCTGCGCGCCCGCCGGGTCGGGCTGCTCCTGCACCTCCAGCAGACCCGCCGCCAGGCCGACGGCGAGGGTGTACACGTTTTTCAGCGCCACGCAGACTTCCACCCCCACCATGTCGGTCGAGGTCCAGATGTGGTAGTAGGGGGTGGCGAACAGCTCCCGCAACCCCGGCAGGATGCTCGCATCCCGCGAGACGAAGACGACGCTGGTGTGGCGTCGCGCGGCCAGCTCCCCGGCAATGGAGGGGCCGCCAATCGCCGCGATGGGCACCTGCTGGCGGAGCGCAGGGGGCAGGTCCTCGGCCAGGGCATCCGGCAGCAGCCGTAGCGACCCATCCGGCCTACCCTGCAAGCCCTTGGTGACCATGAGGATGATCTGCCCTGGGCGCAGGTGCGGCCCAATGGCCTGGGCGGCCCACCGCACCCCCCGCGAATTCACCCCGATGCCGACGACATCCGCCTCCGGCAGCGCAGCGGCAAGCTGGTCGTGGAAGTAAGGCTGCACAGTCGGGGGGATCGTGCGCCTGAGCCGGGGGTGAAAGCGGCTGGCCAGGCAGCTCTGGATGATCTCGGTATCCAGGTGCGTGCCGACCAGGCGCACCTGGTGGCCGTTGTCGGCAGCCGGGAAGGTCAGCGCCGTGCCCATCAGCCCTGCGCCGACGATGGTGATGATCGCCATCGGTATCCCCTCGCTCAGGCAGTCGCTCTCGGCGGATACGTGTCCGGCCAGGTTTTAGCGGCAAGGCCTGCGGTTGTCAAATTAAAGAGCTGCCGCCCCGACTTTCTCAGCGAGCCGAGGCGGCAGCGTTGCCCGCTATTCCCGCTGCCAGGTGATCCCCTCGGCCTCCGCCGAGGCCAGCGGCTCTTGAGAGGCCCCCGCCCACGCCTGGTACTGCGAGAGCATGTCGCTTTTTTCCTTGTTGTCGGTACGCCACACGTTGAGGAAGCCGACCGCCATCCCGCCCAGGCAGGCGACGATGTAGGCGCTCAGGCTCGCCGACTGGGCCTCCTCGATGGTGCGGAAACGGCTGCCGGAGAGGCTGGTGAGCATGATAAAATAGATGATCCAGTATCCGACCACGTCCCCCTGCCAGTAGTGCCGCCAGCGCCGCCGGTCCAGCGGGTTGGTCCCCTTGAACAGCACGGCCCCCACCAGCCACAGCCCCAGGATGCAGCCCAGGAAGCTGATCAGGTAACCCTGCCGCACGTCCACCAGCGCGCCGAGGTACGTGGTGACGCCGACGATCACCGCGCCGACAACCAGCTTCGTTGCTGTGGCGGAGATAGGCCGCTCCATGATATCGATCTCGGAGAAGCTCTCCACAGCTTCTTCAAAGTACCTGCGATATTCCCGTTGTTTTTGTGCCTCCCGCTTCTCCCTGGCCGACGGCCTGGGGCCTCGGCTGCGCCGGTACAGGTAATACCACAGCGGAGACAGCAGGAGCACGGGCATGATCCCGAAAAAGATCAACATCGGGCCTACTGTATCAGGCCCGATCACAACGCCCACGAGCGCGACCACCACCAGCCAGACGATAATGCCGATAATTGCGATTCTCCCTGGGTGCTTCACGGGGGTCCCTCCTTAAAGATTCCTGCCAGCCTGGGCAGCGCCGGATGGCGGCGTGACCAGGCTGTCCCTTCGGGAGCAGGACAGCCGATTACCTCGCTGAAGGCTGTGTTGGGGGGCCGATATGGAGGTGGAGCGCCAGAGGACAGCCGACTGCCCGCCCCGGCTGCCCTGTAGGATAGTCCAGTTGGGCGCGCAGGGCAAAGCGACGGGGGCACAACGGGCACCACAGCCCTCAGGCGACGAAGCGCTCTGCGGCGGAGACCGTCCTCTCCCGCGAGATCACCAGGTTGCCCTGCCCATCCAGATCGACTTCCAGGCAGCGCAACCCCCCGGCGCAGGCCCGGCGGGCGTCTGCGCCTTTGGGGTTTGGGCTAGAGGCGTTCTTCTTCGGCCTCAAATCCGGTGTCCAGGGCCGCGAACCCGGCCAGCCGGGCCTGTTCCAGCAGGCGGTCGCGCACCACGGCGCGCAGCAGGTCCAGCGCCTGGATGACCCGCTCATCGACCAGCGAGTAGTAGACGGCGGCCCCCTCGCGGGAGGCTGCCACCAGGCAGCGCTCGCGGAGCACCTTCAGGTGGCGGGAGACGGTGGGCTGGGGCATGTTCAGTTCTTCGGCCAGCTCGCTGACGTAACGAGGCTGGCGGGCCAGGGCGTAGAGGATCAGCAGCCGTTTGGGATCACCCAGGGCGTGGCAGATGCGGTTGTAGAGGAGGTCGATCTCCTGGGCCAGTTGGGCATCCATGCGCGCCTGCGCTTTCTATAATCGGTTTACCGTTTATTCGGATTATCGAATACAATCTCTGCTCCTTCAGATGACAGAACGCCTCAATTGATGTGAAGATTGTCACAACTGCTGACCCGCCCTTTGTGATAGCGTGCCTGCATTGGCCGACAGGCGTAGGGTCGCATCATGCCAACCGAAAATCAACGGGCAGCTCAAGCAACCCTAACGCACAGTGGGGTGGGTGAGAGATAGTCCCGAGCCTTTTGATGCTGCGACAGCCGAAACCGTGTAACAAGTTGAGGAGGCTGTGGTGAATCGAAGCCATCATCGCAGGGTCTGCTGGGTGCAAAGGCGTGAAGCCACTTTCTGAAACCAGACATCACACGGATTGCGGATAATGGACGAGACCGCAAGTGCAGGTGAGCGGAGCATCCCCTGCCGTGATTCTATGGACTTCCTGGGCAACAACGGCGATGTGCTGGAACGCCTGATCGCCCTCATGCTGCCGCTTTTACAGGGAAAACCGAACTTGCCCCTTCGGATACATTCAGGGGGGGCGCGAGACCGACCACGAGATCGCTCAAAGTGACGGGGAGGATACATGGCTGAGTCTGTACTTGTCGCGACTCTCGGAACGGAACCTCAAGTTATGACGTTAGCTCTGGATGCCCTTATGGCAGATGGGGTGAGGATAACCCGCGCCGTGGTTGTCCACACACTTGCAGATCGCGAGCCTATTCGCTCCTCGCTTGAAAGGCTGCGTGAGGAATTTGTGGTGGATAGATTCTACGGTGATCGTGTCCTCTATATTCCTCATTTGCTGGCGGGTTCCGCCGGGCCGCTGGCAGATGTTGTGACCCCCGAAGAAATCGACAGCGCGTTTCAGAACATGTACGTGCTTCTGCGTCAATTCAAACATGCGGGCTATAGCATTCATCTGTGCCTTGCCGGAGGCCGTAAGACGATGGCGCTGTTTGCTATGGCAGCAGCCCAAATTCTCTTTGATGCGGGCGATCACGTCTGGCATCTCGTCAGCGATCCGGCGCTTGTTGCCTCGAAAAAGCTGCATGCCGCTCACCCCAATGACGTCACGTTGGTTCCTGTTCCGGTGGCACGATGGGGCCGGATGCGGCCAGATGATGCGTCGCGCGCACGTGATTTCATCGAGACGGTGCTCACACCCGCCGAGCGGGAAGTCACCATGTTGCTCATTCGCGAAGGGCTGTCCAACGCGGCCCTGGCCGATCGACTCGGCAAAAGCACCAAGACGATTGCCAATCAGCTTTCCAGTGTCTACAGCAAGCTGGAGGAATACTTTGAGTTAGAGAACACACCAGACCGTGCCCTGCTGCTTGTGCTTTTAGGAGGTTATTCCTAACTGATTTAGGATATATGCCCCATTCGGAACCGTATGATTCCGCTTATACTAAGCGAGCACTCAGAGTGTTGTCAAAAAAGCTAGAATGCCGTAACATAAGCTAACCGGGGCTATTTTATATCGACTAAATACACAACTACCAGCTCGCACAGGGAAAAGCGATCAACACCTTGCGTTATATCGCCTGGGTGAGAGAGGAGAAGCTTTTATGGACCGTACTCTCGCTGCGCTGGCAGGACTGCTGCATGACATCGGCAAGTTCTGGCAGCGTGCAGCCGCCAGCCCAGACCAGCCTATAGCATCGGGTTACGAGGCTTTCAGGCGTCTGGATGGTGAATCGCACCACGCCTATGGCAGGCACGGCGCGCACGCGACCTGGAGTGCCGCTTTTGTCCGGCAGTTCGTGCCGCCATCTTTGCGTGATATCGGCTATGCGGTGCTTTACCACCACAATCCGCAAGATTTTCTGAGCAAGGTTGTGGCATTGGCAGACCGACTGGCATCGGGCGAGCGTGCGGATGAGACCGACAAGCAGCCGCGCAACCTGTTATCCATCTTCTGCCAGGTTGGAGAAGATGACCAACAGCGTCCAGAGCCTGCCTATTTTCCTTTGAGGCCTCTGGCGCTGGACGAAAGAACCCTCTTCCCGTCTCCGGAGGTCCAGGAAGACCAGGCAGCATACGGGCAGTTATGGGAACAGTTCGAAGAAGACGTGGCAGCGCAGCAAGCCCAGGATGATGCGGAGGCTTACATCGAAAGCCTATATCATCTGCTGTACCGCTATGCCTGGTGCGTGCCGTCAGCGTTCTATCGCAGTACGCCGGATATCTCGCTGTTCGATCACAGCCGTGTGACGGCTGCTGTCGCTGCCTGCCTGGTTGAGCAAAGCGAAGATACGATTGGTATGCTGCTGTCCGGCAGGCAAACGGATGATACGCTTCCCCTCGCCTATCTGCTGGAAGGCGACATCTCCGGTGTGCAGAAATTCATTTACACCCTCACCTCCAAGGGAGTAGCAAAGGGGTTGCGCGGGCGATCCTTCTATCTGCAACTGCTCACTGAGGCCATCGCTCGTTATGTGTTGCGCGAGATGGCGCTGCCGGTGACCAACCTGATTTACGCAGGCGGTGGTCACTTTTACCTGCTCATTCCGCCCGGCGAGCGAGAGCGGATCCCGTTCATCCAACAAGCGCTGGACCAGTACATGCTGGCGCATCACGACGGGGCACTGTATGTGGCGTTGGGCTACGCCGAGCTCCGCGCCGCCGACTTCCAAGCGGATGCATTCAGCAGCAGGTGGCGCGAGGCGGGTCAGAGTGTGGGTCAGGCAAAGAGGCGGCGGTTCGCAGACTTCCCTGAGCTCTTCGAACCACGGGGACACGGCGGGAACGAAGAAGGTGAATGCCAGGTATGCCACGCGGAACGTAGCGACATTGGGGTGGACGCAGACGGTGTGCGCAAGTGTGCCTTGTGCGTGTCCCTGGAAGAACTAGGCCGGGCCCTGGGCCGCGCCGACTACCTGGTGCTGAGCCACATTCCGCCTCGTTCCGACGCCAAGCGCGGCGACTGGCGGGAGGCCCTCAGCATGCTGGGTATCGACGTGGCGTTGCTGGACGAGCATGGCAAATGGTGTCTCGAACCGACAACGCGGACTGGAATCGAACACGCCACCGTGTTGGGCCTGCGGACCTCTCCAGACACCGACCTAGTACAAAACCAGTCCGAAAAGCTCGGCTGCCCGGTGGCGGCAGGGCTGCGTTTTACGGCGAATGTCACCCCCCGCAAAGGGCGCGATGTAGCCAAGTTCGAGGATATGCAGGAGGCATCACGGGGACTGAAACGCCTCGGCGTGCTGCGCATGGATGTTGACAACCTGGGCCACCTGTTCAGCCAGGGCTTTCGCCGCCCCAACGGCAAGAGCCTGTCCACATTGGCGCGTGTGGCGAGCCTCAGCTCCATGATGGCCCTGTTTTTTGAGGGCTGGGTGGGGAAACTGTGCCAGCGGATAAACGACGAGGCAAAGACTGGGCTGATCTATACCATCTATTCCGGCGGCGACGACCTGTTCATTGTCGGCGCGTGGGATGTTTTGCCCGGCCTGGCAATGAACATCCGGACCGACCTGTCCCGTTTTGCCGCCCACAACGAGCTGGTTCATGCCAGTGCAGGCATTACATTACATGGCGGTAAGTATCCCCTGTATCTGGCTGCTGAGGATGCAGCAGGGGCGCTCGAACAGGCCAAAGACCAGCCGGGCAAGAACGCCCTGACTTTTCTCGGTCAGGCGCTGCCCTGGCCGCAGTGGGACGAGGCGCAGAAATTCCAGGAAGAGCTGGTCTTGCTGGTGGAAGATAGCAGTGTCGGTCGCAGCCTGCTGCATGTACTTCAGCGGATGCACGGCCAGTACCGGGATATGCGTGATGAGCTTGCCACACAAGGAAAACTGCGCGCCCGCAACGGGCAGGAGCAGACCGTCTGGGGGCCATACATGTGGCACAGCGCCTACCTGCTCACCCGCCTGGCTGAGCGCTGCAAAGGCGATACCAAACGGCGCGTCGAAGCCCTGCGCGATAACCTGAGCGCAGAAAACTTCCGCGCCATTGAGATAGTTGGCCTGGCAGCTCGCTGGGCCGAAGCACTCACCAGATCGGAAAAGCAAGAAAAGGAGGTTCGTGACTGATGGGACAACAGAGAAGAGCGCCAGACAGATCGAATGCGCCGCAGCGACCACGGGACCCAGACCTGCGGACCATCATCCAGGGTTCCGACATAGAAAGCGCGCAAGCGCTGGTCGACGCCGCGCAGGCATGGGGCACTTACCTGGCCGATAAGAAAGTAGGACTCACCTCATCTCAGATTCGCGGAATCTTCGGTCAGGTCCGCCAGATTGAGATGAACTGGCCACCAGACATCAATGACCCTGAGCGCGCACGCCGGGCCGCACGTGACCTGATTCTGCTCAAGCCCAAGCTGGCCTACCAAGCTGCGCGCGACGCAGAGAAGAACAAAAACACGCAGCCTGTACGCCAACTGGAGGAAATCCTGTCTCCGGCTATTGACCTGGTCCAGGAGGACCGAGGGAAGTTTCAGCGGTTTGTGGACTTTTTCGAGGCAATACTGGCCTACCATCGGTCAGCAGGAGGGAAATAGGCGATGCGTCTACGCGGGCGTTTATTTATCACCGGCGACATTGTGGTCAAGACCGGGCTGCACATCGGCGGTTCGGGCGGCGCGTTTTCCATTGGCGGCGTGGATAACCCCATCATCGTGGACCAACTGACACGCCAGCCGTACATTCCCGGATCATCACTGCGCGGCAAGATGCGTTCCCTGACGGAGAAGTACCTGGGCGAAATCACCGGGCAGCGCATCAGCCAGATCGAGATCCACTCATGCCGCCAGGCCAAAGACAGATACCCGGATTGCCCGGTCTGCAATATTTACGGGATCACGGCGGAGGACTTCAACTGGCCAACGCGCCTGGTGGTGCGTGATGTGCCACTCACGCCTGACTCCGCGCAACGCCTGCAGGCCGCCAAAACGAGCCTGCCGTACACCGAAGTCAAGACCGAAGTGACTATCGACCGGGTCACTTCCCAGGCCACTCCGCGCGATGTCGAGCGTGTGCCGGCAGGGGCCGTGTTCGGCCCGATGGAGCTGGTCTACAGCATCTACGGCGACAGGGATATCGAGTGGGTGGCTGTACTGCTGGACGGCATGGCCCTGCTGGAAGACGACTATCTGGGCGGCCTTGGTTCGCGTGGCAGTGGTAAGGTCGCGTTCGAGAATCTCACACTTGTGTTCAAGCGGGCCGACAATTATCGCCAGCCCATTGACCTGGGCGGCTACCCTACGCTTGGCGACCTGTCGCAGCAGTCGGAAGCCATTATCAAACGGCTCCGATCCGAGCTAAATGGCAGGGCATGAGCCATGGCAAGGCTTGCTTACCGGCTCATGCCGTTCCCCGGCGGCGGCTTCCACCTGGGACGCGAGGGGCTGGATCAGGAAGTTAGCAGCGAGACCTTTCCCTCTGACTCTTTCTTCGCCGCCCTGGTGGCCGCACAGATAGCGCGTGACGGACCAGAATCTGCCCAGGTGATTATCGAGTCGGCGCCCAGGCTCTCATCGGTCTTTCCGCGCGCGGGGACGCTGCTGTTGTTCCCGATGCCGCGCCTGCGCGTCAACCTGGGCGATACACTTCATCCTGGTGTGGGCAAGGTTCTCAAGAAGTTGCAGTACGTGTCACCCGTGATTCTGGACCTCCTGCTGAAGGGGGCTGCGATGGATTCGTGGCTGCCCCATGGCGGCCAATCTTCTGAGGGTGCTCTGCTGCAGGACGGCAGGGTGTGGATCGCGCGGCAAGAAATCAAGTCGTTGCCTGTGGACTGGCATAAGCTCGACGACGAGGCGCTCCAGGCGAGGAGAATCTGGCAGGCGCAGCGCGTGCCCCGCGTGACGATAGACCGGGTCAACAACAGCAGCCAGATATATCACGTGGGGCGCACGACGTTCGCGCCGGACTGTGGACTGTGGTTTCTTGCGGACATCCCGCGTGACGAAGGGGCTTTTTACGAGCTGCTGCTCTACCTGGCCGATAGCGGCATCGGTGGCGAGCGCTCCGCCGGTTATGGGGCATTCAAAGTCGAGCCGGTGACCCCGCCCAATCTGCCGTCTGCACAGCGCGCTCCGCGCGTGATGACACTCTCGCGCTATAACCCCACTCCTGAAGAGTGGGCTGCGGGGGTCCTGGGCGGGCAGGCGAGCTATGAACTGGTGGACGTTGGCGGCTGGCTGGCCTCGCCTGGGGGACCCGCCCAGCGGCGTAAGCGCGTCCGGATGGTCGAGGCCGGGTCCATTCTTGCCGCGCCAGTGCCCATTACGGGCCGGGTCATGGATGTGCGCCCCGAATACGACCAGTCTGGCGCGCCAGCGCATCCTGTCTACCGAAGTGGCATTGCGCTCACGGTCGGCGTCACAGGAGGGGACTGATGGGCAAATTGCACGACGTTTACCAGTTGACCATCACCACGCTCTCACCCTTGCACATCGGCACAGGCAACACGCTACACCAGGGTTATGACTATGTGACCCACCAGGGCCAGACCTGGGTCTTCGACGCGGACGTACTGGCTGATATGCTCTATGAGCAGAACCCCGATGACTTCCAGCGCATGGTGCAGGGCGCTCCCGCTGCCGACCTGATCCGGCCCGGCGAGTACCAACCCGACAGCCCCCTGTTTCGCTACATCATGCGCGGAGAACCGCGCTCCAAAGGCAGGGGGGCTGAACTCCAGGAGCAGATCAAAGACCCCTGGGACCGCCCGTATATCCCCGGCTCGTCGCTCAAAGGGGCGCTGCGCACAGCGCTGGCTGCCGTGGGGTGGGAACAGCGCGGATTGGACTTTGAGCCGCATGATCTCGGCAGCAGCGCTAATTTTGCAGCCCTGCCGCTGGAACGCCGGGTGCTGGGCGGGTCCCCGAAGCGGCCAGACGACGCCCCCAACTACTACGACTTGCTGCGGGCGTTGCAGGTCAGCGACAGTACACCGGGCGAAAAGGAGCATCTTCATCTCCTCAACGTCCAGGTCGTCGCGGGGGAGAAGGCCGGCGCGCCGGTCGAGCTTGAGGCGGTGAAGGCCAATGTGACCTTCACCGCCACGCTCACGCTGGATGGCTTCCTGCGGCAGCGGGACGGCGCGGCCAGGCAGCTTGGCTGGAAGAAAGACCAACTGCATTGGCTGAAAAACATACCTATGGTGGTCAACGCTTTCACCGTGCACCGCATCGACGGCGAGCGCGAACGGTGGCGCACGGTTGACGCACCTATCCGGTCGTTCTATGCAACACTTGCGCGTACTCTGGGGCGGCTTGATACCAACTCCGAATTCCTGCTGCAGCTAGGCTGGGGCGGCGGGTGGGACAGCAAGACGTTTGGCTGGGTTCTCACGGAGCAACCAGAAGTGTTTGCCCAGGTGGTTCGGCGGTACGGCAAAAAGATGGTGCGGCAGGGAAGCTATAGGCCCGGCGACCGCTATCCGAAGAGCCGTCGGGTTGTAGTGCGCCAGGGACAGGCGGCTTTCCCCCTCGGCTGGATCAGAGTGCGTATGGAGCGCATGTGATGGGCGTAATCTTCATAGCCAACGTGGGAAACCGGGACGTGCAATTGCCCGGTCGGGATGATCTGCCATCGGGTGGCGCTCGTGAACTGGGTGAAACCATCCTGGGCAACTGGGCTGCCTACGCTGCGGACATCCAGCTTCCCATTCTTGGCAAAGCGTTGGAGTGGGTGGCCAGGGTGCACGGACAGGTTGACGAGGTGGTGCTGGTGGCCTCTGATCAGGAAGATGCGCAGTTCCGCAGGGGCGATACCGCCCCGCTGGCCGAGGTGATCCGGCGCATCCTCACCCGATCTGAGTTGTGGGCAAAACGCATCCCCTCAGGGAACGTGAGCATTGAGCGGGTGGTCGGCAATCCTGCGGATTACGATGTCATGATGCGCTTTTATGAACGGCTTATGCAGACCCTGGCCCGCGAGTCGACAGGCAAAGTGTACCTGGCTGTATCGGGCGGCACGCCGGCGATGGCAGCCATGCTGCTGCTAAAAGGGGCCATGATCTTCGGCGAACGCGCCCATCCACTCTACGTCACACCGGCCCATGCCATGCCTCTGAGCCTGGACATTGGACGCCAGCTTATCCTGGATGCAACCCTCAATGACTTGCAGCGCAGCTTGGCCGTAAACCAGTATCATGCCGCGCTGGAGTTACTCGACTCACGCGCTGAACTGCTGCGCTCGGCTTGGCGAACGTATCCGGCAATCCACGCCGTCGCCAGTTATGCGCGCCACCGGCTGAACTTCGATTTTGAGAGCGCGCAAGAGGCCATCTTCGGCGCTGAGCGAGGTCTTCCAGATAACCTGGCAAGACAGGTGCTTGAACTGGCGGATGAAATCAGCAACCGTAGCGAAGTCTGGCTGCTGAGAGAAGTGCTGCACACGGCAGAGATTAGCTTCCGCAACGGGGCGTATGCCGATTTCCTGGGGCGGGCGTTCAGGCTCAGTGAAGGGCTGAGCGACTTCGCGGTCGAGCAGTGGGCCGACGAAACACCTTTCGACAGCGGGAGAAAAGAGATATCACCTGCCTGGTTGGATAAACACCCGGAGGCGCGGGAGTTCCTGGAGAAAAAGGATGTTGATCTTCGCCGGGGCGTGACGCGTAAAACCTTGCTTGTTCTTGCCGAATACCTCGCCGGAAAAGACGACACACGACGCCGGGTGGTCAAGAGGCTGAATCGCATCGGCGAACTGGGCAGCTACCGTAACCAGATGCCCTTTGCGCATGGTTATGCAGGGGTGTCACTGGCGTCGCTGAAGAGGCGCTACAACGCCTCCCGTGACGACGAAATACTGCATGACCTGAAATGGCTCTTCAAGACGGTCACCGGCCAACCGCTCGCCCCCGATCCCTACGACGCCATCAACCGCCTGATCCTGGAGCTGATCCAGGCATCCGCATGAGCGAACTGGTCTCCCTCGTCATCACCGTGCGGCCCGCCGAGCCGCTGACCCTCCCCGGCCACCTGGGCCTGGCCGCCTACGCCTTGCTGCTGGGCTGGATCAGTGAACAGGACGAAGCCCTGGCCCGCCACTGGCACGACCAGGACGGCCCCAAACCCTTCACCTGCTCCACGCTGGTCGGGGCCAGGCGCGTCGGGCCGAACACACTTGCGCTGACGCCGGACCGGCCCTGCTGGCTGCGCTTCACCGCGCTGGACCCGGCCATCGCCGCGATCCTGGCCGCGCGCCGCGACGCGCCGCCGGACAGCATCGAACTGGACGGCGTGACGCTGCCCGTTGAGGCTGCCACCACCGACCCCGCCGTCCATCCCTGGGCCGGCCTGGCTACCTACGAGCAGATCGCCGCGCCCTACCTGCTGGCCCGCCGGAATGCGCCTCGCCGCCTCAAGCTGGCCTTTGCGTCGCCGGTGGCCTTCCGCCAGCGCGAGATGAACATGGCCATTCCCCTGCCGGGCCTGGTCTTCGGCGGGCTGGCCGAACGCTGGAACGCCTTCAGCCCGGTCGCGGTCAGCCCGGAGGTGCGGCGCTACGCCGAGGCCTGCGTGGCTCTCAACAGCTTCCGGCTGCGCTCAAGGGCGCTCCCCGTCAAGGGCGGCGCGCCCCAGATCGGCGCGATGGGGGAGGCGGGCTACGTCGCCATGCGCTACGACCGCTACTGGATGGGCGTGCTCGGTCTGCTGGCGGACTTCGCGTTTTATGCCGGGGTGGGCCGCATGACCACCGTGGGCATGGGCCAGGCCCGCCGCCTGGACCAGGGGTGAAGCGGCCACGCAGCCGCTTCTGCGCTACCGCACCTTAACAAGTGAACAGGAAGAACCTACTGCGAGGGAGTCGTGCCAACACTGTACGTTGTCGAACAAGGGGCCAGGCTCGCCATCGAACGGCAGCGCCTGGTGGTCTCCAGCGCCTCCGGCGACCAGATGGCCCAGGTTCCCCTGGCCCACACAACGGCTGTGGTCCTCTTTGGCAACGCGTGCCTGACCACGCCCGCCATGAAACGCCTGCTGCGCGCCGGCATCGACGTGATCTTCCTCACCCGGCGCGGGCGCTATGTGGGACGGCTGGTGGGGCCGCTCAGCCGGTATGGGCTGCTGCGCCAGCGGCAGTACGAGGGCGCGCGCCAGGCCGCCTTCTGCCTGCCCATCGCCCAGGCCATCATCCGCGCCAAGTGCCTCAACATGCGCACCCTGCTGATGCGCTACCAGCGCAACACGGCCCACCCCGACCTGGCCGCCGCCATCGAGCGCCTGGGCCGCCTGGCCGACCGCGCCCCCTACGCCCCCACACACCGTACCCTGCGGGGCATCGAGGGCAGCGGCTCGGCCACTTACTTCGGCGTGTTGCCTCACCTGTTCAAGCGCCACTGGCCCTTCCAGCGCCGCATGCGCCGCCCACCCCCAGACCCGGTCAATGTGCTGCTCAGCCTGGGGTACACCCTGCTCACCCGCGAGCTGGAGGCCGCCGTAGCCCTGGTGGGGTTGGACCCCTACATCGGGGTGATGCACAGCACCGAGTATGGCCGCCCATCGCTGGCGCTCGACCTGGTGGAAGAGTTCCGCGCGATAGTGGTGGATTCGGTTGTGCTGCGCTGCCTGAACAACGACCTGATCACGCCGGAGGATTTCACGCCCGGCCAGGACCCGGCCCGCCCCGTGATCCTGAGCGATGAGGGCACACGCCGCCTGCTCCGCGCCTTTGAGGACCGCGTCCAGACCACCATCCGGCATCCGGTCACTGGAGAACAGATGACCTACCGTCGCGCCTTCGAAATCCAGACCCGGTTGCTGGCCCGTTGTTTCCTGGATGGCGAGCCTGTCTACCGTCCCTTCCTGGTGCGCTAATGGACTTCTACCTGATCAGCTACGACATCCCGGATGACCGGCGGCGGACGAAGGTCGCCGACCTGTTGCAGGACTACGGCCAGCGCGTGCAGTTCAGCGTGTTTGAAGTCTGGCTGGACGACAGGATGCGGGACGACCTGCTGGCGCGGCTGCAAAAGGCCATCGCTCCGGACGAAGACAGTGTCCGGCTGTATCGCCTGTGCGCCGCCTGCCACAAAAAGGTGATCACGCTGGGGCTGGGCGCTGTATCCCAGCCCCCCGCCGCCATCATCATCTAGGCCGTTCGCGAGAACCCCCCTTAGTGACCCTATGTCGTAATAGAACGGCTAAGGGGGGTTCTCGCAAAAAAAGGGGCATTTTTGGCCCTGAAGGGGGTTGATCTGTGGAGAAAACCTTGATAAAATCAATGCAAAGCGCCGTGGAGCGGCCCGATCTTAAGGAATCAGCGGGAATCCGCCCGAAATTGGGGTCAAAATTAGTACTCGCGTACTATCGGAATCCCTCTCATGCCCGTAAGG